>VYLE01000515.1_pt1 | contig 19381 bp, 16 predicted proteins | sample 5114391 | NCBI WGS metagenome assembly VYLE01 (sample SAMN12291771, study PRJNA351875) | freshwater metagenome | isolation source: freshwater lake | place: USA: Michigan, Kent Lake | collected 2013-08-15
GGCACCGCCGCCGCGCTCGCCGGAGGGGGCCGCGGGCGCCGCCGCGGGAACCGCCACCGGAACCGCCACCGGAACCGCCACCGGAACCGCCACCGGAACCGCCACCGGAACCGCCACCGGCACACGACCTGCCCCCGCGCCGACACCGCTGGTAGGCGACGTGTACGCGGTGGCCGCCGAACGCATGCCCGACTGGCGCGCCATGTCGCTGGCCTGGCCCAAGGCCGCCGACGCGCCACTCGTCTACACGATCGATCGCGGCATGGGTGGGGAACCCACCAAGCGGGCCACGCTCACCCTGTCGCGCCGTGGCGAGCCCACCACGTGGCAGCCGTTCGACTCGCTCACCACGGGCCGTCAGGTGCGCAACATCATGCGCTTCACGCATACCGGCGAGGTCCTCGGTTTCTGGGGGCAGACGCTCGCCGGAATCGTGTCGCTGGGGGCCTCGGTGCTGGTGGTCACCGGCCTGTTGCTCTCGCTGCGACGGCTGCTGGCCTGGCGCCGCCGTGCAGCGCGCGTCGACGCGTCGGCGACCGTGTCGGCGTGATGGTGCGGGGCGCTCCAAGCGCTCGCTGAACGCTCGGCGCACAGCACGCGGCGAAGGGTGGCCGCCGTCAGTCGGGCTCGACATCTTGCGACAGCGGACACGATGTCGTCTTTCGCAACAGTCGCTCAGGGACCATGGAACAGTCGCAGATCGTCAGCTGTCTCTGGGGTGTCGCCGATCTGGTGCGCGATACGTTCAAGCGCGGCAAGTACCAGGACATTATCCTGCCGCTCACCGTGCGGCGCCGACTCGACTGGGTGCTCGCCGATACCAAGGAGCGTGTCCTCGCCAAGCAGGCGGAGCTCAGCGGCAAGCTCGAGAACCTCGATGCGCAGCTACGACGCGCGTCAGGGTACGCCTTCTACACCACGTCACACTACGACTTCGATTCGACAACACCATCGCCAAGCTGGACGAAGCCGGGCGGCGCTTTCAGGTTTTGTCGCGCTTCAAGGCGGTGGATCTGCACCCGGATCGCGTGGACAACGCGACCATGGGCACGATCTTCGAAGAGCTCATCCGCAAATTCAACGAAGCGCTCAATGAAAATCCGGGTGAGTACGTCACGCCACGCGACGTGGTGCACCGCATGGTGGACCTCATGCTCGCTGGCGATGAAGCGATCATGCAGCAGCCTGGCGTGGTGTGCAGTGTGTACGACCCCTGCTGCGGTACCGGCGGTATGCTCATGCTCACCAAGGAGCACGTGACTGCGGAGATCACGGAGAAGGGAACGCTCGTTCAGCCGCCCATCAATCCGTCGGCCGAGTTGCACCTGGTCGGGCAGGAGGTAAATCCCGAAACGTGGGCGGTGTGCAAGTCGGACCTGTTCATGAAGGATCCCACCGGGCGGGACGCGGACCGCATCGAATACGGCAGCACGCTGTCAAATGACCAGCACCGCGGCATGGGCTTCGACTACCTCATCGCCAATCCCCCCCTACGGCAAGGATTGGATCGCGATGAAGCCGATGTGCGCGCGGAGCACGAGCGTGGTTCGGCGGGCCGGTTCGGTGCGGGCGTACCGCGCATCAGCGACGGGCAGTTGCTCTTTCTGCTGCACATGCTCGCCCACATGAAGGCGCCAGCCGATGGTGGGTCGCGCATGGCGATCATCATGAACGGGTCGCCGCTCTTCACCGGCGATGCCGGCAGTGGGGAGAGCGAGATTCGCCGGTTCGTGCTCGAACACGACTTGCTCGACACGCTCATCGCACTCCCCGAGCAGCTGTTCTACAACACGGGCATTGCCACCTACGTGTGGATCGTGACCAACCGCAAGCCGGCGGTACACCGCGGCACGGTGCAGCTGCTCGATGCCTCCACGTTTTAGGTGGACATGGATCGCAATCGCGGCGATAAACGGCGGCGCATTCCGCTCGACCGGGCGCGGGACATTCTCGCGCTCGTGTCCGAACGGGTCGATGGTGCCACGCGACCGGTGCCACTCGCCAGCGGGATGGAGGAGGCCGTGGTGAGCCGGGTGTTTCCCGCCAGGCTCTTCGGCTATCGCACGATCACCGTGGAGCGTCCGTTTCGGCTCAACTTTGGGGCGTCCGCCGAGCGGCGGCGCCGGTTGGAGACTGAGCGGGCATTCGCGGCGCTCGCCCTGTCGAAGAAACGGGGGGAGGCGAAGGCGCTCGAGGAAGCGGCGGGACGGGAGCTGCAGCAGCAGATCGGGGACATGCTGGCCGAGCTCCCCGATGCGCTCGTGAAGGACTGGGCGGAGTTCAACGTGATGCTCTCCGCAGGCGCGAAGCGGCACGGGCTCAAGTTGGCCGCGCCCATCCGCAAAGCCATCCTCTCGGCCTTGAGCGAACGCGACGCCTCGGCAGAGATCTGCCGCGACGCCGACGGGCACCCCGAGCCCGACCCGGAGCTGCGTGACACGGAGAGCGTGCCACGCGAGGTTGGCGATGCCCCGGCCGATGAGGAGCGGGTACCGGCGAGCGTGCGTCGCTACTTCGCGCGCGAAGTGCTGCCGCACGTCCCCGATGCGTGGATCGATCTGGCCAAGCGCGACCCGTCCGACGGGTTGGTCGGTTTGGTGGGGTACGAGCTCAACTTCACCCGGTACTTGTACCGGTACACGCCGCCGCGTCCGTTGGAGGCGAGTCAAGCGGATATCCGGAGTCTCGAGGGGGATATCGTGCGCCTGCTGGCCGAGGTGACGGGCGGGGCGGATGAATGAATGTCGGCATAGCAATGCATGTGCCGACATATGCCCCCAAATGTGCGATAAGTCGGCATTCAGCAGCAAAAGCCGACATAAAGTACGTTGTCACGAATGGCGCCCACCCTGACGCCTCAACTCCTGGCCAGCGCCGGTATCGGTGCCTACTTCCGCCCCCGTGAGCTGCTGCCATTTGGGGGTGTCGTTCATGCAGCTCCAGGAACAGGTCGCTGCCGGGCTCATCGAGAAGATCGACAGCGGGCTCTATCGCCTGATCGATGTGGAGATGAGCGAGCTCGAAACGATCGCCATGGTTGCGGCCGCTGCCCCCAAAGCCATCGTCTGTCTGCTCTCGGCGCTCCGCGTGCACGACATAGGTACCCAGGGGTCACACGAGCTCTGGCTCGCGGTCGACCGCAAGGCGCGCGTGCCCACCCGTCTCCCGGCGCGCGCCCGCTTCGTGCGCTGGTCGGGGGCCATGCTCACGTATGGGGTGACTGTCATCCCTATCCTCGGGGTGCCGGTGCGCATCACCAGCCCCGCGCGTACCGTGGTGGACTCCTTTCGCTACCGGAACAGGATCGGCCTCGATGTGGCCCTCGACGCGTTGCGTGATGGCGTGCGCTCGCGCCGGGTGCAGGTGGCCGACATCGACCGCGCGGCCGAGGTGTGCCGCATGCGCACGGTCATGGCACCGTATCGCGCGGCGCTCACGGTATGAACCACACCCGGAGTCACGCATGACCGATGAACCGGCGGACGACCGCGACACCCGGCGTGGCGATCGCGGTGCCGCAGCGTCCATCGAGCGTTTTCTTTACCGCCTAAGCACCTCGCCGCACCGCGAGCGATTCGTGCTCAAGGGCCCCACGATGTTTCCCCTGTGGGGCACGGTGTATCGCCCCACGCGAGACCTCGACTTCACCGGCTCTGGCAGTAGTGATCACGACGAGGTGTTGCGGGTGCTGCGCGAGATCTGTGTCCAGCCCGACGCGGTGGAAGCGCTCACCTTCAACGCGGAGACGTTGCGTCTCGAAGACATCCGGGACGACGAGGAATACGGTGGCGTGCGGGTGGTGGTGGACGCCGTCCTGGGCGGGGCGCGCATCCCGGTGAAGATCGACATCGGCTTTGGCAACGACATCGTGCCGGCGGCGGAAGAGGCGGAGTATCGCACGCGGCTCGGCGATCCGGCGCCGCGCATCCGGGTGTATCCGCCGGAAGCGGTGGTGGCCGAGAAGCTGAATGCCATGGTGAAACGCGCCGTGCGGGACAGCCGCTACAAGGACCTCTACGATCTGTACGTGATGGCGGGGGAATTCTCGTTCGATGGGGGCACGCTCGTGCGTTCGGTACGGGCCACCTTCACGCGCCGTCGTACGCCGCTGTCACCCGACGTGCCTCCGGCACTCGGCGCCGCGTTTCTTGCCGACGATGCGCGGCAGGCGCAGTGGCGTGGGTATGTGAACCGCGCCGCGCTCCCCAGTGCGCCGGCAGGCTTTCCGGTGGTGGGCGAGCAGCGGCAGCGCTTTCTGCGTCCGCTGTGGGACGGGGCCGTGGCCGATACGATGACGACGCGCTGGACGACCGCCGAGGGATGGCGATGAGACTGTCGCGTTATCCGCGGTATCCCGAGGACACGGGCTCCGGCGTGGAGTGGCTGCTCAATCCGCGTCAACACCCGACACAGCAAGCAACGTACGGGCATCCAGCACCGTGACTCCGCCGCGCGCAGCCTTGAGGAGGGCCTCGACGAGACGCTCACCCTGCATCGCCCCGACGTCTTCACCACACTCGGCATCAGCTTCACGACCACGAACTTGATCGAGAATGTGATGGTGCGCGTCGACGCGAAGACGCATCGGATCACGCGCTGGCGGACGAGTGATCAGAAGCAACGATGGTGCGCGGCCACACTGCTGGAGATCGAGAAGCAGTTCCGCAAAGTGAAGGGCCACCAACACCTCGGCTTGCTCCAGGCCGCGCTGCGTGGCAAACTCTCGTCACCTCTCGCTGCCGCCTGAGCAGCGACCTTGAGGCACCCATCCAAGTTTCAACGAGCCTCAGGACACTCCCATGAACGGATTCCCGGATACCCAGACAGCGAAGACCTTTGCACTGCCGGCCTTCCGGTTCCTCATCGTGGCCAACACGTACCAGACCGGCTTCGATCAGCCGCTGCGGCACACCATGTGCGTGGACAAGAAGCTGGGTGGTGTGAACGAGGCGGCCGCCATCAAGGCGGCGTTCGACCCGTACTACGAGACCACGCTGCTGTCGGAGGCAACCGGTCCGAACCTGCTGTACGAGATGCAGGCGCGTCTCGCCGAGTTCCCGGTGTATACGGAGGCGGAGGTGCACCGTTTCGCTGCCATTTACTTCGATGGGACGTCGGGGCAGGATCGACTGTACGCGGCGCTGGCTGAACCCAGGGCGCGCGCGCTGGGGCTGGCGCCCGACGAACGCGACCGCTTCCGGGGTCAGTTGGGGGAGTACAACCGTCTGTATGCGTTTCTGGCGCAGCTTCTTCCCTTCATGGACATCGATCTCGAGAAACTGCACGTGTTCGCCCGCTCGCTGCGCCGATTGCTTCCCGCCGAGCGGGAGGCGTTGCCGCGTGAGGTGCAGCAGGCCATCGACATGGTGAGCTACCGGCTGCAGGAGACGGCCAGTGGCCGGATCGTGCTGGATCGCCGCCCTGGCGTGCTCGATCCACAAGGGTCACGGGGCGTCGCGCCGGACCCGGTTGAAGAGCAGGAGACCCTGTCTCGCATCATCGCCGAGTTGAACGATCGTTTCGGGCTCGATCTCGGGCCGGAGCATCGGGTGACGTTGAACCAGATGATGGACCGGCTGGACAGTGACCCCGCCCTCGACGCCGCAGCCCGGGTGAATACGCGGGAGAACGTGCGCCGCACCTTCGATCAGAAGGTGGAGCAGGTGATTCAGGAGATCGTGGATACCAACTTCGACCTGTACAAGCGCATCACCGACGACCGGGTGTTCGGCGACGTGCTGAAGGACGAACTGTTCGAGGCGTATGTGCGGCTGCGGGACAGGAGCCGCGCGTGAGCGAGTTGCCGCTCATCGTGCAGGGTGACCACACCGTCCTGGTGGAGGTGGCCTCACCGCGCTACGAGGAGGCGCGCGACGCGCTGGCCCGCTTCGCCGAGCTGGTGAAGATGCCGGAGCACGTGCACAGCTATCGTCTCACGCCGCTCTCCATCTGGAATGCGTGTGCCGCGGGGATGCCGGTGGAGGAGATCGTCGGGGTGTTGACCGGGTTGGCGCGCTTCCCGGTGCCACCGCATGTGCTGGTGCAGGTGCGCGACTACGCGACCCGCTTTGGACTGGTGACGATCGAGCGCTGCCCCGCCGCGCTGCTCCCCGCCGACGCCAACGCGCACGCACCCGCGAACGAGTGGCTGCTGGTTCACATCCGCGGTGAGACGCTCGCACTCGAGTTGCAGTATGGCCGCGACACGGGCGTCCTGCTCGGCGAACCCGTCGCGCCGCAACAGTACGTAGTGCACACTCGAAACCGCGGACCACTGAAGCGGGCGTTGGTGCGGGCCGGATACCCCGCCGACGATGTGGCGGGATACACCGAGGGTTCGCCCATCGCGGTAGCGCTGCGAACGAGCACTGTGCACGGCGAGCCGTTCGTGCTGCGCGAGTATCAGCGGGTGGCGGCGCAGACGTTTCATGATGGGGGCAGTGCCCGCGGCGGGTCTGGGGTGATCACGTTGCCGTGCGGTGCCGGCAAGACGGTGGTGGCCATGGCCGTGATGGCCGAAGTGCAACGGCATACGCTTGTGCTCACCACCGGCGTGTCGGCGGCGAGGCAATGGGTCCGCGAACTGCTCGACAAGACGTCGCTCACCGAAGCGGAGATCGGTGAGTTCGACGGCGCAGAGCGCGCCGTGCGTCCCGTGACCGTCGCTACGTATCAGATGCTGACCCACCGGCCTGCCGCCGACGGTCCGTTCCCGCACATGGCGCTCTTCGATGCCGCCGACTGGGGCCTGATCGTGTACGACGAGGTGCACGTGCTGCCGGCACCCATCTTCCAGATGACCGCGTCGTTGCAGGCGCGCCGCCGTCTTGGCCTCACGGCGACGCTGGTGCGCGAGGACGGGTGCGAGGACGACGTGTTCGCGCTGATCGGACCGCGCAAGGCGGACGTGCCGTGGAAAGTGCTGGAGCGGCAAGGGTGGATCGCGAAAGCCATTTGCGCCGAGGTGCGCGTGCCACTGCCTGCGGAGCGCACCATGCCGTACGCCATCGCCGACGCCCGCGCCAGGTTCCGCGTGGCGTCGGAAAGCGAGGCGAAAACGCCCATCGTACGCCGCCTGCTGGCGGAGCATGTCGGCGAGCCGGCGCTCGTGATCGGCACCTATGTGGAACAGCTGCAGGAACTCGCTCGTGCGCTCGACGCGCCGTGCATCACCGGTTCCACACCCCAGAGGCGGCGCGATGCGCTCTTCGCGGCGTTCCGCGACGGGCACCTGCCCGTGCTCGTCGTGTCCAAGGTCGCCAACTTCGCGATCGACCTGCCCGACGCCGCCCTCGCCATTCAGGTGTCCGGTACCTTCGGGTCGCGCCAGGAGGAGGCGCAGAGGCTCGGTCGCATACTACGGCCGAAGCGCGGCGCGAATCAGGCGCACTTCTACAGCATCGTGTCGGCCGATACGGTGGAGCAGGAGTTCTCACTCAAGCGTCAGTTGTTCCTGTGCGAGCAGGGATACGAGTATCACATCCGGGAGGCCGCCTCGCCATCGTTGCGCCCTCGGCACCTGCGTCTGGAGCGTTCCTCGTGAAGCTGTTCGATGAGAACTGGTCGGCCCTGTTCGCGGTCCTGCCGCAGTGGGAACAGCTCACGCCCATTCAGCGCGGAGTGGCTGTCACGCAGATTGCGCTGCACGGCTACACGGCCGCGGCAAAGCTGCACGATTGTGCCTCCGTGCTCGAAGCGGCCGGACTGCTCTCGTTTGATCGCGAGAAGCGCCGCGTGTCGCTGCTACCGGAGCAACGCGTGGCGCTCAAGCTGCTGCGTGCCATGCATCGGCATCCGGTGCTTGAAGCTCCCACGGAACTCGGGTTGCAGCGCTACATCGAGGAGCACTTCTCCACCGAGGAGGTACAGGCCCTCTTCGCTACCACCGCACCACGTGGACACGCCGCCCATGTGCGTCTGTTGCTGGCCAGGCGACTCTCAGGCCTGTCGTGGTTGCGTGGGCTGCTGCATCCGGAGAGCGAACAGCATCTGGTGAACTGGGTGTCGTCGCGTCACGGTCCGCACCGCGCTGGCGTATCGCTCCCGGAGGCGCAACGCGTACGTGCCCTGGTGGAAATGGTCGCCTCGACGGAGGGCACGATGCCGCTGGCTCAACTGGTCGCGTGCGTGCCGGACGCACAATGGGCGGTGCTGCAGGAGGATCTCCGCCGGGCACTCGCGTGTGGTGTGCTGTTCGCGAGTCTCGATCGCCACACCCTGTTGCCACGCGTGGGCGTATGGGGACCGGCGCTGGATCTGTTGCGAAAGCCGGCAACGCCCAGGCCGCCGGCACTGGACGTGGTCGAGCGCTTCGGGGCAGCAATCATGATGGACGACATGACCACCGTACTCGCCGAGATCGCGGCCGCTCCTGCGCGTGTGCGGGCTGCCGACAGGGCGTTGTTCGCACGGCACGCCTCGCAGATCGAAGCACGACTCGCGCCGGTTCCGGCGTGGGCGGCCGTGATGATGCTCGACCTCGATCACTCGCGGGTGGATGTCGCCGTCTCCCAGCTGCTGCATCGGCGCTTTCTTGCCGAGGCCCGTCAGACCGATACCCCGATGGTGGCCATCACGGCAGCAGGGCGGTCGTGGCTCGCGCTCACGGGTGCGCAGCGGCTGCACGCGCTGCTGGCCCCGTTGCGCGACGACGAGCAGCGCGTGCCGGAGTCCGCATGGTACGATACGGGCGGCCTTCACTTCTTCCCCCTGCCGTTGCCGTGGTACCGCGTATCGGATACGCTGGACTTCCGCACACCACTGCAGGCAGTGCTCCGCGGGCTCGGCAACGGCTTCGTGGATCTCGAAGGCCTTCTGCAGTGGTGCGCCGAAACGGAGAATCCGCTGCTCGCGAGCGCCGCTGAGCTAAAGCCGGCCCTCGAATACGAACTGACGCGGCAGGGGCTGGATTTCGAGGCGGCGGCGCGCGGCCTGTGGTTCAACCTGGTGAAGAGCGTCATCGACCTGCGGCTTCTCCCCTTTGGCGGGGCGCAGCTTGGCCGTACCGCGGAGGGGCGGTTGGCCATCGCCATCACCCCCGTGGGACAGTGGCTGCTCGGCGAGGATCGAGAGTTCGTGTACGCGCAGGACGCCGAGGTTCGGGTGGTGGTGCAGCCCAACTTCGAGGTCGTGATGTTCGGCGCGGCCCCGGTCGTTGAAGCGGCGCTCGCCCGGGTCGCCGATCGAGTGGGACCCGCGCCGGGCCTCGCCTTCCGCATCACGCGGGCGTCGGTGCTGCGTGCGGTTCATGCCGGCGCGACGGCGGAGCAGGTCGTGGAACTGCTGGCCTCCGGTGCGACCGATCCGTTGCCTGCCAATGTCGTACACGAGCTGCGCGCATGGGCGGCCAGTGTCCGCCGGGCCGCTCTGTCACCAAGTGTGCTGCTCGAGGTCGACGACGAGGCAACCGCGGCTGCGGTCATGCGGCTCTTGCCCAGCGAGGCTCGGCGGTTGACGCCCACCTGTTTCGCGCTGCCCGTGCTGTCGGCGAAACAGCGGGCTGCTCTGCTCAAGAGACTGCGGGAACGGGGAATCCTGATCAGCTGAGCGGTCCGCGTCGCCACCGACGCCGGTATGCCGCGCTCCGCGGCCTCCGTCAACTCCGCGCCTCCGCGATAGCAGTCCCCCGAGCCAGCCAACGCGACGCCTGTCGCACTACGCGGGACTCAGCGTGCAGAGTCCCGAAGGGATGCGGTTCCTCACGCGCAGCCGACTCTTCACGGACGAGGAGTGGCAGCAGTTGCAGGGGCAGGGGGAGGCGCCAAGGGGGGAGCAGTCGGTGGTTTGAACTAACGACTGACAACTCCTACCAGGAACCAAGGACTCCCCCGGAGATCACGTGATCTTCGGGGGCGTTTGTCGTTGGTAGTTCGAGTTGCGAGTCGTCAGTGCAACCGCCTACAACCCCACACACTGTGCGCTCAGCGCCCACAGCCGCTCGCCCAGCTGCTGGTTCTGCGCGCGCGCCGTGAGCGGCTGCGCGAAGGCCTCGCGCCCTTTCTGCTGACGATTGCCCCAGCTCCAGTGCACGCCGCTGCGCTCGCCGAACGTGGCGTCGGCCACCACCTGCGCCAACCGATCACCGGCCAGCGCCTGCGTCACGTAGCCCTTGGTGATGTTCTTCTGGAACCACGGGAAGATCACCTGGAAGGCGCGCGGAGTGTGACGGAAGAGCGGGGTGTCGGCCACACACCCCGGGTACAGCGTGTTGAACACGATGCCGGTCTTGTCGTGGTAGCGACGATGCAGCTCACGCCCCGTGATCATGTTGCACAGCTTCGAGTCCTTGTACGCCTTGCCGGGCTTGAACGCCTCGCCATTGAGCATGGCGATGGGGGCCTTGAAGCCCGCTTCGAGCCCTTCGAGGTTGCCGATGTCGGCCGGCGCCGGAATGGGGATCTTGCCGCCGAACTCCTCGTAGTTGGCCGTGACGGTCCCCAGAATGATGAGCCGACGCGACGCGTGCGCGCTCTTCTCGAGATCGGGGAGCAGCAGGTTGGCGAGCAGGAAGTGCCCGAAGTGATTGGTGGCGACGCTGATTTCGTAGCCTTCGGGACTGCGTGCCGGCTCGGTGAGCCGCGGCAGGTACACGGCGGCGTTGCACACGAGCGCGTCGAGCGGGCGGCCCAGGGCGCGGAAGGCCTCCACGAAGGCCCGCACGCTGGCCTGGGAGCCCAGATCGATGTGCAGCAGCGTGCGACGGTCGGGCGCCATGCCCAGCGCGTCAGCGGCGGCCGCCGCCTTGGTCAGGTCGCGGCAGGCCATCACCACATGCCACCCGCGGGTGGCAAGCGCAGCAGCGCCGTACAGTCCCACGCCGGAGGAGGCGCCGGTGATGATGCAGGTTGGACTGGGGGTCACGGGAGCGGGGAGGTCGGATGGACGCAAGCGGGCGGGCCATCGCCGGTCGCGCCGGCGTTGCATAGGGGAACAACACACTCGGCTATGCGGGGCGCAATATCTCCGTCTCCGGCCGGGGCCGCCAGATGACCCGGCGCGGGATGCTCAACAACGGATGGGTCCGCCGCTTGCCGGCGCCCCCCACCCGGTCGCATTCTGGGGAATGGCGCCAGCCCCCGAAGTGCGACCGCTCCCTCCGCGTCCGCGTGACGATGAACTCGACCTGTTCGGGATCACCCATACCGGTCGGGTGCGAACCAGCAATCAGGATCAGTTCCTGCTGTGTACCGTGCACCCGCAGGTCGTCGTGCACGGCACCAGCCTCGCCGACCCCTCGGCCATCACGCTGCGCGGCGAACGGGTAGCCACCATCATGCTCGTCGCCGACGGTGTGGGCGGCAGTGCCGACGGCAGTGAAGCCAGCCGGCTCGCCACCATTTCGGTGACCGAGTATTTCGCCTCCGCCATGAAGTGCTGGCACACGGCGGGGTCTGCGTCGGAACACGAGTTCACCGCCGCGCTGCGTGAAGCGGCCATCGAGGCGCACCGGCGCGTGAAGGAGCAGAGCGCCGTGCAGCTCGACGGACGCAAGATGGCGACGACCCTCTCGGTGGGCATCGTCGTGTGGCCCTGGCTCTACGTCATTCAGGTAGGCGACAGCCGCTGCTATCACTTCGAGGACGGGCAGCTGCGGCAGGTCACGCGCGATCAGACCCTCGCGCAGGAGATGATCGATCGCGGCGCGCTCACCCCAGAGCGCGCGCACAACTCCCCGCTCAATCACGTCCTGTCGAGCGCCATTGGTGCCGACGATGCGGTGCCGGAGATTTCGCGCGTGGATGTGCGCAAGCGCGGCTGCATCACCCTCGTGTGCAGCGACGGGCTCACCAAGCATGTGAGTGACGACGAAATCGCCGCCGCCTGCGAGCGCATGACCAGCAGCGAGCAGCTGTGCCGCACGTTGCTGGACCTCGCGCTCGCGCGCGGCGGCAGCGACAACATCACGATCGTGTGCGGACGGGCATTGCCGTAGGGGGAGTGTGGCGAGGGCCGTGCGTGCGACAAACAGCAGACGGCAGACGGCAGGCACCACAGCAGGCAGTACGGCAGGAATGTGGTACAACAAAACGGGCGCCACCGCTTCGCGGGGCGTCCGATTTCCTTTGCGGTAGGGATATCGGGAGCCGCGCGCAGCGCCGGCCCCCGCGTTGGTCTTCCGAATCCCTGCCCAACTGCGTGCTGTCGTTCCTGCCGTCTGCCGTCTGCTTGTGGTCGCCCACACCACCGGTCAGGTGATGACCGTCGGCTCGGTCCGCCCCGTCCTCGCCACGATCTCTGCCAAGCCCAGCGCCACATCGACCAGTGCACGAAGCGCGACCGCCGTCTCCATCCCCAGCCGGTCGGCCGCCGTCTCACGACTCTCGATGTACACGCGAATGGTCGCGCCCTCCGTGCCCGTACCGGAGAGCCGATACACGAGGCGCGCGCCGTCCGTGAACAGCACCCGGATACCCTGCTTCGCGCTCGTGCTCCCGTCCACCGGGTCGGTGTAGGCGAAGTCGTCGGCCGCGTGCACCGTATGTCCGCCCAGCGACGTGCCCGGCAAGGCGGCGAGCGCCGCACGCAGGTGCGCCATCACGCCGTTCGCCGCATCGGTGGGCACCGCCTCGTAGTCGTAGCGCGTGTAGTAGTTCCGGCCGTACGTGGCCCAGTGCTCGCGCACGATCGCTTCCACGCTCATCCCCCGCACGGCCACGATATTGAGCCAGAAGAGCACGGCCCACAGCCCGTCCTTCTCGCGCACATGATTGCTGCCGGTGCCGAAGCTTTCTTCGCCGCAGAGCGTGATGCGCCCCGCGTCAAGCAGGTTGCCAAAGAACTTCCAGCCGGTGGGGGTTTCGAAGCACGGGATGCCCAGCTTCTCCGCCACCGCATCGACCGCAGCACTGGTGGGCATGCTGCGTGCCACACCGGCAAGTCCGCTGCGGTACCCGGGCACCAGCGTCGCATTCGCCGCCAGTACCGCCAGGCTGTCGCTCGGCGTCACGAAAAAGCGCTGGCCAAGGATCATGTTGCGGTCCCCGTCGCCATCGCTCGCCGCGCCGAAGTCGAGCGCGTGTTCGCCGAACATCTCCGCCACGAGCTCGTGCGCGTACGTGAGATTCGGGTCGGGGTGCCCGCCGCCGAAATCGGGGAGCGGGACCGCATTGATCACCGTGCCGGCCGGTGCCCCGAGACGCCGCTCGAGTATCTCCACCGCGTAGGGGCCCGTGACGGCGTGCATGCTGTCCATGCGCAGGCGGAAGCCGCTCGCGAATAGCGCACGAATGGCGTCGAAGTCGAACAGTGTGGCCATGAGATCGGCGTACGCGCGCACAGGATCGACGATGTCGAGCGTGAGCGTGCCAACCTGCTGTCGGCCGATTGCCTCGAGGTCGAACGCCGGCAGCGCGGCGATGCGGTAGCTCGTGAGCGATGCCGCGCGCGTGGCCACGGCATTGGTGAACGACTCCGGCGCCGGGCCGCCGTTGCCGGCGTTGTACTTGATGCCGAAGTCGCCGTCCGGCCCGCCGGGGTTGTGGCTGGCGGAAAGGATGATGCCGCCGGCAGACCCCTGCCTGATGAGGTGAGACGCCGCGGGGGTGGAGAGCAACCCGCCCCGCCCCACGATCACGTGGGTCACGCCGTTGCCCGCTGCCATGCGGATGATCGTCCCGATCGCCTCGCGATTGAGGAAACGACCGTCACCACCGATCACCAACGACGAGCCCGAGGGAATGGCGGCCTCGTCGAACAACGCCTGCACGAAGTTTTCGAGGTAATGCGGTTGCTGAAAGACCGGCGTGCGCTTCCGTAAACCCGACGTCCCCGGTCGCTGGTCGGCGAACGGGGACGTGGAGACGATCGTCACACCCACTTGAGATCCACCTTGCTGAGTGGCAACTGTCGGACCCGCTTGCCCGTGGCCTGATGAATCGCGCCCATGAGCGCCGGGATGAGCGGTGGCATGGCCGGCTCGCCAATGCCGGTGGGAGAGAAGGTGGTCTTCTTCCAGTGCACTTCCACCACCGGCGGCGCCTGCTTGATGCGCAGGAGCGGGAAGTTGGTGGCCGAGCCGCTGGCCGTGGTGGCCGGCGAGAAGTTCTGCTGATCGGCCTTGCCCGCGGTGAAGGTGATCTCCTGGCCGTACGCCTGCCCCATCGCGTCCAGCACGGCGCCCTGCACCTGCTGCTCGGCGTGGTTGGGGTTGATGATCTCGCTCCCCACGTCACCCACGGCCCACACCTTGTCCACCTTCACGTCGCCCGCCTTGCTCACCGTGGCCTGCACCACTTCGGCGAAGTAGCCACGGTGGCTGTAGTAGAACGCCACGCCCATGCCCGTGCCCTTGGGAAGGCTGCCTCGCTTGCTCCACCCCGACACGTCGCGCACCATTTCGAGGATGCCGATGACGCGCTGCGCGTCCATCTGTCCCGCCTGCTGCTGCGGCGTGAGCGGCTGCGCAGCCGGGATCTCGCTCTTGAGCATGTCGATGCGGAACTGGAGGGGATCCTTCCCCGCCGCCTCCGCGCATTCGTCGATGAACCCCTGGAACGCGAAGCTCAACGCGTTGGAGCGCGGCGCCCGCAAGGCGCCCGTGGGCACGCCGAGCGGCATGACCGATACGTCGAGCTTGAGATTGGGCACGAAACGCGCCGGATACTCGCCGGGGCCGATGTCGGCGCTCGATGCGAACCGTTCGCCCTGTCCGAAGGTGGCAAAGTGGTTGCGGAACGCGATCAGCTTGCCGTTGGCGTCCACGCCGGCGGTGAACTTGTGGAAGCCGCCCGGACGGAACTGGTCGTGCTGCATGTCATCTTCGCGCGTCCAGATGAGCTTCACCGGCACCTTGGCTTCACGCGCGATGAACGCCGTTTCGGCGAGCGGCTCGTTGTACAGACGGCGCCCGAAGCCACCACCGGCGCGCATCATGTGCATCACCACCTGGTCCTCCTTGAGCCCCAGCGTCTGGGCCACCAGTGCGCGTCCGCCCTGCGGCGTCTGCGAGGTGGTCCACATTTCGCACGTGCCGTCGGCGTTCATGCGCGCCGTGCAGTTCTGCGGCTCGAGCGTGGCGTGATTGATGAACGGATAGCTGTACTCCGCCTCGATCACCTTCTTCGCGCCCTTGATGGCGGCGTCGAAGTCGCCGTCGCTGCGAATGGTGCGATGCGCGGGCGCAGCGAAGAACTCCTTGGCCTTGGCGGCGAAGGCTGCGCTCGACTGCTGCGATGTGGGATGATCGGCCCACGTCACCACCAGCTTCTTGCGCGCCTGCTGCAGCAGCCACCAGTTCGTACCCACGATGGCCACACCCGCCTTGAGGCCGGCGAGGTTGTCGGTGCCTTCCACGACGAACGCGTGCGTGACCCCGGGCTGCTGCTTGATGACGTCGAGGTTGGCGCTCTTCACCTTGGCCGCGTAGACCGGTGCCTTCGCGAACGTGGCGTAGTGCATGTTGGGCACCGTCACGTCGATGCCGAAGATCGGCTTGCCCGTGGTGATGTCCTTGATGCCGACCGTCTTCTTGCGGGTGCCGATGATCGTGAAGTCCTTCGGATCCTTGAGCGGCACCGCATCCAGCACGGGCGGCGTCATGGTGGCCGCCGTGGCAGCGAGCGCACCATAGGTGGCCGTCTTGCCGCTCGATGCGTGGCTTACCACGCCCTTGGCGGTGGTGAGTTCGGTCACCGGCACGTTCCACTCCTTCGCCGCCGCCGCCAGAATCATCTGACGGCCGGCCGCCCCCACGCGGCGCTGCGGAATCCAATTCGTGGGCGTGGCCGTGGAGCCGCCCGCCACCTGCGCCGGGTACTTCGTGGGATCGAAGTTGGCCTGCTCGATGCGCACGTTCGCCCAATCCACATCCAGCTCCTCGGCGATCAGCATGGGCAGCATGGTCTTGATGCCCTGGCCGATCTCGGGGTTCTTGGCCGTGATGGTCACGATGTTGTCGGCGGTGATGCGGATGAACGCACTCAACGCCGGGTCGGCTGTCGGGGCGGCCGTGCCGAGGCGCGAGATGGCCTCGAGCGGCTCGGCGTAGCTGGCGAGCAGGATGCCGCCGCCGGCCAGTGCGGTGACCTTGAGGAAGTCGCGGCGCGTGGCGCCGGTCGCGGGCGTGATGGGAGCAGCCATGGTCAGTTCTCCTCCTCGTGCTTGCCCGACCCGCTGCTCGAGCCGACGGCGGCACCACCAGCCTTGATCTCGGCCGCGCGGTGCACGGCGGCACGAATGCGCAGGTATGTCGCGCAGCGGCAGAGATTCGTGTTCAGCGCCGTGTCGATGTCGGCATCGGTGGGCTTGGCGGTCTTCGCCAGCAGCGACGCGGCGGCCATCATCTGGCCCGCCTGGCAGTAACCGCACTGTGGCACGTCGAGCTCCTCCCACGCCTGCTGCACCGCATGGGCGCCCTTGGCGTCGAGGCCCTCGATAGTGGTGATCTCGGCGCCCGCGGCCCGCGAGACGGGCATCGTGCAGGTGCGCTGCGCCACGCCGTTGATGTGCACCGTGCACGCGCCACAGCGATTGGCGCCGCACCCGAATTTGGTGCCCTTCAGATCGAGTTCGTCGCGCAGCACCCAGAGCAGGGGCATATCCGCGGGGGCGTCCACCGTGCGGGTGGCGCCGTTGACCTTGAGCGTGATCGCCATGGGACCGGAGGTCGGAGGAAGGAGGACTAACCTGGGAAATGTCGCCCCACGGGACGGGGGAGTCCAGAGATCCCGCAACCGCGAGACGTCCGATTTCGGCCCTTTCACGGAGCGCCGAGGTCCCGTAACTATCGGACATCGGACAGCAGATGGCTGTCCGAGAATGTGACGTCGGATCACTATCCGAGGTCGGGGATCCGACGTTGCTCGGAGTTCCGATCTCGGATGAGGATCGCTCCCGACATGCCGAGGTCATCATGCGCCGCCTGTCAGCACTTGTCGTGCTCCTTGCCGCCTGCACGCAGGCCCCGCCGGCCACGCCCACCGGAGAGAATCCGGCGAGTCCGCCGTCGGCGCAGCAGCTTGCCGACCGGTCCCCTACGCCAGCCAGTACGCGGGGGGTAGTGACCGCCGAAACGGTCGTGGGCGGCCTTGTGAACCCATGGGCCATCGAATTCCTCCCCGACGGTCGCGCGCTGGTTACCGAGCGCCCGGGGCGGCTGCGCGTGCTTTCCACCACCGGGCAGCTGTCGGCGCCGGTAACCGGGGTTCCCGCCGTCTTCGCCCAAGGGCAGGGGGGGCTGCTCGACGTGGCCATCGACCCGCAGTTCACGCAGAACCAGCGCATCTACCTCTCCTACGCCGAACCGGGAAGCGGTGGCGCCGGAACCGCCGTGGCACGCGCCCGCTTCACCGGCACGGCCCTGGTGGATGTGCAGGTCATCTACCGGCAGGAGCCCAAGCTGAACGGTGGCGGCCACTACGGCGCTCGGCTCGTGTTCGATCGCGAGGGGCGGCTGTACATCACGCTCGGTGATCGCATGAACTGGCGCGATCGCGCGCAGGATCTCGCCATGGGGCAGGGCAAGGTCGTGCGCGTCCACGCCGACGGTAGTGTGCCAGCCGACAACCCGTTCGTGGGGCAGGCCAACGCGCAGTCCACGGTCTGGTCCTACGGCCATCGCAATGTGCAGTCGGCCGCGCTGCATCCCGAAACGGGAGCCCTGTGGACCGTGGAGCATGGCGCGCGCGGCGGCGACGAACTGAATCGCGCCGAGCGCGGCAGGAACTACGGCTGGCCAGTCATCACTTATGGTGTGGACTACTCGGGTGCCCGCATTGGTGAAGGCACGGCCAAGGCCGGGATGGAGCAGCCGGTCTACTACTGGGATCCCGTCATCGCTCCATCCGGCATGGCCTTCTACACCGCCACCACCATTCCCGGATGGCGCGGCAGTGTGCTCGTCGGCTCGCTGTCACCGGGGGCGCTGGTGCGCCTCGAACTCACCAATGGTCGCGTCACGCGCGAGATGCGCTACCTCGGTGAACTGGGCGAACGCATTCGTGATGTGACCGTGGGCCCGGACGGCTACGTGTACCTCGTCACCGACAGCGGCAACGGCCGCGTCCTGCGCGTGAGGCCGGTGGTGGGGTAACGCGGCTACCCCCGCGCCCACCACCCCGCGGCTACCAGCAGCACCACCACCATTGCCACGAGCCACACGGGCAGCGGCGTGCGAGTCTGCGGTGTGTTCTCCACAGTGGCTGCCGGCGGCGGCGGCACCGGCGGCGGCACCGGCGGCGGCACCGGCGGCGCTGACAGTCCATCGAGTACCTTCACCACCGCGGTTGCCGAGTGCGGCCGTTGCCGCGGATCCTTCTCCAGGCAACGCATGAGCATGTCGGCGAGCGGTGCCGGCACATCGGTGCGCAGCTGCGTCAGCGGCGTCGGCGCGGTGCTGACCTGCGCCGCCATCGTCGCGCGCAGCGAGGGCCGCACGAAGGGCGGAGCCCCCGTGAGAATTTCGTACGCCACGCAGGCCAAGGCGTAGAGATCGGCCTTGTGATCCACCACGTGCGCATTGTTGACCTGCTCGGGCGCCATGTAGGCCGGTGTGCCAAGGATCATCCCCACCGTGGTCAGGCGACGTCCGCTCGAGACGGCCTCGGCGCTGGCATCTTCCAGGGCCTTTGCCACGCCGAAGTCGGCGATCATCGCCACCCCGTCGCTCAGCAGAATGTTCTCCGGCTTGATGTCACGGTGTACCACCCCCTTCGCGTACGCGTAGGCCAGCGCGGAGGCGAGCTCGCGCAACAGGCGCAAGGCTTCATGCAGCGGCAGCGTGCCGCGCAGCTGCAGGTGCTCCCGCAACGTTTGCCCTTCCACGAACGGCATGGCATACCAGCGCAGCGCACTGCCCGCACCATGCGGTTCGTCCGCGGCGGGTTCCCCCGCATTCAACAGCGGCACGAGGTGCGGATGCTGCAGCCGCGCCGCAATGAGGATCTCACGATGGAATCGCGTGCCGTCGATCCCTGCGGTCAACTCGGCCGGCAGCACCTTCAGCACGACCGTGCGCTCGAGGGCGATCTCCGTGGCCAGAAAGACGCGCGCCGATCCTCCACCGCCCAGCTCACGTATGATGACATACGCGTCGCCGAGCGAACGATGCAGTCGCTCACGGAAGGAGCGGTCGGAGGCCGCGGAGTGGGTACTCACCCCGGTAATCTACTGACAGTCGTCGTCGTTGCAGCATTCCGCGTGAGGGGCGGCGCCACGTTCCCCACCCCCCACGCGGCGATGCGATACGGATCGTGCCGCACGTGTTCCGTTCAACATGACGACCCATTCAACATGACGACGCGCCGCCACCGGCAACCGGTGGCGGCGCGTCGTGTACCACGGAATGGGGAGCGATTTACTTGGCGAGCTGCCGCACGACGTCCTGCAACAGGCGGACTTTCGCGGCGTCACGCGACTGCGCCGCGTCCCCGGCGAGCTGCGATCC
>VYLE01000517.1_pt1 | contig 19367 bp, 16 predicted proteins | sample 5114391 | NCBI WGS metagenome assembly VYLE01 (sample SAMN12291771, study PRJNA351875) | freshwater metagenome | isolation source: freshwater lake | place: USA: Michigan, Kent Lake | collected 2013-08-15
CCCGCCAGACCCCAGCCCAGCCCCCGCCGAAACAGCGGCAACGCGATCAGCAGCGCCGCCACCGCCCACAGGATCCAGTTCCCGAACACCCCCGCCACGGCCCCCGCAACGCCGCCCTGCGCCCGGTTCACCGCCGCGAAGGCGAAGATCAGCAGGATCAGAACCAGCGCCCGCACCACGCCTTCCGCGCGGCTCGTCACCGGCACCTCCACCGCCCCGCGCAACAGCATCAGCGCGCCAAGCAGCAGGATAAAGGCATCCCATTGCGCCCCCACATGCCCCCGCAGCGACAGGACCACCGCCACCGCCGCACAGCCCAGCCCGAACACCAGCGCCCAATCCCGCTGCCGCATCCGCTTCAACCGATCCACCGTCGCGCCCCCTTGGCTATCATCACGCTCAGCACGATCCGCGCGACGTGATGCACCGTCACATAGACCACACTCATCTGAAGCGAGAGCGCGATCAGACTCATTTCCGCCAATCCCCCCGGCGCAAAGGCCAGAAAGACCGCCGCGACCGGCTCGCCCACCCAATCGGCCAGCATCACCGCAAAGCCGTAGGCCACGCCCAGCGCCAGCACCGCATTCACCACCGCAAGCCGCGCCGCCCGCCACAGCATCGCGCCCTCCGCCCCGGCAAAGCGCGCACCCAGACCGCAGCCCACAACCACCTGCGTCACCCCCACCAGCCATGCAGGCGGCACGCCATGCACCAGACCCGCCGCATGGGCCACGGCCGAAAACAGGATCGGTCCCGTCATGATCGCGGCTGGCAGGCGCAGCAACCGCCCCACCCAGACGCCCAATCCCCCCGCCGCCAGCAGCACCACCACCTCATGCACGGTCAATGGCACCGCAGCGGCGGGCAGTTCCGCCCCGCTCGCCGATCCGACCGCGCCCCCCGTCAGGCCCATGAAGATCAGCGGCACGAAAATGATCGTCAGGATAAGCCGCAGGAATTGCAGCACCGTCATCAGCCGGACGTCGCCGCCCGCCTCTTCCCCCATCTGCACCGTCTCGATCAGGCCCCCGGGCACCGCGCCGAAGAAACTCTCCAGCTTGGGCAACCCGCCAAGGCGATAGATGGCAAAGCCCATCCCATGCGCCAGCGGCAGAAAGACCAGCAGCGCCAGCATCGACGGCCCCCACGCCCCCGCCTGCCCCAGAACCTCGGGCGTGAAGGCCCCGCCGATCGCCACCCCGATCACTGGCACGAAAGCCGACCGCAGCTTCATCGGCAGCGTGATCGCCCGCCCCAAAGGCCGCCACCCCGCCGCCGCGATCACCCCCGTCACCACCAGCGACCCCAGCAGCAGCGCCAGCGGCAGCTGCAGCAGCAGCGCCAGCCCTCCCCCCGCCGCACCAAGGGCTAGGGTCAGGGCCAGCGCGGGGTAATCCACCCGCTTCAAGGCGTTCCAAAGTTCCATGCCCCGTTCCTGCCGCGCCGTAGGCCGGGATGCAACTCACCAATGCGGCGGCTTGACGTTCGCGGCAGGCCCCTCGCCCGCCATCGCCTCGCGCTCGGCCTCCCGCTCCACCAGCAGGGTCACCAGCCGCGTCAGCCGCTCCAACTCCTTCGCTTGGCCCGCCACCACATCCGACAGGTCATCCACCGCCCGCATCAGATGGGCAACCCGTTCTTCCAGCTCCACCATCGCCGCCTCCGCCGCTTGCCGCGTCCTGCCCCTTCCGTTACACGGGCGGCGACAGAAAGCGAAGGTCCGACCCATGGCACAGGACAAATCCTCCCGCCGCCCCCGCGCCGAAACCCCCAAAGGGTTCCGCGACTATTTTGGGCCCGAGGTCACCGAACGCAAAGCCATGCTGGACAAGGTGGCCGAGGTCTATCACCGCTACGGCTTCGACCCCCTCGAAACCTCCGCCGTCGAAACGGTGGAGGCTTTGGGAAAATTCCTCCCCGATGTCGACCGCCCCAATGAAGGCGTCTTCGCTTGGCAGGACGAGGATGCCGATTGGCTCGCCCTCCGCTATGACCTGACCGCCCCCCTCGCCCGCGTCGCCGCTCAATTCCGCAACGACCTGCCCTCGCCCTATCGCCGCTATGCGATGGGCCCCGTCTGGCGCAACGAAAAGCCGGGTCCCGGCCGCTTCCGCCAGTTTTACCAATGCGACGCCGACACCGTCGGCGCGCCTTCGGTGGCGGCGGATGCCGAGATTTGCGCGATGCTCTCCGACGCGCTCGAAACCACCGGCATCCCGCGCGGCGATTACATCGTGCGGGTGAACAACCGCAAAGTCCTGAACGGCGTGATGGAGGTGGCGGGCGTCCTCGACCCCACCGATCCAGACCGCTTCGCGTCCGAGCGTGGCATCGTCCTGCGGGCCATCGACAAGATCGATCGTCTGGGCGAGGCGGGCGTCCGCGCCCTGCTGGGTGAAGGCCGCAAGGATGAGTCCGGAGATTTCACAAAAGGCGCTGGTTTGTCCGCTGAACAAGCCGAGGTTGTCATGGCCTTCATGGCCGCCCGCCGCGCCACCGGGCTTGAGACCACAGCCCGCCTGCGCGAATTGGTCGGTCCTTCCACCATCGGGCAGGAAGGCGTGGCCGAGCTTGAAACCATTGCCGAGCTTCTCGACCGTCAAGGTTACGGCCCCGACCGCATCCTCATCGACCCCGGCGTCGTCCGGGGCTTGGGCTACTACACCGGCCCCGTGTATGAGGCCGAACTCACCTTCGAAATCCTCGATGAAAAGGGCCGCAAGCGCCAATTCGGCTCCGTCGCGGGCGGGGGCCGCTATGACGACCTCGTGAAACGCTTCACTGGCCAATCCGTCCCCGCCACGGGCGTCTCCATTGGCGTGGACCGCCTTCTCGCCGCCCTGCGCGCCAAAGGCCGCATCGGCACCGATACCGCAGGCCCCATCGTCGTCACCGTAATGGACCGCGACCGCATGGCCGATTACATGGGCATGGTGGCCGACCTGCGCAGCGCGGGCCTCCGGGCCGAGGTCTACTTGGGCAACCCCAAGAACTTCGGCAACCAACTCAAATACGCCGACAAGCGCGCCTCGCCCATCGCCGTGATCCAAGGCGGGAACGAGGCCGAAAAGGGCAGCGTCATCCTCAAGGACCTCATCCTCGGCGCGCAGATCGCGCAGAACGCGACGCTGGAGGAATGGAAGGACCGCCCCGCCCAAGTCGAAGTTCCGCGCGCCGATCTGGTGGCCGCCGTCCGCAAGATGCTGGGGCAATGACGTCGAAGGCCGCCATCCGGGCCGAGGCCGAAACCCTCTTCGCCGCCTTCCGCGCCGAAGGGGCGGTGCCGGTAGAGGCCGATATCCTGCAACCCGCCGAAACCCTGCTCGACCTCTACGGCGAAGACATCCGCGCCCGTGCTTATGTCACGACCGATCCCCTGCGGGGCGAGATGATGCTGCGCCCCGACTTCACCGTCCCCGTGGTGCAGGCCCACATGGCCCATGGCGCAGAACCCGCCCGCTACTGCTATATGGGCGAGGTGTTCCGCAAACAGGACAGCCCCAGCACCCGCGCCAATGAATACCTGCAAGTGGGGTTCGAGCTTTTCGACCGCACCGCCCCCGAACAGGCCGATGCGCAGGTCTTCGCCCTCTTCGCCCGTCTCCTCGCGCCGCTAAACCTCCGCGCCGCCACCGGCGATATCGGCATCCTCATGGCCGCCGTGCGCGGCCTTTCGACCACCGACCGCCGCAAGGCGGCCCTCCTGCGCCACATCTGGCGCCCGAACCGCTTCCGCGCGCTGCTCGACCGCTTCTCCGGCCGCGCTCCGATGCCCGCCGCCCGCGCCGCCCTGCTGGACCACCTGCAAAAGGACAGCCCCGAAGCGCTGACCCTCGCCGCAGGCACCCTCGTCGGCCTCCGCTCGCCCGACGACATCGCCGCCCGCGCCCGCGCCCTGATCGACGATGCCGCCACGCCCGCAATCGCCGCGCCCGAGGCGGCGCTGCTCTACGACCTCCTCTCGCTGCAGGCTCCCGCCCGCGCCGCACTCAACCACCTGCGCGGCATCACCCCGATGCTGCCCGCCATCGCCCCCGCCGTGGATCGCTTCGCCGCCCGACTCGACGCGCTCGACACGCTCGGCACAGACACGGCCACCCTCCCCTTCGAGGCGAGCCACGGCCGGACCAGCCTCGAGTATTACGACGGCTTCGTCTTCTCCTTCCATGCCGCAGACCCCGCCCTGCCCCCCGTCGCCTCGGGTGGGCGCTATGACGCGCTGACCGCCGTCCTTGGCCAGGGCCGCTCTATCCCCGCCGTGGGGGGCGTCATCCGCCCCGGCCTCGTCGCCCGCCTGAAAGGGTCCGTCTGATGCTCAAGATCGGCGTCCCCTCCAAAGGCCGGCTGATGGAGAAAACCTTCGACTGGTTCGGCGCGCGCGGCATCGCCATGCGCCAGACCGGGAACGACCGCGAATATTCCGGCGCGGTAGACGGGATCGACGGCGTCGAACTCGTCCTCCTCTCCGCAGGCGAGATTCCGCGTGAACTGTCCGCAGGCCGCATCCACCTTGGCGTTACCGGCTCCGACCTTGTGCGCGACAAGCTGGCCGACTGGCCCGCGCAGGTGGCCGAGCTTGCCCCCTTGGGCTTCGGCCATGCCGACCTCGTCCTCGCCGTCCCGGTCGCTTGGATCGATGTCGATACGCTCGACGACCTCGACGCTGCCGCCGCCGCCTTCCGCGCGGCCCACGGCCACCGCCTGCGCATCGCCACGAAATACCACCGCCTCGTCCGCGACTTCCTCACGAAGAACGGCGTCGCGGATTACCAGTTGGTCGACAGTCAGGGGGCCACCGAAGGCACGGTGAAAAACCTCACCGCCGAGGCCATCGCCGACATCACCTCGACGGGCGAGACGTTGCGCGCCAACCACCTCAAGGTCCTGTCCGACGGGCTGATCCACCAATCGCAAGCGGTGCTCTTCCTCGCCCGCGCCGCAGATTGGGGCGCAGCCGACCGCGCCACCCTCGCCACGCTCTGCGCCCGGCTCGGCCTCGCCGCCCCCGCCGATCTCTGAACATCTGCCTTGACGACAGGCACCCCGCGCTAGCTCCCATTCAGGTTAATGAAAGGGAAATCCCACATGCATCTTCGCCTCACCGCCGCCGCCCTGCTCTTCGCCCTGCCCGCCTTCGCGCAGGACCTCGCCACGGGGGACGTGATCAAAAGCACGATCTCCGGCAAAACCGTGCAGGGCTCCATGATCGCCTCGGGCGCCTATACTGAATTCTACGCCGAAGACGGTACCATCAAGGGTGATGGCTATGCCGGCAAATGGACGGTCGAAGGCGATGCGATGTGCTTCGACTATGGCGAAGGCGCAAGCTGCTGGGGCGTCCGGATCAACGGCGATCAGGTCGCATGGATCAAGGACGGGGCCGAAGACGGCACCGGCACGCTGGTCGACGGCAATCCGAACAATTTCTGATCCGGCTACAAGGTGAACGCCCCCTCAACGGGGCGTTCGCCGCGTGCCCACAGTTTGCTGCACAAAAGGCGGCACAACATCCGGCACAACCGATGTCAGGGGCCGCCGATCCGGTCTCGGCCCGCCCTCTTAACGCAGCGTGCGCCGTTACCGCAGCCCGATCTCCGCCAAGGCCTGTGCCAGCTCTGGCGGCAGCGCCTCTTCCCGCGCCCGCCCCTTGGGCAGATCGCGCGGGCTTTCCTCCGGGTCCAGATAGCGCCATCCCTGAAACGGCCTGCGCGGCGCGGCCTCGGTCCGGATCACCTCGGCATCCAGCACCAGCGCACAGCGCAGAATGCCGTCCGCGCCCTCCACTTTCTCAAGCCCGACAAGGCGTTGGCGCGCAAGGATCACCCCCTTGATGACCCAATACAGCGACCCGCCCGCCAGCACCTCGGCCTCGCGTTTGGGCCACATCCGCGTCACATGCACGGCACAGCCCTTGGGCCAGCGCGCCCGCTGGCTTTCCTGCCAATCGGTCAGGTCCTCGACACTGTCCGCGCCGACGCACAGCTTCAGAATATTGACGTGACCCACGAATCCCCCGGTGTTTCAGGCCCCGGAGTCTAGCTTCAAGGTTAACGCCCGCAAGGTTTGACGCATGCCGCCAATGCGCCTATCTTGTGCGTTCCTCCACGAAAACCGCAAAACCAAGGGAAAATCGCATGTCCCGATTCGCCGCCCCCATCGCCGAGCAGATCTGGGACATGAAATACCGCTTCAAAGAGGCCGACGGCACACCGCTTGACGGCACGGTGGAGGATACATGGCGCCGAATCGCCCGCGCGCTGGCCGAGGTGGAGGCCGATCCCGCCCATTGGGAACAGGAATTCTACGCCGCATTAGAGGATTTCAAATATCTCCCCGCCGGCCGCATCACGGCGGGCGCGGGCACGGGCCGCTCCGTCACGCTCTTCAACTGCTTCGTCATGGGCACGATCCCCGACAACATGGGCGGCATCTTCGACGGGCTGAAAGAGGCCGCGCTGACAATGCAGCAGGGCGGCGGAATCGGCTATGATTTCAGCACGATCCGCCCAAGGGGGGCCGAGGTGAAGGGCGTCGCCGCCGATGCCTCCGGTCCGCTTTCCTTCATGGATGTCTGGGATGCGATGTGCCGCACCATCATGTCCGCCGGCAGCCGCCGCGGCGCCATGATGGCCACCATGCGCTGCGACCACCCCGATATCGAAACCTTCATCGAGGCGAAAAAGGACCCCGCGCGTTTACGGATGTTCAACCTCTCCGTGCTAGTGACTGATCCCTTCATGGCGGCGGTCAAGGCGGATGGTCCGTGGGAACTGGTCTTCGACGGCAAGGTCTACAAGACGGTGCAGGCGCGCGATCTGTGGAATCGCATCATGCGCAACACCTACGATTTCGCCGAACCCGGCGTGATCTTCATCGACCGCATCAATGCGATGAACAACCTCGCCTATTGCGAAACCATCGCCGCCACCAATCCCTGCGGCGAACAGCCCCTGCCGCCCTATGGTGCCTGCCTTCTGGGTTCCATCAATTTGGCGAAACTGGTTAACGATCCGTTCACCACTTCCGCCACCCTCGACACGGCCGCGCTCGATCACCTCGTCCGCACCGCCGTGCGGATGATGGATAACGTGGTCGATGCCAGCCGCTTCCCCCTGCCGCAGCAGGCGGCAGAGGCACAGGCGAAACGCCGCATCGGCCTTGGCGTCACCGGTCTGGCCGACGCGCTTCTGATGGTGGGCCTGCGCTATGGCTCTGAAAAGGCAGCAGAAATCACCGAAAACTGGATGCGCGCCATCGCCCGCGCCGCTTATCTCGCCTCGGCCGACCTCGCGCGTGAAAAGGGGGCCTTCCCCCTCTTTGATGCCGACAAGTTCCTCGCCTCTGGCGCGCTCGCCCATATGGACGCCGACGTGAAGGCCGCGATCCGCCAGCATGGCATCCGCAACGCCCTTCTCACCTCCATCGCGCCCACCGGCACGATCAGCCTTTATGCGGGCAACGTCTCGTCGGGCATCGAACCCGTCTTCGCCTATGCCTATACCCGCAAGGTCCTGCAAAAGGACGGCTCGCGCACGGAAGAAGAGGTCGTCGATTACGCCGTCCGCCTCTGGCGCGAAAAGCACGGCGATGCCCCCCTGCCGGAGTATTTCGTCAACGCCCAGACCCTGCCCCCGCTCGACCATGTCCGCATGCAGGCGGCGGCGCAGAAATGGGTGGATAGCTCCATCTCCAAGACCATCAACTGCCCCGAGGATATCAGCTTCGACGCCTTCAAAGAGGTCTATATGGCCGCTTGGGATCAGGGCTGCAAAGGCTGCACCACCTACCGCCCGAACGATGTGACCGGTTCTGTGCTGACCGTCTCGGAAAGCACCGAAAAGACCCCGGCAGAGGCCCCCGCCTCCGTCCGCCAATCGCAGGACGGGGCCGAGGTCGTGTATCTGTCGGAACCGCTCGACCGCCCTGCCGCGCTGGAAGGCCAGACCTACAAGCTGAAATGGCCGGGTTCGGAACACGCGCTCTACATCACCATCAACGACATCGTCATCGCAGGCCACCGCCGCCCCTTCGAGGTCTTCATCAACTCCAAGAATATGGAACATTTCGCCTGGACCGTCGCGCTGACGCGGATGGTCAGCGCCGTTTTCCGGCGCGGCGGCGATATTTCCTTTGTGGTGGAAGAGCTTAAGGCCGTCTTCGACCCGCGCGGCGGGGCATGGATGGACGGGCGCTACATCCCCTCCATCCTTGCCGCCATCGGGGGCGTGATCGAACGCCACCTGATCGATATCGGATTCATCGCGGGCGAAGGGCTGGGCCTGAAATCCGACCCGAAGGCCGAGGTGGTGGCACTGGGCGCGCCCAAGGGCAAGGCCTGCTCCTCTTGCGGCAGCTATGACATGCGCATGGTCGAAGGCTGCATGACCTGCGCCTCCTGCGGCTATTCGAAATGCGGCTGAAGGGGACCGGCGCGACGTGACCGCCGCGCCGGAACCGTGCCGTTAGCCCAGATGATAGGTGTCCGGCACGCCATAGACCGGCGTGTCGATCCCTTCCATCCGCGCCTTCAGTTGCAGTGACAGGAACTGCGAATAGTGCCGCGACTGGTGCAAGTTGCCGCCGTGGAACCACAGCGCGTCTTGTTTGGTGGGCTTCCACATGTTGCGCTGCTCGCCCACCCACGGCCCCGGATCCTTGGGCGTGTCCGACCCAAGGCCCCAGCACTTGCCCACCTTGTCGGCCACATCCTTACCGATCAGGTCCGCCGCCCAGCCGTTCATCGACCCATAGCCCGTGGCATAGACGATCACATCCGCCTCCAGCTTGGTGCCATCCTCCAGCACCACGCCATCCGCCACGATCTCACGCACATTGCCATGCGCCAGCTTGATCTTGCCGTCGATGATCAACTGGCTCGCGCCCACGTCGATGTAATAGCCCGACCCGCGCCGCAGGTATTTCATGAACAGGCCTGACCCGTCCGCCCCCCAGTCCAGCCAGAACCCGGCCTTCTCCAGCCCTGCATAGAACTCGGCATCCACCTCCTTCATCTTGTCGTAAAGCGGGATCTGGAAGGTGTGCAGGATCTTGTAGGGCAGCGAGGCGAAGATCAGGTCTGCCTTCTCGGTCGTCATCCCCGACCGCACCGCCTGTTCGGAATAGAGCGCACCCAGCCCGATATCCATCAGCGTGTCGGACTTCACGATATGGGTGGACGACCGCTGCACCATCGTCACGTCCACATCGCCCTCCCACAGCGCCGCGCAGATATCATGGGCCGAGTTGTTGGACCCGATCACCACGGCCTTCTTGCCACGATAGGCATCCGGCCCCGGATGACGCGACGAATGATGCTGGTCGCCCTTGAACGTCTCCATCCCCGGATAGGTCGGCATGTTGGCCTTACCCGACATGCCCGTGGCCAGCACCAGTTGCTTGGGTCGCAGCGTGATCTCCTTGCCGTCCCGCTCTACGACGATGGTCCATTCCTTGGACTTTTCGTCATATTTCGCCGACTTGCAGGTGGTCTTGGACCAGTAGTTCAACTCCATGACCTTCGTGTACATCTCCAGCCAGTCGCCGATCTTGTCCTTCGGCGCGAAGACGGGCCAGTTCTCGGGGAACTTGATGTAGGGCAGGTGGTCGTACCACACCGGGTCATGCAGGCAGAGCGACTTGTACCGGTTCCGCCAGCTGTCGCCGGGGCGTTCGTTCTTCTCGATGATGATCGCGGGAACGCCCAGTTGCCGCAGCCGCGCGCCCAGCGCGATGCCGCCCTGCCCGCCGCCGATGATCACCACATAGGGCTGTGTTGCATGTCCCAGATCGCGCGCCTCGGCCTCGCGCTCTTCCTTCCATGTCGGGCGGTGCTTGCCCGCGCCATGCTTGGCGCCCAGCGGGCGGGTGAACCCCTTGTGTTCCTCATGCCCCTTCAATTCGACCATCGTGGTCAGCAGCGTCCAGATCTTCCCGCCGATCAGGCGGACCAGACCATAGCCCCGCGCGACGCCCGTCTCGAACTCGATCCATGCGGTGGTCACGCCCCCGTCCTCCGACGCCGTCTCGCCCTCGGCGATCGTCCATCCGGTGGGCTTCGTCGCGGCAAGCTGCGAGGTCAGCATCCCCGCAATGGCCGCCTTGCCCTCGCTGGTGTGGATGTTCCATGTGAAGGTCACGAGGTCGCGCCAATAGCAATCGTCCTGAAAGCAGTCCGTCGCGGCGGCGATGTCGCCCCGTTCCAGCGCCGCCCCGAAGGTATCAAGCAGGGTCTGCACCTCGGCATTCGCGGTGGTGTCGAGCATTGTTTCCTCCCGTTCTTGCTCTTGCAGAGTACAGGGTGCGCCATTGTCGCGCCCTGTCATCGCCGGATCGGGCCGAAAGGCAGGCCGCACCGGATTTCCCGGCGCCGCCGTTGCAGGCGCAACAGACCGCGCAACATGTCGCGCAGCAGGCGCGGATGGCTAGTGCGGCAGCAACCCCTCGCGCCGCGCGCGGCGCAGGATGGTGGACCGGTTCACGCCCAGCCGCCGCGCCGCCAGCGACATGTTCCCCCCGCAGGCCGAAAGGACGGCGGCCAACGACTCGCCCGACTCGGGGCGCGGCGACAGGGGGGCGAGAGGCAGGTCGGGCAGATCGATCACCGCCCCCTCCGCCAGCGCGATCGCCACTTCCAGCGTATTGGCCAATTCGCGCAGGTTCCCCGGCCAAGCCCGCGCCTTCAGCTCGGCCCGCGCCGCGGGCGACAGGCGCAGCGTGTCGGGCCGCAGATGTCCGAACTGGCGCATCATGCGGTCGGCCAGCCAGTCGAAATCCTGCCGCAGGCGCAAGGGCGGCAGGGTCAGGGTCGCCGCCGCCAGACGGAAGAACAGATCGGCGCGAAAGGCCCCCTCCCGCACCCTCTCGGCCAGATCGGCCGCACTGGCCGAAAGCAGGCGCGGCCTGCGCCGCAGGGGCAGCGCATCAAAACCCGCGATGATGCCCAGCAGAACGGCCTGTCCCTCCGGCGGCAGGGTCTCGGGCCCGTCGATGAACAGCGTCCCCCCTACCGCCGTCTCGGCCAGCGCCGCCATGTCGGCTGGCGCGGCTGCACCGGACAGCGCGACAAAGGGCCGACTGCCCGGCTGCGCCATATGGAGCGCGCGCACCAGCCGCTCCTTGCCGGTTCCCGTCTCGCCCGCCACCAGCACCGGAATCTGCGTCGGCGCCAGACGCGCCGCCTCGGCCACGATCCGCTGGATCGCGGGATCGGCCCCGCCGATGGCCTGAAACGCGCCGCCCTGCACCGCGCCCGCGCCGCGCACCGCCGGGGGGAACCGCTCCGATTGCGGGGCGATGGCATGGCCGAACATCCCCTGCCCGTCGCGCAGCTGGATCAGGCGTTCCTCCGTGGGCCGCCCGCGCATCAGGTCGGGCAGGCTGTCCACCGACAGGTCGAAGAAACGGTCGATCCGCTCGCCGATCACCGGGCCCGCCACCTGCCGCTTCAGCACCGTCTCCGCGCCATGCGTCATCCCGATGATCCGCCCCGATCCATCCAGCGCCACCGCCGCCTCTGGGTCTACATCCAGAAACTCCGGGCTGGTGGAAAAGCGCAGCACCCAATCGCCCCGGTTCATCGCCATCAGGTTCGCCATCTCCACCCGCCGCACGCTTGCCTTCACAAGGTTGAGGGCAAGGCTCTGGCTGATCTTCGGCTGCGGCGACCGCAGAAGCGAGATGTCCAGCACCGCCGTCAGGTTCCCGCCCGTGTCGAAGATCGGCGCGGCGGTGCAGGACAGGGGCGTATGGGTCAGGTCGAAATGATCCGACTGGTGGATCGTGATCGCCTCTTTTGACACGATGCAGGACCCCACACCGCAGGTCCCCGCCAGATCCTCCGACCAGTCGGACCCAAGATAAAGGCCCGCCTCCCGCAGCTCCTCCTCGAACTTTGGATCGCCGAAGTAATCCACCGTCACGCCCTTGGCATCGGCCAGCAGCAGCACGTATTTCTGCCCCGCGATCTGGCGGAACAGCGCCTCAAGCCCGCTGCGGGCGATGGCGATGAGGCGTTCGGATTGCTCGCGGTGCTCGCGCAGCCGCGCCTCGGTCACGATATGGGCGGGCGACGGCTTGGCCGGGTCCATCCCGTACTGCTCCACGCAGCGCCGCCACGATTGCGCGACAAAGGCATCCCGCCCCGCAGCCCGTCCCGACAGGACCTGATCGATTTCCCGCAGATGCGAAAGGTCGGACATGGCAGGCTCCCCCTGCCGGTCAGGCTGCGGCAGGAAGGCGGGGCTTGGCAATGCTGTCTTGGTCGTAGTCCGCTCAGGCCCGCCGCGCCATCAGCCACAGGAAGAACAGCCCCCCGCACAGGCCCGTGACCACCCCGATGGGCAGGTCCTCTGGCGCCAGCGCCACCCGCGCCGCCGCATCGGCCCAGATCAGGAACACCGCCCCCGCAAGGGCCGAGGCAGGCAGGACGCGCAGGTTGTCGCCCCCGACCACCAGCCGCACCAGATGCGGCATCATCAGTCCGACGAACCCGATCAGCCCGGAAAAGGCGACCATGACCCCCGTCACCAGCGCGGCCATCACGAAGACCGCAAGCCGGAACCGCCCCACCTCGATGCCCAAACTCGCCGCCGTCTCATCGCCCAGCGCCAGCGCATTCAACCGCCCCGCCTGCGCCCAAAGCCACAGCCCGCAGGGCAGCAACACCGCGAGCGGCCAGATCAGATGATCCCATTGCGCCAGCCCCAACCCGCCCAGCATCCAGAACACCACCGTATGCGTGGCCCGCGGATCGCCAAGGAAAATCAGGATATTGGCCCCCGCCATGATGACAAAGCTGACCGCCACCCCCGCCAGCACCAGCCGATCCGCACTCGTGGCCTGCGCCACTCGCGCCACGCCAAGGACAAGCAAAGTCGCCGCCAATGCCCCGCCAAAGGCCATCAGCGGCACGGTTAGAAGGCCAAGGAACATCCCCGTGTGCAGCAGCGCCGCAATCGCCCCGAAGGCCCCGCCCGAGGAAATCCCCAACAGATGCGGATCGGCCAGCGGGTTGCGCGTCACCGCCTGCAGCGCCGCCCCCACCAGCCCCAGCCCAGCCCCCACCAGCCCCGCCAGCACCACACGGGGAAAGCGGATGTCCCAGACGATCGCGGCCTGACCCGCGCTCCAGTCGCCGCCCACGGCCCCGGGCAGGACCCGTTCCGCCGCCACGCCCCAGACGGTGGACAGCGGCACGGAAACCGCCCCCACCGACACAGCCACCGCGACCGACAGCAGCATGACCAAGGCCACCGCCCCGGCCAACCCGGTGCCCAAACCGATCCGCAACAGACGGCCCGTCAGGGGCGTGGCACGCTCCATCCCCTCACTCGGCCCAGAATCCGGCGACCAGCTTTTCGACGGCCTTGATGTTGCGCGGCCCCGGCGTCGCCTCGACATAATCCAGCACGACGAAGCGGTCGTTCTTCACCGCCTCGATGCTGGCAAAGGCCGGGTTACCCTTCAGGAAGGCGATCTTCTGCTCGGCCGTCACGTCGCCATAGTTCACGATGACGATCACTTCGGGATTGCGTTCGATCACCGGCTCCCACGCCACCTCGGCCCAGCTTTTTTCCAGATCATCAAGGATGTTCTTCCCGCCCGCCGCTTCGATCAACGCGGTGGGCATCGCATAGGCGCCAGCGGTGAAGGGCGCCTCCTCCCCGCTGTCATAGACGAAGACGCGCAGCGGTTGGCTCCGGTCTACCCCCGCTGTCGCCGCTTCCAACCGGGCCGTCCATTCCGCGATCAGGGCCTCTGCGCGGTCCGACACGCCGAAGATCGCGCCCAGATTGCGGATATCGGCATACATGTCCTCCATGCTCGACCGCGCCTTAGGGCCGATATGGATGCAGCTTTCGGTCAGCTCATAGACCTTGATCCCCAAAGGCTCCAACGTCTCGGGCGTGACCTCGCCGCCGACCTTCATCCCGTAATTCCATCCCGCGAAGAAGAAATCCGCCTCCGCCCCCGCCAGCACCTCCTTCGTGGGATACTTGGCCGAAAGCTCCGGCATCTCGGCCACCCCTTCGCGCATTTCGGGGTCCAGCGTCTTCCAGCCGGAAATGCCGGTATAGCCCACCATCCGGTCGCGCAGGCCCAGAACCAGCATCATTTCCGTCAGGTTCACATCGTTCGAAACCGCCCGTTCCGGCGCGGCCTCGAAAGTCACGCTGCGGGCGCAGCTTTCCACCGTCACCGGAAAGGCCAGCGCGGGCGCGGCGATCAGCAGGACAGGCAGGGTAAAGGCGGCCAGACGGCCGGTGATCTTCAGCATGGGTCAGTCTTTCTGGGGGATCGTTACAGATGAAAGGAAAAGCGCGGGCGCGGACCGCTGCGGTCCACCACCGCCCGCACGCGAAAGGCCTCGTGCAGCACCGCCTCGTCCAAGGCGGCTCCGGGCGGGCCATCGGCGAACAGACGCCCGCCATGCAGCACCAGCACGCGGTCGGCGAATCCCGCCGCCAGCGTCAGGTCGTGAAGCGAAGCGATCACCGTCAGCCCCAGCCCACGCAACAGGTGCAGCAGGTCCAGTTGATGGCGGATGTCCAGATGGTTGGTCGGCTCGTCCAGCACGATCACGCGCGGCTCCTGTGCCAAGGCACGCGCCACCATCGCGCGCTGCCGCTCACCGCCCGACAGGGTGGCGAACCGCCGCTCGGCCAGCCGCGCAAGGTCCATCCGCTCTAGTGCCGCCTCGACCGCGGCGCCCGCCTCGGGCCGGGCAAGGCCCGCGCCCCAGCCCCGCCGATGCGGCAGGCGGCCCAGCGCCACGATCTGCCGCACGGTCAGGTCCAACTCGCCCGGCGTGTCCTGCAGCACCGCCGCCACCTGCCGCGCGGCAGCATCCGCGCCCATCTTCCAAAGATCCTGCCCCATCAGCCGCACTTCGCCCCGGCGCGGCGCGTGGTGGCGGTAGATCAGCCGCAGCAGCGAGGATTTCCCCGCCCCGTTCGCCCCGCAGACAGCCACGACCTGCCCCTCGGGCACGGCGAAACTCACATCCGTCAGGATATCCTCTTGCCCCTTCGGCCCCCAACTGACGCCCTGCAAGGCCACAGCCGCCACGGCATCAGCCGCCAGCGCACGCAAGCTTGGGCCAGCGCCGAGATCGGCGCCGATAGGGGAAACTGGCGCGGCAAGGGGCTGCCGCAATGACGCATCCATCAGACACTCCTTCCGGGGCACCCCGCCCGGTGGTTATCGGGTCTTGATGGCAGGTCTCCTGACTCGCGGGTCTCGGCTCGCCCCGCCTTCCCGCACCCATCGGGGGCGCAGTGGCATCGGGGGTCGCTCGCCGCTTACAGTTGCGGGGGCAGTCACGGATTCGGCGCCTGATGGCTACACCACACCGTATTCCCTTTTCACCCGGCCACGCCTTTGGCCTGCCGGGAACCATCGCGCATAGCATCGCCCCTGCCCGCAGCGCTGTCAAATCCGAAAGCGGCATCCGCCCCGCCCTTCGCGGCATCTCCGCCGCGGCACAGGCGCACAGGACCGGGTGACAAGCCCCCGCCTTCCGCCTACCCTTCCGCCATTCCCGGCCTGCATCGCGCAGGCCCCCCGTATCGGTGCCGCTCATGTCCTATTCCGCGCTTCCCGACAAATCCTTCTGGCGACGCTGCCTTGAGGCACCAGATTTCCACCTGCGCGGCATCTACGACCCAAGGCTCCTGATCGGCCCCGAGGCCACCATCGCCACAGCAGGCAGTTGTTTCGCCCAGAAGATCGGGCACGAACTTCGCGCCTCCTCCGCCCGCTTCATCGACGTTGAACCCGTGCCGCAGGGCCTCTCCACGGCCACTGCCGCGCAACTCGGCTTCGGCCTCTTCTCCGCCCGCTTCGGCAACATCTACAGCACCGCCCAACTCCTCCAACTGGCCGAAGATGCCTTCGCCGACCGCCTGCGAGACGAGGCGTTCTGGCATAAGGACGGCCGCTGGTTTGATGGCCTGCGGCCAAGGCTGGAACCGGGCGGCTTCGCCTCGCAGGATCTGGCCCGTGCCGCGCGGCGGTCGCATCTGGCGCAGGTGCGGCGGATGTTTCTGGAGGCCGAGGTCTTCATCTTCACCCTTGGCCTGACCGAACGCTGGGAAGACGCGCGCAACGGCACCGTCTACCCGATCTGCCCTGCCGTGGTGGACCCAGCCTTCGCCGATCCCGCCCACCGCTTCCACAATGCCCGGGGGACCGAGGTGGTGGCAGACCTTGACCGGACCATCACCCTCCTGACCGCGATGAACCCCGACCTGCGCTTCCTCTTCACCGTCTCGCCCGTGCCGCTCATGGCCACCGCGACGGGCGGCCATGTGCTGGCCGCCACGGCCCGATCCAAGGCCGTGCTGCGCGCCGCGGTGGATGAAATCTGCGCCCTCCACCCCAGCGCCGACTACTTCCCCTCCTACGAGATCGCGACCCAGAACCCCCGCCTGCGCGATGCCTTCGGCTCCGACCAGCGCGAAGTCCGCCCCGAGGTGGTGGAAACCATCATGGACGTCTTCTTCTCCGCCCAGACGGGCCTGCGCCGCCATGTGGCTGCCCAAGGCCCCAGCGCCGAAGAGGCCGCGGCGGCCGAGCTTTGCGACGAAGTCCTGCTCGCAGCGGCCCGGACATGAGGCTCTTGGTCTTTGGCGATTCTCACGCCGCCTGCCTGATCGAGGCATGGCGTGCCGGCGGTTGGCCCACCGATTGGCAAATGGCCTTCTTCGTCCGCCCCGGCAGCGGCCCGCCCGAGCACACCCTCTCGGGCACCACGATCCACGCCGCCACACCCGCCTTCCTCGACGTGCTGCAGCGGCTGGATCAGCCATCCACCCATGACCTCGCCGCGCAGGATGCCTTCGTGATCGTGGGCGGCGGCGTCAGCCTCTTCCCCTTGGTTCAGGTCCTGAACCAATATGACGTGCTGGATTGGGGGGGCGAGATCGGCCGCGACGGCCGCCCCGCCCTGACCGAAACCGTGCTCCGCCTCGCCCTGTCCGAAGCCCTGATGAACTCAACCGCCGGGCGGCTCATGGCCGAATTGCGGGCCGTGCCGGGGCTGGCCAACCGTCCCATCCACCTCTTGCCCCAACCCTTCCCATCTGAACGCGTGCTGACCGACCGTTCCGCCCCTGCCGGGGCCGGGCTGCGCCGCATGGCCCGACTCAGGCTTGCCGACCGCGCCGCCACCATCTTCCACGAGGCGACCGAACAGCTTGCCCGCCAATTCGGCGCGCACCTGCACCGCCAACCCGAAGACACTGTCACGCAGCACGCCTTCACCACCCTCGCCTACACGACCGAGGCGCGGCGTCTGGTCAACCTCGCCCGGCCCCAGCGCAGCAACGACATCCTCCATGCCAATCAGGCCTATGGACGGCGGGTGCTGCAGGCTCTCACCGATGATCCGCGCGGCGCAGCGCAGTAACCTTAACACATTCACTTGAAAGGATTTCGCACCTGCCCCGCAGGGGGCGTGTAAAGAAGTTACACACCTTCTGCACCGAGCATCCGGCCATTCGATGGAGGTGCAGGATGCCGAATGTCTACATCATCGCCGGGCAAAGCAACGCGGTCGCCGCGGCGGCGCGGATCCGCGCCGAACTTCTGGCGCGTGATCCCGGCGCCATCGTCATCTCGGTCTCCAGCGCGGGCGCTCCCCTCACCTGGGGCCGCGCCGGAACGGACTGGTTCCAGTCCGGCGATCTGCGCGACTCGCTGCTGTCCAGCGCCATCTCCACCCTGCGCGCCAATCCCGACGCCACTCTGCGGAGCCTGATCTGGCTGCAGGGCGAGGCAGACACCTACGCCTTCGCCCGGGCCGAAACCTATGCGGCGCAGTTCCAGTCGCTCCTGTCCCGGCTGGACGGCGGATTGAAGGCGGCCATGCCCGGCAGGCAGACGGATTACGACGTCGTCTCGGTGCAGCTTTCGGCACAGGCACCCGAGGCGCCGTCGCGCCTGCACTGGTCCACCATCATCTCCGAACAGCGCAAGCTCGATGCCGGGTCGGACCGCATCCTATCACTCGATCCCGACGCCGTGGCGCGGGCGGCGGGCCTGTCACCCTCGGCCATGTTCAAGGACCCGCTGCATTACAGCACGCAGATGATCGACCGCCTCGCCATCGCGATTGCGGACCGGGCCGTCGGCACCACGTCCCAGCCGCCGCAGCAGGACGGGGTCATCGACGGAACAGCCGGTGCAGACCGGATCGTCGGCACCGGCGACGACTTCATCCGCGCCGCTGGCGGCAATGACACGATCCTTGCCGGGGCGGGCGATGACAGTGTCAGCGGCGGTACCGGCGACGACCTGATCGAAGGCCAGTCCGGGCAGAAACGCTTCTGGGGCGGCATCGGCAATGACCGCCTCTTCGGCGGCAGCGGGCAGGACCGTCTTCTGGGCGAGGCGGGGAGCGACGTCATCCAAGGTGCTGCCGGGGCCGATATCGTGGATGGCGGCGATGGCGACGACCTGCTCTTCGGCGGGCTGGGGCGCGACCGGCTGTCGGGCGGTGGCGGCAATGACAGGCTCAATGGCGGGCTCGGGCAGGATGAATTGACCGGGGGCGCAGGCGCGGACGTCTTCGTCTTCACCTCGCCCGCCACCGCAGGATCGGGCCGCGGCGCTGACACAATCACCGATTTCCAGACCGGGGTGGACAGGATCGATCTTTCCGCCTTCGACACCGCCTTTGCCGGCACCCGGGGCCTTCTTAGCGGCGGGCAGCGGTCTTTCTGGTTCGATGCGGCCTCGGGTCGCCTCCTCGGCGATCAGAACGGCGACGGCGCCGCCGATTGGGCCATCGCCTTAACGGGCGTCACACGGGTATCGGCGCAGGATTTCCTGCTCTGACCCCCCGCAGGCCCCGTCACACCGCCACCCCCGCCACGCGCAACAGCCCCGGCACATCCAGATGCGCCTCCACGTGATCGGCCAGCGCCTCCAGCGCCGCCTCCACCTCGGCGGCATGGCGGCGCGGCGCGGCGGCGATCCCCAACCGCGCCAGATAGCCCGCGCGGAACGTGTCCGACGCGAACAGCCCGTGCAGGTAACTGCCCACGATCCGCCCGTCCGCGCTCATCGCGCCCTCGGCCCGGCCCTCGACAAAGGCGAAGGGCCGCGCGCAATCCGCCCCCGCCGTCCGCCCGATATGGATCTCGTACCCCTCGACCGGCAGGCCGCTGCCCGCCTCCACCGCCCGCACCCGCTCCAGCCGCTTGTCGGGGGTCATCACTGTCTCCACCGCCAGCAGGCCAAGGCCCGCCGTCACCCCTGCCGGCCCCTCGATCCCCTCCGGATCGGCGACCGACGCGCCCAGCATCTGATACCCCCCGCAGATGCCAAGCACATGCCCCCCCCGCCGCACATGGGCCGCCAGA
>VYLE01000832.1_pt1 | contig 19338 bp, 22 predicted proteins | sample 5114391 | NCBI WGS metagenome assembly VYLE01 (sample SAMN12291771, study PRJNA351875) | freshwater metagenome | isolation source: freshwater lake | place: USA: Michigan, Kent Lake | collected 2013-08-15
TACGCAGGGGGGACTTAGACAAAATCAGTATAGCACAATAAAAGTTAAGTTAACAAGATATAGTTTAAAAAGCCGTCCTAAAAGGACGGGGCTTTAACCCAAAATTTCGGTAAGCGATCGTCAGATTCCAAGTAGGCTAGAGGCCCAGATGACTCAAGAGCGTGGGTTTTGGGTAATGTTCCAATTTTGCGTCCTTGAGCGACTCCCAGAACTCGCAAACCTTCTCTGGCCATGGACTGGATCTGTTCGGCAAGCTCCTGTTGTTGAATCGGGCTGAAATGGCAGAGATCAGCGATCGCTTCTGGGGCCCCTTTTGCCGCAACGGTAAGCTCCCCCGTCAGGGATTCCCAGACACAGGACATGGCCAAGAGATCGGTGGACAGGGGATATTCGCGCAGTAGTTGCCAATCGCTATGCAGGTGTTCAGTCTTGGCCAGGTAATCCCAACCAATTTGCTGCAACGCTTTCTCCATCGGGTCAAAGGGATCTTTGCGACTCGCTAGAATGCCAAACTCGATCAGGGGATGAAGGACTTCGGGCAAGGGTTCGCGCTCGTGGAGCGTCACATCGTACAGATAAGCATTGGAGCCGCTGTAAACCAACAATTGTTTGACGGCCATTTGGTTCAATGTCAGGGTTCCAGTCTTATCGACACAAAGAACGGTGACAGAACCCAGGGTTTCAACCACTGGAATGCGACGAGTTAGTACCTGTTTTTGCGAGAATCGCCACGCTCCCAGAGCCAGAAAGATGGCCAGCACCACCGGAATTTCATTGGGCAAAATTGCCATTGCCAGCGCTAATCCTGCCAAAAAGCCATGCAACCAATCGTCCCGGGTTAGTCCATAAATCACGACCACCGCCGCGCAAATGGCAAGCGCAATCATCGTCAATTTACCGACAATGCGACGGGTTTCTTTCTGTAAGACAGTGTCTTCCGGTTCAACCGTTTGCAGAGCTTTGCCAATTTTTCCCATTTCAGTATGTATGCCCGTTGCTTGCACCTGGGCAATGCCCTGCCCTTGTACCGCAAGAGTACCAGAATAGACAGTGGGTAAGTCGTCTCCACCCGGTCTCAAGGTTGCTGAAAGGTGCTTCGGGTCTTCTTCCAGCTGGATGGTGCGTTTCCTCACCGGAACAGACTCTCCGGTTAACAGCGATTCATCAATCGTCAAGTGAGTCGACCACAGCAAAATCGCATCCGCAGGAACGCGATCGCCCTCCTCCACCACGATCAAATCGCCTTGTACCACTTCTCGCCCCGCAATCCGATGCCGCTCCCCATCTCGAATCACCAAGGCCCGAGGACTGGATAAGTCCCGCAGTGCTTCTAGAGAACGTTCCGTTTTTTGCTCCTGGTAAAGATTGATGCCAATAATAAAAAAGACAAACCCCAACAAAATCAGAGCTTCTTGAGCATCACCCAAAAAGAGGTAGATGACACCACAGGCAATCAGGAGCAAGAAAATCGGCTCTTGGATAATGTCTAGGGCGATCCTTAAAAAAGTACGATGCTGGGTTGAGGGCAGTTCGTTGTAGCCATGCTGTTTCAAGCGATCGCCAGCTTCTTGGCTAGACAACCCGTTAAACTGCCTATTTTGTATATGTGCAACCATAACAATTACCTAGGTTTTTCACACAGGCTATTCTCGCACATAGAGAGTAGTTGACATACCCCACGCCGTAAACGGACGTGGATTCTTCTAGCATCACTGCTGTGAATTTCTGGCTCAACGAGTCCACTTGAATTAGATTCCTAGCGAAATCCCAGCCAGAGGTGGTTCTCTCCTCAGACTTTCGCTCCCTTACAGAAGCCTGTTCTCGTGTGTCCCACGATACAGTTCCAAACCTCTAAAATAATTGGTTTCTTTGGTACTTGACGCTGAGAGCTTTTACCTATAGGAGCATTCCCCTATAGAACCCCATAACTCTAGTTTTCAAGGTGCGTTCATCCTTCGATGACTGGGTTTTTTAAGCGGTTGCTTACCCGGCCCCCTATTCTTAATATCATAAGTAGGTGGGTGGAATTAAATATAAGATGAACGTAGGTTGGGTTGAAGCATGAAACCCAACGCCCGATTATGTTACGCTACCGCTAACCCATCCTACAAATAATTGTGCCCTACAAATAATTGTGCCTCCCTACTTACATCATATCAAGTCGCCCTTTTAGGGCGAGGCTTTAAACCCAATTTTTCGGTAATTGGATCAGGCTTACTTCTGTCTGAGATTAGATCAAATCTTGGAGAAGGTTGTCAGGAAAGCAACGGCGATCGCACTTGCCAAAAGAATAATTAATGTCCAAACCTGATTTTTTTGGGTTCCTTCCACTGATTTTAGGCGATTATCGATGCCCTCAACCTTTTCGGTTAACTTTGCCTGTCCCACCTCTAGCTTATTTAACCTTTCGTCGATTTTGTCAAATTTTTGATTAACATCTTTTTGGAGATTGTCAATTTTCCCCTCAATCCTCGTCAAAACAGCTTCTAGGGAATATAGCGGTAAGCGCTTGAGTGAGATACAAACCAAGCTTTGCCTAGCATGGTTTATAGCTCGTGACACTGTACCTCATACGACTGCACACCGCTATAGGTAACGGTTTCGTTAGACATGGTATCAACTTCCATTAGATATATTTTCTCGGTCTGCTATCGGGGACTATTTTAAGACTAAACCGGTTTGAGGTTGTCTGAGAACATCGTTTTTCTGGGATGACAAAACTTGAAACTGTGAATAATAGCCACAGATTAATTCTAGGGATTACCTGAAAAAAATACTTTCCAACCGGCAGTAGCGGTCGGCTTCGCCGCGCCGTAGGCGACCGCACTTGCCAAAAGAATAATTAATGTCCAAACCTGATTTTTTTGGGTTCCTTCCACTGATTTTAGGCGATTATCGATGCCCTCAACCTTTTCGGTTAACTTTGCCTGTCCTACCTCTAGCTTATTTAACCGTTCGTCGAGTTTGTCAAATTTTTGGTTAAAATCTTTTTGGAGACTTTCAAATTTTTGGTCAACATCTTTTTGGAAACTGTCAAATTTCTGGTTAAAATCTTTTTGGAGACTTTCAAATTTTTGGTTAAAATCTTTTTGGAGACTGTCAAATTTTTGGTCAACATCTTTTTGGAAACTGTCAAATTTTTGGTTAACATCTTTTTGGAGATTGTCAATTTTCCCCTCAATCCTCGTCAAAACAGCTTCTAGGGAATAGGTAACGGTTTCGTTAGACATAGTATCAACTCCCATTAGATATATTTTCTCGGTTCCCTATCGGGGACTATTTTAAGACTAAACCAGTTCGCCACTTTCTTGCAAAGAGTGGAGACGTTGATAGATTCCCTGCTGATTTAATAATTGATCATGGCTACCGATCTCGACAATGCGACCATTATCTAAGACGACAATTTGATCAGCTTCTCGAACGGTACTGAGACGGTGGGCAATAATAATCGTAGTGCGAGTGCCTAAAATGGATTTCATGGCTAGTTGAATTGCTCTTTCTGACTCATAATCTAAGCTAGAAGTGGCCTCATCAAAAACTAACACATCTGGAGCAACAATTAACGCCCTAGCAATTCCTAAACGCTGTCTTTGTCCCCCCGAAAGACGCACGCCCCTTTCCCCTACAATAGTGGAATAACCATTAGGTAATTCCTGAATAAATTCATCGACACGGGCAATTTTACAGGCTTCTTCTACCTTCTCGAAGCTAATATTAGGATTACCGTAGGTGAGATTTTCTAACACCGTACCATTAAACACATCTACTTCTTGATGGACAATCGCTAACCGTCGCCGATACCAAGTCACATCCAAGCGACTAATATCCTCGCCATCTATCATAATTTGCCCTTGATTCGGTTCAAAATAGCGGAAAAGTAACTTAACTAAAGTGGATTTTCCTGAACCAGATTTTCCCACTAATGCCACGGTTTGATAGGGTTCAATCAGAAGATTAATATCCTTGAGAATCCTTCTTTCAGGACTATAGCCAAAGCTAAGATTACTTAATTCTACTTTCCCCGTAAAATGATAGGGATTGTGTTGGGCATGATCGGCTAAAAGACTACCGGAATCAGTACCACTAGGCAAGTTGATAAATTCGTTTAGACGTGCCATAGAAGCATAGCGACGAGCGAAAGTTTCTGCCATTTGAGATAGGGGATCTAATTCCGCATAGGCCATACTAGCGAGGGTATAGGTGGTGATAAAATGCCCGATCGAGATTTTCTGTTGAACGGTAGCTAGGAGAGTAAAGAAAAATACTCCAAATAAACTAGCTTGGACGAGGGTTTTTTCCCAAGTTGTTAAGTCCACATAACCCTTATGAATGCGATAGATAACGTAGGTAAATTCTCTCTCTAAACGCTGTTTTTGACGATATAATTCCTGTCCTTCTGTGGCGAAAGCTTTGACGGTTTTGATATTAGTAATAATCTCAGAATTACGACTTTGGGTATTTTCGATATGCTGATCAAGAATTCTTTCTTTTTGCATTAAATCTTTTAAATCTCTGACAATAAAAGCCACAATTAATACAAAAGAAATGACAAAAGCGAGGGCGATTTGCCATTGAATTACCCAAATAACAATAAAGATACCGAAAACTCTAAACAGTTTTGGGATCATCATTCCCGCCACTTCAGGATAAGTCCAAGTATGATTTTCTATGCCTTTGGCGATCCGGTTAGCGATGCGTCCTGGATTATTTTCATCGTAAAAAGATAGGGGTAAGGTGAGAATTTTAGCAATAACTTTTTTGAGATGATCTCGTCGCGCTCTTAAGGATATTTCCCAGTGAAACCAGAGACTCACCCAAGGCTGAATTGGTGCTTTAATTACCGTGGTTAGGAAAATTAAGCCTAATAATACCGCCAAACTAACCCACTTTTCTGAGGCAAAGGGAGTTAATATCATGGTGCGATCGACCAAAGATTGCACGAATCCATCTAAAGGTTGATCGGAAAGAACATTAAGAATCTGTCCGACAGCGTAGGGAACCATCAGATCGATAATTTCAAAGACACTGGAGGCAGCAATGCTCAAAAAGGCGGCTTTTTGATAATTGCGATAGTAACTGAGAATATCCCGTAAGGAAGCCATAACATCAAGTAAATTGCCAATTTTTAACTTCTATCTGGTAACTGCTAACTGAAGAGACTAAAGGCACTTTTGGGATTGTTTTTCTGGAGTTACCATTATACTACAATACTACAAAAATCTGCCAACCTAGAAATTTTTAGGAGAAAAGCCTTGTCATAGTCTTGTATTCTCGATCAGCCATTAGTCAGGAGACGATGCCGGATCAGCTTGTATTTCATCCTTGGCAGAAGCACCACAGATCAATTTATCTAAAATTTTGACGAATATTATCACAAAAATTAATAAATTTCTGAAAGGTTTTTAAGTGTTCGGTTTTATCGATACGCTTTTTTAATTGATTAAGATAGTATTGTTCTTGAGCTACCCCAGGGAATTTTTTAGAATAAGACAAACCTTTAGCTTCAAAAATAGACTTTAGATAAGCAAAATGAAAATCGGCATGATTTCTGCAATTAAATCTACCCATTAGTTCGGGATCATTTTCGTAAACATCATAGTGTTGAACATAATCAGCTAAAAGTCCCTGTAAAGGTTGTTTAGAATTAAATATTGTGCGATTGCCTAGTAGCCATGTTTCAATACATCGATTTTGAATGATTATCACGATTTCAAGTTGTGCGGGGATAGTAATATGTTTGGTGATAAAGTCATTAACATATTGTTCTCTTTCTTCGACAGTATCCTCATCAGCATCGAGACAGATGACTAGATAGTTATATTTGGATACTTCTTGAATTTTATCGATGGCGTTAGGAATTCCCTCATCAAGTATCGAGGGGTAGCCATTACCACTAATCAGAACGTAATTGTTGTGATTGACTTGATCGTAAAAATCAACTCGCTTAAATTCGGGAATAAGATAAGTTAACCAGGCAGTATAAAGCTTTTTTTCGGTACTTCTTCCTTCAACTAAAAAATAAATATTCATCGATTAACTAATTCCTTGAGGAAATTCTTCTAGGACATTGATAAGATCAATAAAGGCTTTTTGTCGAGTTTTAGAAATATGAAAATCAGCCGCATTGTGTACCTGAATTACTCCTCCTTTACGAGTGACTATTTTCCAATAGGCAGGACTGATATTATTAATTATATAGGGATGATGACTGGTAATAATAAACTGTAAATCTCGATAATTAACTAATAAATCTTCTGTTAAAGTGTCCAAACAGTTAACCCCCAAACTATTTTCAAATTCATCGATTAATATAACGCTGCCATCAGGAGATAATTTGATCGTTGCTAAGAACATCAGGCTTTTTATCATTCCAGAGGAGATATTTGGTTCTACAATCCAGACATGAGAGTTTTTTTCTTTTATTTGTATGCGAGGTAAGTCTTCAAGTAAAAAAATTGGAGTTAATGAAACAAGCATACCAATATCACCTAGTTTGAATGGTTCTAAAAATTCTATTTTTAAATCTTCAACTTGAGGGAAAATATCTAAAAACTTTCTCTTTATTATCTCGAACGTATCGGGATATTTTTTATAAGTGATCAGTAGTTTGTCGGAAATAGGAAGTTGACTCGATTGTAATTCAGAGAGAGAGGTATATTCGTAGTCTCTAAGGATTTTATCCAATGTTGAAGATGAGATATTAAACTTAAGTGGATTGAAAACCATTTTGTTAAATTCCTGTCGAACAGGGAAAACATCTTCTTCTTGATTGAAAAGCTCTATACAGCTTAAATAAGACGCTAGTTTTGGTGTCTTTGAATGTTTAAACTCAATTACCTCTTGATTTCTTGCGATCAAAACCTCTTGATCTTTTAAAAGAGTTTCCCTAATTATACTAACCTTATTTTCGCCGTCATTACTATTGACTTCATCTTCTTCAATCTTGATGAGAGAACGAGCTTTTCTAACCTCAAATTCACCCAACCAATGATAACGAACATGATCATTGGTTAAAAATTCTACATCCCATTTTACTCCATTTATAGACTCACCGTTAGCGATTCTTTTTAAATTACTAATAGCCTTTAAAATCGAGGTTTTTCCTGCACCTGAGATACCAACTAATAAATTCAAATCTGGAAAAAATTTGCAAGAATCTATACTTAATCCAGAGGATAAATCTTGATAGGATAATCTCAAAAGTTTCATAATAATTCCCCACTGCTAAAACTAAAAAGGGTGAGTTAATTCTCACCCCAAGATTTTACTGAGGATCGAGTTTTAGGACTGCCATAAATGCTTCCTGGGGGACATCAACAGTTCCGATCGCTTTCATCCGTTTCTTCCCTTTTGCTTGCTTGTCTAACAGCTTTTTCTTGCGGCTAATATCACCACCATAACACTTAGCTAAGACATCCTTTCTTAAAGCAGGAATATGTTCACTAGCGATAATTTTAGAACCAATAGCTGCTTGAATGGGAACCTTAAATTGATGCCGGGGAATCAATTCTTTTAACTTTTCGGTTAACGCACGACCAACATAATAAGCTTTATCCCGGTGAACGATCATCGCTAAAGCATCAACGGGATCACCATTGACCATAATATCTAATTTAACTAGCTCATTTTCCCGATAGCCAATTAATTGATATTCCATACTAGCGTAACCGCGCGATCGAGATTTTAATTGATCAAAAAAGTCCGTTACCACTTCTGCTAAAGGTAACTCATAAATCAAAGCGGTGCGAGTTTTAGTAAAATAACGCATATCCTTGAAAACTCCCCGACGACTTTGACATAATTCCATCAAAGCACCTACATAGGTTTCCGGAGTAATCATTTCCACTTGGATATAAGGTTCCTCAATTTTTTCCCGTTTTTGTGGGGAAGGTAACAAACTGGGATTATCCACTTCGACAATTTCCCCATCGGTGGTAGTGACCTGATAAACTACCGAGGGAGCAGTGGTAATTAAATCTAAGTTATATTCCCTTTCTAGTCTTTCCTGGACGATTTCCATGTGTAGCAGTCCCAAGAAACCGCAACGGAAACCAAAACCCATGGCGCTAGAAGTTTCCGGTTCGTAGGATAGAGCTGCATCGTTTAATTTTAACTTTTCCAGCGCATCTTTGAGATCGGCATACTGATCGGCATCGGTGGGGAATAATCCGCAGAAAACCATCGGTTTTGCTTCTGTATAACCGGGTAAAGGCTCTTGTGCCGGTTTAGTGGTTAGAGTAATCGTATCACCCACCCGGGCATCAGCAACAGTTTTAATCGCGGCTGCCAGATAACCCACTTCTCCCGCGTGCAGTTCATTTACCTGTACCTGTTGCGGTGATAAAATTCCCAATTCATCGATCACAAATTCTTTACCGGAAGCCATAAAACGAATTTTATCGCCCTTTTTCACCCGACCATCCATGACGCGGAAATAGACAATTACCCCTCGATAAGCGTCGTAATAACTATCAAAAATTAAAGCTCGGAATGGTTCTTCAAGGGTATCTTGGGGAGGGGGAACCAATTGGACGATCGACTCTAGAATATCATTAATACCGATCCCAGCCTTAGCCGAGGCCCGAATCGCCTCACTACAGTCTAAACCCACCACTTCCTCGATTTCCGCCGCGACCCGTTCCGGTTCGGCACTGGGTAGGTCGATTTTATTTAAAACTGGGATAATTTCGAGGTTATTTTCCAGTGCTAGGTAAACATTGGCTAAAGTTTGCGCCTCTACTCCTTGGGACGCATCCACAACTAATAAAGCTCCCTCGCACGCCGCTAGAGACCGAGAAACCTCGTAGGAAAAATCCACATGGCCGGGGGTATCAATCAGATTAAGAACGTATTTTTGACCATCCTTAGCGGTATAATCCATGCGTGCCGCCTGTAACTTGATGGTGATACCTCGTTCCCGTTCCAAGTCCATATTATCGAGAAATTGTTCTTTCATCTCCCGTTGGGCTACGGTTCCCGTAATTTGCAGGAGGCGATCGGCGAGAGTTGATTTACCATGATCGATATGAGCGATGATGGAAAAATTGCGAATGCGAGAAACGGGAACGTCAGTCATCGTGGTTCACTGTTGGCAAAAGTCAGGGGTTTATAAAATTTTAGATTCCTTAATTCATTGTAGAGGTAAAGTCTCTAAGGCTGGAGCAAAAGCGAAAAGTAAAAGGTAAAAAAAGCTAAACTGCAAGTATAGTCAGGGTTTTGACCTTAGCTTCCCCTCTCGGCATCCACAGGAAACTATGGTAGGCTTGATTATGCTGACAAAATCAGGCAAAGGGCAATGGCTAAGGAAAGGCTCTATGATTTGTTCAAATCGGATTACTATAGATAGGGCTGGCTGAATAAATCTAAAAACCTTGTTGGATAAGGCTTTTAGACTTTTTTCCCTCAAAAAGTGCCTATGGAGTGATCGGCGGCAAAATCCCTGGACTTTTTCCCTGAAAATTAGGTAACTGACTACTTCAAAATCGGTAAAACCCCACACCCTACACCCTACACCCTACACCCTGCCACCACGAAAAACTTTTTTCAGCAGCTCCTAGATAAACTCTTGGATAAGAATCCTCGACTGACGGGTAGAATGATAGATAGCAATCATTAATAGAGCTTATGAACGACAATGCTACACCGACTCAGCGCACGGCGGAGAAAGTTGAAATCGCTATTCACCTTGACTCGGAAGTTTTAGAACAGATTAAACACCTGACTAACGATCCTAGTCGCATTATCGAAACAGCGATTAAACAGTGGCTAAGAGGAGAGAAACAACCGGATGAGGACTTAACCCGCCATCTTCGACGCAATCCTCCCGTACCACCCAAAGGGGAATGGAATGACTAAGATTTTTCAGTCTCTAATAGGTTATTTCCCGACGGAGAGACTGAAATATTTTCTTAGGTCAACCATTGATAGTAATTGAGATTTTTTCCCCAACTAAGCTGGTTAATAGTAGTATTGCCTGTAACAGCAACGCAACGGTTTAAGCTATTTACCTACTGCTCTGGTTTGCAGTAGGCTTAGTTGTCGTGTAACCCATAGGTGTATAGATTATTATGCCGTTGAATAAACAGGCTATCTTAGATGACATTTTTCGCAAAGCACCACCGTTGAACTCTGAGGACGACTGTGCTGAGAATGTTGTTATTCCTTTCATAATGAGGCTTGGTTACGACAGGAACCAGATACGTCGAAAAGTCTCAATCACTGGAACTTCAGGACATAGATTTAGAAAGCAAGCTGATATCGTTGTTTATATTGGGGAACGTCCGGCTCTTGTGGTTGAAACCAAGCGTATTCAGCATCGATTGAGCGAGGAGGATGTTAACCAAGCGCTTTCCTATGCTCAACTTCTTGAACCATCTACACCAATTGCAGTTCTGACTAATGGACGTGATTGGGAGATTTATTATTTGGATAGAGACGATATTGGCGGATTAGAATCCGTTCCTGAACCGCAAGAGCTTGAAAGCACAATACTTACTGTCTCTAGCAATGTAGTTCAATTGGAAAAGCGACAAGCTGCTGAGCGACTTTTAGTAACTATTGAAAATAAAGGTGACTTAGAAATAGCATTTAGGGAATGTCGAAAAGAGTTAGCTAAAGAAGGACTCATTGCCGAGTCTGCATTTGATGAGCTAACTAAAATTCTCACTTGTAAGTTTAACGAAGAGAAAAGAGATGCTGAAGGCCTTGCACCCAATCGCTTTACATCTTCCTGGCTTCTTGGCAGTGGACCTCTAGCTGCTTTACAGCAAATGTTTACTGACGCAAAACAGACTTTTAATGTATTCCCTACGGGAACTCAAATTCAAATTAGAAGCAACGAAACTGTTGAAAAAATTGTTCGTGAATTAGAGCCTTTTGGTCTTTATGGTTTTAAGACACCACTTGGCTTGGCTGGAGCAGGAGGAGATGTAGTTGGTTCTGTTTATGAAGCCTTTCTTACTGGAACACTCCGAGGGGACTTAGGACAGTATTTAACCCCAAGACAATTAGTTGAGTTCATGGTTGAGATAGCTGATATAAAAATTGGAGAAAAAGTCCTTGATTTATCATGCGGAAGTGGTGGCTTTCTTATTAGAGCGTTTATTAATGTCCGCAAAAAAATTCGATTTCTTGATTCTAGCCAAGATGAAAAAGATCATTTAGTTAGTAATCTTGTCACGAATAATCTATGGGGAATTGAGATAAATCCTCGGTTAGCCACTTTATGTCGAATAAATATGATTTTACATGGTGATGGCTATGAACATATTTATACAGGAGATTCAATTAGAGAAGATGTTTTTGGGAATACAGATGGACGCAGAACTGATTTTTTAAATATTGAGCAAAATAACGCAGCAATGTTTGATGTAATTCTCATTAATCCCCCGTTCAATATACCCTATGAAGATTCTGCTACTTTAAACCGGTATTATCTAGGACGAGGTAAAGCTGCTCAAGGTTCAGACTATTTGGTTCTTGAGAGAGCAATTCGACTATTAAAGCCTGAAACTGGACGTTTGCTAGTTATTTTGCCCCATGGTGTTGCCAGCGGAGTTTCCGAGACTGAAGTTCGCAACTTTGTGAAATCTCGTACACATATTCATGGTTGTATAAGCTTACCTGTCGGATCATTTAAGCCGTTTGGGGGGTCTAATGCTAGAACCTGTGTTTTGTATCTCAAGAAGACTACTGGAGACAATAAAAAGCGTTTTTTAGCACAAGCAGAACACGTTGGCTATGACATTACCTCAAAATATTATAGAGAAACTGATCTCAATGATTTACCTGTTATCGCGGAAGCCTATCATAGAGTAAAACTAGAATTGCAATGACTATCGAGTTAATTAAACCAGACCCTTTAATATTAACAATCACTGAAGAATCAGCCCGTAGTATCGATACAGTTGATGCTGGTGCAGCTTATACACAATATTTGCATGAGCAAATAGGTGAGTTTGAACAGCAGCCTTTAGGAAACTTTGTAGATGTTGTATCAAGAAGCGTTAATCCACGCTCTAGTAGATATGCTGGTCAAATATTTGAATATATAGATTTACGAGAAGTAGATGATATTTATGGCTATATATTAACTCTTAAACTTAATCAAGGAAATGAGATTGGAAGTACAAAACATCGCTTTCAAAAGAATGACATTCTCTTCGCCAAGATCATGCCCAGCTTGGCCAACAAAAAGATTGCGCTAGTAACTCAAGATGTAACTAACGCAGTAGCTTCAACTGAATTTATTGTTTTGCGAAAAAAATCACAAGCCGAGATTAATCTTTATTACCTTTTTCGGGCTTTACGTTCTGATCATTTTACCCGACAAGCGACAGCAAACGTTACTGGTGCAACGGGGCGACAGAGAATTAGTCCGTCTAGATTACTAGAATTACAAATAATTGTTCCCCCAGAAGAGATTCAAACACAAATTGGAGATGCTGTCGAACAAGAGTTTACGCTAAGGACATTGGCGGCAGAACAATCAAAGAAAGCTGATGACTTAGCTCAGCTTGTACTTGGTAATCTAACTCTTAGAACCGACAGCTAGAAAGCGCGGAAGGTAGGTTGGGTTGACGACTGTTACCCAACACCCCATCCAATAACCAGGCAAAATCATTTATAATTATTTGATAATAGGACATTGGTTGGGTTTCGTGCTAAATTCGTTGAGTATAGGCTAGATATCAGGACAGGCAAAAGGGGGAATAGATAATCAGTTTTTAATAAACGGATTTAGGATCATTTTGCTTGGGTACTGACAGGAGGAACAAAACTGATGCAGATAGAAATTCAAGGAGCCGATGCTATCAAAGTTGCTGAGGATATCCTAGAGATGGAAGGGGTGCAAGGCAGCTACGAAGTTATCTCCGAAGTGGAGAGAGAGGGAACCCTTGCTACCATCGCCACCATCATCGGCATTATTAGCGGAACAATCGCCATCGCTGAGAAATTGTACCAATTAAAGCGAAAAATTGACTCTCCTGAAACCCCGAAAATCGAACGGGTGTTAATTGTCAGCAAAAACGGCGATCGCCTGCTGCTCAAAGATGCTACCCTAGAGCAACTACAAAAACTCTTGGAACAAGAAAAATCATCAGAAAAATGGGTTTGAAACCCCGTCCTAAAAGCTATCCCTTATAGGGATCTTTCTTAACAATTGTTTCAGTAAGCACTCCAACCCTTATCCTGACTTGATTTCAGTTTTTTCTTTGTCAGTAAGGGTGTCAACAAGGAATATTACAAATTGTTAACCGAGTCTTGAAAGCCTTGTGCTACAAAAGGACGGCTTTACATTAGACCTCGACCTAATATTATCTCAAGACCAAAAGTCTTTCTAGTTAAGGAATCTACCCGAATAAAAATTATTTTAATTGCCTCATATTTCCTCAGTGAAATTGAATTAGCAACGATAGATATACATTTCAGCTATCGAACTATCTAATTAGTACACAGACTAAAAGCAAGCTGTGACTGAGCTATAATTTTTGGAGATGTCTAGTAGAATCAGGGTAGCTACGTTGACCTTAAAGGTGGGTGAAACGGACAGTGACACCTGTGTTAAAAGGCGGCTGACCGAACGGTTCAACAAAGCTCACCGTCCAACGGTGGTCTTCGGTGCGGTAGCACTCCAGACCCAGCCCCCACAAGCAAAGACTTTAAGCGAGTGAAGCGAACAACAGACCAAAAAAGTAGCCCCAATGGTGATAAAATCGGCGGGAGTAGCGGCAATTGGCATCGCCAGGGGAGTAGGAGTCTTGTCCTAGTTCATACACAGTGGTTTTCCATGAGTGCCTTCCCGAAGAATCACCGCGCTTCTAGGCCGGTGAGTGTCAAGAAACGAACTGGTTCAGAATACTCAATTAGGAGACAATCATGGCAGAAAATAACAATGTCCTGGTCACACCAGAGACCTATATCCGTGCCGAATGCGATCGGCAGTTTGGCACCATCGTTAAAACGGCGGAAGGCCTGAATCGCTTCTACCACTTACGCAGCATCACGCCGCTGGACGGGCAAAGCATCATCCGGATGAACAGGGACACTCTCTACTCCCAGAGCGTTGTCGATACGTCTAAAGGTGCCACCATCACCGTCCCTGAATTGCCTCCAGATCGCTACGTATCGGTTGAACTCGTGGATAACGACCACTATTGCCCTTGCGTGATCTACGAAGCCGGAACGTATGAATTGCCCAATGACACCAAATACTTGGGTCTCTTCGTCCGCATCCAAGTGTTCAATCCCATAGACGTGGATGAATTGGATCTGGTCCACAAGTTGCAGGATCAGTTCAGCATCAATGCCAACAGTGCCGATCCACTGCCCGAGTTCAAGTGGGACAGCGAATCGCTGCAAGCCCTAACTTTGCAGTATCAAAAGGATTCAGCCCAATACAGCAGTGTGAAGGGGATGATGGGACCGCGTGGCCAGGTCAACGAGGATACCCGTCACATCGTGGTAGCCACTGGGTGGGGGCTTTTACCTGAATGGGATGCAATCTATCTAAACTACGATGGGGATCATGATTACAATATTTGTCACAAAGCGACCTATGATGTTCCAGATAATGAGGCGTTCTGGTCCATCACCGTATATGGCAGTGACGGCTACATGCAAAGCGACAACAACATCGTCAATTCCTCCAATGTAATGCCAAAGCCAAACCCCGACGGCACCTTCACCGTGTATTTCGGATCGCAAGAGAACTGTGGCGATGTTCCCAATCGGGTAGATGTAACCGAGGGCTGGAATTTCGCTATGCGGATTTATCGTCCCGGTGAGTCTGTCTTGAATGGAACATACAAACTACCTGACGCTGTACCCGTCCAGTGATTCATTTGGTGAAGTTTGTACTGGTTTACACCTAAACGCTATCTATAGGGGCAATTCATCAATTGCCCCTACTACAAAAAAAGCAAAAGTGTAGTGGATTGTTTCAGCTAAAATAGGGCAATAGATTTCGGCTTAAAGTCTTAGATTATAGAACTTATAGCATTTTTCTAATACACCAAATTAGCTGAAACAATCCAGTAGGGTGCGTGTTTGCGGTTACTAATTCGGATAATAAAATAAAACCAACAATCCGCCGTAACGCACCAATTCTATTACTATTAATTAAACATAATAAATTACATTTAATTTACCTGTGTATCATCCCCTGTAGAATTAAGTAGGGAGACACAATTATTTGTAGGATGGGTTCGCAGTAGCGTAACATGAGCTTTCTTGCAGTCTCAACCAAAGATTTAAGATCAATCGAGAAATATCGCCCGCTGCGGGTTGTGACAATTAGTCAAGATGAACTGATGAGCCACCTCAATAATTTCTGGACTATTGGCCTCCCACTCCTCCCAGAGGGATAGCTAACCCGTTGGAGCTTTCTTGCGCTTTTTGGTAATCTTCACTGCTGCCATTAATTTACTCCCCCAATGGTCTTGGATTATCGTTAATCTTGTGGATTTTCAATGTTTCGGGCAGCATGAAGTACCGCAATAACATCGATTTGCTCAGGCTTGATATAATAAATTATGCGATAAGAACCCTCGATAACTTCTCGGATCTGCTCAGTTTCAAACTCCGGAACAAGACGACCCGAAAAGGGAAAATTAGCAATCTGTTCTGAGCGTCTGGTCAATCTTTCCACCAGTCTTTGAGCATATTGAGGGGAGTTTTGTGATATGTAGTTGTAGATGGATGATAAATGATTAACGGCGGTTTCTGTCCAGAAAACTTTCATGGCTCTAGCTTGAACTTAGTGCGTACTTCTGCCACAGAAATAACCTTTTCCGCCTCACTATCGGCTAATCCTGCTTCAATTGCCTGTCTCACATAAATCTCATACATCAAATCATCCCATGTAGAATTATCCGGCAATTTATCGATTAAATTTCTGGCTTTTTGTTTAATGTTTTTTATTTCCATGATGGTTTCCAAAATGACTCCTGACAGTTTACATTATAGCAAGATAGGCTCCTAGAGATGGTGTATTCTAAAACCACCGCTAACGCTCAGAATATCCAAAAAGGCTTTTCCCTCTCGATGTCCTCAACGAAACCTCAACCCGTGATTGGTGTTATTTGGTGGATAAATGCTGTATATTTACTCTCGTCGCCGCTTAATTCACACGCAGCAGCGCAGAAACTTGCTCAACATTCATTGCTGTATGTAACAATACAGGAGGAGTTTATCTCAGGAGTTCCACGGTGATTAGAGAGCTAGACCGTATTACTGTTAATCCACAAATATGTCTTGGACAGCCAACGATTCGAGGAATGCGTATCACTGTAGGATTTGTTTTGAAACTGTTGGCTAGTCAGTTATCTATTCAGGAAATCTTAGAGGCTTATCCAGAGTTGGAGGAGGAAGATATTCGTCAGGCTCTTAATTATGCAGCTTGGGCTGTATCCGATTATATCGTTAGCTTCACTTCAGCAGCCGTAACGCACCGCTAACTTTAATGATGGTGGGTGATATAATTTAAAATTCTGAGGTAAATCATGCAACTAAAACTAACAAAAATATTCCAGAAAGTTCCCGAAGGCTATATTGGTTTTGTCGAAGAATTGCCAGGAGCTAATACTCAAGGAGAGACTCTAGAAGAAACTAGAAGCAATTTAGAAGAAGCAATTGAGCTAGTTTTAGAAGCTAATCGTATATTAGCTGAAGAGCAACTGCAAGGACAAGAAGTGATTCGAGAGTCTGTTACTTTCTGGGCTGCATGAAACGCATAAACTTAATTCGTCATTTAGAAAATTATGGCTGTGAATTCTTAAGAGAGGGCGGCAATCATACGATTTATGTAAATCGTGTCAATCAGAAATCTTCAGCCATTCCGCGCCATCGTGAAATCAATGAATTCTTGACGCGAAAAATTTGTCGAGATTTACAAATACCAGAACCATGAGTGCGACTCCTGTTAAGCTGCTGTAGAGTGTAGGGTGCGTGTTTGCGGCTACTAATTTGGATAATAAAATAAAACTAACAATCCGCCGTAACGCACCAATTCTATTACTACTAATTAAACATAATCAATTACATTTAATTTACCTGTGTATCATCCCCTGTAAAATTTCTGGCAATTTATCGATTCAATTTCTGGCTTTTTGTTTAATGTTTTTTATTTCCATGATGGTTTCCAAAATGACTCCTGACAGTTTACATTATCAACTATTCATTATTAATTAAAAGGGCGATCGCAAAATTACGCCTTCTTAAAAAAGAAATTAAACACCTTCAGCAAAACCCAAAGGTTGAAACTGAGCATCATTGATAATTTTAACCGTTTCCCCCGATTGCTTAATCACAAACAAACCGCGCCGATAGGCATAGACATCTACGAAATTGGGGGAAAGCAACCTTAAATCGCTGTAATCGGCTGACAAAATCATCTACATCATCCCTCGACAGTCGAGATTTACATTCCACAGCCACCAACTCGCTCCCATTCACCGCCACAATATCAATCTCCATTGCCGCCCCAGAACGCTTACTTTTCAAGCGACTCATCGTTTGGGTGACATCAATGCCCCGTTCCTGAAATAAACGCACAACCGCAGGCTCTACCATTTCTTCAACGAATCTACCCCAGCGCGTTGTGAGGTTATTAACGGCTTTGGTCGTTTCTTGTACCTGTTTTTTTAATTCTTCCATCGTGCGATTAGCTTCCTCTCTGCGGCGATCAGCTTCGGCACTGCGGCGATCAGCTTCCTTTTGAAACTCGGCAAATTGGGCCTCAGTTCTTTCAAATAACTTGTAAATATCGGCGATCGTTACAGCGTCTGACATAGGAAGATTCTTCAAGCTTGAGGAGTCTAGTCCCATTCTAGCGACTTGGCCCAGAAAAATTATTGACTATCAACTAATCAGCGATCGCAGTTCAAGGGGAAGGGGTCAAAGGTCAAAAGGCGATCGCGGTCAATGGATAATAGGCAATTGACAATGGATAATTATCAACTATTCATTATCAACTATCAATTAAAAATGCGATCGCAGTTTGAATTTTGGGGGAAAGGGATTAAGGGCGATCGCGGTTTTAGCTCCTGGGATTGAGTCGAACACTTATACCATCAAGGTATTGGGTTAGCAATCAAGCTATAATTAGCCAATGAACAAAAAACAGCGAAAAACCTATGACGCTATTTTTGCCGATCCCATCCGCCGTAACATCGTTTGGGATGATATCCTTAACTTAATTCAGTCGTTAGGAGGTAATATTACTCAAGGCGATGGCTCAAGAGTGCGATTTGACCTTAACAAAATTTCCCTTAACATTCATTCCCCTCACCCCCAAAAAGAACTCAAAAGATACCAAATTAAAGCTCTTCGTGAATTTTTAATTAAAGCAGGAGTAAATTAATGCAATACAAAGGCTATGAAGCTGTGATTGAATACGATGAAAACGATCGCTTATTTTTTGGTCGTGTCATCAACATAGAAGATATTATCGTTTTTGATGGTCTTTCCGTTGATGAACTAGAACAAGCTTTTAAAACCGTCATTGAACAATACTTAACGGATTGTCAAACCCTGAATAAAAACCCTAATCAACCGACTTATTCCTTATCTTCCCATGAGCGGTGAATAGATAGCTTTATGAGAAAATAGAAAGGTAGAAGGTAGGTTGGGTTGACGACTGTTACCCAACACCCCATCCGATAACCGGGCAAAATCATTGATAATTATTTGATAATAGGACATTAGTTGGGTTTCTACACTCGTCTTTAATGATGGTGGGTTATATAATTTAAAATTCTGGCTCTTCGGTTTGTGTTATGCAATGGACGGGGGTTATAAGGGATGGAACCCTTATATAGAAAGGCATTTAGCGATTTTTGTCAATTGTTTTTTATCTAGAGCGAACTAATCATTAGTCGATTTATGCCCCCCTATCGAACCATAACAAGTAACGAAGAGCCAAAATTCTGAGGTAAATCATGCAACTAAAACTAACAAAAATATTCCAGAAAGTTCCCGAAGGCTATATTGGTTTTGTCGAAGAATTGCCAGAAGCTAATACTCAAGGAGAGACTCTAGAAGAAACTAGAAGCAATTTAGAGGAAGCAATTGAGCTAGTCTTAGAAGCTAATCGTATATTAGCTGAAGAGCAACTGCAAGGACAAGAAGTGATTCGAGAGTCTGTTACTTTCTTGGCCGCATGAAACGCAGAAACTTAAGCGGGTTTAGTATAAAATGTTGCTTGGTAAAAATGCTAGGTTCTTTGGTTTGTCTTATGCAATGGACGGGGTTATAAAGAATGAAACCTTTATAGAGACAGACATTGCCGCAATTTTTGTCAATTGTTTGCGATCTGGAGCGAACTAATCAATTAAATCT
>VYLE01000773.1_pt1 | contig 19334 bp, 20 predicted proteins | sample 5114391 | NCBI WGS metagenome assembly VYLE01 (sample SAMN12291771, study PRJNA351875) | freshwater metagenome | isolation source: freshwater lake | place: USA: Michigan, Kent Lake | collected 2013-08-15
GCCACATAGACCGGCGTCGACGAGGCCAGCGCCTCACGCGCGGCCAGCTTGCGCGCCGGCTGCACGCCCGATTGGGAGGACCACAGACCAAACCCCGCGACGGCGACGGCCACGGCGCCAAGGGCGACCCGCGCAGCCATGGGCAGCACGACATGATCCGCCGTCTTGCCGCGTTTGGCCCGCTTGCTCATCTCGGTCTCCGGGTCACCCTGACCGACAGGGTTACCCGGGAATAATTTAAGAAACTTCGAACCAATTTTCGCAGGGGCCGATGACGTCGGTTGTGGTTAACGGGAGACCTGCGGACGGTCTCCGTCACCCGGGCGAGCAGACGTCGGCAAGGGCGGTTGCCGACGCATGGGTCCGGGCTGTGCGCAGCAGCGTTGCACGGCTGCAGCGCGTCCGGGACACGAGCCTCGCGATCACTCCTCGTGAACCCCATCGATGACATGCCGCGGGCGGACCTTCGTGGATTCACTTGGGTCATTCACTTGGGCAATTCACCTGGATCATTCACTTGGGCGATTTACCCGGCACATCGCCTCGCTTCCTGGCGAGCTCCGCGCGGATCGGACCGAACGGCCCGAACATGTGTTGCTGCTGATCGAAGCCGTCGGCGTAGGGGCCGTAGGGCGCGTCAACGGGCTTGGACAGAAGGTCCGGAAAATCCTTGTCGAGGCCCGCTTTGGTCGGTCGCGGCTGGGAGATCATGTAGGCGGCGACGTCCCAGGCCTGCTCGACCGTGAGCTGCGGATTCAGATAGTCCGTCCCGTGCGGCATGTTGAAGTGGACGAAGTTCGCCGCGGTGATCAGCCGGGCCATGCCGGCGCCATTGTTGAAACTGTCGGGCCCCCACAGCGGCGGCACCATGTAGCCGAGATCGGCGGCCGGCAGGCTGCGGCGGATGCCGGAGCCGTCGGTGTTGTGACAGGCGAGGCAGGCATTGGCGTAAATCGCCTTGCCACGCACCGGATCGGCCGCCCGATCGAGTTCGGGCATCGCGCCAGCGCCCAGCCCCGACAGGACCTTGCCGGCCGGGACGCCCGACGACAGGAACTTGATATAGGCCACGATGGCCTGCATGTCCGGACCGTCGACCGGCAGCGCGCGCCCATTCATGCTGCGCGACATGCACGAATTCACCCGGTCCTCGATCGTGATCTCGGCGCCGAGGCGGGCGCTGTATTGCGGAAACAGCTCGACCAGCCCGAACAGCGGCAGGCCGAATTTCTTCGTACCCGCGTCGAGGTGACAATTGCTGCAGGCGAGATTGTTGCCGGCATACCGCTTGGCTGGATCCGGCACCTCCGGCCCGACATGGGCGTAGGTCGCGGTGATCAGGTCGCGCCCGCGCCGCACGAGGCGGCCGTGATCGTCATCGGGGAGCGCGCCGACTTCCGGCACGGTCCAGACGGGAGGGGAGATCGCCTGCGCTTGCGCATGCGCCGCATTCGTCGCGGCCAGTGCGACGGCCATGGCCGCAACCAGACGCATGGTCCAGACGCAGCGGAGCAGAAAAGGAGAGTGAACCATAGGTCGCTCGACACCAAAGCTGAATTTCGGACATGAGCCCAAATCGACAGCATTGTCCGCCGTGGGAGGTTAATGTCGGGTTCGTTCCGCGCGGGGAACCCAGGTTGCAGAATTCGGATTCACTCTACTTTAGATATTATTCCGTATGAACTCGCCTCCGGACGCGCAACGACGACTCTCAACGGGAGATGCGCGCCGGCCTGGAAGTGGAATGCGGAATGAGCAATGGGAATGCGTGGCCGGACGCGGTGTCTGTCGAAACATCCGCGCAAGGCGAGCGATCGCAGGCCCTGGGAACCTACGCCTTCCTGATCTCGCTGCTCAGCGTGTTCTACGTCTCCAACGCACCCCTCATTCTCAGTCACTATGATCTCGGCTGGCACCTTGCCGCGGGCGACCTGATCAGAAGCGAGGCGCGGGTTCCGTTCCAGGATCCCTGGTCCTTCACGCTCGGGGCCAAGCAGTGGTTCAATTTGTCCTGGCTGTGGGACGTCATCGCCAGCCTGATCGTCCAGTTTGCCGGATTTGGCGGCCTCGTCGGACTCATCGTGGGCTGCGGAGTGCTGATCGCCGCAACCCTGGCGTCCGCAAGCCTGCGAAGCGGCGCCTCCGCGCTGGCGACCTGCATCGCGACCTTCGCCGCCTGCGTGCTCTATCCGGTCTACGAAGCCGCCCCCAACATCTATCTCGCGGCCGCTCCGAACGTCGCGACGATGCTGTTCAGCGTCATCTTCTACCGGGACTGTCTGCGCGCGACGAAATTGCTGCGGCTACCGCTCTTGATGCTGCTCTGGGTCAACCTGCACGGCGGCTTCGTGCTCGGCTTCATGATCCTCGGCGTGTTCGGCTGCGGAGCGCTGCTGCGGCGCGATCGCGACGGCGCCAGGGTCATCGCGCTGACGGGCCTCGGCTGCCTTGCCGCGACCCTGGTCAATCCCCTGGGCTGGCAGATCCATGAAGGTGTGACGGCGACCCTCGGACACTTCGTCCAGGGCAATATCGGCGAGTGGCGATCCTACGCCCACAACATCGAAACTCCTGGCAGCATCCCCGGGCTGGTCTACATTCTCGCATTCGTCGGACTGGAGCTCCGCTACCGAACCTCGACGAGGCTCCGGCTGGAAGCGCGCCTGCTGCCCTGGCTCTTTCTCGCCCTCGGGCTGCACCAGTTCCGCTACATGTCGTTCTTCTTCATGTTCTCCGCGATCCCGGTGGCGCTGCATCTCGATCAGCTCCTTCCAAGGCGGCTGCCCCGACTCACGGTCCAGAAAGCCCTGGCGACCGCCGCGGCGGCTGGCCTGTGCGCGCTCCCCCTGTGCATCTGGCAGGTCAGGCCGGCGCTGGCGCTGCCGGCCATGCTGTCGGAGCAGGACGCGCAATACCTTCAGTCGCATCTGCAACACGCGCGCGTGCTCAACCACTGGAATGTCGGCGGGTACCTGATCTTCCTGACGCACGGAACGGTCCCGCTGTTCATCGACGGGCGGGCCGCAACCGCCTATCCGGACGAGCTGCTGCGGGACTATCTCAGGCTCGTCAGTTGGGAGGTCGATCCGAAGACCTGGGATGAGGTGCTCGAGAAATACCACATCGACGCCGTGCTGTGGCCGACGGGGCATGAGCAGCTGAGGCAGTTCCTGGTCGAACAGCGCGGATGGACCGAAGACCACACCGGGGTTTACGAGAGCGTCTACAGAAGACGCGCCGGGCCTGCCGGATCGTGAGGCCGAACAAACGGGTGGCTGGGCTCAGATCTCCGGCGTCCGCAGGATCTTGTCCATCGCCTTGCCCTTGGCGAGCTCGTCGACCAGCTTGTCGAGATAGCGGATCTCACGCATCAAAGGCTCCTCGATGTCCTCGACCCGGACGCCGCACACGACACCCTTGATAAGTGCGCGCTGCGGATTGATCCGAGGCGCCTTGGAAAAGAAGGTCTCGAAGTCGGTCCTTGCCTGCAAATGAGCTTCGAGCTCCGTCTGACCATAGCCGGTCAACCAGGCGATGATCTGGTCGACCTCGGCTTTCGCGCGCCCCTTCTTCTCCGCCTTCGCCACATAGAGCGGGTAGACGCTGGCGAAGCTCGTCGTATAGAGGCGGTGCTTTGCGGCCATAAGCGCCTACCCCGCCGCCGCCTTGGGCACGTTGATCGCGAGCTTGCCGTAGCGGTCGGTGAAGGCCTGGGTGTCGATCTCCTCCAGCTTGATCTCGCCGCTCATCACGCCCCGCTTCCATTCGGCCTGGGCCGGATCGTTCTGGAATTCCGGCATCACCTCGCGCGCGAACAGCTCCAGCGATTCGCAGATGTGCTCGTGGCTGTTCTTGCCGGCCTGATTGAGCAGGATCACCTGGTCGATATGCGAGGACTGGAAGCGCCGGAGCTTCTTGCGGATCGTCTCCGGCGAGCCGATCAGGCCGCCGCGCAGCGCCGCCTCCTGCGCCTCCGGATTGTCGCGCTTCCATGTGTTGTACTCGTCCCACATGTTGACGGTGTAGGGCGCGGGACGCTGGCGGTTCTGCGAAGCGCCATAGAAGCGCAGCGCGAACTGGAAGAAGGTGGCGCCGTCGGCGCGCGCACGCGCCTCCTCGTCCGTCTTCGCGCACATGAAGAACGACACCAGCGCCATGTTCGGGTTGATCTGGTAGTCGGCGAGCTTGGTGAGGCGCTTGGTCATCGCGTTGTAATAAGCGTGCACCCAGGCATGCGCGGCATCGGCGCTGACGAACTGGAAGCCGAGCGCGCCGAAGCCGTGGCGGCCGGCACGCTCGATGGTCGGCAGCTGCGAGCAGGCCATCCACAGCGGCGGATGCGGCTTCTGCACCGGCTTCGGCACGACGTTGCGCAGGGGAATGTCGAAATATTTGCCGTGGTGCTCGCTGCCCGCGTCCTTGAACATCGGGAAGATCGCGGCGACGGCCTCCTCGAACACTTCCTTCTTGGTCTCCATGTCGCGGCCGAACGGCGTCAGCTCGGTGATCGAGGCGCTCTCGCCCATGCCGAATTCGCAGCGGCCGTTACTGAGCAGGTCGAGCACCGCGACACGCTCGGCAACGCGCGCCGGATGATTGGTGGTGAGCTGGAGGATGCCGTGGCCGAGCCGGATGTTCCTCGTGCGCTGGCTGGCGGCGGCGAGAAAGGATTCCGGCGAGGGCGAGTGGGAATATTCCTCGAGGAAATGATGCTCGACCACCCAGGCGTGGTCGTAACCGAGCCTGTCGGCAAGTTCCATCTGTGAGAGCGCGTTCTGGTAGAGCGCGAGCTCGTCGCCGGCCACCCAGGGCCGTGGCAGCTGCAGCTCGTAGAAGATGCCGAACTTCATGACGCCTCTCCCGATGTCTTCTTGTTGCACGCATCTTAATGCGTGAGCACGCGCTGTCCATGCAGTCGCCATTCCGCACTGCGGGAGATGCACAAGCCATTGCGCGATGGTGCACGGGAGGCAGTTCGACGCTGGCAGTTGATCCAGATCAACGCAATTTCCGGCCGATGGCGGCATGAGTGCAGCAAGGCGACGGCCCGGATGCCGTCTCGATTCCCCCCTTACATTTTGACGAGACCGGATATGTCGGCCCCTGACGACACGCGTTCGCGCGTGCGCCGCAAGCGCATGGAGATTTTCGCGTTCCTGTTCCTGACCGCGGTCGTGATGCCGGCTCTCGCAGTCGGCACGGTCGGCTCCTACGGGCTCGGCGTCTGGATCTACCAGATGTTCGCCGGCCCACCCGGCCCGCCGCCCTCCCGGCATTGATCTTCCTCGCGCGAAAGGCAGCCACCATGGCCAATTCCACATTCGACCGCCGCGCCCTGATCACCGGCCGCATGCTTCGCGCCGACCGGGTCGTCGCCCCGCCCGGCTGCGAGATCGCCAGCATCATCGTGCAGGCGCGTCCCGAGCGCCTTGCGCAGCTCGAAGCCGAGATCGCCGCCCTGCCCGGCTGCGAGATCCACGCCCGCGATCCCAAAGGCAAGCTCGTCGTCGTCACCGAAGCGCCCGATGCCGGCAGCCTCGGCACGATGCTCAACACCATCCAGTCGCTGCCCGACGTCTATTCCGCGGCGCTGGTGTTCCACGCCATCGAAACCGCCTGAGCGAAGAGAAGAGCCATCATGACATCGCCGAAGCTCGACCGCCGCCAGATGCTGAAGCTGGAAGCCGCCGCGATCGCGGCCGCCGCAGCGGGCATGCCGGCCCCGGCGCTCGCCGCCAATCTGGTCACCGATCGCAACATCGCCGAACTGAAATGGGACAAGGCCGCCTGCCGCTTCTGCGGCACCGGCTGCTCGGTGATGGTCGCGACCAAGGACAACCGCGTCGTCGCCACCCATGGCGACACCAAGGCCGAGGTCAATCGCGGCCTCAACTGCGTCAAGGGCTATTTCCTCTCCAAGATCATGTACGGCCATGATCGCCTGACCCAGCCGATGCTGCGCAAGACGAACGGAAAATACGACAAGAACGGCGAGTTCACGCCCGTCAGCTGGACCGAAGCCTTCGACGTCATGGAGGTGAAGTTCAAGGACGCGATCAGGAAGCGCGGGCCGAACGGCGTCGCCATGTTCGGCTCCGGCCAGTGGACGATCTGGGAGGGCTATGCGGCCTCGAAACTGTTCAAGGCCGGCTTCCGCACCAACAACATCGATCCCAATGCGCGGCACTGCATGGCCTCCGCGGTCGCCGGCATGATGCGCACCTTCGGCATCGACGAGCCGGCGGGCTGCTATGACGACATCGAGGCCACCGATGCCTTCGTGCTGTGGGGCTCCAACATGGCGGAGATGCACCCCATTCTGTGGACGCGGCTGGCCGACCGCCGGCTGTCCGCGCCGCATGTCCGCGTCGCCGTGCTCTCGACCTTCGAGCACCGCTCGTTCGACCTCGCCGACATCGGCATGATCTTCAAGCCGCAGACCGACCTCTATCTGCTCAACGCCATCGCCAACCACATCATCAGGACCGGCCGCGTCAACAAGGACTTCGTCGCCGCGCATACCGTGTTCAAGCGCGGCCAGACCGACATCGGCTACGGCTTGCGGCCCGAGCATCCCCTGCAGAAGAAGGCGACCGGCGCGGCCAAGGCCAACGACGTCACCGACATGAGCTACGACGAGTATGTGAAGTTCGTGTCGGACTACACGCTGGAGAAGGCCGCCGAGATGTCGGGCGTGCCATTGAACCGGCTGGAGGCGCTCGCCGAGCTCTACGCGGATCCGAAGACGAAAGTGGTCTCGTTCTGGACCATGGGCTTCAACCAGCATACCCGCGGCGTCTGGTGCAACAACCTCGTCTACAACATCCATCTGTTGACCGGAAAGATTTCCTCGCCCGGCAACAGCCCGTTCTCGCTGACCGGCCAGCCCTCGGCCTGCGGCACCGCGCGCGAGGTCGGCACCTTCTCGCATCGCCTGCCCGCCGACATGGTCGTCACCAACAAGGAGCACCGCACCAAGGCCGAGCACATCTGGCAGCTGCCAGAGGGCAGCATTCCGGACAAGCCCGGCGCGCATGCCGTGCTGCAGAGCCGGATGCTGAAGGACGGGCTGATCAACGCCTATTGGGTGCAGGTCAACAACAACCTGCAGGCCGGTCCCAACGTCAACGAGGAGACCTATCCGGGCTTCCGCAATCCCGACAATTTCATCGTGGTCTCGGATGCCTATCCGTCGGTGACCGCGCTGGCCGCCGATCTGATCCTGCCGACCGCGATGTGGGTGGAGAAGGAAGGCGCCTATGGCAATGCCGAGCGGCGCACCCAGTTCTGGCACCAGCTCGTCACCGCGCCGGGCGAATCCAAATCCGATCTCTGGCAGCTGATGGAGTTCTCCAAGCGCTTCAGGATCGAGGAGGTCTGGCCCGAGGAGCTGATCGCGAAGAAGCCGGAGGTCCGCGGCAAGACGCTGTTCGACGTGCTCTACAAGAACGGCCAGGTCGACAAATTCCCCGTCAGCGACATCGAGGCCGGCTATCTCAACGACGAAGCCAAGGCGTTCGGCTTCTACGTCCACAAGGGGCTGTTCGAGGAATATGCCCAGTTCGGCCGCGGCCATGGCCACGACCTCGCGCCGTTCGACACCTATCACAAGGAACGTGGACTGCGCTGGCCCGTCGTCAACGGGCAGGAAACCAGATGGCGCTTCCGCGAGGGCAGCGACCCCTATGTCAAGCAGGGCGCGGAGGTGCAGTTCTACGGCCATGCCGACGGCAAGGCGCGCATCTTCGCGCTGCCCTACGAGCCGCCGGCGGAATCGCCCGACGGCGACTATCCGTTCTGGCTCTCGACCGGGCGCGTGCTGGAGCACTGGCACTCCGGCACGATGACGCGCCGCGTGCCCGAACTCTACAAGGCCTTCCCCGAGGCGGTCTGCTTCATGCATCCCGACGACGCGCAGGAAGCAAAGCTCCGGCGCGGCGACGAGGTGAAGGTGGTTTCTCGCCGCGGCTTCATCCGCGCCCGCGTCGAGACGCGCGGCCGCGACCGGCCGCCGCGCGGGCTCGTGTTCGTGCCGTGGTTCGACGAATCCAAGCTGATCAACAAGGTGACCCTCGACGCCACCGATCCGATCTCGCTGCAGACCGACTTCAAGAAATGCGCCGTGCGCATCGAGCGGGTGAACCTGTCATGATGAGGAACTTCGCCATCGCCCTGCTCGCCGTCGCGATCGCCGCCGCTGCGAGTTCGCTGACCGCGCAGACGGTCACCTCCGGCCTGCGCGGGCCGACGCCGCTCAATGACGAGGGCCCGGCGCCGCCGATGCTGCCAAACCGCAACACCTCCGAGCGCGAGGTGCGCAACTATCCGGAACAGCCGCCGGTGATCCCGCACAGCATCGACGGCTACCAGGTCGATCTCAACGGCAACAAGTGCCTGTCCTGCCATGCGCGGGCGCGCATCGCGGAATCGCAGGCGCCGATGGTTTCGATCACCCATTTCATGGACCGCGAGGGCCAGTTCCTCGGATCGATCTCGCCGCGGCGCTTCTTCTGCACCGAATGCCACGTGCCGCAGAACACCGCGACGCCGCCCGTCAGCAACGATTTCGTCGACGTCGACACGCTGCTGTCGCGCGCCAATCCGGGTGGCCGGCGATGAGCGCGACGGCGGACGGGAAGGACGGGCCGGCGGCCGGGCGCGGCGTCGTCGGGCGAAGCCTCGCCTTCGCGCGCGAGCTCTGGCAGGTGCTGGTCCGCCCGAGCTCGGTGTTCGGGCTCGGCGTGCTGGTGCTGGCCGGCTTTGCCGCCGGCGTGATCTTCTGGGGCGGCTTCAACACCGCGCTGGAATTGACCAACACCGAGAGGTTCTGCACCGGCTGCCACGAGATGAAGGACAACGTCTACGCCGAGCTGAAATCGACCATCCACTTCTCCAACCGCTCCGGCGTGCGCGCGACCTGTCCCGACTGCCACGTGCCGCACAACTGGACCGACAAGATCGCGCGCAAGATGCAGGCCTCCAAGGAGGTCTGGGGCAAGCTGTTCGGCACGATCGACACCCGCGAGAAATTCCAGGACAAGCGGCTCGAGCTGGCGGCGCACGAATGGGCGCGCTTCAAGGCCAACGACTCCCTGGAATGCCGCAACTGCCACAGCGCCGATTCCATGGACATCACCAAGCAGTCGCCGCGGGCCTCGGTGGCACACCAGCGCTTCCTGTTCAGCGGCGAGAAGACCTGCATCGACTGCCACAAGGGCATCGCGCACCAGCTGCCCGACATGCGCGGCGTGCCCGGCTGGCAGTAACCAACGGCTAACCTCGTTCGGCGACGCGTACGCGTCCGCGCGCGCCGTTGCCGATTCTTGATAGCGAAAGCGCTACGCGCGGCCTCATTCTACCGCTCGATTATCCGCTGTTTAAGCTGCGCGCGCGATGATGCCCAGAGACGGCCGAAAGCCGTCATGAGTCTCACTGCCTCGGCCAGAACAGCGCAATGCAACCGCAGACGAATTCGATCATCGACGAACTCGAAGACGCCGTCCGCAACGGCTCCTCCGCCAAGCGGGTGGAGACCTTGCGACGGGTGACGGACCTGTTTCTCGATCAGGGAGAACGCCTCAGCGACGATCAGGTCGAGGTGTTCGATCATGTGCTCTCGCATCTGGTCGCGCGGGTCGAAAGCCGCGTCCGGGCCGAGCTTGGCGATCGCCTCGCGACGCTGGATTACGCACCGATGGGCGTACTGGAGAATCTCGCCTGGGACGACGAGATCGCCGTCGCCGGCAAGGTGCTGACCGAGTCCAGCCGCCTCAGCACGCCGACGCTGGTCGAAATCGCCAAGGCCAAGGGCCAGGATCATTTGTTCGCCATTTCCGGCCGTGCCGATCTGCCCGAGGACGTCACCGACGTGCTGGTCGAGCGCGGCGAGCGCAAGGTCATCCGGCGGCTCGCCGACAACAGCACGGCCCGCTTCTCCGAGGCTGGCTATGGCGGCATGGTCGCGCATGCCGAGGCGGACGAGGCACTCGCCGAGTCGCTCGGGCTGCGGCTCGACCTTCCCATCAAATATCTGCGCGACCTGCTGCAGCGCGCCACCGAAGCGGTGCGCGCGCGCCTCGCCACGATCGCGCCGCCCGAACTGCAGGCCGAGATCAAGCGCATCCTCGCCACGATCACCAGCAAGGCGGCGCCGGCCGTGCCGAAGCGGGATTTCAGCCTCGCGGAAGCGGCCGTCAAGCGGATGAAGGGACTGAACGAACTCAACGATGCCGCCATCGCCCGCTTCGCGGAGACCAAGAAGTTCGACGAGGTCGCCGCCGCGCTCGGGGTTCTCAACAACAGCGCGCCGACCGAATTGATGGCGCGGGTGCTGGAAGGCCCGCGCGCCGATCTCGTGCTGATCCCCTGCAAGGGGGCCGGCCTCGGCTGGCCCACGGTCGAGACGATCCTGGTCAATCGCCCGGCCAAATACCGCATCGACCAGACCACCCTGAAGCAGGCGGGCACGGACTTCACCAAGCTCTCCGCCCCGACGGCGGAGCGGACGCTGCGCTTCTGGCAGCTGCACGACCGCATCGACAAATAGCGCGACCGTGCGGATCGCGCCCCGCGCGGCTTGAACGGGCAGGCGGAATGGTTAGGTTTCCGGAAGCGGCGAATCGCCGGTTCCTCCTCCTCAAGAAGCCATGCCGACCTTCACCCCGCATCAGGACGCCGCGCTCAAGGCGGTCGGCGACTGGCTCAAGGCCAGGCCCGGCCGCAACGGCACGCCGCCGGTGTTCCGCCTGTTCGGCTTCGCCGGCACCGGCAAGACCACGCTGGCCCGCCACATCGCGGACGGCGTCGACGGCGAGGTGAAGTTCGCCGCCTTCACCGGCAAGGCCGCGCTGGTGATGCGCAACAAGGGGTGCGACGGCGCCTCGACCATCCATTCGCTGATCTACCGCGCCCGCGAGTCCGGCGAGGAACAGCCGAGTTTTGAGCTCTGGGACGACGCGCCGGCGTCAAAAGCAAAACTGATCGTGATCGACGAATGCTCGATGGTCGACGCCGAACTCGGCCGCGACCTGATGTCGTTCGACTGCCCGCTGCTGGTGCTGGGCGATCCCGCGCAGCTGCCGCCGATCCAGGGCGGCGGCTTCTTCACCAACACCGAGCCCGATGCGATGCTGACCGAGGTGCATCGGCAGGCCCAGGACGATCCGATCGTGCGGATGTCGATGGACGTCCGCGAGGGCCGCGACCTGGATATCGGCCGCTACGGCGAGAGCGAGGTGGTGTCGCGGAAAGAACTCGACCCCGACCGCGTCATGGGCGCCGACCAGGTGCTGGTCGGCCGCAACAACACCCGCCGCGCCTACAACATGCGGGTTCGCCAGCGCCAGAACATCGAGGATCCGTTTCCGGTCGCCGGCGACAAGCTGGTCTGCCTGCGCAACAACCGCAAGAAGGGCCTGTTCAACGGCGGCCTGTGGCGCGTGAAGTCGCGCAACACCGCGCGCTCGAAATCGCGCATCCTGTCGATGCGGCTGTCGCCGGACGAGGATTTCGGCCACAAGGTCACCAAGGTCTCGGTGCGCGCCGACTGTTTCGAGGGCGGCATCGAGCAGATCGGCTGGGAGCAGCGCAAGCCCTATGACGAGTTCGACTACGGCTATGTGCTGACCGTGCACAAGTCGCAGGGCTCGCAATGGGACGACGTCGTGCTGTTCGACGAGAGCTTCGCGTTCGGCGAGAGCCGCGCGCGGTGGCTGTACACCGGCATCACGCGCGCGGCGAAGCGGCTCAGCATCGTGGTGTAGCGACGACGGCTTGGCGGCGCTGCGTGCCTTACCTCTCCACCGTCGTCCCGGACAAGCCAGGCGCAGATCCGGGATCCACACCCACAGGGAGACATTTGGCGAAGACAGAAGTTTGGCGAAGACTCGGACTGGGCGCCTTGCCTCGCACGTCTCCCTGTGGTTATGGGTCCCCGCCTTCGCGGCGGGCACGCATATGGTCTTCCGTTCCTCGACGTCATGGCCGGGCTTGTCCCGGCCATCCACGACCTTTCCCGCAGCACGAAGAACGTGGATGCCCGGGACGAGCCCGGGCATGACGAGCTCCGCCGTCGCGGCCCATACGCCGCTCACTTCCCCGCCACGAAATAGAAATCCTCTCGTCCCGGCGGCGAGCCGTAGGTGAAAGGCTGCTGCTGGTGCTTCGTGGCGGCCCAGACCTCGTCGCGGACGATGTCGAACAATTTCCTGACCTCGACCTTCGGCGCCTTGATCTCGCGGGCGAGCACGGCGGCGAAGGGGCTGTCGGCGCCGCCGTCGCCATCCAGCGCGGTCTGGCCGTGCTTGGCGGCATAGACCACCATGAAGCCGACCCCGGGCTCGATGTTCGAGAACCCCTTGTCGACCAGCTTGAGCGACAGTGTCTGCTTCATCGTCGGCGCGAACGGATTGTCGCGACAGGCATCGAGCATCACGAGACGCAGTTTTCGCGCGGCGCCGACCGCGGCGACCACCTGCTCGAGCGCAACCGCTTCGGTCTCGGCATCCTTGTCGGCGGACAGCCGGGCGTCGATCGGAACCAGATAGTTCACCCCGCCGATCTCGAATCCGTGCCCGGCATAATAGACCACGGCCCAGTCGGCCTTCTCGGCTTCGGCCGCGAAGGCCTGCAGCGTCTGGAAGAACTTGTCGCGGGTGAGGTCGGTCGCCGTCATCACGGTCTGGAAGCCGACGTCGCGCAGCACGCCGGCGATCAGCTTCGAATCGCGCGGCGGATTCGGCAGTGCATGCACGTTCCGGTAGGCGCCGTTGCCGATCACCAGGGCCACCCGACGGCCGGTCGGCGGCCCCGACGTCGTGAGCGCCGCTAGGCGCTCCTGCGCGATCGCGCGGGCGCGGGACACGTCGATGTCGTCGAATGCCGTCAGCGAATAGGCCGCCGCGCGATAATCGGCGCGGGCCAGGGCCTCCTCGCGCCGGCGCTCGTGGATCTGCCCGCGGCCCGAATGGGCGCGAACATTGTTCGGATACATCTCGATGACCGCGCTGTAGTCCTTCAGCGCGGCGTCAAGATCACCCTTCATCATGTTGACGTCGGCGCGGTTGTTGAGCACGAACGCGTTCTTCGGCTGCTTCTGGATCAGGCCGTTGCAATCGGCGAAGGCCTGGTCGAACTTGCCCATGAGGCCGTAGGTGATGCAGCGGTTGCCGGCGATCTGCGGCGCCGCCGGATCGATCTTTTCCGCCTCGGCGAAATCGGCGAGCGCGCCGTCGAAATCCTTCATGTAGCTGCGCACGCGGCCGCGATTGGTCCACCCGAGCAGGAATTTCGGGGCGTACCGGACGGCGAGATTCAAATCGTCCAGCGCACTCTGCAAGGCGCCACGGCGCAGCTCGAGGGTCGCGCGGTTGCTGTAGGGAACGCCATAATTGGCACGCTTGTCGATGGCGAGGTTGTAGTCGGCCATCGCCAGACTGTCCTGGCCCTTGCGCTCATAGGCGACGCCGCGCAGGTTGATGACGCCCACATTGTCGGGATCGGCGGCGATCGCGGCCGAGAGCACGTCGATCGCCCGGTCATAGTCGTGCCTGTTGACGAGGGTGTTGCCGCGCACGCCGAGCGCGACCGCCTTGTCCTTGCCCGTGACCCTGTCGGCATCGAGCAGCCGGTCGCAGGCCGCTGCACGCGCCTGGGCTTCGGCCTGGCGGTCGCGACAGACGGCGAGATCGTCGCCGGGCTGCGGATCGGCGGCCCATGCGGCGCCTGATGAGACCAGGAGGACGAGGGTCAGCGAAACGATGCGCAGCATGTTGTTCAGGTCAGCTCCCACCACCAAAGGTCTGTCGGTCGTGCATCCTTCGGGTTCATCTAGCGCGGAGTTCCCCGCGACGCCAAGCCGGCCCGGCCGCGGCCGCTGGCTGCCGATTTTTCACGGACTCGTGTCCGTTCGCCCGTAACGATCGCCGCCGGCCTCCGTATCTCGGTCATGCCACGCCGCGGCCCTGCGGGCTGTTCGATCGCCCCCGGCCGCCCTACACTGTCACACCTTCCGAACGAGGATCGCCATGCGCCGACCTGCCTTCCTGTCCCTGCTCGCCGCAACCGCCGCCCTGACGCTGGGCTTTGCCGCGCCGTCCCGGGCGGCGGAGGAGGCGGTGGTGATTCCTGCCCCCGCCATCGACGCCGCACCCGCCACCGGGACCCAGACCGCCGTGATTGCCGGCGGCTGCTTCTGGGGCGTGCAGGGCGTGTTCCAGCATACGGCGGGCGTGATCAACGCCGTGTCCGGCTATGCCGGCGGCACCAAGGCCACGGCCGACTATCAGAGCGTCTCGACGGGCCGCACCGGCCATGCGGAATCGGTCGAGATCAAGTTCGACCCGAAGAAGATCTCCTACGGCAAGATCCTCCAGATCTACTTCTCGGTGGCGCATGACCCGACCCAGCTCAACCGGCAGGGCCCCGACACCGGCCCGCAATATCGCTCGGCGATCTTCACCACCTCGGACGAGCAGAAGAAGGTGGCCGAGGCCTATATCGCCCAGCTCAACGCCGCCAAGGTGTTCAGCAAGCCGATCGTGACCAAGGTCGGCCCGCTGGAGGCGTTCTACGCGGCGGAGGCCTATCATCAGGACTATCTGACGCTGCACCCGAACCAGCCCTACATCGTCTACAACGACATTCCGAAGGTCGAGAACCTGAAAAAATTGTTCGCGGATAACTACATCGAGAAGCCGACGCTGGTGAATGCCAGCAAGGCCACCAACTGATCACCCAACAGGACGGGAGACCGATGCCCGACACCAGGACCAAAGCGACCGACGACAAGGTCATCAAGAGCGAAGAGCAGTGGCGCCGTGAACTGACGCCGATGCAATATGCGGTGCTGCGCGAGAAGGCGACCGAGCGCCCCTTCTCCGGCGAATACGAGCACGACCACCGCCCCGGCACCTATGTCTGCGCCGGCTGCGGCAACGTGCTGTTCGAATCCGACGCCAAGTTCGATTCCGGTTGCGGCTGGCCGAGCTTCACCCAGCCCGCGGTCGAGACCCATATCGACGAGGAACGCGACACCAGCCACGGCATGATCCGCACCGAGGTGCTCTGCGCCAAATGCAGCGGGCATCTGGGCCACGTCTTCCCCGACGGCCCGGGGCCGACGGGCCTGCGCTACTGCATCAACTCGGCGGCGCTGAAGCTCGAGCCCAAATGACGGCCGGGACGGCCGGGTTCGTGGAACCCGGCCGTTCCGCCGCTTTGCGGGGGCAACCTTAATCCCATCGCCTTCGGCCCAGGCCGGCGCGGCGTCGGCCACCGATCCAAGCATTTGATATATTTGATTTATTTTTGGATGCGTGGCTGCCATGCGCGGATTCATCATCTCGCGTCGCAGGGGTCGCAATTTTGTCAAATCGGCCTATATTAGAGGACGAAAATGACACCTGCGGCGGGCCCGTTCGAGTGCGGCTCCTGCCCTCCCAAACCCCAACGCGCTTAAAGCCCCAGAGAAGATCACGAGGTCTTTGACCATGCGTCCAATGCGTCCGTTCAACTTCAACACCTCCGCCGAACTGTTCCCTGCCGCCATTCGCAAGAAGAAGCGCGCGGGATTCACCTACCGCCGGTTCGGCACCGCGGCCGAAGCCGTGCAGTTCGCGATGGAGCAGTTGCCGACGGATTCGCTGAACGGCGCCTATCTCCAGGTCGAGGAGGCGCGCTTCGACCAGAACGGCATCCGCTCGCTGTATGAGAGCGAAGCCTTCCCGCTGCCGCGCCGCCCCAAGCCGGCGCCGACCGCCGAGACCGACGCCGACGCGGCGTAAGTTTTCGCAAGCCTCCGATGTGCGCAAAGGGCGCGATGGCCGAAAGGTCGTCGCGCCCTTTGTGTTTGGGGGCTCTGTCTTCGCTTCCCGTCATTGCGATCGCAGAAGCAATCGGGAGTCCCGCCGCGGAAACAGGCTGGCTTGCTTCGCTGCGCTCGCAACGACGTCTCAGATCCGCGGCTGCTTGTCGAGCCAGCGGCGCAGCAGGCGCACGTTGCGCATGTTGGCGCGGAACATGACGTCGAAGGCATCGCCTGCGAAGGGCACGAGGCCCACCACGCCGTCGAGCGCGACGTTGCCCAGCATCCGCGCGGTGATGTACCAGGGCGCGCCGAGCGCCCTCGCCTCACGCACCAGCCAGAGCGAGATCGCGGTGGTGATGATGTCGCCGACCACCGGGATCAGGCCGATCAGCCCGTCGATGCCGTAGCGGATGTTGGTGCCGGGCAGGATGAAGGCGACGTCGAGCAGCTTGGCGATGGCCTCGAGCCAGGCGATGCGCTGCTCGCGCGTCAGATTGGCGAACGGGCTGGCCTGCCCGAACTCGAAGCGAAACTCGCGAAAGCCCTGCTCCAGCGTCTCGGGCCGGATCGCTTCGGGACGAACTTCATGGCCGTCCTGGTCGATGATCGGCCCGCGCGCCTCGCGGCCGGAAAAGGTCGCGCGCGACGGCCGCTTCGGACCGGGGCCGGGTCTGGTTACGATGTCATCGTCGGACATGGTCATGGCCCCGGGTAAACGCACAGGCACGGCATAGGTTGCTTCGGCGCGCGCGAAGGTCGCGGCAATCAGGTCTGCGCCGCGACCGGCTGCGCTTCCTCGACATAGCGGTGCACGAGCCAGGACGAGATCACCGCCGGCACGAAGCCGACCAGCCCGTAGAGGACGAACTGGAGCGTGCCGGAGTCCGGCCCGCGCGAACTGTAGGTCAGCGAGGCCAGCACGAAGGCGAACAGACCGACCAGGACCATGCGCAGCGCCGGGGGTATCCGCCGGATGTGGATCAGGATGTCGTCGACCGCGCCGATCATCAGGGACGGCAGCAGGCCGAACAGATAGCTGTATTGCAGCGTCTTGAAGAACACGGCGAACAGCTTGCCGATCTCGCCCAGACTGGTCTGGGTCCAGTAGCCGGACTGATAGGTCGTGGTCAGCAGCAGCAGAAACCCGCCCACGAACGGGCCGACCAGCGCAAATACCAGATAGCGTTTCATCCAAAATCCTCGCTCAGGACCGCTTTATAGCAGCGCGCCGGGAAGCTTGAACAGCAGGTCCCGGGGCCCCCGGCCCCGCCGGCAGGAACAAGCGGCATGACGACGAGTTGGACAGGACCTGACATTCATAGCCGAATGCGATTGGAGTTCATCGATGTCCCGCAAATCCGTTCTTCTGGCGACCCTGGCCCTGACCGCCCTGAGCAGCCTGCCGTTCACGCCCGCTCTCGCGCAGGGTCACATGGGCACGCCGCAGGAGCAGAAGGCCTGCTCGCGGGATGCGTCGCGCTTCTGCCGCAAGGATCTCGGCAACGACCTGGCCGTGCAGGGCTGCCTGCAGTCCAACCGCGCCAAGCTGTCGAAGTCCTGCAACAAGGTGTTCACCAGCCACGGCATGTGAGGATCAGGTTCCACCCGTTTCGGAGATTGCGGCCATGCTGCGCGGTGAACAACTCTCGATCCTCAGGGATATCAGCCAGTCCGTGGCGTTCGCCGACGAACGTCACGGCCAGATCGGCGCGTTGATCGCGGACGGTTACGTGATGAAGGACGGCGACCTGTTCGAACTCACGGCGAAGGGCGCGGCCGCGGTGGAGGACCACGCCGCGATCGCCGCCAACGACGAGGACTGATCGCGCGCGTCATCCCTCCGGATGACGCCACCGCGCTGCAGGCGTGACGTCCGCGCAACAATCGCGAATTCCTTTCCGCCTGTCCTTGCAGCTTCTTGCGGTTGACGCATACTCGGGTCGGGCGGCGCAGCACTTTTCGATTCGAACATCACGAGAGATCGAGCATCACATGCGGGATCGAGGTCCCGGCGTGCCGGATGCAACATGCGGCAGGTCAAGCCGCGTGCGGCGCCTCAACGGCAAGTGGCTCGAAGCCACGGAACTCGGGGATGCATTCGACATGACACGCAACCAGACCATCGCCACATTGTTCGCTGTGGCCACCGCCACCGCGCTTTCGACCTCGCCCGGCCTCGCCTTCTCCTCCGAAGCGCAGCAGATGTGCTCCGGCGATGCGATGCGGCTGTGCTCGAGCGAAATTCCCGATATTCCCAGGATCACGGCATGCATGGTGCGCAACAAGTCGCAGGTCAGCCCCAGCTGCCGCGCCGTGATGGACCGTGAGCATGCCGCAGCGAACGCGTCGCGCAAGCGGGAAGCCGCGGCGCAGTAGGCCCATCGCGCGATGCGAACGGGAAGGCTCGCTGCACCTCTCCCGTAGGGAGAGGTGAGAGCTCAGTCGCCCCACTGGGCGAAGGCCTCGTTGAAGGCGCGCTCGCCGGGAGCGCCCTTCTCGATGGCGATGATGGCGCGGCGCTGATTGGCGTAGACCAGCGGCACGTCGAACCAGGAGCGCTCCTTCAGGAGCTGGACGTTGCGGGCGCGGTCGGCATCGACGTTGGAGAGCCCGACCAGGAAGAAGCCGTCGGTGACCTTGACGGCGAGCCCGGCCAGCGGCGTGCCGCGCGCCTGCTCGTTGCTCTTCATCAGGATGCCCGGCACGTTGGAGACGCTGCCGCCCGGGAAATCCGGCGGCAGCATGAAGGTCAGTTCCGCGGTGTGGCTCGCCGGCAGCGAGGAATCGGTGTTGCGGCGGAACGACATCGTCATCTTGAACTTGCGGTCGGGGATGTCGATGTCGGCGCGCACGGCGACATCGGCCTTCTGGTTGCCCGAGGCCTTGATCGGCTCGAGGCGCCATACCACGGAGCCGACATACTGCTTGCCCTTCGGATCCGACGGATCCTCGTCATAGAGCACGACTTTCTGCGCCACCGGCGCGACCGGCTGGTCGGCCGAGGGCTGGCCCACCCGATCGGCGATCTTCGGCCGGCTCTGCGGCTGCGAGGCATCCTTCGGCGTCTCGGCCACCTGGGTCGGCGAGGACTTGAACAGACCGGTCACGGTCTGCATCAGGGGCTTGCCCCACAGGATGCCGGCCCCGACCAGGATCAGGACGATGCCGACGGCGATCGCGCTCTTGAACGGGAAGATGGACCCGGTGCGGGCGCGCTTCTTGACCTCGCGGTCGGCGGCGATCCGCGGGCGCGGCGAGGGGGCCTGGGGCGGCGATGGCGCGTAGCGCTCGGCCTCCCCGATGGCCTCGTCGTAGGAATAGGGCGCATCCTGTTCGCCGGCCCGGTTTTCCAGGCTCGGCTCCAGCCGGTCGAATTCCGGCGTGGGCGACGGCACATTGGCATAGGTGCGGCGCGCGGCCCGGCTGGCCTGCGCGGCGGCGCCGCCGAGATCGTTGACGTCGGCGGTGATGTCCCGGAAGCCGCGCACGCCGGGCGATGGCGGCAGAGGCGGCGGCGGTCCCATGTCGG
>VYLE01000520.1_pt1 | contig 19198 bp, 16 predicted proteins | sample 5114391 | NCBI WGS metagenome assembly VYLE01 (sample SAMN12291771, study PRJNA351875) | freshwater metagenome | isolation source: freshwater lake | place: USA: Michigan, Kent Lake | collected 2013-08-15
GGGGTGAGCCCGGCGAGGATCGTGCGCGACAGGCTGGGCTGCGAGGCGCGCGCCGGCGCCGCCGTGAAGAGATCGGGCTGGGCGCCCGGCGCGCGGGGGGATGGCGGTGTCCGACGCGGCGACGAAGACGGATGCGGCTTTGGCCCGGGCGCCGGCGGCAGCGTGCCCACATGCAGCACGGCGTCCCAGTCATGGCGGGCGCAGCTGACGGGCCGCGCGAGACGTGCGGGCAGGAGGCGCTGCGCAAAGACAGGCTCCTGGTCGAACCGAAGTTTCTTCGTGCGCAGCGGCTTGGTGCCGGACAGGAAGATCAGCTGCTCATCGCGCGCGAGCTGGCGCACATCTCCGGGCAGCAGCAAGGGCCGGCGCTCCTCGCGGTAGGAGATCGTCCGGCGCTTCGGGCCCAGCAGCGAGGCCGGCATCTGCTCACTGATCTGTGGACGGACTTCCCAGGCCTCACCCGCCATCTCGGCGATCCGGCGCGCCGTCTCCATGTCGGTCGCCGAGAACGACGTAAGGATATGGCAGTTGTCGAGGATGACGCTGTCGCGGCCATAGGCCCGGGTGATGTGGTTCAGCGACTGGCAAACGAGATAGGCCTTGAGGCCGTAGCCCGCCATCGCGCCCATCATCGTCTCGAAGAAGGGCAGCTTCCCGAGCTGGGGAAACTCGTCGAGGCAGAGCAGCAGGCGGTGGTTCTTCTTCTCGCCCGCCGGTCCTGTCTCCTGGTGCTCCATCAGGGCGCGGGCCATCTGGTTGAGGATGAGGCGCATCAGCGGCATCAGGCGCGCGGCGTCGGACGGCGGCGGTTGCAGGTAGAGCGTGACGGGCTTCTCGCCGCACATCAGGTCCGCCACCCGGAAATCCGACGCCGAGGTCATCTCCGAAACAATCGGATCGGCGAACAGGCCAAAGAAGCTTTCTGCCGTCGCTTTCAGACCCGATTGCAGGCGCTCTTCATTGGCGAGGAAACTGTCCGAACCGTGCTTGCATTCGGGGTGAACCTCGCCTTCGCCGGTGAGCGCATCGGTGAGGTGCAGCGTGCGGCCCATCTCGTCGGCGGTGGCCTTGAGGTCGCTGAGTTTTGACCGGACGACGGCAAGCGTCTTGCGATGGGCGGGCTCGGCATAGAGCACATGGATGATCACGCCGATCAGAACCTGCTTGGCAGACTTGTCCCAGAAATCCGAATGGCGCCCGTCACCCGCCGGATCGGCGATGATGTCGACGATGTTCTGGACATCGCGCACTTCGTTTGCGCCCCGGCGCACTTCGAACAGGGGATTGAACCGCGCAGAGCTCGGCAAAGTCGGCGCAAACTGGAGCACCGGCCCGCGCGTTGCCCGGAACCCCGCCGTCCCCGGAAACCCGTGCCGACCGTCGCCGCTCGCAAGCTCTCCCTTGACGTCGAGCACCAGCGCCGAGTCCGGCCAGGCAAGCAGTGTCGGCACGACATGGCCCCGGCCCTTGCCGGACCGCGAGGCGCCGACCAGCAGCTGGTGCTCCGGCCCGTCAAAGCAGAGGATCTCGCCGTCCAGCTTGCCGAGCGGCGTGCCGCGCTTGGCAAAGAGGCCGGCCTCCTTTGCGTCCGCAAACTTGCCCCAGGCGTCCTTGCCGAAGGGCTGGGGTTTGGTGCGGGTACGGATCAGGAGCGCGAAGGCGAGGATAGCGGCGGCAAACGCTGCGAGGACGATCAGCCGGGCGATCGCAAAGGGCTTGGGGAAATCGTCCGCATGGATCTCAGTCCAGGCAATGACTGCAAAGGGTGAGTAGACAGATTCGCCGCCCACGCTAAACAGCGGCGCGCCGAGGGCAGGGTGGCCGTCGAACACGCCAGCGATGAACCCCGTCGCGAGCATGAGGCCCGCAATCAAAAGCAGGGGCGGGATGGCAAAGGCGAGGGCGAAACGCATATTGGGCCGTTGTTACCTGCCGCAAGCCGTCTTGCGGGTCGTACACGGACCATCGGTCTGCCATGCCGGGTGCCACGAGCGGGAACGCCTGCCGGGCGACTGCGCGCCGCTCGAGGCTCAGAGGCGAGTTAACTCTGGTTTTGCGAAATCAGGCTTGCCGACTGCGCGGCTTTGCAGTGGCCGGTGTTTGAGATTGGAGAATTCTCATGCGCTGCGGCGCGGGCGCGCAGGCCGATCCGGGCAAGTCCCGTCTTGGTAAAATTCGCGCGATAGGGATCAGTCGGTATCCTGCATGGCACGCAGCACCTTCGCCATCGAGGTCAATACGGTCACAGATGACACCCGGTCGATGATCGTGTGGCATTTGTTGCGCGCGAGTTGGAGCGTCTTCGTTGTCTCATCCAAGCCGGTCGTGTCATCGACGCCTTCGAACAGGGCATCGACGGGAACACTGAACGCGCGGGCCATTACGTAGAGGACGCCGGCAGAGACACGGTTGCTACCCGTCTCGTACTTCTGGAGCTGCTGGTGGCTCATGCCGAGCTGGGAGGCGAGGTCCTGAAGCGTCAGGCCATGCTCGCCCCGAAGCTTGCGGATGTTTGCGCCGACAACGAGGTCAGCTTGAAGAGGTTTGCGATCGCCGCTCATGCTTACACTGTGTCCTCAGTGAATAGCGGGTGCGGACGTGCCTGCTTGATCACTCGGCCGATGGGGTGGAGGTGGGCCGTCTGGATGAGGTCAGCTGATGGATCGAGCTTCGTTTGCAGCTGGGTCCAGTCTGCAGGCTTCTGAAGCGCGACGCGCAGCTTGAGGTCAAACACACCGACGAGTTCGGAGGCCTGCGTGATTTCGGGGGCAGCGTGTATTGCGGCTTCGAGACGGCTGCGATTGGCACGGCCATTTTGGGTCAGGGCAATCTGCACCCAGTAGAATGGCCAGGTGCCGAATATGCCTTCGTCTATATCGGCCATGTAGCGCAGGATGGCCCCTGAATCCTCAAGACGGTTGAGCCGGTGAAGCGTACCATTGTGCGAAAGTGCGATCCGTTCGGCCAGGGTCTTGATGGGCTCGCGGGCGCCTTCCTGCAGCGCCCGGAGCAGTTTAAGATCGGTCTCGTCGAGGCGCATGCCGGAAGGGGCATAGACAGATGGCCGGGCAGCGGTGCCAAGCCGGCGCGGCGTTTCGGCAGACATCGAAAAGCACTCGTCCTTAATCTCGAGAAAACAGTGAACCTGCGCTTACCCAAGGTTGATTCGCGTGCCGCGGCAATCCTATCAGCGGGCGCTGCGCCGTAGCGGCACGCACAACTTGGCGTCGGCAGATCAGGCTGTGCTCTCCTGAACGGCGATAATGCGTTGCCGGCTTGAGGCCAAATTTCATGACTTCAAGGACCGCGGGCCCGTTCTGAGGATTCGAGCCCAGATTCTAGGCCCCTCACGTTGAGTCAGTCAGCAGTCCCTAAACAATCACCCCGCCCGTAGAGCCTGGCGTCGCGGAGTAGGAAGCGGCACCAAGGAAGAGTTCCAGCAGAAAAGCGCGAGATCGGAAATCTGCGCCAATGGCAATTAAGATCGTTCCATTTGTCAGCCCCTGCATATGCGCTGACAATCCCATCCTAGGATTCGCCATCTTCCCGGTCACGAGACCGAAACGAGACCAAGCAAGAACAGGGTTGCCTCTAGCTTGAGATGGGCTTTTTGCAGCGACATTTGGCCGTCCCCGCGCTTTCTTCAGCATGCGAGTGGATTGGGTCGGGGTCAACGGTGTCTGTTTCGCAACCGAAAGACGCCATGTCGTTTCCATAACCGGCGGTGTGCGTGCGGCGAAGACCGATGCCGTGTATGGCGCCGAACGCGACTTGGCAGTGACAGTCGAAACACTGCAGCACTACATCTTAAATTGGCTGACGCTCGCGCAGCCGGTCCCCGAAGGCAGTCGGGAGTCTGCGCAGGCGCTCGGGCGACGCCGGATGGATTGTTTTTCGTCGCAAGTGCCTCGATGCCTTCAAGCGCAAGTGTCTCCGAGCGTTAGGTAATCGTCGACAAATGCATGCATCGGCTCGGCTCCCCTTGGTGCGCTCTAGTGGGTATTGAATGAACTGAGAGTTTACCCAAAACTAGACTTGGAGCTTGTCCAACGCGAGGTTACACTCGGGCGACAGACGTTCGACCTAAGCAGGGTGAACATTTGATGCACCATGGAACTGGGGGACTATATGAGTAGCGAAGATGTTGGGGCGAGCGAACAACTCGAACGCTCACTCATAGAAATCGCGGTCGAAAGCTGGCGCTTCTCACGGTTGTTCGCTCGCGTGGTTGCGAAATTGGATGCGGGCGAAGCCAACAGGTATGTCAACCAGCTCCGTTACTTTCAAAAGAAAGTCGAGGAAAGTCTCGAGGCCAATGAATTGAAGCTCGTGAATGTGGAGGGCCAGCTGTTCGACCCCGGCGTTGCTGCTGCGGCCTTGAACATCGGCGACTTTGGACCTGATGACCAGCTGCTCGTCGAGCAAATGGTCGAGCCAATCATTATGGGACCTACAGGCTTGAAAAAACAAGGCACTGTTCTGCTCGGGAAAGTTCAGCAATGAAGTACATCGGAATTGACCTGGGAACGACCAACAGCGCCATCTGCTCTTATGATGGGGAAAGTGTTCGTCTTTACAAAAGTCCGAACCAGAATGACGTGACGCCTTCCGCGATTTTCATAGACCGTAGGGGCAACAAGTATCTGGGTGAGCGCGCTTACGATAGCGCCGCAAAGAACCCAGACAACGCAGCCACAAGATTCAAAAGAATGATGGGCACCGGCACGCCGATCAAGCTGTCTGCCGTCAACATTGTCATGACACCAGAAGAGTGTTCAGCCGAGATCCTGAAGCTTTGCTTTGGGTACCTTCCTGAGGAAATGAGAAACAGCGGGGAAACGGGAACCGTTATCACCGTCCCTGCGGCCTTCAACCAAATGCAGAAGGACGCGACTCTTGCGGCTGCCGACATGGCGGGGCTCGGCCGCGTGGCTCTCATGCAAGAGCCTGTTGCCGCAGTAATGTCCGTAATGAAGCAGCGAAAAGGGGACGGAGTATTTCTGGTCTACGATTTGGGGGGAGGCACCCTGGATATCGCCATTGCTGAGAGCATCAGTGGAAGAGTGAGCCTTTTGGCTCATGGCGGTATCGCGATGTGCGGCGGAACCGACTTTGACCGAGCAATTTTAGACAACATCGTCAAACCTTGGTTGCTGTCGACTTTCGATCTGCCGAACGATTTCACAGCAAAGGAAAAGTACCGTACGCTTCTGAGGATGTGCCTTTGGGCCTCGGAGAAGGCAAAGATCGAGCTGTCAGCAAAAGAAGAGTCGGTAATCAGCCTCACAGAAGCAGATATTGGAATATCCGATGAATCCGGTGCGGAAATCTATATCGATATCCCTCTGTCGAGAGGTCGGCTCGACGAACTGATCGGTGACAAAGTCAGAGACTCGATCGCGGCTGCCCGTGAAACTCTCGAAAAGGCCGGACTGAACTCCAACGATGTTGAGCGAGTTGTGTTTGTCGGGGGGCCTACTCAGTACAAGCCCCTCAGAGACAGGGTCTCCTTCGAACTCGGAATAGCTCCATCGACTGACGTAAACCCAATGACGGCGGTTGCGGAAGGAGCTGCAGTCTTTGCAGAGTCTATTGATTGGACGTCTCAAAGTCGGGGACGCAAAAGCAGTCGTGGGGCACTAAACGCCGGCGGCGCGCTGAACCTATCTTTCAGCTATATTTCGCGTACGCCAGATTCGCGTGCCCGGGTGGTTGTGAAGCTCACTGGAAGCATCGATGCAGGTATCGAGTTCCAGGTTGATAGTCTTGACACGGGATGGTCTTCTGGACGTTTGCAACTAACCGACGGCGCATCAGTCGAACTTGCACTCGCAAAGCCGGGTGACAACACATTTAAGGTGTTCGTTTTTGATGCCAATGGCGGGCCAGTTGCCCTGCCAGATGATAAAATCACCATTGCGCGAACTGCAGCGAGCATTGATGCCATACCAGCTTCCCACTCAATTGGAGTAGAGGCGCGTGAAAAGCTCGGCGGTAGGTTCGTGCTGGAATACCTTGTCCGCGAGGGTGATCAGCTACCGAAAAAGGGCACGATAAAATTCAAATCCGAAGAATCGCTCAGAGCAGGTAGCCCCAAGTCGATTAAGTTCAAGCTTTGGGAAGGTGCGATAACCGATCCGATTACTGACAATCGCTTCATCGGATTGTTCGAGATTCGAGGTTCAGACTTCGACGACAACGTCATCGCATCTGGCGCTGAAATGATTTGTGACTATGAAGTGCGTGATTCCGGTAACATCATTCTCGATGTTTCGGTGCCGTCGATTGGGGCGTCGTTCCATAGCGGCCGAAACTTCTACTCTCGGCAAGAGGGGCAGATTGACTATACGCAAGCCTCAAAGCTGATCGAAGATCAAGCGCAGCAAAGTCGCGAACGTCTGGATGAGATGTGGGCGGTGTTTGACGATCCAAAGCTCGACTCAGCAAAGGACAAGCTCGATCAGGTCGAGGCCGCAAATCTTGATGGCTCGGATCCAGAGACCGCCAAGCAGGCTATGGACAATGTTCAAGAAGCGAAACGTCTATTGGCACAAGCTCGGCAGGAGCACCTTAAGCCGATGCGGCAGGTAGAACTCGATAAAGCTGTTCAGTTTTTCGAAAAAGCCGTCCGTGAACATGCGCGGCCAACCGAGGCAGCCACGTTCGATAACTTAGTTAAGACGGCTCAAAGGGCCATTGACTCCAACTCGTCAGATTTCGAGTCCCATCTTGATGAACTGCGCGGAAAGAATTTTGTAATTCTGTGGCGACAGGATTGGTTTGTGATCGACCGATTTAAGCTGCTTGCGCAGGCGCGGCATCTGTTCCCCGATGCGAGAGAGCACGCACAACTTGTCGCAGCTGGCGCTGAGGCGCTGAGAGCAAACGACATAGATAAGCTGCGCGCGATCGTATTTCAGCTTGAATCCCTGCGCGTGGGCTCCGCCGGCGACGATGAGATTGTTGCCACCTCTAACATTGTACGGACTTGATCAATGGCGTTGGACGCATTCCTGCCTATTGGTTTTCAGCTGCCCGACGGCGCGAGGGTTCGCAGGCCGCTACTCTCTGGAAACCACTGGCAGATTGTTGAAACGGAAAGCAACGAACGAGCGCTCCTCGCACTTGATCAGCTAGCCGGTCGGTGGTTTGAGGCGGGTTTGATCGGCCGCCAGCAAATGATGTCTTTCAGATTTGGCGACAGCGCGATCTGGGCGTTCCGCTCAGAGCCCGACCAACTGATTGTCCCGGTGGCCGACAGCAACTCTCCTGACACCAAATCAGAAGCGATGTCATTTGCGCTTGCGCTGAAGGCGACCCGCGAAATCGATCCACTCACGCCGCTACAGGATGCATTGTTCGTTGAAAAGATAAGCCGCCTGTTGCCGGCGTACAGCATCAGCTCAAAAACAGATGACGAGATTGTTTTGGGTTACTGGTTGACTGGTGGAGCAAGAGTTTCGGTCCGCTCATTCAGAAAGATCAGTCTCATGATGAGCTGGCTTGGGGCAGATCACTTGCAAGATGTGATTGAGGCAGCTGGGTTTACCGTTGCTGACACCGTGCGATCCGCAACGCGGTCAACTCAACGTGGTGTGGCGCAAGATCAACCCTTACTTCGCGCTGCGGAATCAGGGACCCTTGAAGGCAACGGAACGCGCCAGGTCAGATCGTTTGAGTTAGCTGGTCGTCCGGAGCTGGCGGCATTTTTTAATGAGCATATAGTTGATATTGTGATGAATCGAGAACGCTACAAAGCGTTAGGTATCGATTTTCCATCTGCTGTGATTTTGCACGGTCCTCCCGGGACAGGAAAAACATTTGCCGTTGAGCAACTCATAGAGTTTCTCGGTTGGCCAAGCTTTCAGATTGACGCATCGACCGTGGCTAGTCCTTACATTCACGAGACGAGCAAGAAGGTGGCCCAGGTATTCGAAGCCGCGATTGAGAATGCGCCTTCGGTGCTTGTCATAGATGAAATGGAAGCGTTCCTCGCGGATCGAGAAATGGGATCCGGGCATCACCGGGTCGAAGAGGTTGCGGAGTTTCTCCGTAGGATCCCAGAGGCGGCAAAAAAAGAAGTCCTCATAATCGCTATGACAAACCGGATTGAAATGATCGACCCAGCGGTTCAGCGACGTGGGCGGTTTGATCATGTGGTCCATGTGAATTTTGCGAGCGAAGTCGAAGTTGAAGCTCTGCTGCAAAAGCTTTTGTCGGTGTTACCTCAAGAGGGTGAAGTTGATACTGCGAACTTTGCTTCCGAACTGGCAGGTCGACCGTTGTCTGATGTGGCGTTTGTCGTTCGAGAGGGCGCACGTCTAGCGGCGCGATCGGGGCGCGATCGACTTCGATTCGAAGACTTGCAAGTAGCCTTGACCTCAGCGCCAGCCAGAGAACGAGAAGGCAGTGAGCGCCGCCGTATTGGATTTGTTTAAGGACCTGGAATTTGGCTTCTGGCGGCGAAACTGGCGACAATAAAGCAAAGGGCTTCGCAGCTCTTTCTACACTCGTTTCGACCGTAGATCCGGAAATTTCTCAGGCAACCAAGCCAGCCGGTACAAAGGCATCTGCGAAAGAGCCGACCAAAGCAGCAGCGCCCAAGGCGGTTCCAAGGCCGCAAGAGCCGCAGCCGTCCGGCAATTCGTTTCAACCGATACTCTGGCTGCTCGGAATAATGATCGCCTCTGCGGGCGGGCTGTACATATACTACAACGTCAGTTCGAATGTTTCCGGCGGGTCTTCTTCTCAGGGTTCTTCTTACACATCGACGACACAGCAAACTCCAGCTTCAACTCCAAACTGGCAGTCGGCTGTTGTTGAGCCACCCGTTGCCCTGCGCCCGTTTGAAGAACAGCCGCCTATTGGCCGCAATCTAGTTCTTTCTAGAAATCAGATACGATACTGCCTTGCAGAGGAGATGCGGCTAGAGGCTGCTGAGCCGCTTCTGGACAACTACAACGATGCTCATGTCACTGAGTTCAATGGGTATGTGGATAACTACAATAGTCGGTGTGGCGAGTACCAGTATTACGAAGAATCCTTCGCAGCAGCGCGACGAGATGTGGTCGCATTCCGCGACGAAATTCGCGCCGAGGGGATCGCGCGATTCAGCTCTCCTGCGTTGATTGGCCTTGAGGTAGCCGAAGAAGTTGACGCTGACGGTTTCATCGAGACTAAACCAGAGTCTGAAGTGCCATTAGAAGAACCTGGTGCGCTGGATACAGAAGAATCGTCCGATCTCGAGCAGTTTTTCGCTGGGACGCTAAAGTTTCGTGAGGATGTCGACAGCACGCCTGAGGCCTACGACACTGTACCTTTGCAAGATCAACCGGCGGAGTTATCGAAGGATATTCCAGCGACAGATATTCGCCCGCAGAACAGAGTCGCATCTGCAGCTTCGCCTCAATCGTCAGGGTCATTAGAGAGTAAGGTCCGTACTGCTTTTCCGATCAGCCCTCCCAGGCTGACGTTTCCGAGACGCGCGGCTGAACGCGGCATTTCAGGAACGTGTGAAGTGTACTTCGATCTCGATGCTCGCGGGAAACCGATGAACGTTGTGGCAGTCTGTTCAAACCGGCTTTTTCAGGCTGAAGCCGAGCGCGCCATTGTTCAAACAGAATTCGTTCCGAAGCGGGTCGACGGTCGACCTGTTGAGCAACGCGATATGGTCTACCCGCTCGAGTTTGTTCTAGAATAGCTGATACTCAACTGCTCGATCCGCCGGGACTGAGGCGACATAATACAAAGGAATTTGCCTAATGCCCGGCGCCGACAAGTCCGAAAAGCGTCTATCGGATATTCACCGTAATCCCTTCCACCTTCTGGGCGCCACGACGAGGGACAATCGTCTGCGTATAGTAGAGCTGGCAGACCTGAGAGGTTTGGATTTGGATCCCGAAGTTTGCCAGAAAGCTCGATCCGAGCTGACTAACCCTCGTGCGCGACTTAAGGCTGAAGTCGGTTGGTTGCCCGGCGTTTCTCCGAGGAAGACGACACAGCTCATTGAAGCGTTGGAGACTGATGCGCTTTCGGTCCGGACTGAAACGAATCTCCCAACCTTGGCTCAGCTAAACCTGCTCTGCGCTTCGATTGAATTGCAGCGGGATATGAATTCAGCAGTTCAGGTCGCAGGCTTGATAGAGCAAGTCGTTCAGCTCGCTGATGAGGTAGACCCTCAACAAGTGTTTCGAGACATCAACGAAGACCGCTCCGTGTCCGGAATAGCACAAGTCACGAGTCTCGATGCCTTAGAGGCGGATCTTGCCGACCGCTATCGTTATTTCCGAAATGTTCTTAAATCGGCGTTGGATCAACTTCCTCCTGATCTTTTGGTCGGAGCCGTCACGTGGGTCGTCGAAAAGCTAACTGTTGAAGGCACCCGCCATCCGCCTCGCTTGCTAGACGATATCGTGGACACTTACAGCCTGGAAGCGCGCGACTTCCTCGAAAGGGAGGCTGAAAATCTTCAGAAGCTGGTCGCTTCCGCGCAAAAGGCTGCACCCGCAGGTGCGCACAAGGTAAAGCCGATAGTCGATCAGATAGTTCTTGTTGCAAAAAACTGGGACAAAGTAGCCCAACCAATTCAATTAATCGCGATGGCAAAGGGAACCGATCACGCGGAGAGCGCGGATGTAGCCTATTCAATTCGCAACCTTTCGATCGAGCTGTTCAACGATCATGACTTGCTGGTTGAATCAAAGCGTTTGACGGCATTGCTCAAAGAGATTTTCGCAGAGCTCCCTGAGGTATTGGAGCGCGCGGAAACGGATGCGGAAGCTCTGACAAGCATAACTCAGCAACGTCAGGATTCGGCCGAGATAAAGCCAATCATCAACATGTGTACCAATGCTCAAAAGAGCATTGCGTCAAATCCAGCGGATGCCCACAATACCGGCCAAAGACTTTTCACCGAAGCAATAGCAGCGCTCAAATCGTCGGGCGTCCAAGCGGCTTCGTCTGCACACGCACAGGCCCGAGACATCATCGCGTTAACGATGATGCAGTCTGCTGTCGCATACGGGAACGCGACGTCGAAGTGGGAACCATGCATGGGGCTTCTTGAGAAGGCTGTTCAGATCGTCTCAGATCCTGACATCAGGGCGCGCATATCGGAGAATCTGAGAATTGTGAGGTCCAACTATGAAAGCGTTCGAGACTTAAAGCCCATCGATTCGGCGCCATTCTTAGGTACGGTCAACGGGATCGGATTCACTTTGTACGGGGCGAGCGATCTTAGGATCTCTGACATGTCGCACGTCTCAACGTACTATTTCGTGTTTCTTGCAATTCCGCTTTTTCCAATTGCTCGATACCGCGTGATATCAAGTGGCGACGGCTATCGCTTTTTAGGAAAAGCTAAATTCCGACCACTGGACTTTGCGCATATAGCTTTATTCGTCGGCTTGCTACTGTGGCTGTTTTCGAGCGGATCGGGCTGAGAGTATTTGAAGCCAGCGAGAGCTCCTTTCGTTGTTTTCGGTGAAGCCGGAGTGCTGTTTTGGAAATGGAGTTCAGGGGCGGTAGCATCGGTAGTTTCCTTTCGCGGGTCCAACCGATGTCGGTGCGGCTGGGCGCGGATCAAGCAGTGTTTCAAACCGGGGAAGGGGGCGTGGAGGCGATCGCCTACACCGCTGTTCAGAAAATCTACCAGAAATCGTGGATGGTCGGTTGGGCGGATGTTATTGTCTCGATCGGTACACGGACGTTTGAAGCAAAGCGCCTTTCGGCGAAAGATGCCCAGCGCCTGCAACAGGAGCTTGTTAGGCGGGTCAGTGATGCCGTTGCTAAAAACATCTCGACGCAATTTGATAGTATTGAGCATTTTTCCAATGCGATTGGCGGCTTGCTCGCCGCGCCTTGGTACGTTGTTGATTGCCGTTGAGAATTGACCCTGGGAGGGCAGAAATTTCCACTGAGAAGTGACCCATGTTTGAACCGGTCCCGAGCTTTGGCGAGCGGGGGACCATGGAGTGTTGGACATGGCATTATTGAGCGTTATCCGGCGGTGGTATCACCGCGACCAGATGTCGATCCGGGAGATCTCCCGGCGGACAGGCCTTTCAAGAAACACGCTACGCAAGTACCTGCGATCCGAGGTGGTCGAGCCGCGGTTCAGGACGCCGGAGAGGCCGAGCAAGCTGGATCCTTATGCCGACCGGCTGTCGGCATGGCTGCGGCGGGAGATGACGCGGCCGCGTAAGCAGAAACGCACGATCAAGCAGCTGCATGCCGATCTGGTGAGCCTTGGATATGACGGCTCGTATGGCCGTGTGGCGGCGTTTGCACGGGCCTGGCAAGACGAGCACCGCATCCAGCAGCAGACGAGCGGACGAGGGACTTTTGTGCCGCTCTCGTTTGCGCCGGGAGAGGCGTTCCAGTTCGACTGGAGCGAGGACTGGGCTATCATTGACGGTGTTCGCACCAAGCTTCAGGTCGCGCACTTCAAGCTCAGCTACAGCCGCGCCTTCTTCGTGCGGGCCTATATCCTTCAGACGCATGAGATGCTGTTCGACGCGCACAACCATGCGTTCCGTATGCTTGGCGGCGTGCCGCGGCGCGGGATCTACGACAATATGCGCACGGCGATCGACAAGGTCGGGCGCGGCAAGGCGCGGACAGTCAACGCGCGGTTTGCCGCGATGGTCAGCCATTACATGTTCGAGGCCGAGTTCTGCAATCCGGCCGCCGGCTGGGAAAAAGGCCAGGTCGAGAAGAACGTTCAGGATGCACGCCATCGACTCTGGCAGCCTATACCGCATGCGGAGAGTCTGGACGCCCTGAACCTCTGGCTTGAGCAGCGATGCCGTGCGCTGTGGCAGGACATCCTGCATGGCACTCAGCCCGGTTCTGTTGCTGATGCCTGGGCTGATGAAGCGGACAGCCTGATGCCGGCGGGCCGTCCGTTCGACGGCTTCGTCGAATATGGCAAGCGGGTCTCTCCCACCTGCCTCGTGCATCTGGAACGCAATCGCTACAGTGTCCCGGCGTCGTTCGCCAATCGTCCTGTGAGCCTGCGGGTCTATCCGGATCACTTCCTCGTCGTCGCCGAGGGCCAGGTCGTGTGCGAACACCGGCGCGTCATCGAGCGATCTCACGATGGCCCGGGGCGCACGATCTATGACTGGCGCCACTATCTCGCGGTGGTCCAGCGCAAGCCGGGCGCGCTGCGCAATGGCGCGCCGTTCCTGGAGCTGCCAGACGACTTCCGGCGGCTTCAGCAGCAACTTCTGCGTACGCCGGGCGGTGACCGGGAAATGGTCGAGATCCTGGCGCTGGTGTTGCAGCACGATGAGGACGCGGTTCTGACGGCAGTGTCGATGGCGCTGGAAGCGGGCGTTGCGACCAAGACCCATATCCTGAACCTGCTGCACCGGCTGGTCGATGGCAAACCCATCAGTACACCGCCTGTGACGGCGCCGCAGGCTTTGCGCCTGGCCAGTGAGCCACAGGCAAATGTTGATCGTTACGACACGTTGCGTGCAGCCGGGGAGACCCGTCATGCGTCATGATCCAGCCAGCGGTGCGATCGTCGTCATGTTGCGCGGTCTGAAGATGCACGGAATGGCGCAGGCCGTCAGTGATCTCATGGCTCAGGGCTCGCCCGCGTTCGAGGCTGCCATCCCCATGCTCTCCCAGCTCCTGAAGGCCGAAACAGCGGAGCGCGAGGTGCGGTCAGTCGCCTACCAGCTGAAGAGCGCACGGTTCCCCGCTTACCGCGACCTGGCAGGCTTCGACTTCGCCAGCAGCGAGATCAATGAAGCCCTCGTCCGCCAGCTTCATCGATGTGACTTTATCGATGTGGCCGACAATATCGTCCTGGTCGGCGGGCCGGGCACCGGCAAGACGCATATCGCGACGGCGCTCGGTGTGCATGCGATCGAGCACTATCGACGCCGTGTCCGGTTCTTCTCAACCGTCGAACTGGTCAACGCACTCGAGCAGGAAAAGGCTCAAGGGCGAACCGGTCAGATCGCGAACCGTCTGATCCACTCCGACCTCGTGATCCTGGACGAGCTTGGCTACCTGCCGTTCAGCGCATCAGGCGGCGCGCTCCTGTTCCATCTGCTGAGCAAACTCTACGAGCGCACCAGCGTCGTCATCACGACCAATCTGAGCTTCAGCGAGTGGGCCAGCGTGTTCGGTGATGCGAAAATGACGACCGCGCTGCTCGATCGTCTCACTCATCACTGCCACATCCTCGAAACCGGCAATGACAGCTTCCGGTTCAAGAACAGCTCGGCGCAGAAGCCGAAATCGAAAAAGGAGAAGGCAACATCTTGACCCGGAAATGAAACCCGAAAGATAGTCACAAGGCGGGTCAGTTCTCGGTGGAAACCCCGGGTCAGTTCTCAGCAGAAATCAACAGCTATTCCTCACCCAGACGTTCCGCTTTAATCAGGGAATATCTGACTTATCCGCCCGCTTCGCTTCTAGAAATCCGGATCAGCTGGAAAAGGACGTGAGGTCTTCAAATGCTCGCAGGAGAAAGGTTGCTGCGGCATTCTTCGTGGAAACTGAAAACGATGAGCGTGCGGCGTTCCTCTCAATCTTGAAAACGCTTGCTAAATCGCGGCAGCCCGGTCAGCCCCCGATTAGCGTCTTCGTGTTGGCGAGATACAACAAGATCCTTTACAGGGCAAAATCGTGGCTGAGCTCAGTGGCAATGCCCGACGTGTCGGTTGAACTTCTTACGATCCATCGCTCCAAAGGTCTGGAAGCAGATTACGTTATCTTGCTCGGCCTGAACTCGCGGCCTTTTGGATTTCCTTCCACGCAGGATGATGACCCTCTGCTTCAGATAGTCATGCCGAAACCAGAAGCGTTTCCTTATGCTGAGGAGAGACGCCTACTTTATGTGGCGCTGACGCGTACGAAGAATGTTTTCTACTCAATCAGCTTAGCCAGAGCTCAGTCAGGTTTTATCAAAGAGCTGGCGTCCGAATGGAAGGCGTCTGACGAGCTGCAGCTCCTCTACTATGGAGGCAATGAACTCGGCGACGGTGAACATCGTTGGTGTCCAGACTGTTCGACTGGCGTCGTCGTTGTCCGACAGAGCCAGTATGGAAAATTTCTGGGTTGCTCTCAGTTTCCAGACTGTACCTTCAAAGAGAAAATTGCGTAAGATCGGACGGCAAAACTGCCTTGGTAGAGAAGAACTCCTGTTGCGGCGACTATCTTTGCCGGGAGTCCGGCTTGCGACTGTAACCATCCGTACCAACCAAAATAGCCTGCCCCCAGTTCGAAGGGTCAAAATTATAATTGTAGGCTGAAAGCAAGAGTAACTGCCTGAGTAGGCGGCCTTCTTGGGGGAATCCTGGTTCCAATCGTTCGAGAGAACCCACGCAATCGAAGCCAAAATCTAGCAGTCGAAGCCCCTCTGGCGAGAGAACTACGTTTTCCGACCTGTACGTTTCGAGATTGTGGTTCACGACATCGAGTGCAGTTAAGAGCGCCGTCTGCAATTCCGAAAACTTCTTCGAAAGTCTCTTGTCAGCGATATCTCTCACCTCCGCTTGAGAGTAGCCAAGGCCACTTAGCAAAGGGGATACCTGCTTTACATTCAGAAAATCCTTCAGTGTTTTGACAATATCCCAATTTCCTAACAGACTTCGCTTCAGCTTCAGCTCAGAACCTAGTTTACGATTTTCACCTAACGGAAAAGGGTTTTGTAGGTCCCCTTTCAAACCCAGAAGGTCGGCGATTTTCTGGATTGCGGATTTGTCTCTGTCTTCCATTCCCAGCCGTAGATTGCCTGCTTGAATGTAATCCATTGTTTCAGAATGAAAATGAATCGGCGTGCGCTCGAATGCCGCCCGATCATTCTGTAAGGCTTCACGAACCCTCTGGCCCCAGACAGAATCCCCAAAGAAGCGAACGATTTGATGCTCCGTGTTCTGGTCGCGCGTATCTTCGCGGATGTAGCACGCCCCCACAAGAAACGATCTTGCGCAGTCGAAGATCAGCTCAAGGGTTTCTTGCTGATCCCCCCTCAATCCGATCGCTGACGCAAAATCTTTGTCGAGGGGCATTTTCAAGAATGAGCGCAAGATCGCGTCTTGCGCTCTAGGATCGATATCTTCCCAATCCATATCCCCACAGTAGTATTCCGCTGATCCTGGCGCTTTTTGCTTCCAGCTTATGAGGGTGCTCCCCTCCGGATCTATCCGATTCTGTGCTTCCTTCCGGCGGTTCCAGAATTCGCGCTCGATCTTATCTATAGAAACGAGGCCTTTAAAGCGCGGAAGAATCGGATCTCCCCGTGCGATATCTAGTGCGGGAACGTCTCCAGACGGATCAAAAGCGTCACGAGCGTTTGCCAGCCCTACGCTCGCGAAGTGTGTCTTTTCCTTGGGCAATCGCAATTCTTCGATCCGCTGAAACAGTTCCTGCGAGAAATCGGGATTGGCGTTCGGATATCTCGAAGATCTGACGAAGACATATTCGTTGCCATCACCTCGGTCAAAAACGATGTTTGGTTTACTAAACCGGTAAGCTTGAGTGCTGCGAATCTCGGCACCACGTTTCTTCAAGTCACTTATAACCAGCGAAGTGGAGATGTCCTGGAGCTCGTAAGGCGTGATTGGCTTGAAAGTTCGCCTTGTGTGACGCGCGATCTGTGACGAACTTTCGAAGGCAGCGAATGACTCGAGATCAACATGCTGGCCAGTGAAAGCAGAAATGTAAGGCTTGGAGATATTCTTTGCGGACCAATGACCTTCGTACTTCATGTGCAGAACTATTGCCGTCGCTCGCGCGGCTATGGACGCCAGCTTAAATTGTTCGAAGTCTGGAGCATCAATTCTCGCGTGTTCTTCGGTTTGCACGAACAGAAAAAACAGCTCATTCTCATATAGAAACGCGAGGTGATGCGGAGAATCACCCTCTAAGAATGAACTGAGATAAGCAGGGGCTCCCGGCTTCAGCGATTCGCTGATGCATCGCCTCGCGGCCTCAACACACGACACTGTTTTGGGCTCAATGTCCCGCATGGCTGATCCTTCTTCCTTCCGGTGTTAATGGCGATTGTCCCCGTTCCGTCAGTCATTACGGGCTTGCTGAGGATGTGCATTACAACCGCGCCAACGCAAAATCTCAACCGATTTGCCCCGCAGCTCGCCGCCGATTACGATCAGAGGCGACCTGGCCCTTTGCGTTCAGTCGATCTAACACTCGTGATAGCCGAAGCAGCACTCATCCCGTCGAAAAGAGCAACACTTACTGTAAGATTCCGCTTCCCGATTTCTTGACTCGAGTCCCGGGCGGAAGTCCCGGAGCAGGTAAGATCCCTCTTCCCAGGAGACAGACTCTAAGGCAACTCTTCGTCCGAAATGAATGGGCCGGTCAAAAGCGACACTTGCTGAACGCGCCCCGTGCTGGGGGATATTGTGACATCGCGATTGGTGGCGGCCTTTGTGGTTGCTTTGCTGGCCAGCTGCAGCAATGACGACAGCTATAACGAAAATAGCCAGACAGTCTGTTGGCTTGCATCAGAATGGCCTTCGACGCCCAAAAGCACAGGGGTTGATAGCTTGGACGAAGAAGCTTGGCTCGCTTATTGGCGCAGCGGCTTTCTTCACTGTGCGGAAAACAGGGCCTACCAAGTTATCCAGTTAGGCGATGGTGGCGAGTTGGCAAAAGCCGCCGCACTAAAGTATTGCTCCCAATATTGGTTGTCCACATACAAACAGGCCAGCGCCTCGTACCACCACTTTCTTGAGCCATCAGCCACAGACGAAGCCCTGCAAAAATTCGCCAACGCGGATGTGGAGAAGTTACTGAACGATCTTTCGACGCAAATTGAGGTATTCAAGCTCTGCTACGCCAAGGGCATCAAAAGCCCCTCGAGGAACTGACTTGCGGTAAATTTCTGGAGCCAACCGCAGCGCGTCGATGACTGCTTCCGGCCGGAATCCTGCCGATCGCAAAATTGTATCGGTGACATCAGAAGGGCAGGCTCGCCCCCCCAGCTGCTGTGGGCAGGGGGAAGGCGAAGGATTAGGGCGTCATGGCAAAAGGGATGATCTTCGCTGGCGGCCTCAGTTGTCCGAGCTTTACCATGAGCGGAAACTTCTTCTCGACGACCCCTTGGATGAAAGCAAAACCGCAGTCTTCGCAGACGCAAGGAAGACCTAAGACAACGTCATCACGGCTCGTCGGCAACTTTCGCACGCGCGCAATCTCCGCAACGCCAAGCGTTCTGGTGCGGGTACTATAGCAGCCAGCTTCGGGACAACACATGCTGAGGCTCCATTCCTGTCCTCAGTACACTGAGGCAAGTTTCGGACCATTTGCTGCGTCACCCCCCGGCAAACCGGGTCTGGTGCCGACGATCATGCGGATCTCATCCCGCCTCCATAATCCTTCCCAGTCGGGTGGGCGGACGGTGCTTCTGCCAGAGCGCAGTCGCGCCGCAACCGGGCAGGTCCATGGCGTCTGTAGGCGTTAACAGGTCTCGGACTTGGCCCGGTTGCGCCGCGCCTTCAGCGCACTGGCGGCGCACCTCCCTGCCGCCCACCCGACCGGGAAAGACGCGCGGCAAGAGGAGACGAGACATGACTGACCAAACCACTACCGTTGCACCCCTTGGAACTACGGGTGCGCCAACCCTTAAGGACCAGCCCCGCATCTACGTCGCGTGCCTCGCCGCTTACAACAACGGACGCCTGCACGGACGTTGGATCGAGGCCACGACGCCGGACGAAATCTGGCGCGAGGTTTCGGCGATGCTGCGCGCCAGCCCGGAGCCCGATGCCGAAGAATGGGCGATCCACGATTATGAAGGCTTCGAAGGCGCGCACCTTTCCGAATACGCTTCGTTCGAGACAGTGTGCGACCTTGCCGAATTCATCGGCGAGTATGGCGAGCTCGCTGCCCGCATCTATGGACACTACGGCAACGACCTTGAGCAGGCACGCGCCGCGTTCGAGGACTATGCAGGCGAGTATCGCAGCGCTGCTGACTTTGCCGAGGAGCTTCATACCGAACTCGGCACCGCGATCCCGGATAGCCTCAGCTACTATATCGACTGGCAGGCACTCGCCCGCGATATGGCGCTGAACGGCGAGATCATGGTGTTCCAGACGGGCTTCGACGAAGTCCATGTCTTCTGGTCGCGGTAGGGGAGGGCGCGGATATGACTCCCGAAACCACCCAGCACCGGTTCACGCTCGAAGAACTGCAGCAGGCGGACGACTGG
>VYLE01000892.1_pt1 | contig 19134 bp, 20 predicted proteins | sample 5114391 | NCBI WGS metagenome assembly VYLE01 (sample SAMN12291771, study PRJNA351875) | freshwater metagenome | isolation source: freshwater lake | place: USA: Michigan, Kent Lake | collected 2013-08-15
AGCTAGAACGCCTCGCCCCCGGGCGAGATCAAATCGGAGAGGTGGGCGACATCGTCTCGGAATCCCCGGGCGACTTCATATCGGTACACCCGGGCGACTTCGTCGGAATCCGCACTGTGTTCGACATAGTGTTTTCCCGAAACAACGTGTTGCCGCCAATATGAGCGTGTTTCGCCGTTGCGCAACTTCGCCGGGGAGACCCTGGAGCCCTCCCCCTATGCGTATTGGAATGCTGCAATGGGCGTATGGGAATGACGTGTGATTATGCGTATCCTTTTTTGGAGGGCGGGCCGGTCTTCCGGGGGGAAGTGTTTAAAGTCGCCCCGCCTAGATTTTGGGGTCTCCCGGGGGAGACGCAAGGGTCTCGGGGACACCTTGACTTTTAGGACAAAACGTCCTATTTAGGGATCAAATGGATTGGGAATGCTCGATCGGCGCTGGGCCTCGGTGAACACCGGGGCCCTTCGCTTTTTGGGCTAGGGGAAAATCTTCAAGCCGTAGCCCTCGATCTTGCCGTTAGGGCTCGCCCGAAATTTGGACTTCAGGGCATCATAGGCCCGGTTGGGCTGATCTGGCTTGATGACGTGGCGCCCAATGGGGTGTGCGACAAGGTCAGCCAACTGTAGGCCGGTCGAGTTGTGCTTCTTGTCCATGAAGCGGATTTCGAGGTTCTGCATCTTGCCGACGGCGTTTTGACCGTCGCAGATCCTGCGAAACTCCAGCTCCAGCTTCGCATCCTCGGTCTTGCCACGGCATTCGACCTGCAAATGGGTCTGGACGTTCGCCTGGCCCTTGTCGATCAGGAAACGCTGCAGGCGCTCCATGCAGAAGCCCAGGGCAATGCTGTAGGGGTCCGCCGGGTCGCTGTATTTCTTGACGTGCTTAGCCTTGTCGATGACCGCGGCAATGAGTGTGAATTCAGCGTCGCCGATCAGCTGGGTTACCCGGTCGATGAACGATGCCCGCGTGTTAGGATTTAGCAGGATGTTGAAATCGCCGGTCGCCTTGCGGATTTCATGACCGTGCAGCACTATGCTGTCATGGCCCCAGAAGTCGAATTTGAACCGCTGGAAAGCCGGCACGATCTTTTCGATGTATTTGGCCTTTTCGACCACGCAAAAGGCGAGCGCGAAAACCGGGTGATCCGGGTTGATGTTGGTGAGGCCGTGATCGCCGCTTTCGTCGATGTAGACAATGTATTCGCTGTAATTCATGGCGAGACGTTACCCCAAGTCGACGCTGGGGCCAGCTTGGCTGGCTCATAATCGACCGCTATTCGAGCACGGAGCCGTTCGCAGCTTGACCCAATCGAGAAACCAGCGGCCGTTACAGGGACAGGATGTCTCGAAAGGCTAGAGGTTAGACGTACGCCCGCTTGGGTCCTCATTTGCATACTCTCGCAAGTTTTTAGAGAGGCCCGATCGAGCATCCGCTCCGGGCCTCTTTTCCCAATTTAGCCCGTTGAAAATGCGAGCTATTCCGCGATGCACCGTCCATCGTGGGCCGGCCCTTCATGGCGAGCTTTTTGGGACCGCAGTCAAAATTTCGCAACAAAATGGGGAGCCGATTGACAGTTCCATCAAAATTGTCTACATAAATGCCAGCCTGATTGTGGTGACGCCATTTTGTAATCAATTCTGGAGGCCTTTGTGTTCAATCATCGCCATTACGTGCCAATTTTGAAATGGAAAATGGGAGAGTACCAGGCGCTCAGCCGCCTGGCGGGGCCGGTCAAGGACCGCATCACCCCCCTCCTCGAAATCCCCCCGGTCGGGTTCGACTTCGAGACGCAGCGGAACAAGGAGAGCGCAGACGACCACCTGGGCGACTTCGGCAAGCGCCTGAAATCCAAGTGGCAGGCCCGGCCCTGCTTTGTTGACTTGAAGCACCTGCCCGCGGCGACCCGATGCGCTGGGGGACGCCACTGCGTCGAGGTTCTGTTCGAGACTGCCCGCGCCGAAGGCTGCGCGGCCATCCCGGTCGTCAGTTTCGCAAACGACGCCGCATTCCTGGCGGCCGTGGCCACCGTTTCCCGGCAGGACCGGCGCGGCGTCTGCCTGCGCCTGTCCCTTCCCGACTTCGACCGGCACAATCTCCAGGCCGACATCGAGAACCTGCTGCGCCCCATGGCGGACGGCTATGGCGAATGCGACCTGGTGATCGATCTCGGCACGCCGACCTATGTGCCGATCGCGATCATGGTGACGATCATGCAGACGCTGATGGCCCGGGTCCCCATGCTCAACCAATGGCGCACCGTCACCATCGCCGGCACGTCCTACCCGAACTCGGTGGCGAACATCGCCGCGCCGTACCAGTTGCTGCCGCGCCATGAATGGCAGGCTTATCGCGCGTTCATCGCAACCATCGGTCACGAGACGCGGATACCGACCTTCGGGGACTACGCCGTCGCCCACCCTGACCTGGTCGAGCTCGACATGCGGATGATTAAGCCGTTCGCGAAGCTGCGCTACACCATCACCGACCACTGGCATGTCGCCCGCGGGACGCCGGTACGGACCCACGGCTTCGGCCAGTACCAGCAGATGTGCGCGACGCTGGTTGCCCTGCCTTATTTCAGTGGCCGCGCGTTCTCGGCCGGCGACGCCTATATCGCGGACTGCGCGGCAGGCACCGTCACGACGGGAAATCTGTCGACGTGGGTGTGGGTGTCGACGAACCGGCATCTGACGAAGGTGGTCGATGACCTCGCCAGCGCGCACGCGCTTTCAGTCGCTGCCGAATAAGCGGCCGAAGCTCCTGCAGGTCGACGGTTTCGGCCAGGTATTTGTAGAGAACGCCGCGCGGTTTTCTGAGCAAAGCCGGCGGTGCGCCGCGCTCCTGGAGGATTTCAACGACTTCCGGTCGCCAGAGCAATTCGGCCAGGGCGAGCGGATCGATGGTGGGGTTCTGCGCAAAGGCCTGCGCAGTCTCGAAGCTGATGCCGCCACGCGGTCCCGCCGTCACGACCTTGATACCCCACCATTGCGGGATCAGCGGCTTCGCCTTCTCCAAATGGCGCTCGCCGACAACGAGCGTCGCCCGGTCCAGGACGAGCCCATAAGTGGCGATCTGGGCGGGAAGCCGTTCCAGCGTGTCTGAATCGCTTTTGATCTCGTAACCGTGCAGGTAGCCATTTACGACGGCGATATCGACCCGGCAGGTGCCATGACGCAGGCCCAACTCGTCGAGCACCAAAGTGTCGGCGTCGCCGTGATGCTCTTTCAGCACCTTTCGGTGCAGAGCCTGTCTGACATCCCGATCTCGCACGACTAAATCCTCAGGAGGGGCGCGGCCCTAATATGCCGCGATACAGCCCAACAAACCGTTGAATCTTCGCTAGCGATCGACCTCATCGAATCACAATAGCGCCGAAGAAGCCGCGATGACCACCCGCTTTGCGGCCAGAGCGGGCAAAAAGCTGTGACCCGAGTCCTCCCGGCAACAGATGGCGGCAAGTCCCGTCCGCGTACGGCGTATTACATACTTAAGCTTTCATTTAGGAATTGCCCGTATGTTTTGGACATGACCAAGCGCGTGATTTCAGTTCGACTTTCGGACGAACGCCTCAAGCAACTGGATGAGGTGTGCAGCCGGCTGGGCATGAACCGCTCGCAGGTAATCGACGCCGCGTTGCGGCTGGTTCCAGAGGTGATGTCCGGAAAGGCAGAGCTACACTATGACCCCGAACGGTTTAAACGATCCGGGCAAACTGAATAAAGACCGACTGGCGGCCCTGGTAGCCCTGCTGGTGATGGTGATGGTGGCTGCCCACAGCGGCTATCGGCTACACATTGGCCTAACTGGGATCACGTTCGAGCAAAATGCTCAGGTCACCGCCCGGTAGCCTGGGCGATTGTTCCGGAGTGTAGGGGATGGAAAATGCCGGCTCTCCAATTCACTTCGGACTGTTTCACCGATAGCCTCGCTTCTGCTTTGCGCCTATTTTGAAATCATAGCTATGTCGGCCCTTGGGACGAATACGTTTCGATCCGAACAGTGCCGGCACGCCCAATGCGCCTCCACCTTCTCACAAGCGAGCACTCGCCAAACAGCGTGGGCTTAATATCCAGCTTGTAGTAGCGCGCCATATGCCTGCACTCATCGACGCGGGTCAGTATGATTGCGGTCATGTTATTTTCTTCTGTTCTTTTTGGGTTTGCAGTGCCCAGGATTCGGTCGAGGCATGACACAAGAAGAGTGCAGATTTCACGCATACCCTCCTTCTCGCGATCGTTACATCCACCCAGCGCACAAATACGTCATGATGCCTTATGAACTCGACTCTTGTGCAATCGCTTATGCGCTGAAACTGCCTCCGCTGGTCTTTGTGCGATCTGGCGAGTTGCGACAGGCGGAATGGACCGAGTTCAGCCTAGCTGAGGTTGTTTCCTTAAGTCGCACGTCCACTAGTTCGACATGTTGGCGTCAAGGAGCGCCAGAAGTGAGCGCACCAGTACTAGTCGCCGACGTCCGATCGTTGTCGTGACGATACGCCCAGCTCCTATCAACTCATAAAGCTTCGTACGTCCCAAGCCGGTCACTTCGCATGCATCGTCAATCGTGCAGGTGAGCCGCTGGGCGAATGGCATCGTGCTCGATTCTGCGGCTTTCGGAGCGAATAGACTGACTTGTGACTGTTGACCGCCAGTTTTCTCTCGTCGATTGTATCTCACGTAGCTCTCCAATTCGCACAAGGCTCGACAGGACAAGAGTTGATTGTGCAACGAGCAACGTCAATGCGAGCACCCGAGCGCGCTCGCGCACGACAGCGCACGACAGCGATGGTTTGAATATTTCCGGACACCAAGGGCGACGAGGAAATTTTCGCGAATGCGCCAGCCACAGTGAGGCATCGCGCCGAGAATGGTCTGCTGATGTCGGCGGCAAATTCCCCAAGCGTTCGCCGCTGTTCACCAGCGTCTTATTCAACCATTATTCAACGAACGAGGCCGATGGCTACCTAAGTACCTGAGTTTGCTGGCGCTCCCTAGGGGAATCGAACCCCTGTTTCAGCCTTGAGAGGGCCGCGTCCTAACCGCTAGACGAAGGGAGCGTGAGGCGTAGGACATAGCCGCGAATTTTGCCGGCGGCAAGCCTCGATGGGCGATGAAATGCCGGATGCTTAAGGTCAGTCCGCCCGGCCCGGTCACCTGACGGGCCGGTCTTGGGATGTCGCCGGCCGCAAGAGCCGGCCCCCTTACGGCTGTTTCAGCTTCTCGATCGCCGCGGCGCCGGCGGCGGGCTCGAGGCGGAACAGGCTTGCGCCGGCGAAGGCGGACTTGAAGGGCGAGGATGAGCGGATCTGCTGGCCGCTGCTGCCCGCGATGGCCTGGTTGAGCAGGTCCTGAACGGGCGGCCCCGTCCGCGGCGTTCCGATTCCGAAATAATAGGTCTTGCCCGCCTCAACGGGTACTTCGATCTCGTAGTCCGTGATCGACAATTTCATGTGGGTGGCGATCTTGTGGACGCCGGGCGGGCGCTCCACGACGAAAAAGGTACCCATGTCGACCTTGCCGGCGGACTTGCCGTCGATCAGGACTTCCGTTGTCGCGGCCAGTCCACCCATTGCGCCGAGAATGCCCTTCTCGCGCAGGAAATAGAGGCGCGCGTTGCGCGAGCCCGACGGCTTGCCCTGCGCCGCGGGCGATGGGGACCGGGTCGCGGGTGACGCCTGTTTGGCTGGTGCGGCGGGCGGTTTGGCGGTCTCCGCGAACGCGGCAGGTCCGGCAGGTCCGATCCAACCGATCAAGAAAGCGATTGCAGCGACGCGCGACCCGATCCGTCCCATTGCCAGTCCCAGCCCAACTTCCCCAGGCCGAAGCTAAATCAGAAGTTGCGCGGCAACACAACGCACACCGCTTCGACGATCAGGGTGTCCTGGGGACATGGATCCCGGGTTCGCGCTGCGTGCACCCCGGGATGAATGTGGGCGTGCGCCCCCTTACGGCTCGCTGGCGAATTTCAGCTTGCCGGTCGGCTTGAGCGTCGCGGCGTCGTAGGTGCGGATCTCGGTGAGGCCGCCGATGTCGAGGGTGACGACGAGGCGGTCGCCGGCGACGCCGGTTGCGACGATCCGGGCGCCCCTGGGCAGGGTGGCGGTGACGTCGAGGGCGACCTCGGGGGCCCTTTCCCCCGACTTGAAAAGGCGGTAGCCCACCGCAATCAGGACGGCGCAGAAGGCCAGCGCCGTCGTCAATCCGGCGATCAGCATCATCCGCCGCACCCGCGCCACCAGCGCGGCCTGCTCGGGGGTCGGTTCGGGAACAGCGGTATCAGTCGTCGTCATGGAAAGCTCAGGGTCTGCTCAGAGGTTGGAGGTCGTGGTCGGCGGCGACGAGGGTTCGGCCCGGCTCGACCGCGTGCTGGCGGCGCATCTCGCCGACCTGTCGCGATCACGGCTGAAAGCCCTGATTCTGGCGGGCGCGGTGAGCCTGAAGGCCGCCGCGATCCGCGACCCCGCTTATCACGTCGTATCGGGCGATACGATCATAATCGACGTGCCGGAAGCGGCCCCGGCCGAGCCCAGGGGCGAAGACATCGCCCTCGACATCGTGTTCGAGGACGACGACATCGTGGTGCTCAACAAGCCCAGGGGCCTCGTGGTGCACCCGGCGGCCGGGCACGAGACCGGCACGCTGGTGAACGCGCTGATCGCGCATTGCGGCAGCTCGCTGTCCGGCATTGGCGGTGTTCGCCGGCCCGGCATCGTGCACCGGCTGGACAAGGACACGACCGGGCTGATGGTGGTCGCCAAGAACGACCTCGCCCATGCCTCGCTCTCGGCGCAGTTCGCCGACCACGGCCGCACCGGCGAGATGCGGCGCGGCTACATGGCCTTCGCCTGGGGCGTGCCGGGACGGCATCGCGGCACGATCGACGCGCCGATCGACCGCCATCCGCATGCAAGGGAGAAGATGGCGGTGCGCCAGGGCGGCCGCGAAGCGGTGACGCATTGGGACATCAGGGAGAGCTATGCCGGGCGGGACGGCAAGCCGGTGGCCTGCCTGCTGGCCTGCGAGCTCGAGACCGGGCGCACCCACCAGATCCGGGTCCATCTCGCCCATATCGGCCATCCCCTGATGGGCGATGCGGTCTACGGTCCGCACTTCAAGACCAAGGCCAATCAGCTCGGCCCCGAGTCGCAGGCCGCCCTGGCCGCGCTGGACCGGCAGGCCCTCCACGCCTACCTCCTGGTATTGGAGCACCCGAGGACCGGAGAACTTTTGCACTGGGAGGCGCCTCTACCAGAGGATTTGCTGCTCCTGGAACGCGCCCTCAAAGCGGCGCTATGACGCAGGCCGCTTCAGAAAGCCTTTACATTACAAAAAGTTATAGCGGCCACACGGCCTCGTGACGTCAACAATCCTTCCCTTTTCGGCCCCCTCTGAGCTATATTGCGCCTGCGTTGAAATGACCAACGCGGAACATCGCAGTGCGATTGGCTTTAACAAAGCGGTCGTCTGCCTGGCCCGCCGCTATCGGGGGCCTGAACCTTTTGGAGGGCGCACTATGGCCCGTACCGCTGCTTTGCCGGTCCTCAATGGTGAGTCCGGCCTGTCTCGCTACCTCGCCGAGATCCGCAAGTTTCCGATGCTGGAACCCCAGCAGGAATACATGCTCGCCAAGCGTTGGCGCGAGCATGACGATCGCGACGCGGCGCACCAACTCGTCACCAGCCATCTCCGTCTCGTGGCCAAGATCGCCATGGGCTATCGCGGCTACGGCCTGCCGATCTCCGAGGTCGTCTCGGAAGGCAATGTCGGCCTGATGCAGGCGGTGAAGCGTTTCGAGCCCGAGAAGGGCTTCCGTCTCGCCACCTACGCGATGTGGTGGATCAAGGCGTCGATTCAAGAGTACATCCTGCGTTCGTGGTCGCTCGTGAAGATGGGCACCACCGCGAACCAGAAGAAGCTGTTCTTCAACCTGCGCAAGGCGAAGAGCAAGATCAACGCGCTGGACGAGGGCGATCTGCGCCCCGACCAGGTGAAGATGATCGCCAAGCGCCTCGGCGTCACCGATCAGGACGTGATCGACATGAACCGCCGCCTCGGCGGCGACGCGTCGCTCAACGCGCCGATCCGCGACGACGGCGAAGCCGGCGAATGGCAGGACTGGCTGGTCGACACCTCGCCCAACCAGGAAGCCCTGATGGCGGAGCACGAGGAATATGATCACCGCCGTGACGCCCTGAACGGCGCCATGAGCGTGCTCAACCCGCGCGAACGCCGCATCTTCGAGGCGCGCCGCCTCGCGGATGAGCCGATGACGCTGGAAGACCTTGCCGCCGAGTTCGGCGTGTCGCGCGAGCGCGTCCGCCAGATCGAGGTCCGTGCCTTCGAAAAGGTGCAGGCCGCGGTCAAGGGCACGATCGCGAAGGCCGAACAGGCCGCGCTGGAAGCCGCGCACTGAACGGCTTCCGCGCGCAAGAGATCGCGCGCAGGACATTGGCGGATCGAACGAGACGAAAGCCGGCGGCAACGCCGGCTTTTTCGTTTTTTGGATTCGTTCGTTCGCAGAGACATCCGTTTCGCTTTCACCTCTTCCCGCAGGCGCCAGGCAATCGCATATGGCAGATTGCGTTGGTTGGAGATGCTCGGGCCACAAGCTCGTCATGCCCGGGCTTGTCCCGGGCATCCACGTTCTTCGTGCTGCGGGAAAGGTCGTGGATGGCCGGGACAAGCCCGGCCATGACGTCGAGGAAATCGCCTTGCCGCTAGCGGGGCGAGGTCGATCGCGAAGCGATCGGGTGAGGGGGAGTCTCCGCGCCCCATCTGTCACCGTGCTCGCGGAGACTCCCCCTCACCCCAACCCTCTCCCCGCAAGCGGGGCGAGGGAGAAGATAGGGCTCAATAAAACGCCCTGAAATAATCCGCGAGGGAGTCCGGCTCGACCTGGTCTTCCAGCTGCGCCGGCGTGTCGCCGAGCAGCGCGCTGGCCTGCGTCTTGTAGTCGGCGGAGACATAGTCGGGCTGGTCGGTGCCGCGGCTCAGCATGCCGCGATAGGCTTCATAGGCCGCCTGCGTGCCGATGAAGACGCAGACGCAGTGCTGCGGCTCGGCATAGAGATAGCGGACATCGCCGCCGTTGCGATGGATGACGAAGCGATGCGGCGGCAGCGCGCGCAGCGCCTTCTGTCCCGCCGCGTCGTTGGCGGTCTGCACGCGAAAGCCGGCGGAGGCCAGATAGAAACTGTTCTTGTCGAGGAACGGCTTGCTCGGCGTCTCCAGTGCGACCAGCAGCGAGGCACAGAGCAGAGCCAGCAGAGCCAGCAGCGCCGGCAGCGTGCCGGCCAGAAGGAGACCGCGCTGCGCCCGAGGCCATCGCATGTCGCGACAGGCGATGCGACTTGCGCTGCCGCGTGCGATCGTTCTCACAGTCCCCTCCCCCGCTTCGTCGTAAGGATTCAGCATGCCTCGAACCCGCGCGGCCGGTCAACCGACCCAGAATGAACGGGCGGCCACATGCATCCGGACGGAGTGACCGTGTCGATCATCCTGCAATCCACCGTCGGCGGCTTCTCCGCCCAGTTCATGCGCAAGCTGACGCTGGTCGAGCAGGCGATGCGCGACCACGGACTCGAGCCAGCGGAGTTCGTGATCTCGAAGGACTACGCCTCGACCGCGACGATCCCGATCATGGGACCGTTCTTCTTCAACTACACCGTCTCCTTCGGCGAGGCGCAATTCACCGTCACAGAGCCGAACGACATGGTGTTCCTGGACTATCTCGTCAGGCGCGTGCTGGCGGCGGACCAGCCGCAAGACTTGTCAGAGGACTTGCCTGAGGACTTGCCGCGCAAGCCGGGCCTGCTCCGGCGTCTGTTCGGCTGGATGGCGCAGCCGGTGTGACGCACCTGCCCGCTTGTCGTGGAATGGCGGCTGGTGTATGTGCTGCGGCCCGGCGCAACATCGCGCCGGTTGTTCACGCGCGCGAGGGAGGCGGCATGACGTTGAAATCGAATCGTTCCGACCGCCGCCCATCCTTGACCGGCGGCCGGTCATGAGCTGAACGCCGCACCGCGGCCGTTCTTCCATCCAGCACATCTGATCACGAAGAGCGCGGCGCAACACGGCGTCGCGCCGTGTCGCCATGTATTTGCGGTTCGTTACGCCGCTGATCCACCCGCGCAGCCGTGTGGAGAGCGGCTTCTTCCGTGCGTCCTGGTACATCCAGCGGACCGAGTGTCCGGAGTGGATCCGGCAGGAGCTGGCAGAGCAGTTCGACTGGTTCGAACGGCATCTGCCGCTTCCGGGACGCATCGCGCGGCACTTCAAGCGGCGCGATTCGATCTGGGGCATTTGCTGGTTCGATCCCCGAGCCCGCGAAGCGGTCAGCCGCGCGCGTTACTGCGCCTGGCTGCTCGAGGAAGGCGGCCTGCCCGTGCGCGTGATCACGGCCTCGCGTCAGCGCGAGGTGCTGTGGCGCGATGCGCATCAGATCGTCACGAAGCCGTCGGCCGACCTGCCCAGGGCTTTCTCCTGAAGCGATGCCCGGCTGCCGGGGTGCGGTGAGATTCGACGAGTCTCACCGCGCCCCGGTCTATGGCCCCCAGGTCCTTGCCAGCGTCGCCAGCCAGCAGCCTTCGCAATAGCGGGCGTCCTTGTAGTCGATCCAGTTGTGCGCGTAGACGCGGGTCAGCGGGATGTCGTAGCGGGCGCGGAGCACCTGCACGAGGATCTTCCAGGCCGCGACCTGCGCGTCGGTCGGGCCGGTCGTGACGTCGGGATAATTGCCGGCGAACTCGACGCCGATGGAACTGTCGCGCACCACCTGGCGATAGGTCGCGCTATTGTCGATGTACTTGTTGTCGTTGCGGTTGGCGCCGTCGCCATGGGTCGGCACCAGATGCTCGGCGACCGCCCAATAGACGGTGCCGTCGGTCTCGACCCAGACCGTGACGCCGCGCTTTGTCGGGTTCTTCGCCTGCGCCTGCGCGCCGCCGCGCGCCGAGCCGGCCGGGCCCTCGGTCTGGTGCACGATGATGTTGCGCCAGGGATGCGCCTGCCTGACGTCGCCCCAGGGCGCCAGCCAGACCATCTTCAGGCCGGGAATGTCGGGCGTGCCCGAGGATCGCGCGATGCCGGCGAGTTCGGCGTCGATGGCTGCAGCGGGTGAGATCACGAGGGCGGCGAGAACGACCGCAAGAAGGCGCGCGAGCATCGATGGCAATCCGGATGAGGCACGGAAAACTAGCACGGCGTCAGGCGAAATTGTGCAGGCCCTTTGCGGCTTCCACCGTCTCCGGCGACAGCGGCGGCGCCGGATCGTAGACGGCGAAATCGTTCTTGCCGTTCTTCTTGGCGGCGTAAAGCGCGTGATCGGCATGGGCGATCAGCCGGTCCGGGAACAGCCCGACGCCGCGGTCCCATTCGGCAACACCGATCGAGATCGCGATCGGGATGTCGCGGGCCGAGCAGCCGGCGGCATCCTGGCGGCAGGCCTCGAGCACGCGGCGGGCGATTGCCGAGGCTTCGCGCAAGGACGAGGACGGCAGCACGACGCAGAATTCGTCGCCGCCGGTGCGGGCGAGCAGGTCCCCCGGCCGCAGCCGGCTCTGCGCCATCAGCGTGAAGTGACGCAGGCAATCGTCGCCGGCGGCGTGTCCATGGGTGTCGTTGATCGCCTTGAAGCCGTCGAGATCGATCACCAGCAGCGAGAACGGCTCGCCGCTGCGCTCGGACCTGGCGCATTCCTCGGTCAGGCGCTGCAGCAGATGCCGGCGATTGGCGACGCCGGTGAGATCGTCGAGCAGCGCGAGGTCGGCGACCTCGTTGCGCAGCCGGTCGATCGCCATCAGCAGGAAGCCGAAATTCAGCGTCATGGAGAGGAAGAGCAGCGACAGCACGAGCATGCTGTGCACCAGGCCACCTCCCTGAACGGACACGTCGCCGACGGGCACGTCGCTCACCGTACGCACCACGAAGATCGCGGTCATGGTGACGATGACGAAGCCGGCGAGCCGGGCGCCCGGGCTGGCGCGGCCGTCCGCCCGGGACAGCAGCAGCGGCAAGGTCATCACCAGCGGCAAGGCCTGCCCGATCGTGTAGGAGAGCAGGCGCAGTTGCATGCTCTCGTAGACCAGCCGGAAGAACAGGAGACCGCCGAGGCTGAGAACGAAGATCGCACCGATCGCGCGCCAGGCGATAGGCTTGCCGTAGAAGCACTGGATGCCCATGGCCGCGAGGGAACTAGCCGCCATGATACCGGCGGCACCAGTCAAGATCGGTGCAGGCGAGCCGCTGATGAGGCGAACCAGAGCCGACATCGCGCCGGCGGCGCCGACGAAGGCGGAGGCCATCCAGAACCGCGCGGCCTCGAATTTCGGGTAGGAGCGCGTCACATAGGCCCAGATCACGCCGAGCGCCAGGAAGTTGACGACGAACACGGTCCAGAGTGTCGGCACGTTCAACATGGCAGCGGTCGCGCGCGCGACGACGCGTCCCTTACCTGTGGCACTGGATTGTTCATGACCCGCCCCGTCTTATTGGGCGGAACCATGCGCGGGTTGCGCTTAACGGAGTCTCACCGCGATCGCGTAAACTCGGCCCTTGGTTTTGGATTGATGAATTGCTCTGGCGCTTTCCGGCATCGTTAAGCAAGGCTTACGAAGGTGGAGCGACCGCCGCCGGCTGCGGTCGATGCGGATTCGCGGACGAAAATCATCCGAAAATGCATCTGATCTGTGGATAACAGGATGACATGGATGTGACGGCGCGGGGCAGCAAGCTGCGAATCTGCTGAGTTTGTCGTCGAGGATGTTGCGAGGCTGGCCCTCCGCCGCGCATCCCTCGTGTCGCGTTTCACCATGAACCCTTGAGAGGATACTATGGCTAAGAAAGCGAAGAAGGCGACGAAGAAGAAGGCGAAAAAGGCCAAGAAGGCGAAGAAGAAGTAACGAGGCTACTTTTCTTTGCCCGGGTGGAGCCTGCTCCGCCCGGGCGTCGGGTCGGGGGATCCGGGACCGATCCTCTGGAATCGAACTGGCGGGACGATGGCGGGCGACAGGCCCGCTTTTTTATTGTCTCGTGCTAGCGATCGGCGAGCGCCAGCCTCGCCCCGAGCGCGGCAAAGCCGGCGGCAAAACTGCGGCGCAGCCAGGCCATCACGCGCGGGCGGGAAATGACGCGATCGCGCACCGACGCGGCACAGAGGCCGTAAAGCGCGAACACCGCGAAGGTCATGGCCATGAAAGCGCCGCTCAATTCCAGCATCCGCGCCAGGACATGGGGCTCTTCCGCCGCGATGAACTGCGGCAGGAAGGCGAGAAAGAAGATCGACAGCTTCGGATTGAGGATGTTGATCAGGAAACCGGTGACGATGACGCGGCCGCTCGATCGTTCGCTCACCTTGCCGTCGACCGCCAGCGCGCCGCTCTCGCGCAGCGCCTGCCAGGCCATGTAGAGCAGGTAGAGCACTCCGCCCCATTTCAGCGTCGCGAAGGCGAGCGCGCTGGTGTGCAGCACCGCGGCGAGACCGAGCATCGCGGCGCACATGTGCGGGACGATGCCGAGCGTACAGCCGAAGGCGGCCGCGAGGCTGGCGCGTGGTCCGCGCGTCAGCGCCGCGGCCAGCGTGTAGAGCACGCCGGTGCCGGGCGAGGCGACGACGATCAGCGAGGTGAGCAGGAAGGACAGGGTCATGACCTGACCCTATCACCCGCCCTCACGTGACGAAAGCTGACGGATGCGCGGCAGAACTGGCGACTTGGCCCCCTGTTGCGGTTTCGGTTCCCGGCTGCCTAAATGCCCGCCAGCTTCCAGTTAAGGTTCACGCGAGGGGGGGACAGCATGACGGCAATTCGCGGCGCGGCCGCCATCACCGGCGCGGCGAGCGGCATCGGCCGCGCGCTGGCCATCGAACTGGCGAGCCGCGGCTGCGATCTTGCGCTCGCCGATCGCGACGAGGCCGGGCTGAAGACGCTCGCCGCCGAGATCGGCGCCGCGCGCAAGGTGAGCGTGCATCGCGTCGATGTCAGCGAGCCCGCCGACATCGCGCGGTTCGCACAGGAGGCGATCGCCGCCCATCCCGCGCTCGCCATCCTCGTCAACAATGCCGGCGTGGCGCTGCTCGGCCAGTTCGAGGAGATCGACCAGGCGCAGATGGAGTGGCTGTTCGACATCAATTTCTGGGGCGTGGTGCACGGCACGCGCGCCTTCCTGCCACATCTGAAGACGCAGGCCGAGGCGCATATCGTCAACCTGTCCTCGATCTTCGGCATCATCGCCCCGCCGGGACAATCGGCCTATGCGGCGGCGAAGTTCGCCGTGCGCGGCTTCTCCGAAAGCGTGCGGCACGAGCTTGCGATGGCGGGCAGCCCGGTGAAGCTGTCGGTGGTGCATCCCGGCGGCGTCGCGACGGCGATCGCGCGCTCGTCGCGCACCGGGGTCGGCGTCACCGACAATGCGCGGCGCTCGCAGATGATCGAGCGTTTCGAGACCGCGGCGAAGACGAGCCCGCGGGACGCCGCGCTGCGGATCATCCGCGGCATCGAGAGGAACGAGCCGCGCATCCTGATCGGCAACGACGCCCGCTTCATGGACCTCTTGCAGCGCTTCCGCCCGGGGACCTATTGGGCGCCGCTGCAGCGCAAGCTGGAGAGAATGGCGAAGAGGGCGTGAGGCGCAAGGCGGCAATCTTGCGCCCGCGTGATTGCGAGCCAACGGGTCCGCGCAAAGCGCGGCCCGATGACAGGCTCCGCGAAGCAATCCAGGCACGTTCCGCGGAAAAAGTCTGGATTGCTTCGTCGCTGCGCTCCTCGCAATGACGGATTGACGGTGCGTCGCTCACTGCCCCGCGAGGCGGTCGGCGAAATAGCCGATGGTCTTGCGGTAGACCACCGCCCTGTTCCACTCGCGCATCGCGTCGAAATTGGGCGTGCCCTCGCCATAGGGCTGGCCCATCTTGAAGCCGTTGGTGTGCAGGAGGTTGGCGGTGGAGGCGAGCACGTCGGGAATGCTGTGGCGGAGGTCGACATGGCCGTCGCCGTCGAAATCGACGCCGTACTTGATGTAGGAGGAAGGCAGGAACTGGGTCTGGCCGATCTCGCCGGCATAGGCGCCGATCAGGTCGCGCAGCGGCAGGTCGCCGCGCTGGACGATCTTGAGCGCCGCCAGCAACTCGCCCTGGAACAATTCGGTGCGGCGGCAATCATGCGCCAGCGTCGCCAGCGTGCGGATCACCGGCATCTTGCCGATGTCGCCCTTGCCGAAATCGCTCTCCAGGCCCCAGATCGCGACCAGGATGTGGCGCGGCACGCCGAACTTCTGCTCGATCCGCGACAGCAGCGCGGCGTGGCGCTGCAGCAGCGCCTTGCCGCCATTGATGCGGCCGGGACCGACGCGGGTCGAGACATATTGTTCGAAGCTCTTGTTGAACGTGTAGCGCTGGCGGCGGTCGAAGGCGAGCACGGCGCCGTCGGGGGTGATGCCGCTGAAGGCCGCGCTGGTCACGCTCGCCGACACGCCGGCGGCCTGCGCCTCCGCGGTCATCGCCGTGATGAAGCTGTTGAAGTCGCCGCCGCAGCGCGCGGCCTTCGCCGGTGCGCCGGCGAGGCAAAGGACGAAGGCGGCGGCAAAAGCGTGTCTCAACATGCGGGGCGATCTCCGGGGCGGCGTCTGCGAAGCGGACGCGACGAGGTGGTGTTGCGATCATGCCCGGGAACCGGAGCAGCGTCAAAGCCGCGCGGTTGATCCGCGTCAACACGGGCCCGCGGCCGCGTTCATAGACTGCGACAAACAGGAGTGACGCCCATGATCGGAATTACCCTGACCGCCGAGCAGATCCGCAAGGCGCCCGCGCCGGTGCGGCAATGGATCGAGCAGGAGGTGGCCGCTTCGCTCGGATTCGGCACGCGGACCCCGGCCGCGGCGCCGATGCAGCCGGCCCATCTCGTCGCCTGCAGCGTGGAGGACATGGCCGGCGTGCTCGAGCACATCCGCGGCGCGTTTCCGGCCGTCAACGTGCTGTTCGAATTCGGCCGGCCCGGCATCAGCTATGGCCAGCCCGCGGTGATGACCTTCCGCCTGATGGATATCCTGCATCATACGCGGCTGCAGAACGTCGGCGAGGTCATGACCTGCCTCGAGATGATCAACGCGGCGCTGGCCGAGGTGAAGCAGGACCCGTCGGTGCGGTTCTGCGGCTTCGACAATGAAGGCCATTGCCTGATCGCGCCGCAGGCCCAGGCCAGCATTGCCACGCTCTGGCAGGGCATGATGGCGCGCCGCCAGGCGCAAGAGACCAAGCCGCCCGGCCCGCTCGCGGCGACGGCGTGATGCGGAGCTTTTCGATCGTCGGTCCGGGGACGCGCGCCGGGGCAAACCCGGACATGACGCAGGAGTCCGATTCCGCTAGGCTCATCACATCGTCGCGCCGCGCTACCACCGCAAGCGAGCCAATTCATGACCGACCGTTCCGCCCTGACGCGCAATCCGCTGTTCCGTCTGCTCGCCATCAACCTCGCCATCGGCGCCGCGGCCGCGACGCTGCTGGTCGGCGGCCTGCTCTGGCTCAATCCCGGCCATCTGCGCGAGTTGATCTTCGCCGACCAGGCACCGGGCATCGCGCTGCTGGTGCTGCTCGCCTCCTTCCTCGTCACCTTCGGCTCCGCCGCCATGGGCAGCGCGATCATGATGCAGGGTCGCAAGGACGATGACGGTCGAGGTGGCGGTCGACCGCTGCGGCTTGCGGCACAGTCGCTGACCCATCGCGCACGGACGCGGTGAAACTGTCCGGCAAGGCGATCGCCATCGCGGACTTCCACATGCGTCTGCAGGAGATGCCGCGGCGCGGAATCCGGCGCGCGATAGGCTTCCGGCGACCGCACGTGCGCTGCGTGCAAAGCGGATGTTTCGATCATTGAAGCATCTGTTTCAGAGATGCGCTGGCAAGAGCATCGGCGCATATCTGATACGCTCGCGACGACGTCGATGTCGCAGCGAATTATCTTGCCAGCACGGGACTGCTTCGCTAGCCTTCTATCTTAAGTTGTCACCCTGCCAGCCCCGGGCGACGCTGAAGACCAGAGATAGACGGCGGGCATTGCGGCCCGCCGTTTATCAGGCCCCCTTTTATCAGGCTCACGCTTTCATCAGGCTCATGCTTTCATCAGGCTCATGGGTGGGCCTCACGATCCGCCTGGCGCAGTTCCCTCGCCCGCCATCGACGTCCGCCGAACCTCAATCCGGCCGGGATTCCCGCGCGAAGTCATTTGACTATGGCGCCCTGATCGACGACAAGCCCACCATGGCCAAGAAACCCGGAACCAACCCGAAAGGCGAATTCGCCTTCTTCAACGTCTTCTATGAAGACGGCTCGCAGCGCTCGAACCGGCGCGTGCCCTCCGAACTGCTCGGCGGCCTCGACGGCGACGAGCCCGCCCGCGCCTTCATCATGGAGCAGGACCGCGAGATCGCCGAAAAGAGCGGCCGCCCGCCGCTGGCGATCAAGAACCTCGACCGGGTCGGGGCGAAGAAGAAGTAAGGGCCGGATCTTTCCGTCATTGCGAGCGCAGCGAAGCAATCCAGAATCCCTCTGCGGAGACGGTCTGGATTGCTTCGCTGCGCTCGCAATGACGCGATGGAGATGGCGCGAGCCTCATTGGCCACGCCGGCCGTTGAGAAAATCCGCAACACGCCGCATCAGGAATTCAAAAACAAGAACGGCGGGCTTTCGGCCCGCCGTTGTCTTCTGGATGGATGCCCGGGTCAAGCCCGGGCATGACGATCCGAATTAGTTGTCGAGGAAGCTCCGCAGCTTCCTTGAGCGCGACGGATGCTTCAGCTTGCGCAGCGCCTTCGCTTCGATCTGGCGGATGCGCTCGCGGGTCACCGAGAACTGCTGGCCGACTTCTTCCAGCGTGTGGTCGGTGTTCATGCCGATGCCGAAGCGCATGCGCAGCACGCGCTCTTCGCGCGGGGTGAGCGAGGCGAGCACGCGCGTGGTGGTCTCGCGCAGGTTCGACTGGATCGCCGCGTCGATCGGCAGGATCGCGTTCTTGTCCTCGATGAAATCGCCGAGATGCGAATCCTCCTCGTCACCCACGGGGGTTTCGAGCGAGAGCGGCTCCTTGGCGATCTTGAGGACCTTGCGGACCTTCTCGAGCGGCATGCCGAGCTTCTCGGCCAGTTCTTCCGGGGTCGGCTCGCGGCCGATCTCGTTGAGCATCTGGCGCGAGGTGCGGACGATCTTGTTGATCGTCTCGATCATGTGCACGGGGATGCGGATGGTGCGGGCCTGGTCGGCGATCGAGCGGGTGATCGCCTGCCGGATCCACCAGGTCGCGTAGGTCGAGAACTTGTAGCCGCGGCGATACTCGAACTTGTCGACCGCCTTCATCAGGCCGATGTTGCCTTCCTGGATGAGGTCGAGGAACTGCAGGCCGCGATTGGTGTACTTCTTGGCGATCGAGATCACGAGACGGAGGTTGGCTTCCACCATCTCCTTCTTGGCCTGACGGGCTTCGCGCTCGCCCTTCTGCACGGAGTGCACGATCTTGCGGAACTCGACGATCTCGAGGCCGGTCAGCGCGGCGAGCTGGTGCACCTCGTTGCGCAGGTCCTTGATGCGGTCCTTCTCGACATGGACGAAGTTCTTCCAGCCCTTGGCCGAGAGCTTGGAAACACGGTTGAGCCAGCGCGGATCGAGCTCCGATCCGGTGTAGTTGCGCAGGAAGTCCTCGCGGGCGACGCCGTGGCTGTCGGCGAGGCGCATCAGGCGGCCCTCGTAGGAGACGAGGCGCTTGTTGATGTCGTAGAGCTGCTCGACGAGGCTGTCGATGCGGGCCTGGTTGAGGCGCAGCGACTTCACCTCGACGATGATCTCGTCCTTGTGCTTCTTGTACTTGCGCTCCTGCGAGGGCGTCAGCGACTCGTTCTGGAGCTGGTTCTGGATGTCCTGCTCCTGAAGCTTGCGCAGCTTCTTGTAGCTGTCGGCGATGCGGTCGAAGATCTCGACGACCTTCGGCTTGAGCTCGGCCTCGATCGCCGCGAGCGACATCTGGTTCTCGAACTCGTCGTCGTCCATGTCGGCTTCGGCCGCGGCCTCGCCGGGATCCTTCTCCTCGGCGACGTCGCCGGCGGCGGGCGCCGGACGGAACGGGGTCGGCGACGGCGGCGCGGCGGGCGGGGCCAC
>VYLE01001178.1_pt1 | contig 19046 bp, 14 predicted proteins | sample 5114391 | NCBI WGS metagenome assembly VYLE01 (sample SAMN12291771, study PRJNA351875) | freshwater metagenome | isolation source: freshwater lake | place: USA: Michigan, Kent Lake | collected 2013-08-15
GTTCAACTGGGCGTAGGCCAGGTCCAGGCTGACGGTGAAGTCGTCGTCCCAGTTGGAGAGCTGCACGTCGGAGCTGTTGGGATCGTCGTTGTCGCCGGTGACCACGCGGCCACCGACGGTCACAAGATCGTTGACGGCATAGGTGGCCCCCAGGCGCGCGCGCACCTGTCCGCTGGTGCGGTCACGGGCATCGTCATCGGAGCGGTCGTGCTGGCTGCGCAGGCGGAAGTCGCCGGTGACCTTGAGGCGGTCCAGGGCGCTGGATGCGGCAGGCGCTGCTGCCACGGTCGTCGTTGGCGCGGCGGGTGCTGGAGAAGAGGTGGCTGCCGGCGGCGGTGTCGTCACGCCGAGTCGGGCCTCCAGTGCACGCAACGCCGCTTCGTTCTGTTGTTGAAGCTGTGCGATCTGCGCCTGCTGCTCACGCAGCGCCGCGATCTGCTTCAACACCTCGGCGTCGCCCGTGCTCTGCGCCAGTGCATTCACCGGAACACCGCATGCCAGCGCAATGCACAGGACGAGGGGGCGCAGGCGCAATGCGGCAGGCATACGACGGGAGAGTCGGTCGGACGTAGTGCTCATGACGAATCGGTTCCTCCGGAAATGAAAGGCAAGCCGCGGCGCGGTTCGCCGCTGGTGCGATGCAGCTCCACAGTTCATGACAACTGTGTGTACGATGCAGAAAGCTAAGTTGGAAAGCTGTCGTGAAGCTGACAACTTGGCTGTGTGCAACGTCAGCGATGGCACTGCGGGGAGGGGTCCCAGCATGCGGATATTGGTAGTGGAAGACGATGCCGACCTGGGTGATGCCGTCCAGCGTCGGCTCAAGCGGGAAGGGTACGCAACGGACTGGCAGCGCGATGGCCAGTCTGCCGATGAGGTATTGCGCTACCAGAACTACGAACTGGTGATCCTGGACATCGGTCTGCCGAGGCGCGACGGATTCTCGATCCTGCGCGGCATGCGCGCGCGCGGCCAGCGCACGCCGGTGCTGATGCTGACGGCGCGCTCGGAGGTGGAAGATCGCGTAGGGGCGCTGGATGTGGGCGCGGATGACTACCTGTCCAAGCCCTTCGACTTCCGCGAGTTCGATGCGCGCTGTCGTGCCTTGCTTCGCAGGGCGCAGGGCATCGCATCGGGAAGTACGTCCGTCGGCGAACTGGTATTCGACCGCACCTCGAAGACGGTCATGATCGGCAACACGCTGATCGACCTGCCGCGTCGCGAGTACCGCCTGCTGGAAATCCTGATCGGCAATCTCGGGCGCGTGCTGAGCAAGGAGGACATCTCCTCGCAGCTGTTCGACTTCGATGACGAGGCGGGTGCCAACGCCATCGAAGTCTATGTGGGTCGGTTGAGACGGAAGCTGGGCGACCACCTGAGCATCCGGACGATGCGTGGCCTGGGTTACGTGGCCGAGGCCAGAGGCAGCAGTGATGAGTGAGCGGGTCCGCTCGCTCAAGGCCCGGCTGGTGACGACGATGGCCCTGCTGTTCCTGGCGGGCACCGTGGTGATGTATCTGGCGGCGCGCGCTTATGGGCTACGTGCTGCCGACCTGTCCTACGACCGCCTGCTGGCGGGCTCCGCGCTTTCGATTGCCGAGACGTTGTCCGTCGATGGGACGCGCGTGCGGGTGGACATCCCCTATGCGGCGCTGGATATGCTGTCGGCCGCCCCCGAAGACAAGGTGTTCTATCGGGTGTTCGGTCCCGGCACCACGACAGTGACCGGCTATGAAGACTTGCCCCGCGCGCCGGTGCCGCGCGCGCGGAGCGAAGGGCCGTCGGCAGTTCCGGCGCCGCGCTTCTTCGATGCGCGTTATCGCGGCGACATGGTGCGCTTCGTCGTGCTGGGTCGCGAGTTGGCCCAGCCCAACCTGCGCGGCTGGGTGTATGTGCAGGTCGGACAGACGCGGCAGGCGCGGGAGGAACTGGCCGGCGAACTGGTGCTGGGCGCCCTGTTGCCGATCGCTTTGCTGACCCTGCTGGCGCTGGCCTTGGCGTGGTTCGGCGTCGGGCGCGCGTTGCGTCCCCTCGAGTCGATCAGCGCCGATCTGGCCGAGCGCGAGCCCTCCGACCTGCACGCACTGCGCGTGCCCGTGCCCTCGGAGGTGCAGCCGATGGTGCATGCGATGAACGGATTCATGCGCCGGCTCGAAGGCAACATGGCGGGACTTCGCGCCTTCATCGGCGATGCGGCCCACCAGATCCGGACGCCGCTGGCGGCGCTGCGCGCGCAGGCGCAACTCGCGCTGGATGAGGACGATCCCGCGGAGATGCGACGGGGCCTGGCGAATGTCGAGCGCAATGCCAACCGACTGACACGCCTGGTCAACCAGCTGCTGAGCGATGCCATGGTGATGCATCGCGCGGACGTACGTCGTTTCGAAGAATTCGATCTGGTGGATGTGGTCAAGCGCGCCATGCGGGACGCGGTCCCGATGTCGGATGATCTGCAGGTCGGCTTCATCAGCAGCATCGCGCGAGCGCCGATGCGGGGCGATGCCGTGCTGCTCGGGGAGGCGATCAAGAACCTGATCGACAACGCCATCCGCCATGGTTCGCCCGCGTCGCTGGGCGAGGATGCCGAGGTGGAAGTTTCGCTGCACGAGCACGAAGGGCGTTACGAGTTGAGTGTGGCCGACCGCGGTCCCGGCATCGCCGAAGAAGACCGGCAGCGCGTTTTCGAGCGCTTCGAGCGCGGCAACACGCAATCGTCGGGAGCGGGATTGGGGATGGCCATCGTGGCGCGCGTGGTGGCGAGCCATGGCGGCGGCATCGTGCTGGAGAATCGGCCCTCGGGCGGGTTTGTCGTGCGGCTTAGCTTGCGGAAGGGAAGGCCATGAAGACGCGCTGGTGGTTGCTTGGCCTGTGGCTGCTGATGCTGCCGCTGCTGGCGAAGGAGTACCCGTCCAGGGGCGGCAAAGAGGGGACGCTCACCCTGTACAGCACGCTGGACACCGCGGTCTTCGAACCGCTGGTGATGGACTTCCAGCAAGTGCATCCCGGCATCAGCGTGCGCTACGAGAATCTGGATGCGACGCCGCAGTACGAGCGTTACGTGAAGGAGGAGCGCGCCGGCACGCACAAGGCGGATGTACTGATCAGCACGGCGATGGACCTGCAGATCAAACTGGTCAACGATGGCTATGCCGCGCGCCACCTGTCCCTGAGCACGAATGCGTTGCCCACGTGGGCGCGCTGGCGCAACGAAGCCTTCGGTTTCACGTTCGAACCGGCGGTGATGGTCTTCAACCGCCAGGCCATGAAAGGCAGGGCCATACCGCAGTCGCGCGCGGAGCTGATCGACCAGATCCGTCGCGATCCTGAATTCTGGCGCGGGAAGATCGGTACGTACGATATTTCCAAGAGCAGCGTCGGCTACCTGCTCGCGTCCCAGGACGTTCGCCACAGCAGCGAGTTCGGTGCACTGGTGGAGGCCTTCGGCGACGTCGATCTGCAGGTCGAGGAGCACACGGCCACGCTGCTCGATCGCATCGCATCCGGCGATCTCGTTGCGGGCTACAACCTGCTGGGGTCCTACGCGCGCACCTATCCCGGCAGCGACCGGACCTTCCTGCTCGTCTACCCGCGTGACCACACGCTCGTGGTCGCGCGCACCGTGGTGATATCGAAGAATGCGCCCAACCCGGGTTTGGCGCATCGGTTTCTGGAGTACCTGCTGTCAGTCCGCGGGCAGCGCGTGATGGCGACGCAGAGCGGCTTGCCGCCCATCAGGCAGGAACTGGATGGCGTCTACGAGCGGCTCGGCGTCAACGAATCGCAGATCGGCGTGTTGCGCCCCGTGCAGCTGGGGCCGGGATTGCTGGTCTATCTCGATCAGGAAAAGCGCCGACAGATGCTGGACGTCTGGCGCGCCATTCTCGGGCCATCGAAATCGCAGACGGGTACGACAGGTCCCTAGAGCCGTGCACGCCGATTTTCCACTCTGACAAAGATCTGACATCACGGGTCGAGTGGCGTTTCCCATGCAGGAATTCGCGGTATTTCCCGGTGTATTCCCCGATTTCTAGCCGACGCGATGAGAGCAAATTTGCTGCATCGCAATGTCAGGTGGTCGACAGTAAGTCCTGCTTAGTATCCCTCCACGCTCGGTCAGGCCCATGCGGGATTGATCCGGGAAGACGACACGGCAGACGCCTGTCGTGACCACGACGGTCCCTGGGGAAGGGGATAAGGAGCAGGCGGTGCTGACCTTGCTGGGCTTTGGAATGGTGATCGTGTTCATGGCGCTGATCATGACCAAGCGGCTGTCGCCGCTGGTGGCGCTGATCACGATCCCGATCCTGTTCGCGTTGATCGGTGGCTTCGGTGGACCCGAGCTGGGCAAGATGATGCTCGATGGCATCAAGACGCTGGCGCCGACCGGCGTGATGCTGATGTTCGCGATCCTGTACTTCGGCGTGATGATCGATGCAGGCATGTTCGACCCGGTCATCCGCCGCATCCTCAAGGCTGTCGGTGGCGATCCGCTCAAGGTCGTCATGGGTACCGCCATCCTGGCCGCGTTCGTCTCGCTCGATGGCGACGGCTCGACCACCTACATGATCACCGTGGCCGCGATGCTGCCGTTGTATCGCCGCCTGGGCATGGATGCGCTGAACCTGACGTGCGTGACCATCTTGGCCGGGGGCGTGATGAACCTGACGCCGTGGGGCGGTCCGCTGGCCCGTGCCGCCAGCGCGCTGCACGTGGATCCCTCGGACGTGTTCGTGCCGATGATCCCGTCGATGATCGTCGGTGTGGCAGGTGTGATCGGTCTGTCCTACGTGCTCGGCAAGCGCGAGCGCCTGCGTCTGGGCACGATCGACCTGCATGGTTCGCCGGAGATCCAGGACAGCGCGCTGCTGCCCTCCGACGAAGAGGGGGCGCTGCAGCTCAAGCGTCCGCGCCTGTTGTGGTTCAACGCCCTGCTGACCACCGCGCTGATGGTGTGCCTGGTGCTGGGCGTACTGCCGCTGTCGGTGCTGTTCATGGTCGGCTTCTCGATCGCGGTGGTGATCAACTACCCGTGCGTGAAGCTGCAGCGCGAGCGCATCTCCGAGCACGCCAAGAACGCGCTGCCGGTGGTGGCGGTGATCTTCGCGGCGGGCGTTTTCACGGGCATCCTGTCCGGCACCGGCATGGTCGAGGCGATGTCCGGCAGCTTCCTCGCGATCATCCCGGATGCATGGGGCCCGTACCTGGCCACGATCACCGCCTTGGCCAGCATGCCGTTCACCTTCTTCATCTCCAACGACGCCTTCTACTACGGCGTGTTGCCGATCGTCTCGCAGGCCGCGCAGACCTACGGCATCACGCCGGTGGAGATGGCGCGCGCCTCGCTGATCGGCCAGCCGGTCCACCTGCTGAGTCCGCTGGTGCCGTCCACCTACCTGCTGGTGGGGCTGGCGGGCGTGGAGTTCGGCGACCACCAGAAGTTCACCCTGAAGTGGGCGGTGCTGATCTGCCTGCTGATGATGGTCACCGCGATGGCCTGTGCGGTGTTCCCGTTCGTCGTGCGCTGAGGACGCGGCGCAAACGTTGCAATCGATCCGTAGTCATTCTCTTAATCAACAATCCATGTTCGTGGTTGGTCGCCTTGGGAGGGGAGATCATGGTCCGTAAGAATCTGCTGGCTGTTGCCGTACTGATGGGCTTGGCGCACGGGGCGCTCGCGCAAGAAGCCGCCACCGAAGAAACCCAGGGCACGGAAGCCGCCGCATCTGGTCAGGATGCGACCACGCTGGACGCCGTCCAGGTCCAGGGCAAGTTTGTCGCCCAGGGCGCCAAGAGCGCCATGAAACAGGACATCACGGTGATGGAGACACCGTACTCTGTCGCCGCCTACAGCGACTCGTTCATGAAGTCGATCGAGACCACCAGCGTCGCCGATCTGTACAGCTACATGACGGGCGTGCGTCGCGGCGGCAACACCGGCTACGACATCTCGATCCGCGGCTTCAAGAGCACGCAGGCCGACAAGAACGCCATCATGGTCGACGGCTTGCCCGGCGTGGCCGGCCGTTTCGGCTCGCCGCCGACCTTCGCGGCTGAGGGCGTGGAAGTCGTGAAGGGCCCGGCGTCTATCCTGTACGGTGGCGCCCAACCGGGTGGCTTCGTCAACATCATCACCAAGAAGCCGAAGGCCAAGTCCGCGGCGGTGATCGACCTGCGCGCAAGCACCTACAGTGGCGCAGGCCTGTCGGCCGGTGACGCCAACGGCTACAACGTGGGTGTGGACTTCACCGGCCCGATCGACAGCGAGGAACGCCTGCTGTATCGCCTGGTGGCCGAGTACGCCGACAAGGACGGCTTCCGCAACAACAGCTGGGACGAATCGCAGTACGTCGCGCCCAGCCTGACCTGGCATGCGACGGATGCCACGCAGGTCACCGCGGCGTTCGAATACCGCAAACGCAAGAATTCCTACGAGAACAACCAGCTGGTAGCGCCGAACAAGGACGCCAACCGCATCGCGGACATCCGCACGCGCTACCAGGAAGTAGGCGACACGGCCGACGAGAAGGCGTACTCGGGTACGTTCACCGTCTCGCACTACTTCCAGAGTGGCGGCGCGCTGAATCTGGCGGTACGCAGCGTGCGCGGCGAAGACTACGCGCAGGGCTTCGACAACGTCGGCGTGCTGGCCGATGGCGTGACCCTGCGGCGGCGCGCGCGCCAGCAGTTCAACCAGCGCGATTACGACTACTTCGACGGCAACTTCTCCATTCCGTTCGCCACCGGTCCGATCGAGCACAAGTTCCTGGTCGGTGCGACCTACGGTGTCGATACGACCGATTTCGAGCGTATCCAGTTCTACGACGGTCCCGCCACCGGCGCGGCCTCGCTGCCGGGCCCGGGACGCATCAACGTCAGCGTGTACAACCCGATCCTGGGTCGGACGCCGCCGCTGAGCAGCTTCCCGACCGGACCGGTCAACCGGCGCTACACCGAGAACACCTCGATGGGCGTCTACGTATCGGATCTGATGACGCTGTCCGAGCGCTGGAAGCTCAACCTGGGCCTGCGCTATGCGGATGAGGAGCAGAAGACCGAAGAGCGCAAGACGCCGCCGCTGACGCGTGCCTCGACCTCGTCGTCCACCGTGCTGCCCACCGCCGGCCTGCTGTTCCATCCGAAGCCGAACTGGACGCTGTACGCCAGCTACGCGACCTCCTACGTTCCGCAGGCCGCGGGCGTGCAGGACGCAGCCGGCAATCCGAATCCGTTCGATGCGCAGGAAGGCCGGCAGTACGAGGTCGGCGCGAAGACCGAGCTGCTGGACAACCGCCTGACGGCGACACTGGCCCTGTTCGACATCGAGAAGTCGAACACGCTGGCGTCCATTGCCTGCAACGCCGGCGTGGGCGGCACCTGTTCGCAGCAGGTGGGTGCGGAACGATCGAAGGGCACCGAGCTTGAGCTCAACTACCAGGTCAGCGAGAACCTGCAGCTGATCGGCGGCATCGCCTATACCGATGCCTACGTATCGGAGACCTACGCCGCCGGTGCCGCGCCGCTGGTCGGTGCACGCCTGACCAACTCCGCATTGAAGTCGGCCAACCTGTGGACGCGTTACGACTTCACCGAAGGCCCGCTGCGCAACCTGGGCATCGGTGCGGGCCTGTCCTACAGCAGCGAGATCGCCGGCAGCCTGCCGAGTGCCAACGACCGGCGGATCCTGACGCTGCCGTCGTATACCGTCGCGGACCTCGCGCTGTACTACCGCCTGGCCGATCGCTACGACTTCACCCTCAAGGTCGGCAACGTGTTCGACAAGCTGTACTTCGAAGGCGTGAATTCCACGACCAACGAGAACGGCGTCGTGCCGGGCGTTCCGCGCAACATCACCTTCTCCGTGAGAATCCCCCTATGGTGAGTCGTCGCAGTGCTGCCGTCGTCATCTCCGCCGTGGCGCTATTGATGGTGACCTGTGCCCGTGGCTGGAAGCACCGCTGCCGGTCAACGCGCCGCAAACCGAAGAGGAAAAGGAAGCAGGACGCCAGCGCGGTCGTCGTACGCCTGCGCCCGAGCTGATGCAGCCCAGTGTGGATCTGCAGCTCCCGAAGTACGTGCCCAGCCCGGGCGTGAAACTCAGTGGCAGCTTCAATGGTGCTTCTTCCGACGTATTGGTCGGCCTGGTCGGCATGTGGTTCGAGCGATTCGCGACCTATCACCCGGATGTGAAGCTGAGCATCGAGCCGCCGTACGCCGGCAGCCTCGGCACGAAGGAACTGATCAAGGAGTCGGTGGACTTCGTCTTCGTCTCGCGCGAGCTCAAGCCCGAGGACCTGACCGAGTTCAACGCACGCTTCGGCTACGCTCCGACCAGCATTCCGATTTCCGGCGGCAGCTATCGCCACTACGGCTTCCTGGATGCGATGGGCTTCTTCGTGCATCCGGACAATCCGATCCGGCAGCTCAGCTACGACCAGATCGACGCGATCTACTCCAGCACCCGCCACAGCGGTCAACCGGCCATCACCACGTGGGGCCAGCTGGGCCTGACGGGCGAGTGGGCGGACAAGAAGATCAACGTGCATGGCATCAAGCCGTGGAACGGGTTCGAGGAATTCATCCGACAGAAGATCCTGGACCGCGACGGCAAGCGCGGTGAATGGCGCGAGGACATGCACTTCGAGAAGGTGGTGTTCCCGCTGGCGGCGAACGTGGCGCAGGACCGCTATGCGCTCGGCTACTCGGGCCTGGCCTACATCGATGCACCCGTGCGCATGCTGCCGCTGGTCACCACGCCAGGCAGCACGCCGGTGGCGCCGAGCTACGAGAACGTGGCAATGGCGGCGTATCCGCTGACACGCCTGGTCTATTTCAACGTCAACAAGGCCCCGGGCAAGCCGTTGCCGCCGGCCCTGCAGGAGTTCATGCGCTTCGTGCTCAGCCAGGAAGGCCAGCAGGTCGTGCGCGACCACGGCATCTTCCTGCCCCTGCGTGAATCGCAGGCGGCACCCGGGCGGCAGGCACTGGCGCGCTGAACACGCGCTCCGATTTCCTTACAGGACTCACCATGAAACCCATTTACCTCGCATTGACCTCGCTGTTGCTGGCCGCGGCCTGGATGCCCGCGCCCGCGACGGCGCAGGGGTACAAGGTGCTCAGCACGCTGGGCAGCGACAGCAATGCCGGCGCGCAGGCGCTCACCGTGGACAGCAAGGGCCGTCGCCTCTATGCCGGCCGTAACGGCGGCGTGGATGTGTATGACATCGACAATGGCCAGAAGGTGGGCACGCTGTCCATCGAAGGCAATGTCGGCGGTCTGGCGCTGGCGCCGGAGCTGCGGCGTGGCTTCGCCACCGCCGTGGATCGCGGCAACGTCGTGGTTTTCGATCTGGATTCGCTGGCGGCGCTCAACACCGTGTCTTCCGGTGGCGGCGAGCCGCGCGAGCTGGAGTTCGACGCCAAGGCCGGCGTGGTCTATGTCTCCAACGCCAAGGGCGGCCAGCTGGTCGCGCTGGATGCGCGCAACGGCGCACGCAAGGGCTCGCTCGCGCTGGGCGGACGCCTGCGCCAGGCCTCGGCCGATGGTCGCGGCCATCTGTTCGTCGCCGATGAAGCGCGCGATGTATTGCACGTGGTGGACACCGCCTCGCTCAAGTCGCTGGGCACCATCTCGGTCTGGCCGGGCAAGGCGCCCACGGCGCTGGTCAATGACGTCAAGGAGCGCCGCATCTACGTGGCCACCGGCAACAGCAAGATGATCGTGGTGGACCCCGATCCGGGCCAGATGCTCAGCGTGGTCAACACGGAAGGCACGGGCGCGGCCGGCATCGCCATCCAGTACGCACCGGCACGCCTGGTACGCCTGTACATGCCCAACGCCGACGGCAGCCTGGACGTGGTGCAGAACGCCAAGCTGACGCCTTCGCTCGAGGCCACGGTCCCCAAGGTCGCTGGCGGTACCGCGGTGGCGTTCGACGAGAAGACGGGCAGGGCCTTCGTCGCCGGTGCCAATGGCATCCAGGTGGTGGGCAAGTGAGCACGAGCCGAGACCAATCCATGATCAAGACCATCAAACATCTGGCCGTGCTGTCGTTGGCGCTGTTGGCCACGCACGCCAGCGCACAGGACGCCGTGCGCGACGACGCGCTCAAGGGCAAGCAGGTGCTGTTCGTCATCGGCACCACCGCAAAGGACGTGCCCAACGACGATCCGCTCATCCGTGACTACCTGGGCACGCTGGGTGCCACCGTCACGACCGCGAAGGCCACCGATGCCGCCACGCTGGCCGGCAAGGACCTGGTGCTGATTTCCTCCACCGTCAATGCGCGCGAGCTGGGCGGCAAGTACCGCGATGCCGCCGTGCCGGTGGTGACCTGGAGCGCCTACAGCTTCCCGCTGCTGGGCATGACGGGCGACAAGTTGCATGAGGACTTCTCGGTCGTGCGCGAGAAGCCGTTCCACAACGAAAACCATGCCGACTATTACGCCCACGCGACCAGCTCGACCAATCCGATCCTGCGCGCGGCGAAGATCCCGCATGGCATGTTCGCCCCCTTGCTGTTCAGCGGTGGCGTGACCGACCCGAGCTGGGGCAAGCCCAGCCGCGGCGCCGACATCGCGGTGGTGTTCGGTGGCGATGTGGACCAGGCCGCGGTGTTCTCGTACGAACGCGGCGCCGCGATGATGGGCGATGCGGTGGCGCCGGCGCGTCGCGTGGGCCTGTTCCTCGGCCACAACAGCTGGTCGATCCTGTCCGATGCGCAGGGGCCGGCAGCCGAGGATCCGAAGGAGTACGCGTGGTTCAGCGGTCGGCGCCTGTTCGATGCGGCGCTCAAGTGGGCGGTCAGTCCGCCGCAGTCGCGCGTAAGCGCCTCGCTGTCCGAGCAACGCACTGCACTGGAGCGCACCGCGCGCGGCAAGAAGGTGTTGTTCGTCCGCCGCTACGATCTGCCGTGGCCGGAAAACGAAGCGTCCGACCAGGCGCAGCTGGCCTGGCTGAAGTCGCTCGGCTTCGAGGTAAGCACGGCCGACCACATGGAGCCGGACCGCCGTGCCAAGGGCATGGACCTGGTCATCATTTCGGCCAGCACCAACAAGTACAAGCTGGGCGTGAAGTACGCCGACGTGAACATTCCGGTACTGCTGCTGGAAGCCAAGGCCGTGGACGCGCTGGGCATGGTCAGCCGTCGCCGCAACACCGACTACGGTGTCAACGATCACAAGGAAAGCCTGTATCCGCCGGAGAACTACGTGCACCTGGTGCGCTCGTACCATCCGGTGGCCGCCGGTCTGTCGCCGGGCCAGCTCAAGCTTTACCGCACGCCGGGCGTGCTCGCCTGGTCGCGTCCGCCGGCCGGCGCGCAGGTGATCGCGACGATTCCCAACCAGCCCGAACACGCCACGATGTTCGCGTTCGAGAAGGGCGCCACGATGGCCGACGAGAGCCAGGCGCGGGCACGCCGCTTCCTGTTCCCGCTCGATGCGCCGCGTTTCCCCGACCTGACCGACGAAGGCAAGGCCGTCTACGGTGCGGCACTGCAATGGCTGCTCACGCCGCCGAGCCCCTGATCCCTCCCCCGCGTGGCGTCGGTCCTCGTCGTCCGGCGCCACGCACCCTTTCTCGCTGTTCGCGTCATCTCCCACGCAGGAACGACTCATGAAAACGGCTTCGATGTCCCGTGCACGTCCCACCCGCTGGCTTGCCGCCGGCGCCCTGGCCACCAGCCTGTTGCTGGCAGGCTTGCAGGCGGCGAAGGCCGCCGACGATCTGATCCTCGTGGTACCGGAAGGCACGGCCAAACCTGCCGCACTGTCGGGTCAGATCGCCCAGTGGCGCACGCAACTCGGCGCGCAGAACGTGGTGTGGGTCGACAGCGTCAAGCGTGAGAAGCCCTCCGGCTTCGGCGCAATGGCGGTCCTCAACTTTGCCGATGCCGCGCAGCTGTCCGCCTGGCAGGCCAAGCATGCGGGCGCACTGGCGGCGCCGGTCAAGGCCACCGTCGCTGATGTGCTGACCGAGGGCGGTACGGCGCCGGCGGCGGGCGGCCAGCCGGTCTACAAGATCAGCTACTACACCCTGACGTCCTCGCGGGAGGCCTTCCAGGCCTGGGTGGACGGATATCTGACCAAGTACCTGGAAGCCCAACACAAGCACAAGATTTTGACCCGGTATGCCATGTACCTGGAACACGGGCAGGGAGGGCGCGCCCTGCTGGTACTGGAATACACCGATGCCAAGACCGAACAGGCGGCGGAACCGATCAAGGAAAAGCTCAGCGAGGACATCGCACGCGTGGATGCCGAATACACGCGCCAGTTCGAGCTGAAGGAATCCCTGCGGACCACCCAGAGCTGGACGCTGGCCGTTCCGGCGCAGTGAGTCCGCGCTTCACGACATGACGAGAACCTCGCCCGTACTCCGGTGCGGGATACCCCTTAGGCAAGTGGAGAGATCCAATGAAAAACCCGCTTCATTCCAATCGTTCGAAACTGCTGGGCCTGATGCTGGCCTGCGTGGCCCTGGTGGCCTGCGGCAAGAAGGACGCCGCGCCGGCCGCGGCTGAGCCGGCGACACCGGCCACCAGCAGCGCTCCGGCCGCATCCGCGGCCACCGATGCACCGGCGCATGCGCTGCTGTTCGTCCTGCCCGACAAGAAGGCGCCGGCCGACCTGGCGCAGAAGCTCGCCGGCTGGAAGGCCGATGGCACGCTGTCGGACGCGGTGCTGACGCAGTACGTCGAGCACGAGGTCAAGGAAGGCTACAGCCAGGCCTTCGCCGACTTCGCCCTCCTCGACTTTCCGAGTGAGTCCGCTTTCGATGCGTTCAAGGCCAACAGCGCCAGCGCACTCGGCCCGGACGTGATCGTCAGCCGCGTCGACGTGCTGCTCGACAAGCGCAGCCGCAAGAATGATCCGAGCCAGTCGGTCTTCGTGACCGGCGTGTACGAGTCGCTGGTCGACAAGGACAAGTACCAGGAATTCACCGACGACTACATCGACCCGAACATGGGCAACCAGTACTCGTCCGGCATCATGACCCGCTACACGATGTACCTGGAGCGCGACGCTACCGGCGGCCTGTCCAAGCCGAAGGCCTTCCTGGTGACGCAGTACGCCAACGAAGCCGAGTTCAAGCGCAAGGATTCGGTCAAGGGCAATTACAAGAAGCTGCTGCTGGGCGGCGACTACCCGGTCTGGCAACACATCGATGGCACCAAGAAGGCGCTTCGCCGCGACTTCTCGGAAGTCATTTCCAAGCCCGTGCCGCTGCAGTAAGACAAAACCCGCGGTTGCCCCTGTATCCGCCCGCTCGCCCGGTGCTTTCCCATCGGGCGAGTGGGGTGGATACGTCATGAACTCGCTGCGAGGGCATGCCGCGGTCCACGCATCCGCCGTCTGAGTTCTCGCCACCGCGGGCTCTCCCACGACAATCAAGAAGTCACTGACACCGATGACCGACGAGTTCCGCCAGGCCGCGCTGGAGTATCACCAGCAATCACCGCCGGGCAAGATCAAGGTCACGCCGACCAAGCCGATGCTGACGCAGCGCGACCTCGCGCTGGCGTACTCGCCGGGCGTGGCCTACGCCTGCGAGGCGATCGTCGAAGACCCCAACACCGCCAGCGAGCTGACCGCGCGCGGCAACCTGGTCGCGGTGGTCACCAACGGCACCGCGGTGCTGGGCCTGGGCAACATCGGCGCGCTGGCCGGCAAGCCGGTGATGGAAGGCAAGGGCGTGCTGTTCCAGAAGTTCGCCGGCATCGACGTGTTCGACATCGAGATCAACGAGACCGATCCGGACAAGCTGGTCGACATCATCGCCTCGCTGGAGCCGACCTTCGGCGGCATCAACCTGGAAGACATCAAGGCACCGGAGTGCTTCATCGTCGAGCGCAAGCTGCGCGAGCGCATGAGCATCCCGGTGTTCCACGACGACCAGCAGGTGGTCAACGCGCTGGAAGTGATCGGCAAGAAGATCGGCGACGTGAAGCTGGCCACCAGCGGCGCCGGCGCGGCCGGCATTGCCTGCCTCGACATGCTCGTCGCCCTGGGTCTGAAGCCGGAGAACATCCTGGCGTTCGACCGCGACGGCGTGATCTACACCGGCCGTCCGCACCTGGACCCGGACAAGGCACGTTACGCGCGCGACACCGACAAGCGTTCGCTGGCGGAGATCGTCGAAGGCGCGGACATCTTCCTCGGCCTGTCGGCCGGCGGCATCCTCAAGCCGGAAATGGTCGCCACGATGGCGGACAAGCCGGTGATCCTGGCGCTGGCCAACCCGAATCCCGAAATCCTGCCGGCCGACGCGAAGGCCGTGCGCCCGGACGTCATCATCGGCACCGGCCGCAGCGACTACCCGAACCAGGTCAACAACGCGCTCTGCTTCCCGTACATCTTCCGCGGCGCACTCGATGTCGGCGCCACGGTGATCAACGAGGACATGAAGGTCGCCTGCGTGCACGCGATCGCCAAGCTGGCGCGGCGCGAGGCCTCCGACCTGGGCAGCGCGTATGGCGACGACGTGCCGTGCTTCGGCCCCGAGTACCTGATCCCGCGCCCGTTCGATCCGCGCCTGCTGGTGGAAGTGGCGGCGGCGGTGGCGCAGGCGGCGATGGACTCCGGCGTTGCGCTGCGTCCGATCGCCGACATGTGGGCGTACCGCGAGAAGCTGGGCCAGTTCGTCTACCGCACCAGCCTGATGATGAAGCCGGTCTACGACCGCGCGCGCGCCGACAAGAAGCGCGTGGTCTATGCCGAAGGCGAGGAAGAAACCGTACTGCGCGCGGTGCAGACGGTGATCGATGAAGGCCTGGCGTTCCCGATCCTGATCGGCCGCCCGGACGTGATCGAGTCGCGCATCCAGCGCCTGAGCCTGCGCATGCGCGCCGGCGTCGATTTCGAGATCACCAACCAGGACGACGATCCGCGTTTCAACGACTACTGGCAGCACTACCACGCGCTGACCTCGCGCCGTGGCGTGACGCCGGCCGCGGCCAAGAACCTGATGCGCTCGCGGCCGACGCTGATCGCCGCGGTGATGGTGGCGCGCGGTGAAGCCGACGCGCTGATCACCGGCCTGGTCGGCCGCTTCCACAAGAAGCTGGGCTACGTGCGCAGCGTGATCCCGCTGGACCCGGGCGTGCAGTCCACCTCGGCGATGACCGGCGTGATCAACAACCAGGGCGCGTACTTCTTCCTCGACACGCACGTGCAGGACGACCCGACCGCCGAGCAGATCGCCGAGGCCACATTGCAGGCGGCGTACCGCCTGAAGCTGTTCGGCATCGAGCCGCGCATCGCGCTGCTGTCGCACTCGAACTTCGGCAGCCACGAGACGCCCGGCTCGCTGAAGATGCGCAAGGTCCGCGAACTGTTGCTGAAGCGCAAGCCGGACCTCAACGTCGACGGCGAGATGCAGGGCGACACCGCGTGGGATGAAGTGCTGCGCAACCGCATGATGCCGGGCAGCACGCTGACCGGCCGCGCGAACCTGTTCGTGATGCCCAACCTGGATGCGGCCAACATCGCGTACAACATGGTGCGCGTGGTGACCGATGGCGTGGCGATCGGCCCGATCCTGATGGGCATCTCCAAGCCCGTGCACATCCTGACCACCAGCGCCACGCCGCGCCGGGTGATCAACATGACGGCCATCGCGGCGGTCGATGCACAGATCCGCCTGCAGCGCGAAGCCGAGCGCAACGGGCCGGGCTGACCGGCGGCTGGATCAAAGCAACGGAAAACGCCCCGCATGCGGGGCGTTTTCTTTGCCGGGCTGCAGAAACTCAGGTGTGGGAGCGACGTAAGTCGCGATGGGCTGCCGGCAAAGCCTCATCGCGACTTACGTCGCTCCCACATCCCGCACCCTCATCCTTCTCGCCTGTTAGCCCTCATCCTCGCCGTCGAGAATGCGCCGCTGTAGCGCATCGAGGTAAGCGTCGGCGTCGGCGCTGGATTCGAAGATCTCGTCCATCGGTACCGCCTGCACGATCTCGATGACCTTGCGGATCTGTTCCTGCGGATGCACCACCAGCAGGCGGCCGTCGTGCGGCGCCAGCGCCTTGCGCGCCTTGAGGATGCAGCGGACGCCGGCGCTGCTGATGTAATCCAGGTGCGCGAGGTCCAGCACCAGCGCCTGCGGGTGTGCGGCCAGCATCGGCGCCAGCGCGTCGTCCAGCTGCGCGTAGCTGGCGGTGTCCAGCCGTCCGAACAGCAGCACGTACTGGTTGCCGTTGACCGGCGGATAGACCTCAATCTCCAGTGTCATCGGGCATCTCGGTGAAGCGGATATGCCGGGTGGGGGAGCCCGGGAGGCAGGGACGCGACGCTGGATCGTAAATCAATTGTGAGGCGAGATGCGGTCGGCCGGTCGCGCGCGTCAGTCGTCGTCCTCGCCGGCTTCCAGCACTTTCCGCTGCATCAGGTCCAGGTAGGCATCGGCCTCGGCGGTGGACGAGAAGATCTCGTTCAACGGCACGGCCTTGACCATGTCCAGCACCTTCTGGATCTGCGGCTGCGGATTGACCAGCAATACCTTGCCGCCATGCGGCGCCAGTGCCTTGCGGGCCTTGAACACCGAGCGGATGCCGGCGCTGCTGATGTACTCCAGCCCCGACAGGTCCAGCACCAGCGAGTGCAGGTGGCGGGTCAGCAGCGGGGCGAGCGCTTCGTCGAGGTCTTCGTAGGTATGCGTATCCAGGCGACCGCGCACGGCGACGCGCTGGCTGCCCTTGCCCGGGGGATGGAGCTCGATGTCCAGGCTCATGCGTGATCTTCCTCGGTAGGTATGCGCAGCGACAGGCGCAGGACGTTGTAGTTACCCATTCGCTGATACGAAGCCACTTCGGCCACCTGCCGCACCAGGTGCAGGCCCAGGCCGCCGGTCGGCCGATCCAGGATGTCGGCGTCCAGATCGGGTGCCGCCTGTTCCAGCGGATTGAAGGGCGCGCCGCTCTCGCGGAACTCCAGCGTCAGCAGGCGATCGCGGATGGCGATATCCACGCACAGTTCGTGTTCCTCGGCATCGACGCGGGCAAGGTCGCCGTGCTCGATGGCGTTGCTGGCCAGCTCCTCGACGATCAGCCGTACGTCGCCCTGGATGGCGCGGCTGACGCCGTTGTTGGCCAGCACGGCTTCCAGCGACGCATTGAGGTCGTCCACGCGGGCGTGCTCACGCGGGATGAACAGTCGCATCTGCATGTGCGTTCTCCTGGGTTGGCGGAGCTTCGGGGGAAGCGGGGGTGCTGTCCAGCCGGCGGCGGATGGCGAGCACGGTGATGTCGTCGGATTGCGGGGCAGGCGCGGTAAATGCGTGAACCCGGGCGATCAGGCCCTCGCACTGCTCGCGCGCGGTCGCACCCGGCTGCAGTGCGGCAGGAATGCGCTCCGGACCGAAGGCGAGATCGTCGCTGTCGAAGGCTTCGGTGATGCCGTCGGTCCACGCCAGCAGCGTGGCGCCGGCCGGCAGCTGCCCCGACCACAGCGGGAAGGCGTCGCTCACCTCGAAGCCCAGTGGCGGACCGGGCGCCACGGGGAGGATGTCGTGGCGACCGTCGGCGTACAGCAGCAGCGGTGCGTCGTGTCCGGCGCTGGCCAGCACGCACGCACCGCTGCGCACGTCCACCCGCCCGCACAGCACGGTGGCGAACATGCAGGCCTCGTTGCCCTGCACGAGCCGGCGCGACGCCTCGGCCAGCACGCGCTCCGGCGACGGGTGGGTGCTGGCCGCGACTTCCAGCACCGTCACGGTGCGCGCCATGAACAGCGCGGCCGGCACGCCTTTGTCGGACACGTCGCCGATGGCGAACCACAGGCAGTCCGGATCGATCTGGATGAAGCAATAGAAGTCGCCGCCGACCGCCTTGGCAGGCTCCAGTCGCGCGTAGGCCTCCAAGTGTGCGTGCTCGCGGTCGATCACGTGGCCGGGCGGCAGCATCGCCTGCTGGATCTCGCGCGCGATCGACAACTCGCTTTCGAGCTTCTGGCGGGCGGCGGTCATGTCCTCGATCTCGCGCAGCTGCTGGCGGATCGAGCCGCGCGCGTGCTCCAGCGTGCGCGCCATCTGGCCGACTTCGTCGCGCCGGTGCACGTGCGGCACCGGCATCTCGTAGTCGCCACGCGCCAGGCGCGCCGCCGACGACGACAGGCCTTCCACCGGTTGGCTGATGTGGCGCGCCAGCTTGCGCACCACCAGCATGCAGACCAGCGCCAGCAGCGCACCGATGGCGGCCAGCATCCACAGCGCTTGCGCCAGCCGGTCGATGATCAGGTCGTAGGACTGCGCCACCAGCAGGGTCCAGCGGCTGTCGCCGATCGGTTCCACCACGGTGTAGCGCCGCTCGCCGGTGACCGCGTCCACGTGCTGGTACTGCAGCGGCTGGCGCAGGCGCACGGCCTGCGCGGCCGGCCGCAGGTCGCTACGGCCGGCACGCACGATGTAATCGTCGAAGCGTTCGAGACGCCCGACGCGGACGTCGGGATTCAGCGACAGCGTGCCGTCCGGGGCGACCAGCGACACCCGCCAGCCGGGCAGGTGGGCCAGGGACTCGATAGGGTCGGTCAGGTTGGCCAGCGGCAGGTCCAGGCTGACCATGCCGCGCGTGCGGGCCCCCCGCCCGGGCTCGCGCAGCGGCATGTTGTAGGTGACCGTCCACACGCTGCCCGCGGTCCGGTTGATGTAGGGCTCTGACCACCAGCCGCCGGGCGAGGCCACGGTGCGCTGGTACCAGCCCTGGTCGCGGAACGGATAGCCGTCGGCGATGAAGTCGCGATCCTTGCCATTGGCGGCGACGTAGTACGCGAACGGGGCGTCCGCGCGGCTGCGGGGTTCCAGGATCAGCAGGCCGCCGGCGCAGCCGGGCGTGGCCTTCACCATCGCGCGCAGGGTGGTGACCAGCTCGTCGGGCGACAGCTGGGCGCTGCCGACCAGGTCGGAAATGCCGTGCGTGGTGATCGTCACCACATGCAGCGCGCCGTCCAGCCGGTTGGCCGCTTCCTGCGTGGTCGCATGCGTGTCGCGGCGGGCGTCGTCGAGGATCATCCGGCGCGCGAACCACGCCGTCGCGAGCACCAGCAACACCAGCAGC
>VYLE01000528.1_pt1 | contig 18994 bp, 25 predicted proteins | sample 5114391 | NCBI WGS metagenome assembly VYLE01 (sample SAMN12291771, study PRJNA351875) | freshwater metagenome | isolation source: freshwater lake | place: USA: Michigan, Kent Lake | collected 2013-08-15
GGCGAAGAAGAGCGGCGATCCGGAGCTTATCGCCAAGGCGCACCCCAAGGTGTTCTTCCCCCGCGTGTTCAACGCCACGCAGATCGATGGCTTGCCGGAACTGGTGCTGGCGGCGCCGCGGCCAGAACCGGAGATCCACCAGGCCTGCGAGAAGGTCATCCAGGACAGTGGGGCCGAGATTCACCACGATGGGGGCAACCAGGCGTTCTATCGTCCAATGACCAACAGCATCCACCTGCCCGAGCGCAACGCCTTTCACTCGGCCAGCAGCTACTACGCCACCGCCCTCCACGAACTGGGCCACTGGACCGGTTTCCCTTCCCGATTGAATCGCCCGATGAAGGGCGGCTTCGGTTCCGTGGACTACGCGAAGGAAGAACTGGTGGCCGAGGTCTCCAGCATGCTGATGGGCGAGCGCTTAGGTATCGGCCACGACCCCACCCAGCACGCGGCCTACATCCAGCACTGGATCCAGATCCTCCGCAACGACCCCCGCGAACTCTTTCGAGCCGCGGCAGCAGCCGAGCGGGTGGTGGAGTTCCTGAATGTGCCTGAGTTGGTTCACGAACCGCTCCCGAAGACTGAGCAGGAACGGCAGCCGGTGGTGGCCAACCAGCAGGAGCTTGAAAAACCTAGCGTCGAAAAGGCTCGCACCAAGGGGCGTGCAAAAACTAAGCAGCGCGAGCACACCATGGTGGCTTGACTCCCCTTGCCAGTTCTCCAATTCGAGTTATGCATAGGGATACCTACTCACGAAATGGAGGTGTCCCTTGAAGTCCATCGTTCTCGCCGTTCTCGTTGCCGCCATCCCCTCGGCCTTTGCCGCTAGTCCGGCATCCGTGGGCCCCTACCGTTCCTCTGAAGTCGTTGGTGTGGAAGACGCACGCCTGGGCGAAGTGTTGATGGCCCGAGAAGTTCAGATGGAGGGACGCAAGAAGGCGAACGCTGGCTCGGTTGTGGGTGCGGCCATTGGCTACGGCGCGGCACGCCAAGTCAAAGGCGACTACCGCAACGCTGCTCGTGTGGCGGGCGGTGTGCTCGGGGGCGTCGCCGGCACGGCCGTCCAGAATGCTGTCAGCCACCGCAAGGTATACGAGGTCTACGTGCGCGAGTTGTCGGGGAAGGGCGACCGGGTCGTTGTGATCATCCATGAGGGCGATCTGGGCTTTCGCGAAGGGGATCGGGTGTTCCTGGTGGGCAAGGGGAACAAGACCCGTCTGGTGCTGACGCCGCGCGAGGGGAGTGAATGCTTCACTGCATGTGGAACGACGCAGATGGGATCCACCAGTGGTAGGGAGGCCCATTGATGCGCTGGTCAATATTCAGGCCAATGGCTGCTCCCTCAAGAAGGGGGGTGCCAAAGTGAGCTCACTTCTTCTGTTAACTCTGCTCTCAGTGGTGGCCATACCGGCCTTCTTCATTGTGCCAATCATGGTGGGCCGCGGATTGGCACAAACCATCACTTACGCTTACCTGGTCTTCTCGAGCGATGCGCCTTCCTCGCTCAAGCCATCGTATGGAAAAGGACTCAAGACGTTATCGTGGAGGATGGCGGTTGATATCCTGCGCCTTCTGTTCGTCGTGTTCGTCGCTTCCTACTTCGCCTTTCAGGCGATTGCAGTGGGAACTACTTACGCTTTCATCGCGGTCGCTTTCGCGGCATTGATGTTTTTCACGCTCTTGATGATGGCCTTCAGCGCCGCCATGAGTGAGCCCCTCCGCAGCGCCGTCCATTGATGAATATAACCCCCTCCCACGGCCATCTCCGCCCCGACCCGGTCGACCTGCGTGACCCATCCGATCTCCTGTTCGAAGCCAACGGGCAGCGCGACCCACTGCTCCAGGCCCTCTACACGGAATCGCTGGTCAACCGCCGGGACGTGGACACCATCGACCGTCTGCTGGACGACCACCGACTGGCCTACGGCGAGCCCGAGCAAGTGGCCTACGCCATGCTCAGGGACAACCAGCACGATCGACCACTGCCGCTGTTGAGCGGCGACGTGATGGTGGATGCAGGCCTGCAACGCTACCTGGCGGAACACCGTGCGTGGAACCCGGTCACCCAGCAGGAGCGCACTCTGTCCTTGCAGACAGTGGGGAGGGATCCATGAGCCTGTCTGCCTACCGTGTTGCTGTGAATGACATGCGAGCACTTCGACGCCAGACGTTGGCCAAGGTATTCCGTCCCGGGATGACGGCCATTGAGGCATCGCACGCGCTCGCCATGAAACTGGGCTACAGCTTCACGGACACTACCGTTCACTCCGATCTGAAGGCGCTTGGGCTTACCCCAGTTTCAGGCACCGAAAGGGTGAGGACGATGACCAAGGCTCGCCGACTGGAGGTGAAGAACGGCGTGCTCGCGGGGGAATCGGTCCAGTCACTGGCTGAGCGGTTGAAGGCTCCGGTCCACACCATCAAGTCCGACTGTCGTGTGTTGGTTGAAGCCGGCGATCTCCCCGCCGATATGCTCGCGCGGGGTCGAGTCCTCCGTCTCTTAGCCGAAATGGAACGTTATGCGTCTCGCTTGAGTGCCGAAGAACAGATGGCTTATGAAGCGCTGAAAAGCGCTGTAAGGTTGACCGGGTTCACGCCTTAGGGATCTTTCGGCCGAGGTATCGGCATAGCACCCCAGACAATCCCACGATCAGCTCCGCCTCCTCCAGCGATGGTTCACCACCCTCCAAGAGGTGCCGCCCGTTGTTGGACGCAAATCCATAGACCTGGGATACCGCATGGCCCAAGGGTGGCGGGAATAGTTCGGGACGCTTCTTCATAAGATCCCCCAGCGTTAGCTTGCGCTCCCCTGTCAGGTCCTTAGCCAAGCATTCCAATGCCGCCATGCCATGCTGGACGGCGCCGGTGAGCTCAGGACTGGGGCGACGCGACAAGTCGCGAAGCGCCTCATGAAGTTCGTTGGCCGTCGTGTTCTTCCCAGCGCTCCGCAGTTCCTTTGTGCCCTCCCTGACAGCTACCTCAAATGCCTCGGATCCACGGAATTCAATTCGGTTGCCAAGCAACTGCCATCCAATCCCGTTCTTGCGAAAGATCTTGTTGATTCCGTCCACGAAAACATCTGCAGGCGATTTTGATTGTCCATAGATTTGAGGGCGACCCTGAAGAGATGTTGCGATCCCCTCGATGACGTCATACACCTCGAACCAATCGCACTCCTCCAGATGATTCTGAACTTCTGAAAGGACATTGGGCTCGCTCCAGTTGCCCCGGGTGTCGGGAGCAACGCCAAGCAGTCCGCAGACCTCTTTTCGAAGGCTTTCGTATCCCATTCCAGCTTTGCTGGCCAAGATGACGATCGCGCCCCGCAATACCTCAGGGGCGTCTTCGCGGACAGTGATCTCCGCATCTGGTGCGCTGTAATTGTGTCGTTCTGAAAAAATGGCCATGTTGTTGGCGCTTCGTCAATGATGTTGGTGGCAGGGTTTGCGTCTGCTATGCGACGGGAGTGAACTGTTTTGCGTAGCGGAGGGCGGGTTCACCCGAAATGCTGTCTTGGATTGACTCAGGTTCCCCACCCAGCACCGTTTCGGCCACCTTAATGGACGGAGTGTTTCTCTCGCTCACCACCGCTTCAACGTAGAACGGTCGGTGGCCGCGAAAGCCGTTCTGCATCTCTGCAATGCCTGCCGCAAGGATGGCCTTGGCCTTCCCCTGTTTGCGATGGTGTTCTGGAACGGCGTATCCCGCAGCAAAGTTGGGATGGCCTTCGAACGTCCCGTTGAGGACGAAGCTCACGAACGCCGTCACCGTTCTGCCGTCCAGATGCACGTAGGTAAATCGCGGCTTGCCTTGAGCCTGATCCACGTGCAGGTAGATGGTGGGATCGACACGTCCACGCTCCAGGCGGAGCTTCCCAGCGGACAGGGCTTCTTGAAAGGACACGAGGGCAGCGGTGGGATCGGTCATGCCGGGCATGGCGGCTTTCATCCGTGAGTGGGCAAGTCTGCTCATCCTCGCCCCTCCAAGCTCATCCCTCAAGTCACTCGCTCGCCTCGATCCTCAACCGGGCAGTGGCCTCTTCATTGGGATCCTGGCTCCGCTTGCCCCTCCCGCAAGGGCGGGCCTCCTCCACGGTGTTCTGGCCCTACGCTGCGCGCCTGGCGGTGCTCGCTCCCGGGTGCGGGAAGGGCTGATCGCTTCGCCCATCGGTCCCCAGAGGCGCATCCCGCGCCGGTGGAGAAAGCAGATGAAGCGAGCGAACGACATCCGGGCCCAGTATCAACTGACGATGGACGAGGAGGGCATCCTCCTGGCTGCCTCGCAAATCCTCGAACGCCGCCTGCAGCGCCAAGGCGCCATCACCGACCCCAGCGACGCCGCTGACTTCCTCAAGGCCCGCTGCGCTGGCCTGCCGCACGAGGTGTTCGGCGTGGTCTTCCTCGATACCCGCCACCGCATCATCGCCACCGAGCACCTGTTCCAAGGCACCATCGACGGCTGCGAAGTTCACCCCCGCATCGTGGCCAAGCAGGCCTTGGACCACAACGCCGCGGCGGTCATCTTCTTTCACAACCATCCCAGCGGAAACCCGGAGCCCAGCGCGGCCGACCGTGCCCTGACGGCCCGCCTGAAGCAGTCGCTGGCACTGCTGGACGTTCGAGTGCTGGACCATCTGGTGGTTGCGGGAACCTCACACGTGTCGATGGCCTCACGGGGGTGGGTGTGACCACCCCCTTTCTCACTCAGGAAAGGCCTGTCGCCGCCACCGGCCGCTGCGCGACCGGCGATCTGAAAAACCCTCGATGGAAGAAAGACAGCGACGCCTTCGGCACGCATTCGATGTTAGGAATATTTGCGTGAAATCACGCAGTTTTTGATTTTAGTCTTGAAAAGATCCATTGCAGCCATGGACATTTTCATGTGGCGATCTACCTTGAAGGTGTGGAGGGCAAACCGCTAACTAAACGCAAAAAGGGAAGATCAACATGAACATCAAACTCTATACCCCCGCCAAAGCCATTCGCGCTGCTGCTCTCAAAGTTGCCCAGGACAAAGGCTCCGTCGAAGTTGCGGCAGGCGTCTATTTGAACTCGCAGGAAAGCATCGTGGCGGATCAAGCCGACTTTGGCGACGAGGACGGTGCTAAGACGACCGACTTCACGAAAGCGCCGTTCTGGATCACCACCAACGATGGGCAAGTCCAGCCGATCTACGGTGTGGACGACAAGGATCTGATCGACGTCCTCGCCATGACCAACCCTAACCTGCCACTCCCCATCCAAGACCGCACCGATGTTGCCTGGGTTGAGCTCAAGAAGCTGCAGCCGCTCGTCCAGGGGGAGTTGTTTCACGACACGGATATTGAGGAGGGGCTTCGATTCTCAGACGTGTGTTTTCGGAAGATCGTCGCGGGTGAGTTCTGCGTTGAGAAACGGCAGTGGTAACTTCATTTCTTCAACTCATTTTCCTCGCCCTGGCAACACTTGCCATGCTTGCTGTAGACCTTGTTCTCAATCAAAGGGGAAAAAGACAGCAGTTGGCCAGCCAGCAGCGAATGGAGGGTTATCGTGAGGCGCTACGCGATTACCATTGGACCGTTCGTCAGAACAGGGCTTCGCTTGTGCAGCAAGCGGCTCGAGAACTGCACCTAAGGCGGAAGTATGTCCTCTGCTACGTGAAGATCATCAGTCCAACCATGCATGCGATTCTGAGCAAGCGGCAAGGGGTCCTGGCCATGACAGATGTGGAAAGGGTCCTTGCGGACCCGGTCATCGGCCACGGCATATGTAGAGCTGTTGTGGTGGAAACAGAGAACATACTTGGGAGGTTGCCGAAGTTGTGGACTTCTGGTTTCCAGGATGAGAGGCTCAATCCGGCCGTGGAGGCCTTGCGAAATCGTCCTAGCCACCTCCCGCTAGATGTGGGTGACAGTGCGTTTCTGTGGGAGTCTGCGTTTGCCGTCGTTCTCAACGAACTGGCAACCGAGGCAGCAGGTATGCATCGACGTTCCTTGGCCGACAAACTCAATGCGACGCCGATAATCGAAGCGCCCGTGAAACCTCGCCCCCGGCTATGAGGTTCTCTCGCCGTTCTTTCGGCACCCCTTGCCAACTCGCCGATTCCAGGTATCGGTAGAGGGATGGTCCACGTCGGGCCACTCACCCCTACTCACATTCCTAACAAGGAGCCGATACTCATGAATCGCAAGTCCATCCTCCGTTCCATCCTCCCCATCGCCTTGGTCGCTCTGGCGGCCCCGGCCTTCGCCGACGAAGTGTCGGAAAGCCTGATCATCAACGGCCAAGTTCTTCCGGGTTGCCAGCTGCAGATCTCTCCGCTGGACAACCTGGACATCAACTCGCTCTCGCTTTCGCAGGTGGCTTCGTCGCCGACGGGCATTGGCGCTCGCTGCAATACCGGCACCGCTTACGAAATTGCCCCCGGTGATGGGCTGAACTACGGTTTGAACGCCGATTTCCCAAATCACCGCAGTCTGTCTGGCCCTGGCTTTTTCCTGGCTTACTCTCTCCACCGGGATATGGTGGGTGGTGAAACGTGGGGCACGGGCGCAGATCAGATTTCCGGGGTCGGCAATGGCGAGTGGCAGTTCATGCCTTACTCCATCGCTTTCCTGGGAGCGAACAAGGCGCCCAACGGGTTTTACAGCGACACCGTCCAGGTCACCCTGACCTACAACTGATCGACACTCGATCTGCACGACGCGAAGCCCCGCACCTGCGGGGCTTTTCATTGTGAGTGGGTATGGGTTGACGAAACGTGGATCGTCTCTAGCTTGAAAGGTATCCCCCGACAGGAGATGCCTCCATGCGATCGCTAGTGTTTTTCTTCACTCTTTTGGTTTTCAGTTTGCTCCCGTTCTCGGCAGACGCTTCCCAAGTGTCCTTGACTCCGACGGCGCTTCTGGGCGAACCCTCCACGAAAGCGCACGCGGTCACGCTGATCAATTCAGACGACATGCCGGTGAGCTATCAGGTCACTGCCTACCAGTGGCTGCAGAAGGATGGAGTCGACCAGCTGGTGAATACCGGTGATGTGCTGGCTTCGCCATCGATCATCTCCATTCCTCCGACAGGGCGGCGTGTGGTTCGGGTGGTAAGGGTCAGTGGAAGTGGGGCGGTGGGCTACTACCGCGTCATCTTCAAGCAGCTGCCATTACCTCCCGTCGAGAATGGTGGGCGCTCGAACGTCTCGCTGCTCGTGAATCATTCCCTGCCGCTCGCGTTTGAAGCATCGACGCCTGACGTTCGCTTGACCGCGTCGCTGTCGCCGGACGGTTCGGGCTACCGCCTGACCAACACCGGCACCACCGCCGCGCGCGTGACCACCATTGGGCCGTCCTCCGGCCAGTCGTGGCGCGAAGGCGCGCTGGGGTGGGTGCTGCCCGGCCTTAGCAAGGACATCCCGCTCAAGCCGGAGCACCGCGCCTCGGCGTTGACCCTGACCGTCAACGGTCAGCCGGTCACGCTCACTGTTGCCCCTTGAGCCATCCATGCGCCGTTGGGGAGTTCTGCTCGCCCTTTGCCTGGCCGCGCACGCGGCCGACGCAGCTGTGCCCGCGGGCGTGGAGCCCAGCGTGCTGCTCCCCACCGTTGGCGGCAAACCTGCGAAGGAACCGGCCATCTTCTGGCAGCAACAGGGCCAGTGGTTCGCCGATGCCACCACCTGGTCTGCCTTGGGCGTGGTGTTGAAGGAAGGCGAGAGCGGCCCGCTGTCTGCTCAAGCGTTGGGCGTGGTCCTGGCGGTGAAGGAAGAGGACGCCACCGTGGCCATCACCATTCCCCCCGATCGCGCACCGGTTCAATCGGTCAAGCGCCACGAAACCACCGGTTCACTCTCGCCCGCGGCGCCCGGCGTGCTGATCAATTATTCGCTTTCAGGGCGCGCGACGCAGGAAGCCCAGGGCGCGTCCCTGTCCCACGAGGTGCGCACCGCCGGACGCTGGGGCGTGCTCTCCACCACTGGGCAGCTCAACGTGGATTCAACGCGGGGCGGGGAGTATCGCCGCGGCATCACGCGTTGGCAGAGGGATGACCTGTCGCGCTTGGTGACTTACGAAGCAGGCGACGTGTTCACCGGACCGCCGTCGGCGGTGGTGAACCTGGGCGGCGTGCGCATCGCCAAGGACCCCAAGGCCCTCGACCCGATGACGCCCACCTATCCCATCCCCACATTGGGTGGCTTGGCGTTGGATCCGGGCACCGTGGAGGTCATGGCCAACCAGGCCCGCGTGCTCCAGCGGGACGTGGAGCGCGGCCCCTTCATCGTCGAAGGCAGCCCGCTGTCGGCCGGTGCGAACCAGGCCCAAGTGGTGGTGCGCGACCGATTCGGCCGCGAGGCGGTGGTGAGCGATCAGCGCTACTACATCGCGCCCACTTTGCTTCGCCCAGGCCTCACCACCTGGGACGTGGCCGTGGGCCAAGTGCGCGAGGACGAGAACCGCTATGAGAAGACCGGTGCCAGCGCCTCACTGGCTTGGGGCGCCTCCGATCGCTGGACCCTGCGCACGAACGCGCAAGCCGATGGGGAAGGGAAGTCAAACTTGGCCCTGGGCGCCACCACCACGTTGGGCACCCTGGGCACGCTCGATCTGGAAGTCGGGCGCTCCAGTGGGGGCGGCCGGCGCGTGGCCGCCGCCTACGATTACCGTGGCCCGACCTTCGGTGCGCGCCTCGAGCACGAGCGCAACGAGGACTACTGGCGCCTGCGACCGGAACGGGCCGCCGACGTGCTGGAGCGCACCCGCGCGTCCTTGTTCTGGCGACCCAGCCGCGACCTGTCCCTGCGCGCCGGCTACACCGACCTGACGACCGACCGGGCCCGCGTAACCTTTGCCGACGTGGGCGTGAACTGGCGCAAGGGGCCTCACCAGGTCGGCGCCAGCGTGCTGCGCGACATCGGGCGCGGCGACACCCGCGTGGAAGCCGGCTACACCTACGCCCTCGGGGCCAACCGGGTGGGCGTGAGGGCACGCTCGGCGCCCAATGCCGATGCCCTGGCGCTTCGTTACTCCGGACGGCCCACCGTCGGGAACACCCCGGTCAGCGTGGCGGCGGAAGTGGAGCGGGGCGAGCGCGGCAACCAGGTGAGGGCCGCCGCTTCGTGGAACACGGACACCGGCATGGCCCGCCTCGACGCCGGCACCGGGCACGGCGTGCCTTACGTCAGCGGGGGCTACAGCGGGGCGGTCCACATCGACGGGAAGGGCGTGACGTTCCTGCGCCCCGCGCCCCAGGGCTTCGCCGTGGTGGACGTGCCGGGCCAGCCCAACGTGCCCGTCAGGGTGGGCGGCCGGGTGGTGGGCCAGACCGATACCAAGGGCCGCCTGGTGACCGGCGACGTGGCGGCCTTGGTGCCCACCACGGTGCGCATCGACGACAAGGCCCTGCCCCTGGGCACCCAAGTGGGCGAGACCGAGAAGAGCGCCATGGCGGGACGCCAAGCCGGGATGCACGTGGCGTTTCCGGTGCTCACCGAGACGGCGCGCTCCTACACTCTGACCGGTGCCAGCATCCCACCCGGAACGGTCGCCAGCACGCCGCGGGAGACCACCCAGGTGGGCTTCGATGGGGCGCTCTACCTGCAGCACCCGGAGCCGGGGCAGGTGGTCGAGGTGACGGGGGTCTGCAAGGCCCAGCTGCCCTCTGACCTTGGGTCTGCGCAAACGGTGGTGTCACTGGCCTGCCAGTGATCCGCCAACCCTATGAAATCAAGGGGTCCGCGCAGCGCCCTTCCTAGCAACATTGCCCTTGGCCCCCAATGCTGAGGATACTGAGGTCCGCTATGACCGTTTTTCCGGATGCCTATGCCCACCTTACTCGCGCTGGATCTAAGATCAACGAACCATCAGTTCTCGAAGCGCTGTTCAAACCTGGCGGCATAAAATGTCATCTTTCGATAGAGATGCAGCTGTCTTCTTGGGTCTGAGTCAGATCAAGGGCATCGGATACCGGACATTGTTTGAGATGGGTGGTGTAGCAGAGGCTGCGCATAAATTCGATCGTGGCGATCTGGATCCATTTCTGTGGGAGCATCTAAACGGCTCAAATGAGGGATTCGAGTCAGCTCTCCTAGCGCTAGGTCAGAAACAAATATCCTTGCTGACTACTGCAGGGGTTCACCTCGTTAGGGAAGATGATCGAGCGTATCCCCGCCTCTTCAGAGACCTTCCGCCAGAATCGAAACCTCGCTGGCTCTTCTGTAGAGGAAATTTGGATCTCCTCAACGTGGACAGCGTGGCCATTGTTGGCACGCGAGACCCTACGGTGGTTGGCGACTTTCTGACGAAATTCGCTGTATCGGTAGCCGCTGAAGATCACCTGCCAGTTGTGAGCGGTCTCGCGAAGGGAATTGACTCGATTGCCCATGAGTGGTCTCTAATTTCTGGGACGCCAACTATTTCCGTTCTGGGGACCGGAATTCTTCGGCCATATCCCTCCAGCAACATCCGCCTAGCGAATGAGATTGTTGATAGAGGCGGGCTTCTTGTTTCCGAATACATGCCCTTCGCGGAGCCGTCTGCTCAGAATTTCGTTATGCGGAACAGGCTTCAAGCTGCACTTGCCCGGGTTGTCGTAGCGCCTGAGTGGCGTCGTAGCTCTGGCACTGCTCATACCATCCGATTCTCGAGAGCGCTTGGCAGAACATGTATTAATCTTCTTGCGGAAGGCGTTGTTGCAAGTGCTGATCACGGTGATGCGGACTTAACATTCCAAATCCCGAGGCAATATGCAGCCTTTCGTGGCTCGCTTAAGGCCGCTATGACTAGGCGTCATAACGAGCCGCCACAAGCAGAGCTTTTCGGGAGCTAACCAGTGAGCCTAAAACTTCTGCTCATTAGTGTTTCAGGAACGATCGCGAACGAACAAAACAAGGTAGATGGTGCGATCTTGCAGCAGCTCGCCAAGCTCGCTAAACAGCTTTCCGACAAGGGGGTCAGCGTTGCGTTGTGGTCTAACAGGAAGTGGACTTACAACAAATCTATAAGTCTTCATGAGCATCTTTCGAACATCTCAGGAGTTCCGATCTCCGCTCATGGTTGGCACGAAGACGGTAAGCCGTCCAGGCGTCTTGCTGACTCGGTTCTTCCCGTTCTTGCTCACTATGGGGCAACTAAGCAGCAGACAATCCTTCTGGGGGGCTCAGAAGAGGATATGCGCGCAGGCGTAAATAACAATCTCCTGCACATTCGCGCCGACTGGTATGGTCAGCAAACAAGCTACGGTTTTGCGGTCAAGACTGTCAGTGAGCTTGCGAGATTTTGCTTTGTTTTCGCTATGCGTAGCCATCCACTCTTCTTCGGAATCAAGGATGGATCGCTAAACTTTCATGCTGCAGGGCCGTTCTCCACGAAGGTCCAGGCTTATTCGCTTTTTGGAGAAGACGCCAGGGCTGCGGCAAAGTTTGGCTATGGTCACCCTGAGTTTTGGTTTCTTCTAACCATATCGACTCTCTACTTCGGTGGGCTATTGGAGGGTGTTAACTACATTTGCACCTATCCAGGGCATCAGGCTAAATCCGATCAGCCTAAGGATGCCAGTCTCCAGGTTGCTTTAATGCGGCTGGGAAAGTGCTTTCGAATGAGCTTCTATCACGATCTCATTGTGCGTCACACGACAGCCGATAAAAGCCAACCGATAAAAGCGGCCGACCGGGAATTTTCAAATCAATTGCGCACCATTCAGCTTAATACTTATCCCCATAAAAATCTCGCTGTTACTCCCAACAAGGGGGCAATTAGTCTGCGTGGTAAGGTTGTATTGGTTGTCGATGACATATGCACTTCTGGCCGAAGCCTTGAAGCTGCGCGCGCCTACGTCGAAGCCGCGGGTGGGGAGGCTCGGCTCTTTACGTGGCTTAAGACTATCAATACGCCGTATTGGGCAATGGCCGACAAGATTTCCCTAAAACCTTATCAGCCCAACGATGTAAGCAAGGAGCCCAAATCTGCCCAGTATTCTTATACGGGTTCCATCGTTGACAGTGGTGCTCCACACGAGCTTTCCCAGGTTTTCGGAATCTACAATGCGTGGAACTGGTGAGATTAACTAACTTTTAGTAGCTGGTCCCATCGGGTAGTATAGGCGGGCGACAGCGCCTCGCGCTTGACGGACCAGATGGGTTTCGAAAGGCTTCTGTCGGCAGGTCGCCATGCGGAGGCTGCAAAGCCCATCGCTCCACGCCCGAACTTGGCGTTGGCCTGATCGACGACATCCATTAGTGCCTTCGAACGGGGGTCGAGCTGCGCAAACAGATCGCCTTGCTGATTGTCGCCATGCGTCAGGTCAAGGAGGCCAACACCTGCTTTCTTGTAGCCATACCTACCGGCTCCGCGATACATCGCACGCGCGAGTCCTTTAGCGACCATGAGGATTTCTCGGGTATCACAAGACGGGGCAATCAGATTGAACGCTTTGCTCGGATGATATTGGGGGATGCCAGGCTTAAAAGCATTGGTGTTAAGCCACACCCACACACCTCCCGCCATAAGTGATCTTGCTCGCAACTTCTCGCAAGCTCGCTGGGCGAACGTGGCAACTGCCTGTTGCACGTCTTCGAGTGAGGTGACCTCCTTTCCGAAGGTTCTTGAAACGATAATTTGTTGGCGATCTGGCTCTTGTTCCTGGATGTCTGCGCACACTTCGCCCTGAAGCTCACGTTGCGTTCGCGCCAGAGTTACTCCATAACGGGCTCGTAACGTATCTGGCGCGGCCCGGCATAAATCCGCCGCAGTCAGAATCCCCTCTGCTCCCAAACGAGCAGTGAGCTTGCGTCCCACTCCCCATACGTCTTCCACTCGATAGCTCTCAAGTGCAGGCGAGTTGGGAAAGGTGGTCACCACGCCATGCGACGTGCATTTTGCCAACTTGTTTGAAAGCTTTGCCAAGGTCTTCGTTGGGCCGATACCTACGCAGCAGGGAACCCCGGTCCACTTCAGGATGCGGGCCCGCGCTTCTGTTGCAACGCGCACCCTGTGCGTTTCAGGGATGCCGTCGAAGGTCACGAAGCTCTCATCGATCGAGTAGATTTCGACGGCAGGAAAAAGATCGCGGAGGATGGTCGCGATTCTGGAACTGATATCCCCGTATAGGCCAAAGTTTGCCGACAGGCAGCGCAACTGCTTTCGAATCCCGGGATCCACTTCATGAATGGGTTGCCCCATGCGCACGCCCAAGGCTTTGGCTTCATTGCTTCGGGCGATCGCACAGCCGTCGCCCGAGCTCAGTATCACAACTGGCACTCCCCTCAGAGCAGGGTTGAAGACTCGCTCGCAACTGGCATAGAAGTTGTTGCCATCCACCAAGCCGAACATGTCAAAGGGACCTCGGATCCACGTTGTGCCACTGACTGATTTCTCGCTCCAAGCTGTCCCATGTCGCTTGGATTTGCCGTCTGTCGCCGGTGAAGAGCGGCTGATCCAGGTGGGCGAACTGGTCGAATTGCGGATGCGGAAGGACAGTGCCGATGCCGCTGAAGCAAAACCACTCGCCCACCAACTGCGCAATCTGCGCGAGTTCCTTGATGGCCGCCTTGGCGTCATCCAGGTTCCATTGCTGGAGCGCGCGGCCGGTGCGGCTGAACTCTGTGGCTGCATGTGCGATCTCAACGTTGACGTGTTCCATCACTCCATCGAGTTGCGCCAAGCGCCGCTCCAGTGTGTCGAACACGTCTTCCCGAATCAGATCTTCTGGGGTGGAGGTGCCGGGCGTGGTCCCACTCAACCAATCGAAGAGGGCGTGTCGTTGAACCGAGGGTTCGTAGTGATACTCGCGGGGGACCCAATACGCTTGACCCGGTGTTTGGGCATGTAGGAACCGCCAATACCGCTCTTCCGTGGCCGCGTAGTTGTATTCCAGGCCAGCGATGTCTTCCACGAACACCCGGCGGGTGACGCGCTGCCGAACCGCTCTTGCGTCCATCAGCAGACCACCCAAGGAGCACACTCCACGATGGCCGTGGATGGTTTCCCGCTCGGCCAGTCGCCGAACGCCTTGCATGGTGGTGCTCCAGAACCCTGAAACGAGCATTTCCAGCACCATGCCGTTGAGCCGCTTGCCGTCGTCGGCATCGGGTGCTTGGCGCACCATTTCCACTACGCAGGAGAACGCGGCCAGATCCCACGTCAGCTTGGACAACGCCTTGGAAATGGCGTTGTCGTCGGTGTCGAAGACGCGTTGCCAGAGCTCGATGCGCTGGCGCATCACGCCTCCTGGATGATCGATACCCCAGCCAGGGTGTCGCCGTCGTTTTCGCGGCGCCGCACTTGCGACAACACGCCCTCGAACCGTCCCAGTTCGCCTTCATCGGTGGCGGCCCGCCGGTAGGTGTCCCCGTCGTCGTCGAGCACCTCCAGCACGCCGGCCACCCCCGTGCCGTCAGCGGCCATGGTGATTCGGGTTTCGTAGATGCAGGTGCCCGTCCAGGAGAGCCAGCAGCGCAACGTGTCGCCATCCAGATGCAACGCCCAGCGGTCATCCACGCTGCGCGGCCAGAGGCCCTCGCGCAGGCGCACCACATCCTCGGCGGTGAAGACATGGCCACACCGGATGGGCCAGCGCGGGCCCTCCATTGGTTTGAGCTGGCTCCAGCGGCTTGCATCGTCCATGTTAGCGCCTCAGTTGTTTTCGGAAGGACCAGGTCACCACGCCCCACACGTCGAGCTCCACGTCTTCCGGCACGACGATGGGGGCGTTGGCAGGATTGCCCGAGTGGAGCTCGTAGCGCCCGGCGCGCAGCCGCAATTGCTTGACCGTGAAGCCGCCTTCCCAACACACCATGACGATGTCCCCATCGCGGGCGGTCAGGGAGCGATCCACCACCAGGGTGTCGCCCGGGAAGATCCCGAACTCCACCATCGAGGTGCCTGTGTCCGCTTCCACGTAGAACGTCGCTACCGGGTTTCGCACCACGTGCTGGTTGATGTCCAGCACGTCCTGCGAGCCGTAGAAGTCTTCAGCAGGCGAGGGGAAGCCACACGTGGCCCGCACTGGCAGCAACGGCAGGTGCAGCGGCAGGGGATGGAGATGGGCGGCGCCCAGGTAACCGGGCGGAAGCGTGGTGTCGAGCATGGCGGAAGTCTCTACAAGCCAGAATCACCCGGTGAGACGGCACCGGGGAGACAGGCTAGACCGGCCCGAACGGAGCCGCCAATTAGTATTTCGCTGAACGGGCCCAACCCCTTGTCACTGCGAGGGTGGGCGGGGCCGTGAAACCGAGGGGGCGGGGCGCAGCGTCGGTTCCACGCGCAAACGCTCAGGGACGATCGGGTGGTCCGAATGCTCTTTGGTCCAGGAGGTCGAGCAATGTCCGCGCCACGTCGAGGGCGGCACGACCCCATTCGTCGTCGTCGCCATCGAAAGGCTGCTCGCCCGGATCTTCTTTGCCGCCATGGAAGAGGTTGTTGCGCACGCGCTTGGTCGCTTCCACTAAGGCGCGGGCGTCGGATTGAACTTCGTTGGGTGGCTGAAGAGGGCGAGGCTCGAAGGCTGCCTCGCGCTGGCCCCCCGCATTGACGACCACCTGAACTTTCGGTCGATCACGGGCTCCCCCAAGCATCTTCTGACGAGTAACAGGCTCCACCCGAAGGACGAAGTTGGCAGGTGGAAACCTGTCCACCTGCGCCTTCACTTCGGACCAGTCCACCATCGCATTGCCGAACCGATCCGCTTTCAGAAATGCATGACGGCGCTTGAGCTGGTATTCGAGCAAGGCGAATGCGCGAAACAATGGGATGGCGAGGTTGTCAGAGACGGGCATGACCACATCGTAGCCCAGCCTCCTGTTACCCCGCAGCCTTCCACGGACGCCCCTGGCGGGCAGCTATATCCGCCGCGTCCTCGACCCCTTTCATCCACCAGTGGGTGTCGTCCAGGTGCGGCAGCGCGCCGCGCTCATCCAGCAGGAGGTCCAGTGCTTCGCACACGGCGAACTCGGCATCCCGCTCTCGGCTGCCCGGTGGGTGCGCGTGCGCCCGACCGTGGCGATATGCGGCCAGGGTCTTGGCGCCCATGTTCCGGCCCTGTGCCAGGTTCGTGCGCACCAACGGATCAGCTCCGTTGTCCAGCAACGCGCGAACGGTCGGCGCGTCCGCGGTGAGCAGGGCGACGTGGAACGGCGAGTAGCCACGGGCGTCGTGCGCGTTGGGTTGGGCCCCTCGTCCGATCGCCGCGGCCACCTGATTGGGGTCGCGCTGTTGGATTGCAGCGAGCAACTCGGTGTTGGCCATGCGTCCTCCTTTTCTTCTGGTTTACCGCAGAAGCGGAAACGCGCAAGGGGGGCAGGAGTTTGAAAAACTGTCGTGCAACCCCAGCAGTTTTTCAGTTTAGTCAGATCGCACGCTTGAATACGAAGCGGCAACGAAGGAAGAGCTGTCACGCTCCCTTCGTTCTTCATTGCGGTGTCTGAGAGCCTATCGGGGTCGCAGCTTGGCCACCCCCGGCGGGTGCCATTTCCCCTTGGCCAGGCGCTTCTGCACGAAGGCGCGGTAGTCCTCTGGAGAGGGGGGGGACTTCCGTTTGTGGCGGCGTTGGTTGCACAACCAACAAGCCGCGGCGATGTTGCCGGCCACGTCCTTGCCGCCGTCCTGTTGGGCCACCAGGTGTTCGGCGGTGCAACGAAGCGGGTTGGCCGTTCGGGCGGGCAGGCCGAAGGGTTTCAGTTCATCGGGTGAGGCGTTCCACATGGGCAGGCTGCAGTAGCAGCAGCGGCCCTTCTGGGCGTGGAAAGCGTCGGTTCTCAGGCGTTGAAGTTTGGGCATGCTCAATCCAAAGGGAACAGGGGTTCTTTCCCGACGTCTCGTAGGCGAGAACGGATCGGGCACCTGGTGCCATTGGCTAAGCAGGCACAACACCGGGGGTAAGTTCCCACGCGGCAGGGCTGTTATCGCGCGGGGCGAGTGGGGCGTCAAGCCTGTGCGATGCGCAGATGGTCTTCCGATCCGCGGGCAGGACGTGGAGCCGGCGGTAAGGCGCGATGTATGGCGCTGGCAGCAATGGCGGCATGGCCAAAAGCAACCGCGATCTGGTTGAGATCGGTGACCACATCACCAATGGCGTAAAGGCCATGGCGAGAGGTTTCCATGTGCTCGTTTGTCAGCACGGCGCCTTCGTCGTTGAGTTCGGCCCATGCTTGCCGCGCCAACTCTCCGCGCGCAGGCGCTCCCATGGCCGCGTAAACGAAATCGAAGCGGTGCGTGTCGCCGTAGGCGTCGATAAGGTCCCAGCCGTCATCCCGGCACGCCAGAGAGCGGAGAGACGGCAGGACGACCAAGCCCTCGGTGTCGGTCTGGGAGCCGCTGTCGCCTCGGTCCGGAATTGGCACCACGCTGACGTTGGCCGAGAACGTGCTCAGGTAGCGGGCGTTGGCCGCTGCTCTGGTGAGTGGCCCCACCACGGCGAGGCGGTGATCGGTGGCCTCGAATCCATCGCAAAGCGCGCAAGAGCGGAGCAGCCCGCTCTTCAGCGCTGCTTCGGGGTCTCCCGAAGCGAGCTCTGGGAGTCGATCGACGACCCCCGTGGCCAGCAGGACGGTGGGCGCAGAGAAGACACCGTCCTTCGCCTCCACCTCCCATCCTCCCGGGATGGGGCGCAAGTCACTGACTCGGGTGGGGCGGAACGTTGCGCCGTAGTTGGCGGCTTGGTCCCTCAGGCGCTGGAGGAGTTCAGTCCCCGACACGCCCAGCGGGAAGCCGGGGCAGTTGTGGCTTTCCGGAATCCAACGCGCGCGGCTGCGACCATCATCGAACACGACCACGCGTCGGTGAAAGCGCCTAAGGTAAGTAGCGGCGGTGAGGCCGGCGGGGCCGCCCCCTACGATGATGCAGTCCAGTTCCATGGGTTTTGCCGGATCGGGATGTGTGCAAAGCCTGCCACGAACGATCCCTGCGCGCACGCACGCGCCCTCTATGACGTCGCCATAACGGGCGCCATGTCGTCATAGGGGCCGGGCTGGTCGGACGCGCCAGCCGCCGCTCAGGAGCTCCCATGGGACGTTTCGATTCAGACCACTTCCACCGCTTGGTGGATTATCTCAGCCGATCGGGAGGCGTGGAAAAGTGCCTGCCCTACCCAGGCATGACCCCAGTGCCCGCCGGTTTCGATGAGTTCGCCAACCGCGATTCCCAAGCGACGGAATCGAATTGGTCGGACGTATGCCCTGCTTACGCCTTGGCGTTGTTGACCTCGGGCGGCTACGCGCTGCCCCAAGACGACGCCGACATGGAAGTGCTCTGGGACGAGTTGAGCGGGAACTCAACCCTCCTCTGGCCGGACGTGCGCGACATCGTGGAGCGGGGTTGGGCGTGGCTGGACGCTCACCCCGTGGACACGTCCACGCAGCACTAGGCCTGTGTGCGCTTTCGCTTTCGCCACACCACCCACTGGCCGACCAAGGCGGTGAGCAAGATGAGGCTGTTGGTGGTGATGAACACCCAGTTGTCCAGCAGCCAGCTGTAAATAACGAAGCCCACGGACGCGGCCGTCTGGCCGAGAAAAAGCCATTTGGATACACCGGCCGAGTTGTCTTCCGTGGCGTGCTTGTGAATCTGCCTGATCAAAGTGGCTATCAAGATGGCCGAAGCGGCCCAGCCGATCACATCGGGTGACATAAAAGATCCTTGGGAGCGGATTGGGAATGGATACAACGCAAGGCAGAGGGAATGATTTAAGCGGCGGTTCTGCGCCTGATGAAGGCCCGGCGCGGGTTCGGGCGATGCTATTCGATGCAGCCAGCGCTACCCGTGAAGTCACGGGCTTGGATGCGGCCTTGGTGATGGATCCGTCCGAGGATCAATTGCTGTGGATCGATCTCCACGCGCCCGATGAGACCGAGTTGGCTCGGATGGCCGAACGCCTTTCCTTGCCCAGGGCCGCGATAGACGGCTACGCGGGCACCGACACCAATCCCGCGTTGGAGAACTGCGGCAAGTGTTTCTGGGTCAGGGTGGTTGCCGTCGCCGACTCACCCAGTCCAGCGTTCAGCGGCACCGTGCTGACCATTGTGGCGGGCAAGAACGTGG
>VYLE01000529.1_pt1 | contig 18983 bp, 15 predicted proteins | sample 5114391 | NCBI WGS metagenome assembly VYLE01 (sample SAMN12291771, study PRJNA351875) | freshwater metagenome | isolation source: freshwater lake | place: USA: Michigan, Kent Lake | collected 2013-08-15
GGCGGCGGCAGCGGCAGGCGCACGGGCGCTGAGTGGTGCGGCCGCGCCGCCCGTCGCCGTTCCGCGCGCCTTCGGCAAACGACACGGGGCGCCGGTGACATGCACCGGCGCCCCGCGTTCCCAACCGTACTGAGGTCGGTTGCCGTTATGGCGACACGGTGCCGGTTCGCGAGGCGGAGCGGAACGTGCCGCCTTCGCCGAATCCGAGCGCGTTGTTTCCCGGGGCAAACAGGCCACCGAGACCGGTGAGCAACCAGCTCGTGCCGGCGTTGGCGAGCGCCCACGCGGTGTTGAAGCCGCTCCCCCGGCGAAACTGGGCACCGCGAGCGTCCAGGTTGCGCCGCTGCTGAAACAACCGCGCGACATGGTGACCGCAATGGTTGGCGTGGGGGGCGGGGTAACGGGGCCCGTGTCGTCTCCGCCACCACCCGAACAGGCGGCACAGACCAGGGAGAGCACCGCAAGGGAGCGGCGCATGGGAGGCTCGGCGCAGGGGAGGGGATGGGGCGACCGGAAACAGGACACCACCCGTCCCGAAAATCATGAGACGACGCGCAGTGCAACCAGCCTTGCGCTTGCCCCGGTGCCTCCCTTCCCGTGCGCCTTGCTACATTACAGGGTCGACCTTTTCCCTCTCTCCCGCAGCGCCCCATGGCCCTCGATACCCTGCTGGCGAGCGCGATCCCTGCGCTCCCGTCCGTGGAAGTCACCGCTCACCCGGGCGACCTGTTCAACATCGACGCGGCGCTCACCGAAGAAGAGCGCGCCATTCGCGACACGATTCGCGCCTTCGTCAACGAGAAGATCCTGCCCATCATCGGCAGCTGCTACGTCGACGGCCGCTTCCCCGACGAGCTCATTCCGGAGCTCGCCGAATTGGGCGTGCTGGGCGCGAACCTCCCCGAGGAGTACGGCTGCGCCGGCCTGTCGAGCGTGGCCTACGGACTCATCATGCAGGAGCTCGAGCGCGGTGACAGCGGCATCCGCTCGTTCGCCTCGGTGCAGGGCGCCCTGGTCATGTATCCGATCTTCGCCTTCGGCAGTGAAGAGCAGAAGCGCCACTATCTGCCGAAGCTGGCCAAGGCCGAGATGATCGGCTGCTTTGGCCTTACCGAGGCGGACTACGGATCGAACCCCTCCGGGATGATCACGCGGGCGCGTCAGCAGGCCGACGGCAGCTGGATCATCAACGGCGGCAAGATGTGGATCACCAATGGTTCCAAGGCGCACATCGCGATCGTCTGGGCCAAGACCGGTGACAGCACCGACGACAGCAGCATCCGCGGCTTCGTCGTCGATACCTCGTTGCCCGGCTTCCACGCCAAGGACCAGCACGGCAAGCTGTCGCTCCGGGCCAGTCACACCTCGGAATTGGTGCTCACCGATGTGCACGTTCCCGCCGACGCCATCCTCCCGCTGTCGAAGGGTTTGAAGAGCCCGCTCATGTGCCTCACCCAGGCGCGTTACGGCATTTCCTGGGGCGTGCTGGGCGCGGCCCTGGCCTGTTTCGAGGAAGCGGTCAGCTACGGCAAGACGCGCGTCATGTTCGACCGCCCCATTGGTGGCTTCCAGATCCAGCAGGTGCGACTCGCCGACATGCTCACGGAAATCGTGAAGGGGCAGCTGGTCTCGCTGCACCTGGGCCGTCTCAAGGATGCCGGCAACTTCACCCCCACACAGGTGTCGCTGGCCAAGCGCAACAACGTGGACATTGCCACCAACATTGCGCGCGAAACGCGCCGGCTGCTGGGCGGCAATGGTATCCTGGCCGAATACGCCGCCATGCGGCACATGGCCAACCTGGAGAGCGTGTACACGTACGAGGGCACGCATGATGTGCACTCGCTCATCCTCGGTCAGGCCATCACGGGGCTGAACGCGTTCAAGTAGACGCGCGCCAGCAAAAGCAGGAACCAGGAAGCAGGAACCAGGAAGCAGGAAGCAGGAAGCAGGAAGCAGGGGGCGGACGAAGCGCGATCTTCGCCGTCCCCTTCGCGTTGTCCCCAACTGCTCTGCACCCTGCTTCCTGCACCCTGCACCCTGCTTCCCGCCCCCGCAGTCCGCCGTGCTCAACCGCACTCCGCGGTGACCGGGCGCTTGTCTCCGTTGTTTGGGCGCATAGGTTCCGCCGCAACAGTGGTTTCCTCCCCAATCCCCTGGAGATGACGCACATGCTGCACTCCGCCGCCCGCTTGGTCGCGGTCCGGTCGCGCACCGTCGGTGCGGCGCTCGGGCTCGTGGCAGCGAGTCTGGCCCCACGCGCCCCCCTGCATGCGCAGGGCACTGGCACCATCGCCGGTACGGTCGTGAACGACAAGAACGGATCGCCCATTGGTGACGCCCAGATCATGGTCGAAGGGCGCAACGTGGGCAGCACCTCCGACAACGCCGGCCGCTTCCGGTTGGCCGGGCTCACCGGCACCGGACAGGTCCAGATCACCGTGCGCCGCATTGGTTTCCAGCCGCGCACCGTGGGGGCCACCATTGGTGACGCCAATGTGCGCATTGCGCTCTCCGAGCGCGCCATGGAGCTCACGTCCGTGGTCGTGACGGGTACGGCCGGGGTGGCCGAGAAGCGCGCCATCGGTAACGCGGTGAGCACCGTGAATGCGGCCGAGGTGGTGGCCACGCAGCCGGTGAACTCCTTTCAGGAGCTGCTCAACGGGCGCGCGGCGGGCGTGAGCATCGTGGCCAGCTCGGGGCAGGTGGGCACCGGCTCGCGCATCCGCGTGCGCGGCGCGTCCTCGCTGTCGCTCTCCAACGACCCGCTCATCTACGTGGATGGCGTGCGCGTCGACAACACGCAGGCCTCTGGCCCATCGAATCAGGGGTTCGGTTCCGCGTCGATCTCGCGCTGGAACGACTTCAACCCCGATGACATCGAGAGCATCGAAGTCATCAAGGGTCCGGCTGCCGCTACGCTGTACGGCACCGAGGCGTCGAACGGCGTCATCCAGATCATCACCAAGAAGGGTGCCGCCGGCCGGCCGATGTGGAGCCTCACCGCCCGCGGTGGCTCGAGCTGGGTCCCCAACTGGCTCAACCGCTTCGACGACAACTACGGCACCGTCCCGCGCGCCGGCAGCGCCACGGCGCTCGACACGGTGAGCATTTCCACGCGCCAGCTCAACGACTCGCTCAATGCGCGCTTCGGCAACGATGTGTTCACCAGCGGGCAGCTGCAGGACATCCAGATGTCGGTGTCCGGCGGCACCAGCGCCGTGCGCTACTACGTGGGTGGCGGCTACGAGGAGAACCAGGGCGCCGAACGCGTCAATCGTCTCCGTCGCACCAATCTGCGCGTCAACCTGCAGGCGAACCCCTCGCCCAGCGTCGACGTACAGACCAGCCTCGGCTACACCACGGGGCGCACCTATCTGCCCTTCGAATCCGGTGGCGGCGGGGCCGTCTGGGGGACGCTCTTCTCGTCGCCCAGCTTCCTGTACGGCGGCGTGGGCGTGAACGCGCGCACCCCCGGCAATCCGCAGCTGGGCTTCCGCTCCGGGCCGCCCAACGCCTACTACGAAGCGTACGACGTCTTCCAGGACGCCGACCGCTTCACGGGCAGCTTCCAGTTCACCAATCGCCCGGCCAAGTGGCTCAACCACCGGCTCATCGTGGGCATTGACCGCCTCGCCGAGAACAACGAAGACCGGACGCCGCGCAACGACATCATCGCCGCCACGTACGCAGCGTTCGCCGGGTCGGGGCTGCCGACCGCCGGCGCGATCTCGGCCAGCACGCGCGACGTCACGCTCACGTCGTACGACTACGTCGCCAATGCCGAATTCCAGCCGTCGTCGGCGATCAAGAGCGTCACGTCGGTTGGTGGGCAGATCTATCTGCGCCAGACGCGCTTCCGGTCCATCAGCGGCGCGACGTTCCCCGCCGTGGGGCTCACCTCCATCTCGTCGGCGGCCATCCGCAACGTGGGCGGCGACGAGCTCACGCAGAACAACACCGTGGGCGCGTTCATCCAGCAGCAGTTCGTCTGGAACGATCGCCTCTTCCTCACGGCCGCGGTGCGTACCGACGACAACTCGGCCTTCGGCACCAACTTCGATGCCGTGACGTATCCCAAGCTCAGCGCCTCGTGGGTGGTGAGCGAGGAGCCGTCACTCCCCATTCCGGCCTTCATGAACCAGCTGCGCCTGCGCGCGGCCTACGGCGCCTCGGGGCTCCAGCCCGGCGCCTTCGACGCCATCCGCACCTACACGGCAGCGGGCGGCTTCCTCACCCCCTCCTCCGCCGGTAATGTCGACCTCGGCCCCGAGCGCAGCACCGAGCTCGAGCTGGGCTTCGACGCGGGGCTGTGGAACGATCGCGTGGGCATGGAGGTCACCTACTTCGGCGGCTCCACCCGTGACGCCATCCTGTCGCGCCAGGCCCCGCCGTCGAACGGCTTCCCCGGCTTCCAGCTGTTCAACGCCGGCAAGGTGGATCGGCAGGGGATCGAGTGGGTCGTGCGCGGCACGCCGCTGCGCCGCGACAATCTGTCGCTCGACCTCACGCTGAGCGGCTCCACCACCGCGTACAACATCGCGTCGCTGGGGGGCTCCACGCAGTTCGTGTCGCTGTCGAGCAACATCGGGCACCGCGTGGGCTATGCGCCCGGTGCGTGGTGGGATCGCCGCATCGTGAGCGCCGACTACGACGCCACCACCCGCCGCGCCACGAACGTGCTCTGCGACAATGGCGCCGGCGGCACCATTGCCTGTGCCCAGGCACCGCGCGTCTTCCTCGGCAACTCGGTGCCCATGCAGGAAGGCTCGTTCTCGGCCGGCCTCACCATGTTCAAGAACCTCCGCGTGAACGCCTTCGTCGACTGGCGCGGTGGCTACCAGAAGCTCGACGGCAACTACCGCGTGCGCTGCGGCGCGTTCGTGCTGTGCCGGGAGCTGTACTACCCCGACGAGGTGCAGGACCGGGCACAGCTGGCCGCCGTCCAGGCCGGTACCGCGTTCACGCATCACCTCATTCACGACGCCAGCTTCGCGCGCTTCCGCGAGCTCTCGGCCACCTACACCCTGCCCGGCAACTTCGCGCGCCGCGTGGGGGCCACGCGCGCGTCCATCACCGTGGCCGGCCGCAACCTCGGCCTCTGGACGAACTTCCCGGGGATCGAACCCGAGGCGTCGTTCAACGGCGGCACCCGTGGTGGTGCCTTCGGCCAGTGGGAGCAGAACGTGCTGCCGCAGCTCCGGCAGTTCGTGACCACCGTCAACTTCAACTTCTGACCATCATGCGAAACACGATGAAGGTCCTGACGGCGGTCGCGTCGCTCGGCCTCACCGCGGCCTGCGGCAATTTCGATCGCCTGCTCACGGTCCAGACCCCCAGCCGTCTGGCCGAAGAAGCGTTTCTGGTGCCGGCCAACGCGGCGCTCATTTCGGCCAGCGCCGTGGCCGACTACGAATGCGCTCTGGGCGGCTACGTGGTGGCCAGCGGTCTTGCCGCCGGTGAGCTCGTGGACGCCACGCAGACGGCGGCGCGGTGGAACTACGACCGCCGCAACGTCGAGGCCGTGGACGCGCTCTACTCCACCAGCGGCTGCGAAGGCATTGGCGTGTACACGCCCATCAATACGGCCCGGTACACCAACGACCAGGCGGTGTCGCGGCTCGAGGGGTGGAGCGACGCCCAGGTACCCAACCGGCAGCGGCTCATTGCCCTGAACTCGGCCATGGCGGGCTTCAGCCTGCTGCTGCTGGGTGAAGGCTTCTGTGAGGGGGTCATTGGCCTGGGCAGTGCGCTCACGCCCACGCAGCTGTTCGACTCGGCGGAGGTGCGCTTCACGAAGGCCATTGCCGCCGCCACCACGGCCGGCGATGCCACCGTGCTCAACCTGGCCTACGTGGGGCGGGCGCGCGCGCGCATCAACAAGGGAGCGAAGCCCGGCGCGGCCGACGATGCCGCCCGCGTGCCGGTGGGCTTCGTGTACAACGCCACCGCCGACGCCACCATCGGCCGCCGCAACAATCGCATCTTCCAGCAGGTGAACCAGTCGAACGCCACCAGCGTGGCGCCGGCCTATCGCACGTTGAATGATCCCCGCGTGTCGGTCACGGATCTTGGCCGCACGGCGCCGGATCAGATCAACCGGCTGTGGAACCAGAACAAGTTCGCGAGCCTCGTGGCGACGTATCCCATTGCCACGGGTATCGAGGCGCAGCTCATCCTTGCCGAAGCGCGGGGCGGGGCCGCCGGGGTGAGCGTGCTCAACACCCTGCGCGCCCGTGCGGGCGTGGCGCTGCCGCCCCTCACGGCCCAGGAAACGGCCAATGTGGATGCCGCCGTGGCTGAAGAGCGCCGCCGCGAGCTGTTCCTGCAGGGGAACCGCTGGTTCGACGTGAAGCGCTTCAACCTGCCGCTGGTACCGGCCGCCGGTGCCCTGTATGCCAAGGGCGGCGTCTACGGCGATCAGCGCTGCTGGCCGCTGCCGGACGCGGAGAAGCTGGCGAACCCCAACTTCGGGCGCTGAAACGGGAAACCCGCACGGGAGCCGGTCGCTACGCCGGTTCCCGCGGGACGGACGGGTCGGACTTGCCTGCGGGCGGGTCCGACCCGCGCTGTTTTCGGACGGCAGGGGCGCATTGCCCCCCTCTGTCCCCGTCCCTTAGCTTGCACGCACGTAGTCTCCCAATCCTACCTGACATTCGAACGGAGCGACCGCGGTGAAGATCGCCGTGTGCATCAAGCGTGTCCCCGTGATGGAAACCAAGTTCGCGATCGCGGCCGATGGCACGCGCGTGGACGAGGCGGGGCTCAAGTACGACGTGAACGACTTCGACCTCTGGGCCATCGAGGCGGGGCTGCAGCTCAAGGAAAAGAACAACAACACCGGCGAAGTGGTCGCCATCTGCCTCGGCCCCGATGCGGCGCAGGAGCAGATCCGCAAGGCGCTGGCCATGGGCGCCGATCGTGGGGTGCTGTTGCAGGCGGCGTCCGTGCCGGCCGACGGTCTGGCGGTCGCGCGCGCGCTGGCGGCCGAGCTCAAGGAGGGTAGCTACGACCTCGTGCTCATGGGCCGCATTGCCATCGACTCCATGAACCAAATGACGGGGCCCATGGTGGCCGAGCTGCTCGACCTGCCGTGCGTGACCAACGTGTGCAAGCTGGAGATCAGCGGAGGCACTGGCCGCGCCGAGCGTCAGCTGGAAGGCGCCAGCGAGGTGGTGGAATTCCCGCTCCCGGCGCTGCTCACCATCGACGACGGGCTCAACAAGGAGCGCCTGCCCAGCCTCAAGGGCATCATGGCGGCCAAGAAGAAGTCGCTCGATGTGAAGCCGGCGCAGCTGGGTGACATCAAGGTGTCGGTCACGAAAATGGTGCTCCCCCCCGAGCGTGCCGCTGGCCGTATTCTCGGCGACAGCGCGGCGGCGGTGCCCGAACTCGTCCGTCTCCTCCAGACCGAAGCGAAGGTGCTCTGAGCCATGGCCAACGTTCTCGTTTTTGCTGAAGTCCGCGCCGGTGACCTGCGCAAGGTGGCGCTGGAGTCCGTGACGGCCGGGCGTCAGCTCGCCGATCTGTCCGGCGGCGGCAGTGTGCACGCCGTGCTGGCGGGCGACGCAGGTATCGCGTCCAAGGCCGGTGCGCTCGCCGAGTACGGCGCCGACCGTGTGCTCGTGCTCGAACATGCCGGGTTTGCGCAGTACAACCCCGAGGCGCTGGCGGCCACGTTGGCGCAGCGGCTGTCGGGTGGCACGTACGCCTTCGCCGTCTTCAGCGCCACGGCGCAGGGTCGTGACCTTTCCCCGCGCGTGGCGGCCAAGTTGGGGAGTGGTCTCGCCCCCGATCTCACGGGGTTCACGGTGGAAGGCGGCAACGTGGTGGGGCAGCACTTCAACATGAACGGCAAGACCATCGCCACCCTCACCCTCACGGGGACGCCGGCCGTGCTGTCGGTACGTCCGGCGGCGTTTCAGCCGGTGGTCAACGCCACGCCGCTGGCCACCGAGTCCGTCACGAGCGCCACGGATCCGTCGGTCTCGCGAGTGAAGGTGGTGGAGCTCAAGCAGGGCAACACCGGCAAGATCGATCTCAACGATGCGCCCGTCATCGTGGCCGGCGGTCGCGGGCTCAAGGCGCCCGAAAACTTCGCGCTGTGCGACGAGCTCGCCGATGCCTTCGGCAACGCCGCGGTCGGTGCCACGCGCGCGGTGACCGACGAAGGGTGGCGTCCGCATTCGGACCAGATTGGCCAGACAGGCCGGAATGTGAGTCCCAACCTCTACATCGCCGTGGGCATCTCGGGCGCCATCCAGCACCTTGCCGGCATGCGCACCTCCAAGACGATCGTGGCGATCAACAAGGACAAGGACGCCCCGATCTTCAAGGTGGCCGACTACGGCATCGTGGGCGACGTCTTCGAGGTCATGCCGGCGCTCATCGCGGCAGTGAAGGCGGCGCGCGCGCAGGGCTGACGTCCCTCTGGCACGCGCAGTCGGAAAGGACGGGCCCCATCGCCATCAATGCGGTGGGGCCCGCTGCGTTCCCCGTGCCTCCTCCCCTCCGTGCCTCCCCGCCGCGCTTGTCGCGGCCCATTCCACGGTCTAGCTTCGCGCCATGACCCTGCAGAACTACGTTTTCGCGGTGATCCTTGCCGGCGCCCTCTGGATGTTCAGCCAGCAGGCCCAGCGGCTCGTTCGATGGCTCAAACTGGCCAAGCCCGAGGACCGCACCGATCACCCGGATGTCCGCACGAAGAACTTCCTGCTGATTGGTCTGGCGCAGACCAAGATCCTGCGCGACCCGCTGGGCGGTATGATGCACGCCCTGGTGTTCTGGGGCTTCTGCGTGCTGGGGCTCGGCACCATCGAGATCATGATCCAGGGGCTGTATACGCCCTTCACGTGGAACGTGCTCCTCCCCGACGTGCTCTACACGGCCTTCGTGGCGTCGCAGGAGCTGTTCGCGGTGTTCGTGCTGATCCCCGTGTTCTACCTGCTCTATCGGCGCCTCGTCATTCGCCCGCGCCGGTTCACGGTCGATGCGGTACACAGCGGTGAGGCTGTGCTCATCCTCAGCGTGATCGCCGGGTTGATGATCACCCTGCTGCTGCTGTACATCGGCGAGCAGATGCAGCCCGGCGCCTCGCAGGCGGGGCACGTCGTTACCGGGGGCTTCCTGCCGCTCTTTGCCGGCATGATGAGCGTGGAGGCGGCACACACCATGGCGCGGGTCTCCTGGTGGCTGCACGCCCTCGGCATTCTCTGGTTCCTCAATCACCTCCCCAAGTCGAAGCACCTGCACGTCCTCACGTCGCTCATCAACGTGTGGTTCTCCAACACCGATGGGCCGGGACGGGTGGGCGCCATGCGCCCCATGGACCTCGAGGCGGAGGACGCCGAACAGTTCGGGGCCAGCGATGTGGAGCACCTGAGCTGGAAGAACCTGCTCGACGGCTACAGCTGCACCGAGTGCGGGCGCTGCACCGCAGCCTGCCCGGCCAACATCACCGGCAAGGTGCTGTCGCCCCGCATGATCGTGGTGAAGACGCGGGCACGACTCACCGAAAAAGCCACCGTGCGCGATGCCGTGGCGGCCGGGGGGGGCACCGCCACGGCCGAACAGCAGGCCGTGCTCGACAGGACGCTGCTCGACAGCTGGATCACCGAGGAGGAGCTGTGGGCGTGCACCAGCTGTCGCGCCTGCGTGCAGGAGTGCCCGGTGAGCATCGACCAGCTCGACATCATCAACGAGCTGCGTCGCGATCTCATGCTCATGGAGTCGCGCTTTCCCGACGAACTGCAGCCTGCGCTCACGAGCCTCGAACGCAACGGCAGCCCGTGGGCCTTCAGCGCCGCCGATCGCGAACAGTGGGCCGAGGGGATGAGCATTCCCACCATGGCCGAAATGGCGGCCAGCGGCGAGAAGCCCGATCTGCTCTTCTGGGTGGGCTGTGCCGGGTCGTTCGACGATCGCAGCAAGAAGATCACGGTGGCGTTCGCGCGCATTCTGCAGGCGGCCAACGTGAAGTTTGCCATTCTTGGCCAGGAAGAAACCTGCCATGGCGACCCTGCCCGTCGCATGGGCAATGAGTACCTGTACCAGATGATGGCCAAGGGCGTGATCGAGACGCTCAACGGGTACGAGATCAAGACCGTGGTGACCTTCTGTCCGCACTGCTTCCACCAGATGGGGAAGGAGTTCCCCGATCTTGGCGGGCATTACGAGGTCATTCACCACACCGAGTACATCGAGCGGCTGCTCAACGAGGGGCGCGTGCCGCTCGACACCGAGCACGGGCAGCGGCTCAAGGTGGCGTACCACGACTCCTGCTACCTGGGGCGCTACAACGAGGTGTACGATGCGCCGCGCAACACGCTCAAGAAGGCGCTGCCCATCATGGAGCTGGTGGAGCCGGCGCGCACGAAGAGCCGCGGGCTCTGCTGCGGCGCCGGTGGCGGCCGCATGTGGATGGAAGAGAACGTGGGCAAGCGGGTGAACGTCGAGCGCAGCGAAGAACTGCTGGCCACTGGCGCCGATCAGATTGCCGTGGCGTGCCCCTTCTGCATGACGATGATCACCGACGGGGTCACCGGGGCCGGCAGCGAGGTACCGGTGCTGGACATCTCCGAAGTGGTGGCGGCGCGGTTGCGCTGACGGGGCCCGTCAGCGCACCGCGTGCCGCAGGTGCAGCAGCTGCACCACCTGCTTGACGGCCCCGCTCTCGTAGGGCGTGTGCGAGCGGTGCACCAGCTCGAGGCCCACGGCCGGCAGCTGTTCGAGGAACGCCGGCAGGGCGAGCCGCCCGGGGTCGGCAATGATCGCCTCGCCCTGTGGGGCGAGGGCGCGCGCCACGCAGGCGCCCACCAGCGAGGCGTACTCCTTCTCGTACAGCACGTCGGCCGCGATGACCACGTCGAACGTGCCCAGGTCGTCGGGCCAGGCGCGCCAGTTCACGAGGCGCGCCTGCGGCTCCCGACCGAGATTGCGCGCGGCATTGCCCCGCGCCATGTGGATGGCGTCCTCGTAGTAATCGGTGGCCGTGACCGAGAAGCCGGCCGCCATGGCGGCCGTGGTGTCGAGGCCCAGGCCGCACCCCAACTCCAGCAGCGTGCGCCCCTCGCCATGCAAGGTCAGCAGGGCGTCCGCCAGCACGCGCGCCGATGGCCAGAGGTCGGCCCAGTACGGGAGCCGCTCATCCATGACGTAGTCGGCTTCGCTGATCAGGTGATCGGCGTTGGCCGGTTTGAACAGGGTGAAGGTCCGGGTCAGCGCACCCGACCCCACGGGCACCGTCTCGAAGTCCGTCGTCCACTTCTGCGTGAAGGCCGCGTCGAGCGCCGCGCCGTGCAGGGCGCGCAGGGGACTCGCGGTGTCGCTCACGACCCGGAGTGCGGCAGAGCCGCCGCCATGGGCAGCAGCGGGGGCGCGTCGGGCAGCAGGATGGCGTGCATCGTGGTGCCGGCATCCACGCGTGTCATCGCCTCGGGCACCTCCAGCAACGCGTCGGCGAGCGCCATGGTGCGCAACAGATTCGAACCCTGCGCCCCCGACAACCGGGCCTCCAGCAGTCCATTGCTGCCAACGCCGAGCGTCACGCGCAGAAAGTAGCGCAGCGCGGCGGGCGTGTCGGCGCTGTCCATCATGCGCACCGGGATGCGTGCGTGGTGCACGCCGGCGTGCCCGCCCAGCGCCCGAATGAGCGGCCACGCGAACAGGGCCGCCGTTACCAGCGTCGATACCGGATTGCCCGGCAGCCCCAGCCAGGGCACATCGCGCACCATACCGGTGCCAATCGGGCCGCCAGGACGAATGCGCGCCCGCCAGAACCCCTGGGTGCCCCCCAGCGCCGCGAGCGCATCCCGCGTGTAATCGTGCGCTCCTACCGATACGCCGCCGGTGGTCACCAGCAGGTCGCATCCGGCGTCGAGCGCACGCGCGAGCGCCGTTGTGAGGGCGTCGAGCGAATCCGATACCAGCGGCGCCATGGTCACCTGCGCGCCTGCTCCGCGCAGCAGCGCCGGCAGCGCATAGCTGCTCGACGACACCAGGCGGTGCCCCGCCAGCACCTCGTCGAAGCGATCGAGCAGCACCAGCTCATCGCCGCTCGACACGATCGTGACCCGCGGCTGCCGAAACACCGGGAGCTCGGCGGCGCCAATGGACGCGAGGGCGCCCAGGTGCGCAGCCCGCAACGACGTGCCACGCCCGAACAGCACCGCGTTGGCGGCGATGTCCTCGCCGCGCGGGCGCACATTGCCGCGCCCCTGCACATCGCGATCGCTCGTGATGTGCACCGTGTCTTCACCCCGATCCGAATCCTCGAGGCGAACGACCGCGTCGGCGCCGGGCGGGAGCGGCGCGCCCGTCATGATGCGCACAGCCGTTCCCTTCTGCACCCATGGCAGCGCCGTCGGATCGCTGCCGGCGACGCTGGTGCCGATCACCGGCAGGACACGCGGTGACGCGGCCGTGGCGCCCAGCACATCGGCCCGCTGCACGGCGTAGCCGTCCATGCCGGCATTGTCCCAGGCGGGGAGCGCCAGACGACTCGTGATGTCCTGCGCCAGGACGCGCCCCAACGCGTCCGCCAGGCCGACGCGTTCCGTGGGGATGGCGCGTCCGCCCACCGGTGCCAGCACGGCCGCCAGCGCGTCGGCAAAGGCGAGTCCCGACGCCGGGCCCATCCCCGCGCCTGCGGTCACGAACCGCTTCCCGCCACGAGCGTGCCGCCCGCGAGCATGGCCGCGAGCAGATCCTGCACGCGCTCCACCTCGCGGGTGGGCACCGTGAAGTTGTTCATCATCATGGAGAAGAGCAGCACCCGCCCGTTGGCGGTGGTCACGTAGCCACTGAGTGCGCGCGCCTTGTCGAGCGTACCGGTCTTGGCGCGCACATTGCCTTCTGCCGGCGTGCCACGCATGCGGCTTCGAATGGTGCCGTCCACGCCGGCAATCGGGAGCGCATCGCGAAAGAGCATGTCGTGCGGCGAGCGGCGCATGGCGTCGAGCACCTTCACGATCGCGCGCGGCGTCACGTAGTCGTGGCGCGAGAGTCCGCTGCCATCACGATACGCGGCATCGTTCGCCGTTACCCCCCAGGCGGCCAGCGCGCGTGCGCCGACGGCCTGCGCACTGTCGGCCGACCCGCTGCCCGTCTGCTGCAGCGCCACCGTCCGAAAGAACAGTTCGGCCATCTGGTTCTGCGACGGCTTCTCCATGCGCCGCAGCACGTCGGCAAAGGGCGGCGAGGTGATCACGGCCAGCGTGTCGATGGCCCGCGACGCCGTGTCGCGCCTGGCCAGCCGCTTCTGCTGCACCGTGATGCCGCGTTCGGCCAACGATTCGGTGAAGGCCGCCACAAAGGCATCGTTGGGGTGCCGATACGCCACCGTGAGGCGCGCGCTGTCGCCAGGCGCGAGCGTCCCCGACACGATCAGCGCCCGTCCGATACTGTCGTAGGCCGCCTGCAGGCGCGGCGGGCGGGTGCCGGCGGGGAGCGGTGTGCTGTCGCGCGTCACGGCATCCACCACCACCGATGGGTAGCGCCGCGTGGGCGCGGTCTGCACCCGTACCGGAGCACCCACGCGACGACCGGCGTGCACGGTGATGTACAGCTCCCCCTCGTTGTACATCAGTTCGTCGATCGCCGCACTGTAGGCCGCATCGAAATCGTCCCAGGCCCACCCGTAGCCTGTGCTCAGCCCGGGCAGCGCATCACCGACGGGGAGTACGCGTCCGGCAATGCGGCGTACGCCGCGGGCCGACAGCGCCTCCAGGGCCGCGTCGAACGCCGAACTGGCTCGACCACCGCGCAGTGCGTCGCTGATGCTCGGATCGCCGCTCCCCTGCAGGTACACATTGCCGTGCCACGTGGAGCCGCGCTGCACGCCGTGCAGCAGCACCGGCGTGCGCCACCGGAAGTCGGGCCCCAGCAGCGTCGTCGCAATGGCGCCGGTCAGCAGCTTCTGGTTGGAGGCCGGCATGAACAACCGGTCGGCATCGTGACTGGCGAGCGTGTCCCCCGACTCGGGGTCGACGATCAGGATGCCCAGGCGGGCGTTGCGCCACATGGGAGCGGCCACAACGGAGTCCACGGTGTAGCGGATCCGATCGCGCAGTGTGGGGGCCGGCACCGTGGCCACGGGCATCATGTAGGGAGCCACCGGCTCCGGTTGATGCGGCTCGAGCACCGCCTGCGGCGGTCGCGAGGCACAGGCCGTGGTGGCACCCGCGCACAGCGTCACGGCGAGCAGGCGCCGCATCATGCGTCCACCTCGTAGCAGCTGCTCAACGTGGCATCCTCCGCCAAGTGCACCTTGATCACCCGGGCGGTGGTATGCGCCAGCGCGGCCTGCACCCGTTCGCAGATGAAGCGCGACAGCAGCTCACCCGTGGGGATCATCTTGCCGTCGGCAAACTCCGGTACATCGAGATTGATGTTGCGATGATCGAACCGGTCGCGCACCTCCCGCTGCAGCACGTGGTCGAGGAAGCCGAGATCCACGAGAAATCCCGTTTCCTCGTCGACCGGGCCGGCGACGGTCACATCACACACGTACGTGTGCCCATGGTAGTGCGGGTGGGCACAGGCGCCAAACACCTCGGCGTTTTCCTGGTCGCTCCAGTCGGGGCGACGGTACCGATGGGCGGCGGCGAAAGTCACGCGACGGGTGAGCGACGTGCGGGGCATGCCAGACTACCGGAACAGGGGGAACGTGACACCGGCGGTGAGTGCCCAATTGGCACGCCAGGCTTCGCGTCGGCGGGTGTCGGTGAGAATGCTCGTGGTGTCGGACGCCTTCACGAAGTAGCGGTCGGGATACTGGTATTGCCAGAGGTAGTTCACGGCATCGATGCGCAGCTGCGGTCCGCGGCGGGGCAGGTACCGCAGGCTGAAGCCGTAGTTGAAGGCGAACTTGGTGCCGAACTGGTAGCCGCCCGTATCGGCACGGGCGAAGTCGCTGGCCAGTCCCGCGCCCACGTTCACCGACGGCATCAGATGCCGCCAGGTCTTGCGTCCCGTGAGCGACACGTCGAGCCCCGCATCGACCAGGTGCGTCGTGGCCCCCGGCGTGGCGATCACGCGCGTGGCGCGCGGGTTGCCGGGCGCCAGCACGTTCCGTTCACTCGGGGAGAGCACATAGCGCGCAAAGAGCGAGGCCGGACCGCCCACGCCGATGTCGTAGCGCAGGCCGGCCAGCCAGCTCGCCACGGGCGCCACGTCGGCCAGATCGCGCCTCACGGCCAGCCAGCCACCCAGCACCGTCGCCGACTGGCCGATCTTGAAGTCTTCATAGGGGCTCTTGTCGGGCAGGTATCCCACCTGTGCGCTCCCCGCGACGGGAAGCATGAAGGCGAGGGCGGCCGCCAGTGCCGCACCGGAACGAACGGGAAAAACACACATGGAGCGCATCAGGACGGAGAATCGGAAGGACGGGCGCGAAGATCGCGCCCGGTGATGTCGGGAGGCAGGGGAAGCCCGAGCAGCGCCAGCGCCGTGGGCCCCACGTCGCACAGCGCGCCGCCGCTGCGAAGTGGCGCGGTCTCGTCGGGATCGAGGATGACCAGAGGGACCGGATTGGTGGTATGTGCCGTGTGCGGCTGGTGCGTGTCCGGATCGATCATGAGATCGGCGTTGCCATGATCGGCCGTGATGATGAGCCGCGCGCCACCGGCGACGGCGGCCTCCAGCACCCGACCGAGGCAGGTATCCACGGCTTCCGCCGCCTTGATGGCGGCAGCGAGCGACCCGGTGTGTCCCACCATGTCCGTATTGGCGAAGTTGCACAGCATGAAGTCGTGTGTGCGGTGTGCCAGCGCATCACAGAGCACGTCGCACACTGCCCCGGCACTCATCTCCGGCTGCAGGTCGTACGTGGCCACTTTGGGACTCGGCACCACGCGCCGGTCCTCGCCGGGGAGCGGCTGCTCGTGGCCGCCGTTGAAGAAGAACGTCACGTGCGGGTACTTCTCCGTCTCCGCCGTGCGCAGCTGCGTCAGCCCCGCCTTGGCAATCACTTCGCCCACCAGGTTGTTCATCGATTGCGGGCCGAACGCCACCGGAAACGGAAACGTGTCGTCGTACTGCGTCATCGTGACGATCTGCACCAGCGGGCGTGCCCCCGTGTCGAACCCGTCGAAGTCGGGAAACGCGAGCGCGCGCATGGGCTGGCGCATGCGGTCGCTGCGGAAATTGAAGCTCACGAGGGCATCGCCATCCACCATCGGAGCCAGCGCGGCACCGTCCGGTCCCGGCATGACCCACGGCTTCACGAACTCGTCGTGCACCCCCGCCGCATACGAGCGCTCGAGCGCGGCCAGCGCGTCTGGCTCCACCGGGGCCTGGCCACGCACCGCCGCGTCGTACCAGAGCTGCGTGCGCTCCCACCGGTTGTCGCGGTCCATGCCGTAGTAGCGACCGCACACACTGGCCAGCTGCGCCTTGCCCGCGACCGTGGCGAGCGTCTCCCGCAGGAAGCCCAGGGCGCTTTGCGGCGGGGTATCGCGTCCGTCGAGCAGGGCGTGCAGCACCACGCGCGGCACCTGCTGCTGCACCGCCAGCTCCACGAGCGCATACAGGTGCGCCTGGAACGCATGCACGCCGCCGTCGCCCAGCAGGCCCAGCAGATGCAGGGTGCCGTGGTTGAAGCGCACATGCGCGCATGCCTGGAGCAGCGCGGGATTGTCGAAGAAGCGGCCGGTGTCGATGGCGCTGCCGATGCGCACCAGATCCTGCATGACCACGCGCCCGGCCCCGAGGTTGAGGTGCCCCACTTCACTGTTGCCCATCTGTCCTTCGGGCAACCCCACCGCCGTCCCCGATGCGGTGAGCAGCGTGCGCGACCCATGCGACCAGATACGGTCCCAGTTGGGCGTGTCCGCGAGGCAGATCGCGTTCGCCTCACACTCTTCGCGGTACCCCCACCCATCCAAAATGATGAGCGCCACCGCGCGATCTACGCGTGCAGACATCGGACTCCGGGATATGCTTCAGGATGACCGCTCCGGCCGCATGCCGGCCGTGGCGGAACGTATGTCGGGGATCGGGGGCCACCGCGTGGGCGGTGGGTCAGCCGGTGGAATCTAAACCTTGCCGTATCATGCGTGTTCGTCGTCGGACGCTGGTGTTGGCCCTGTCATTGGTGGCGTTGCTCCTCGTGGATGGTTTGCTGCTGCGGCGGCGCGCGCGCTACCGGGAGGAGACGGCGCGGTTGCGGGCCGGCATGTCCGAACTCGAGCAGAAGCGCGCCGACGCCATCATGGCGGCGGATGTCGACAAGGCCACCCTCATGCTCGAACTCATGCGGCGGCAGGCCCGGGGCGACGCAGCCCTCCACCTCGCGGTGAACACCGATTCGGGGTACGTGGCCCTCGATCGGGGGGGCGCACGGCTGCGCACGATGCCGGCCCGAATCGGCCCCGAGCGGCGGGTAGGAAGCGGCGCCGATACGGCTCACGTGGTCATTCCCCGCGGGGTTCGCAGCATCGAGCGCCTGCTCGCTGCGTCCGACGCGTGGCCGCTCCCCGACTGGCTGTGGGCCGACCGCGGCCTGCCCCCCGTGGCCAGGCATGCGGCGCCTGGGTGGACTGGGACGCACGCGATCGTGACCACGGGGGGAACCCTGCTGTATGCCGTGCCCGGCAGCGGCCCGCTCGCCGACAGCAGTTATGTGATGCCCGGCTCCGTGCGCCTCGATGCCGGCGACTTGCGGGCCATACGCGAGAACCTCACCCCGGGTACCCGGGTGTACTTCTACTGACATGACCCTGCACGCGGTACACCCCGCGCCCGGCAAGGCCCGGTCACGCGCGCCGCGACGTGGCTGGCGCGGCGCACCCCTCTGGCTCCTCGCGCTCACCGGGCTGGCGCTCGGGCTCACCGGCTGGCTGACCGTGGTCACCTTGCGCGCGCGCTTCGAGCGCAACGTGGCGCGGCTGGTGTTCAATGACAATTCCGAGGCGCTCGAACAGATCACCCTGCAGGCCGGCCTCGGCGCCGATAGCCTGCGCGCCGAGCTGGCCGCCACCCCCCACGCGCCGGCGGACTCCTCGTACATCGTGGTGTCCATCACCGACCGCCGCCTGTGGTACAAGCGCGGCGACAGCGTGCTCTTCACGGCGCCCGTGGCGACCGGCTCGGGGAAGCAGCTGGTCGTGAAGGGCGGCGCCAAGGTCCTGCGCTTCGAAACGCCCCGCGGCCGGCTGGCGGTGCAGCGTCGAGACTCCGCGCCCGCCTGGATTCCGCCCGACTGGCACTATCAGGAACAGGCCAACAAGCGACGGCTCGGCCTCACCCAGCTGGTGCGCGGCAAGCCTCTGCCGCTGCGCGACGGTGGGCAGATCACCGTGAAAGGGAACGATGTCGTGCGTGTGACCCCCGATGGCGCGATCCGGCCGCTGGCGGCAACGGACGGCCGCGAGATCGTGGCCGATGGCAAGGTTGTCATTCCTCCATTTGGAACAAATCAGCGCAAGTATCCAGACGTGCTCGGCAGCTACCGACTCTATCTGGGGGATGGCTACGCCCTGCACGGCACCAACAACCCGGCGTCGGTGGGGCAGGCGGTGAGCCACGGATGCGTGCGGCTACGGAACGAAGACATCGCGGAGCTGTACCACCGCGTGGCCGTTGGCACCCCGGTCTTCATCTACTGACGCCACACGCACTTACAGATGAGATTCCCGTAGGCGTTCATGACCGTCGGGTGAACGTGCGGATCAGGGTCAACTATATTTCCAGAACGGGCGTTGGGTCGTCTGCCGTCAGGCAGCTGTGTCCTCGACCGCGCGCCATTTCCGAACTCGTGATTCCGACATCCTCCGACGCTCAGGCGTCTTCAGCCAATCCCGCCGGTCCGGTCGGGCGGCGCGCACGAACGCGCCGCCGCGGGGCGTTTGTCGCGGCCCTGACCGTCGCCGCGCTCGCGGTCGTCGTGCGCCCGACCGGCATGTCGGCCACAACGGTACGGGCCCTGACGCCCGACACCCGTGCGGCCGCGCCGCGCGCCGCGTCGCTTCCGGGGCTCGACTCCC
>VYLE01000531.1_pt1 | contig 18936 bp, 15 predicted proteins | sample 5114391 | NCBI WGS metagenome assembly VYLE01 (sample SAMN12291771, study PRJNA351875) | freshwater metagenome | isolation source: freshwater lake | place: USA: Michigan, Kent Lake | collected 2013-08-15
ACCGGCGAGGAACGTGGGCCGCGCTCGCGCCGTCGCCGGGGGCGCGGTCGCGGTCGCGACCGTGGCGCGGAACAGGGGCTGACCCAGGAGGCCAGGGTCGAGGCCCGCGCCACCAATGAAGGCATGCCGACGGACGGCTCGCCTGACACGCCGATGGCCGTGATTGTCGAGGAATCCACCGAGGTTGCACCCGTCACCCTGGCCCCGGAACCCAAGCGTCGTCGCGTGCGCCGCAAGGTCGCAACGGGAGACACGGCCGCAGAACCGATCCCGGACGTCACGACCGACGAAGCCGAACCGGTCGCCGAACCGGCTGTGCTGGACGTGACTCCGGAAGAAGCCGCGGCCGCACTCGAGGCCCTGCCCGAGCCGATGGTTGCTGCAGTGGCTGAGCCAAAACCGGCCCCGCAGCCCGAAGTCGACGTCGCGGCGCTGATCGCAGAGGACCCGAACCAGATCGTGGCCCCGCCGGAGAAGCCCAAGCGCGGATGGTGGCGCCGCTGAATGGCCGTGATTAGATTGTGAGGATGTTCGCGGGGGGTGGTCCGGTATGAGGAGTCCGACTTGAACTGGTTACCCCGCATCCGCCTGTGCGCAACCGGTGCCGTCGCTGCCATGGGCCTTGTGCTGGCAGCGGCTTCGCCGGCCTCGGCCCAGAGCGCAATTCGGGACACCGAGATCGAAGGCATCATTGATGAGTGGGCCGAACCCGTTCTGGTCGCCATCGGACTGGAGCCGACCGAGGTCGAGATCCTCCTGATCAACGACAACCAGCTGAACGCCTTTGCGACCCGTGGCCGGATCATGGGCATCAACACGGGGCTGATCGTCAGGACCCGGACCGCCAATGAGCTGCTCGGCGTGCTGGCTCACGAGGCTGGCCATATCAAGAACCGCCATACTCTGCGTGACGGGGCCCAGGGAGCCGCCATGCAGCCCATGCTGATGACCATGGCGCTCGGTGCCCTTGCCATCGCGGCAGGGGCCCCCCAGGCCGGCGCCGTACTGCTGGGCAACAGCCAGTATTTCGGCACCCTCAGCGCCCTTCGCTACATGACCCACCAGGAAGGCGAGGCCGATAACACCGGTGCCCGCGCGCTGGAGAGCGCAGGGGAATCCGGCCGAGGCCTGGTGAGCTTCTTCGAGAATTTCCGCTCGCAGGAGGTCTTCTCCGACGCCCGCCGCTTCCCCTATTTCCGCAGCCACCCCCTCTCGTCAGACAGGATCGAGAACCTGCGCCGCTTCGTCTCGGAACAGTCCAACTACGATCGTATGGACAGTCCCGAACGGGTCGCCCAGCACGCTCTTATCCTGGCCAAAATCCACGCCTTCATGGACGATCCGATCCAGACGCTGCGCGACTATCCCGAGAGCGATGTCTCCCTGCCCGGCCGCTATGCGCGTTCGATCGCGTGGTACCGCGACGGCCAGACCCAACGGGCCCTGGACGCCGTTGATGCTCTCCTGGCTGAACAGCCCGAAAATCCCTATTTCTGGGAGCTCCGTGGGCAGATCCTGTTCGAGGAAGGCCGCCCCGTCGAGGCTATCGGGGCGCACCGGCGCTCTGTCGAGTTGCGGCCGGACGCCCCCCTCCTGCGCATCAATCTGGCCCACGCCCTGATCGAGACCCATGATCCTGCGAACCTGGAACCCGCCATTGCCGAGTTGAAGCGGGCCACGGCGATGGAGGATGACAACACCATGGGCTGGCGTCTGCTGAGCCAGGCCTATTCCAGTCAGGGCAAGGAGGGTGAGGCGCGCCTCGCCTCGGCTGAAATGTATTTCGCCGCCGGTGCCGAAACCGAGGCCACCCAGTTCGCCTTGCGGGCCCGTGACATGCTCTCGCCCGGGACCGCCGAATGGACCCGTGCCATGGACATCGTCTTCGCCTCGGGCGCGACCCAGCGGGACGTCGACGATGTGGACCGCCGCAACAGCCGCCGTGACCGCGGCGGCGTCATTCCCGCCGGCTGAGCTTGAGAGACTGAATGACCGATGCGCCCGATCCGAGCCCCGTCCCGCCCGCGCGCGCGCTGTCGCCGAAATGGCTCAGCATGACGGCCCTGGCGGTCTCGATCATCGCACTGGTGCTTGCAGCCCTGCCCCTTGCGAACGGTACCGGCGATTTCGGCGACAAGGTCCGCACCTATCTGCTGGCCCATCCGGAACTGCTGGACGAAGTGGTCCAGGCGCGCGACGCGCGCGCCTGGACCAACCGGATGAACGCCGCCAATGCTGCCGCGAGCGCCAATCCTGCCAGCCTGGCCGCCGGGCCTGGCGAGCCCGCCTTCGGCCCCCGGGATGCCCGGGTCAAAGTGGTTCAGTTCTTCGATTACCGCTGCCCCTACTGCAAGACCGTCGCGCCCGCCTATGTCGCCCTGATGCGCGCCCATCCCGATGTCCGCTTCATCTTCAAGGAATGGCCGATCCTTGACCAGGGTACCAGCGTGACGTCCCAGTACGCCGCACGTGGCGCTCTCGCGGCCCATGCCCAGGGTCGCTACCTGGCGGTCCATAGCGCCCTGATGGCTGAAGGGGCCCTCAGCCCACAGGCGGTCGACCGGATCCTGGCTGCCAACGGGGTCGAAATGGACCGGTCCAGGTCTGCCCTGCAGTCACCTGCCATCTCGCGCATCCTCGCGGACGTGCACACGGGGGCGGCCACTCTTGGACTGGAGGGGACACCGACCTTCTTCATCAATGGCCGATTGGCCGCCAGCAACGACCCGGCCATGCTTGACCGTGCCATCCGGGCCGCCAAAGCCGGCTGAATCGCAAGCGGGAGGCGATCAGCCGATCGCGCCGACGCAGCCCTCATCACCGCCCAGGGGCAGGCTCGCGTCGGTCAGCGAAAGGGTCCAACCGTGGTGGGTCGCCAGACCGCGCCGGCGGATACCGCAACCATCACCGGCGTCGCCGCCGGCATCGACGATGACCCTGCGACCCGCCGGTAGTGCCGCAGGATCGATCCTGCCCACGGCCAGCGCCGTGGGCGTCTCGCCGCCGAATCCGTCAAACACGCTGAGCATCGACCATTCCCGGCGCAGGCCCATCCACCAGGCATTGTCGGTATTCACCGCCAGCACGGCGACGCCATGTCCTTCGGCCGCCCACGCCAGGGCAGCCTGCGGGTCTCGAATAGCGCGCATCCCGGCCGCCGCTCCGAAGCGCAGTCGGGCACCGTCAAAGGCCCGGGTCGGCTCGATCGGCGACCAGACCTGGACATTGATACGGCCCTGACGGGCCAGGCCCCAGCCGACGATCTGCCGCCACAGGGCCTCGACAGCCTCCTGGTTATCGGGAAGGGCGCGTTCGAGCATTCGCGCCAGAACCACCTGTTCGCGATCGGGCCGCAGTTTTACGTGCGGGCCGGCGGGCGCATCCTTGGCCTGACCGACGCGGGCGGCGATGGCGAGGCGGCGTTCGAACAGGGCCAGCAGTTCGTCATCGATCTGGTCGATCTCATGCCGCAAGGCCGCCAGCGCCATGTGCTCGGGCGAGATCTCGATGGGTGCCGGCCAGACTTGCTGGAGGGCGGTCTTGGTACAGGAAGTGGACACGGTGACAGGACTTTCGATTTCGATGGACGGCAAAGGGGTTTTGCGAGCCGCCGCCCCATCCCGGGGCGGTCGCCGGCGAGGCCGTCAGGACGATGTCCCCGACGCCTCAGCCGGCGTATCGAAAGCCGTAGAAACACAGGGCCGCAGCCGCGCAGGCGCGGGCGAATTCAGTCGCAGCGATGGCTTGCGAACGGACCATGCCTGTCAAAGGGCGCACGGATCATGCCGCGTCAAGCCGCCTTGGTGCTTAACAGGACAAAACGCGTGCGGTTATCTTCGGAATCCTGGATGTCGTTGCGCAAAATCGACAATCCATAGACTTCTGCGGCCCGTGCCGGGGCAACGGCCGCACGGCTGAGGTCACCCGCCTCCGCGACTGCGCGCGCGGCACCGGCTGTATCGAAGGCCTCGACCGGCGTGATGCCGAGGGCAGCCAGTGAGGCCGGGCACTGACGCAGGGCGACCGGATGGCTTTCGGCGGTCTTCACCGTCCGCAGGCTCGCGCCGGCCGGAGCCATGAGCGCCAGACGGATAGGCCGCCAGACCTCGGACACAACCGTCAGATTGGCCCCTTCGACCAGCGTCGCCGCCGGCTCCACCCGGCCGATGGTGGAGTTCTCGACCGGTATCAGGGCGCAACCGACATCGCCGGCCATCAACGCAGCAATGGCAGACTCGAAGGTGTCATAGGCCACAGCCTCGTCCCAGGGCCGCAAGTCGGTGCAGGCCTCATGGCTGAAGGCACCCGGCGCGCCCTGATAGGCGCAACGCCCGCCGACAGCCTCAAGCTCGGGACCATCGCCCCCGGGTCTGTCGACGCCAGCCATCTCAGGCCGCTTCAGACCGGGCCCGGCGACCGGCCTTCAGCCGCTCGGCGACAAGGAAGGCCAGTTCCAGCGCCTGATCGGCGTTCAGACGCGGGTCGCAATGGGTATGGTAACGGCTCGACAGGTCGTCCTCGGTCAGGGCCTGGGCCCCGCCCAGACATTCGGTGACGTTCTGCCCCGTCATCTCCAGATGGACGCCGCCCGGGTGGACACCCTCGGCCTCAGCCACATCGATGAAGCCCCGGACCTCGCCAAGAATTCGTTCGAACGGCCGGGTCTTGTAGCCGTTACCTGCCTTCAGCGTATTGCCGTGCATCGGGTCGATCGACCAAACGACCCGCTTGCCGTGCTCCTTGACCGACCGCATCAGGCGCGGCAGGCGATCATGCACCTTGTCCGAACCGAACCGCCCGATCAGCGTCAGCCTGCCTGGCGTGTTGTCGGGGTTGAGGACGTCGATCAGCCCAAGCAGGTCGTCCGGCTCCATAGTCGGCCCGCATTTCAGACCGATCGGATTCCGGATGCCCCGGGCAAATTCGACATGGGCCCCATCCAGCTGGCGCGTGCGCTCGCCGATCCAGACCATGTGGGCCGAGGTGTCGAACCATTCACCCGTCGCGCCGTCGAGGCGTGTCAGGGCACTCTCGAGATTCAGCAACAGGGCTTCGTGGCTGGTGAAGACCTCGACGCGGCTCAGGTCCGGATGGCTCTCGGGCGTCACCCCGACGGCCTCCATGAAGGCCAGGGCCTCGGTGATCTTGTCGGCCAACTCGCGGTATTTGTGGCCATAGGCACTGTCGGTCGCGAACCCCATCGTCCAGCGATGGATGTTGTACAGATCTGCATAACCCCCGCCGGCGAAGGCGCGGAGCAGGTTCAGTGTGGAGGCCGACTGGTTATAGGCCCGCAGCAGCCGCTGCGGATCGGGCAGGCGCTCTTCCGGCGTGAAGGGCATGCCGTTGATGATGTCACCGCGATAGCTGGGCAGTTCGACCCCGTCGATCTGCTCGACCGCGGACGAGCGCGGCTTGGCAAACTGCCCGGCGATCCGCCCGACCTTCACCACCGGCTTGCGACCGGCGAAGGTCAGGACCACCGCCATCTGCAGGATCAGGCGGAAGGTATCGCGGATATTGTCCGTCGAGAATTCCTTGAAGCTTTCGGCGCAGTCCCCGCCCTGAAGCAGGAAGGCCTGCCCGGCCTCGACCTGGGCCAGTTTGGCCGTCAGCCGCCGGGCCTCCCCGGCGAACACCAGCGGCGGCAGCGCCCGAAGTTCGTCCTCGACACGCGCGAGGGCGGCCATGTCCGGATAGTCCGTCGGCATCTGCACGACGGGCTTCGATCTCCAGCTATCCGGGGTCCAGCGCATACTCATACCGCCAAGATAGGCGGATGGCTGTCCCGGGACAATGAAGACGGTGTCGCGTTTGTCAGCCCGCCGACATATTTCCGGGCTGCTGCTTCTCCTTCAGGGTCACCAGTTCCTCGGCCATGGTCGGGTGGACGGCGCAGGTGGCGTCCCACTGGGCCTTGGTCAGTCCGGCCTTCACCGCAATGGCGGCCAGCTGGATCATCTCGGGTGCTTCCGGCCCGACGATGTGGACGCCGACCACCTTCTGGCTCTGGCCGTCGACGACCAGTTTCATCAGCACACGTTCGTCGGAACCGGCAAAGGCGTATTTCATCGGCCGGAACCGGGTCAGATAGACGTCTACCTCACCGCCGCAGCTATGCCGCGCCTCGCTCTCGGTCAGGCCGACCGTGCCCACGGGCGGCTGGCTGAACACAGCACTGGCGACGGCCTCATAGTCAAAGGCCTGCGGATTGTCGCGGTAGACCGTCTCGTGAAACGCCACCGCCTCCCGGATGGCGACGGGCGTCAGGTTCATTCGGTCGGTGACATCGCCGATGGCCCAGACGCTCCCGGCCGTCGTCCTCGAATGCAGATCGACCTTGATCGCGCCACCGTCGTTCAGTTCGACTCCCGCGGTCTCAAGCCCCAGCGCCTTGACATGAGGGACGCGACCAGTCGCGAACATGACGACATCGGTCTCGATCTTCATCCCGTTCCCGAGCACGCTGAGCAGGCCCGTGTCGGTCTTTTCGATGGCCTTGTGCTGGCAGCCGAGGATGACCTTGATGCCGCGCTTCTCGATCTCTCCGGCCAGATGGGCCCTCACGTCATCGTCGAAGCCACGGAGGATGTTCGGGCCGCGATAGATCAGGGTGGTCTCGACCCCCAGACCGGCGAAAATCCCGGCGAACTCGACCGCGATATAGCCGCCACCGGCGATCAGGATGCGCTTCGGCAGTTCCGGCAGATGGAAGGCCTCTTCCGAGGTGATGGCGTGTTCCACGCCAGGCAGGTCCTGGGGAACCCAAGGCCGTCCGCCCGTGGCAATCAGGATCCGCTCGGCCGTGATGGTCTGGTCCTTGCCGAGGATCTCGACCGTGTGGGCGTCTTTCAGCACCGCACGGCCGTGGATCAGATCGACGCCCGCCTTGCCCAGGTTGGCGACGTAGATGCCGGACAGGCGGGCGATCTCGACGTCCTTGGCCTGGATGAATTTCGGCCAGTCGAAACTGGCCTCGACGGTCCAGCCATAGCCTTCGGCGGTATGGAACTGGTGGGCGAAGTCGCTCGCCATCACCATGAATTTCTTGGGTACGCAGCCCCTGATGACGCAGGTGCCGCCGACCCGATGCTCCTCGGCGACGGCGACGCGCTTGCCGCCGAGGGCGGTCAGTCGCGCCGCCCGGACACCACCCGAACCGGCGCCGATGACGAAGAGGTCGTAGTCGTAGGAATCGGCCATGGTTTGCTTTCGAAGCGGCGGAGGTCCAGCTTACGGACTTAGGAGTTCGATACCGGATTCCAAACCGATGATCGCCTCATCGGCCAGGTCGAGGAACAGGCCGTGCTCGACCACGCCGGTGATCAGCTTCAGGTCGTCGGCCAGCCGCACCGGATCATGGATGGCGGCGCATCTGGCGTCATAGATCAGATTGCCACCATCGGTCCGCACCAGTCCGCGCTCGGCCGTCCGAACCCGCGCCGGCATGACGATATCATGATCGGACAGGACATCGGCGATGCGGTTGGCGGTGGTCTTGTGGCCGAAGGCGACCACCTCGATTGGCAGGGCGAAGGCTCCCAGCACCGGCACCACCTTGGCCTTGTCGGCGATGACGATGCAGCGGGCAGAGGCCTCCCACACCAGCTTCTCGCGCAGCAGGGCCGCGCCGCCGCCCTTGATCAGGGCCAGTCCTGGCCCGACCTCGTCGGCCCCGTCGACGGTCAGGTCGATGCGGGGCGTATCCTCGAGCGTCGACAGCATCAGGCCCAGGTCGCGCGCCAGTTCCGCCGTCGCTTCTGACGTCGGCACGCAGCGCAGGCCGGGCAGATTCCGGGCCGCCAGCGCCTTGACGAACCAGGCGGCGGTAGAGCCGGTGCCGAGGCCAACAACCATGCCGGCTTCGACGCGGAGGGCGGCGGCTTCCCCGGCGTGACGTTTCTGATCGTCAGCGCTCATTTGGCCTTCGCCGCCTTCCTTGCCCGCATGGTCTCCATGAACCGCGTCGCCCAGCCGGCCAACGTCTGCTGCCGACCCCGGGCGAGGGCCAGATCACCCGCCGCCACATCCGCTGTGACCACCGACCCGGACCCGACCATGGCCCCTGCACCAATGGACACCGGGGCGACAAGCGAGCTGTTCGAGCCGACGAAAGCCCCCTCGCCTACCGTGGTGCGGTGTTTGAAGAAGCCGTCGTAGTTACAGAAGATGGTGCCCGCACCGATGTTGGCCTTCGCCCCGACCATGCCGTCCCCCAGATAGGACAGGTGGTTGGCCTTGGCCCCGGCGTCCATGCGTACGTTCTTGACCTCGACGAAATTGCCGACCCTGACGCCTTCACCCAGATCAGCGCCCGGACGCAGCCGGGCATAGGGCCCGACCTCGGCACCGGCCGCGACCGTGGCCCCCTCGATATGGCTGAAGCTGCGGATACGCGCACCGCCGGCGATCTTCGCGCCTGGCCCAAAGACGACATAGGGTTCGATCGTCGCCCCGCCGCCGACCTCGGTGTCGAACGAGAAATGCACCGTCTCCGGGGCCGGCATGGTCACGCCGGCGGCGAGGAAGGTCTCCCGCCGGACCGCCTGGAACAGGGCCTCCGCCACCGCCAGTTCGGCCTGGGCGTTGACGCCCATAACCGCGTCCTCGCCGGCGAAGACGACGCGGGTCGGCTGGCCACGCTTGCGGGCCAGTTCGACCACATCGGTCAGATAGTATTCGCCCTTGGCGTTGTCGTTCTTCACCTCCGCCAGCAGTTCGAACAACAGGGCCGAGGGTGCCGCCATGACGCCCGAGTTGCAGGCCGTCAGCGCCAGCACCTCCGCCGACGCCTCCTTGGCCTCGGTGATGGCCGCCAGCGTGTCGCCGTCCATGACCAGCCGGCCATAGGCACCGGGATCACGCGCCTCGAAGCCGATCACGGTGACGCCGTCTCTCGATCCGAACACGGGCTCGATATCCGCGGCCTTCAGCAGGGGCACATCGCCATAGGTGACGACCACCTGACCCTCGAACCCCTTCAGGGCCGCCTCGGCGCAGCGGACTGCATGACCGGTGCCGATCGGCGGATCCTGTACCGCAATCGCCGCCTCACCCAGCCGCTTGACGACATGGGCCCGAACCTCCGGCGAGTGATCGCCGACCACCACAATGATCCGCTCGCAGCCCAGCGCCTCGGCCGCGTCTATGGCGTGATCCAGCATGGCCCGGCCGCCGACCGGGTGCAGCACCTTGGGCAGGGGTGACTTCATCCGGGTGCCCTGACCCGCGGCGAGAATGATGGCTGCGCGAGGATTACTGGTCATGAATCGGTCCGGCGGTTAGTCGTCGCCAGCGGTCTAGCCCATCCGGGCAGCCCGGGGGAGATGCCGATGCGAACAAGCGATCTTGAAGGCTGGACCATCGCATTCGACCTGGACGGCACACTCGTGGACTCGGCTCCGGATCTCATCGGAACACTGAACCGGATGCTGGCACCGCGCGGTCATCCTCCCGTGCCACTGTCGTCTGCGCGCCATCTGGTCGGGCACGGCGCGCGTGCGCTGCTACGCCATGGTTTCGCTGAGGCGGGTTCCGTTTGGGACGAGGCTGCAGAGCCCGGACTGTTCGACCAATTCATCGATGACTATGTCGCCCATATCGCCGACGAGAGCCGGGCGTTCGACGGCGTGGTCGAGACCCTGGATCACCTGGCGGCGCGCGGTGCCCTCCTTTGCGTCGCGACCAACAAGCGCACCGATCTGGCGGTGGCCCTGATCGACGCCGTCGGCCTGACCCGACATTTCCGGATTGTAGCCGGCCCCGACCGGGTCAGCGCGCGAAAGCCTGACGGTGCCCACGTTCGCGAGGCCGTGCAGCTGGCGGGCGGTGATCCGGCCCGGGCTGTGATGGTAGGCGACGCCACCACCGACACCGGCAGCGCCCGGGCGGCGGGTGTGCCCTGCGTCGTGTGCAGTTTCGGCTACAATGATGCGCCCCTGCACATCCTGGGCGGCGACATCGTCATTGACAGCTTTCCGGACCTGATCACGGCAGTCGAGAGCCTGTGCCGCGCAGAGGTGTCCACCGCCATCTGACGGCTTGCCAGCCCCGGGCGAGCGGGCTATGTCCCCGCCTCCTGAAACGGCCGGATGCGTAGCTCAGCGGGAGAGCACCTCGTTCACACCGAGGGGGTCACAGGTTCAATCCCTGTCGCATCCACCATCCCTTACTCAATGCAATCGGATGTCTGGCACTGGGCTCGACCCCCTGGGCAGGACGCGCTGCGCAAACCGCCGAGGGCCCCCAACGACTGCGCCGAAGTCTCCGACAACAAATGAATCAAGCCGGATGATCTTCGGCAAACCTGCCCGGCTCACCCAGCGAGTCTGCTCCAGAGGCTGCGGCCGTTTCGAGCAGGGCCTGCATAAGCAGGCCCACCTGAATCGGTTTGGCGATCAAACCTGAGAAGCCCGCGGCCTCGTATTCGGGCAGCTGATGGGTCATGGTGTTCGCCGTCAGGGCGACAATAGGCGTCGCTTTGCGCAAGGTCTCGAGCTCCTGTGTCCGGATGAGCCGGGTGGCTTCCACCCCGCCCATGACCGGCATCTGGATATCCATCAGAATCACGTCCCACGGCTGTCTGGCCCAGGCGTCCACCGCCTCGCGGCCATTTTTGACGACCGTCGCCGTGACGCCGAACTGCTCCAGGATCGTTCGGAGGACGAGCTGGTTCACATCATTGTCCTCGGCCGCGAGCACACGCAGTCCGGCCAGCGAGAAGGTCGCGGGATGGGCGTCTTCAACGCTTTCGGTCCGGGGGTCCGGGTCACCCGTCCGGACCACATCAAGTCTGACCGTGAACCGTGAGCCTTCTCCCACCCGGCTCTCCACCGTGATCGTCCCCCCCATCAGGGTCGCGAGATCGCGGGCGATGGACAGGCCAAGTCCGGTGCCACCGAAGCGTCGGTTGATCGAGGTGTCCGCCTGATTGAACTCGCGGAAAATTTCCGACAATTTTTCCGGGGCGATGCCAATGCCTGTGTCGGAAACCACGATCTCGAGCCCCCCGTCGATCGAGTGCGCACGCATCTCCACGCTTCCGGCTTCGGTGAACTTCAGAGCGTTCGAGAGCAGATTGTAGACGATTTGCCGGATGCGGGTCGGGTCGCCGATATACCGGCCCTGGATCCCCTCGATGTCGAGACGCATGGACAGCCCCTTCTTGTTGGCCAGGGCCGTGAAGGCAGCGTGGGCCCCGCCCAGCACCTCGCTCATGTCGAAGGGGATCGACTCCAGCTCAATTTTCCCCGCTTCGATGCGAGACAGGTCCAGCAGGTCGTTGAGGATGGCGAGCAGGCCCTCACCGGACTGCTGCACGATGTCCAGCCTGGAAAGTGTCTGCTCGTCCGAGGTGTCGCGGATCATGACCTGGGTCATGCCCAGGATGCCATTCAGCGGCGTGCGGATCTCGTGACTCATGACCGACAGGAATGTCGATTTGGCAAGGCTGGCGGCCGTAGCCTCATCCCGGGCACGCTGGAGGTTTTCAATCGTTTCCTGCAGCTCGACCATCAGAGTCTTCTGCAGGCTTATGGCCGTGCCGACCGCCAAAGACTGATCCGCTATGGAAAAGTCATTCACGGTCAGGCCCAACTCGCCCCAGGCTGCGGCCCGACCCGGGGAATGGCTCAGGCAGAACACAAAGCCGAACAGCTGTTCGACCACGCAGCCGGACAGGGAAAGGCGGCCGTCGATCGACCTGATCTGCACCGCAGTCTGATCGCGCACCAGGGCGGCCGGATCCGGGGCTGCAACGGGGCGATCGAAGACAAACCATCGGTCCAGACGATCGCCGGCGCGCAAGTCTGGCAAAAACCGGGAGATCGATCGGCCAACGCCTTGAATGACGAGCGCCTCGTCAGTCACCAGATAGCAGGGAAAGAAGTTCTCGAACTGCCCGCCGGTCAGAACAACGTCCATGATCAGGCAGCCACCGGCGCATCGAACGTCACGGTGAAAAGCCTGGCCGCACCGTCTGTTCCGGAGAAAGCGACCGACCCGGGCTGATTGAACCGAATCAGGAGGCCTTCAAGCAGGCCGGAGACAAAGCTCTCCAGTCCGTCCCGCTTGGAATAATACGCCAGCTGAATGGACCGATCATCCTGGGAGACGACAACGAACTGCGGAAGCTGGGCGTCCGGCAGGGCGATCTGGATGCTCGCGTGCATCCGGTCGAGATTGGTCAGGGCTTCCAGAAGTGATCCGCCGAGGATCGACATGACATTGGCGTAGATCCCCTCGCCAGCGTGGCCAGCGGTTTTGACCCAGTGATGGCCGAAAGCCCGCAGCGTCTGGTCAACCGTAAGGCCCGCCGTTGCCGCTGCGGCACCAATCAGCCTGAATGTCGTCTCGTCGGGATAGGGTTGGGCGCTGACAAAGTCTCCGTCATCAAGTTTGGCGGACTGAAGAATCTGATCCCAGGCGGCCGGCCCGAACTGCTCGAGCACCATCGAGCGCGCCGACCTGTGAATCATTCCGAACATCAGCGCTTCTCTGGCTTTGGGCCAAAAGAGCAGCCCGGTAACCTTGTCTGTAATTCAGCAACAAGGCCTGTCCAGAGGCGATTTAACACCAGCGTTCTCTGAAGCCTGCCTCAGGCGACGCCCGCACAGATCCCCCAATACCGGGCTCATGCTCAGATCACGGAAACTCGAAGAGTACCGTCGCATCCCCCATTCCGGGTATTCCAACCGGGCCGGTTCGACGGCCCGGGCTCAGCTATCGCTCGACCGGCCTTTGAGGCTCGTTTCGAAATCCATGAAGATGTCGATCAGCTCCGATACGCTCGGGGCAGCAGACTTCGGGCCGAAGCGGAAATTCCAGAAGCTGGTGACATGCTGAATGGCACCAAGCTGTTCGCCCAGGCGAGCGAACAGCGCGGGGGCCTTAAGCAGGAAGTCCCGGAAGATGAGCGGATTGCCGTTCTGCGTCAGGCCGGCATAGGCCTCATCATAGATCTTCATCGTCTGACGAGTTTCTGACCGGGCCCGCTTGATCTGCTCGCGGACCACCTCACGGCCGCGGGCGAGATATTCCCGGGCCTCGCTGTCCATGGGTCCGACCGGTTTGATACTGGCGACCTTGTCCATCACGCTGGCGATATCGTCCGCCATACTGCCGAGCGTCCATTTGAAATAGAGGAACCCCTTCCAGCAGAAGATGCCCTCCTCATACTGTTCCGGATTAAGCCTCAGGACCTCGCCCAGACCGTCCATGCGGTCACCGGGCGCATTGGAGAGAATCTTGGCGGCCATCCGGGCAACTGAACCGGGCGAGGCCTTCGTCCCGCCGAGGCTGAGCTGGACCAGCGGCTCGATCTCGCGCTGGACGAAGCTCAGCATCCTCTGCATGTCGGCTTCGCTGATGGCGAAATAGCAGGGAGCCGGATCAATGCCGGCCCGGCTCAGCTGCTCGCGCAACAGGAAGGGATCCAGCGAAGGCAGTTGGTCGATAAGCTTCAGCGTCCGGTAGTCCGGGTGATCCACGGTGATCCCGAACACCTCCTTGAGAATGGGGGCGTAGTTGATCTGGTCAAAAAAGACATATCGACCGCCCGCTTTCAGCTCCCGGTTGTCGATTGGCACCACGATCTTGGTGGCAACCCGGCGCTGGCCCCGGAACAGGTCTATCTCGTTGCGGCGCAGCCGGTGTTTGATCAGGAGGGCCTGGTTCAGCCCGGGAGTCTGGAACAGGGGCTGCTCGGACCATGCGGCCGTATGGCCGTGGACCTTGTAGATCTGGAACAGATTCAGCACCCGAGCTGTGGAGGCCGACTTCTCCAGAAACTCAAGGCTGCGAACAGCGCGATCCGACATATAGGCCCTTCAGGCGCGCTCTACGGGAGCCTGCATGCCACCGCTATGTTTTCCGGAATGATAACGGACGGACATCTTACCGAAAAAAAGTGAGGCGGCTGGCGGAGTGATAAAGCCGACCGGCGGCGATCCGGGACTTGCGGCGAGGCCAAGGGCACCGACCGGTCTATGCGACAGGCAAGCCGGAAGGACCTTCGTCGGAACAATTGACCGCCTTCACCATTTTGCCTCTTTTCCTCACCATAAGCTCCGCGTCCGCCGCCTTCCGCGCCGACTATCCGCGCGCTGAATCGTGCTATTGGACCGCCCCATGCCCTTCCCCGCCAGTCATCCCGCGCTTGACCGCGCCCTTTCCGAACGCGGCTATGCCGAGCCTACGCCGGTGCAGTCGGCGGTGCTGGATGCCGAACAGGGACGCGATCTGCTGGTCTCGGCCCAGACCGGTTCGGGCAAGACCGTCGCCTTTGGTCTGGCCCTGGCCCCCACACTGCTGGGCGAGGCCGAGAAATTCGCCGAGTTCGGCGCGCCGGTGGCCCTGGTCATCGCCCCGACCCGTGAACTGGCGCTGCAGGTCTCCAATGAGCTGCAATGGCTCTATGCCCAGACAGGAGCCCGGATCGTCTCCTGCGTCGGCGGCATGGACCCCAAGGTCGAGCGCCGGGCGCTGGAACGCGGCTGCCACATCGTCGTCGGTACGCCCGGTCGCCTGCGCGACCATCTCGAGCGCGGGTCGCTGGACCTGACGACCCTCCAGGCCGTCGTGCTGGATGAGGCCGACGAGATGCTCGACATGGGCTTCCACGAAGATCTCACCTTTATCCTCAACACCGCGCCGGCCGAGCGCCGCACCCTGATGTTCTCGGCCACCCTGGCGCGCGACATCGTGCAGCTGGCCAAGACCTATCAGCGCGACGCCATCCGTATCGACACGGTCGCCGGCAACGCCTCCCATGCCGACATCGAGTACAAGGCCATCCGCGTGGCCCCGAACGAGGTCGAGCTCGCAGTCGTCAATGTGCTGCGGTATTTCGAGGCCCCCGGTGCCCTGGTGTTCGCCAACACCCGCGAGCGGGTGAAACATCTGACGTCCAGCCTGCGCGAGCGTGGATTTTCCGTCGTCGGCCTGTCCGGCGAACTGACCCAGAGCCAGCGCTCGGAAGCGCTGCAGGCCCTGCGCGACGGTCATGCCCGAGTCTGCGTCGCCACCGACGTCGCTGCGCGCGGTCTGGACCTGCCGGACCTGGGGCTGGTCATCCATGCCGAGATTCCGGTCAACAAGGCAGGCCTCCTGCACCGCTCCGGCCGCACCGGCCGCGCCGGCAAGAAGGGCGTCTCGGTCCTTCTGGTCAGCTATACGCGCCGCCGCAAGGTCGAGCTGATGCTGCAGTCGGCCTCGATCAAGGCCGAGTGGTCGGGCCCGCCGTCTGCCGAGATGATCCTCGAGAACGACCGCAAACGTATGCTGGCCGACCCGGTCCTGACCGCCCCGGTCGAGGACGAGGACATGCTGGTCCTCGGCCGCCAGCTGCTGGAGAAGACCACACCCGAACAGGTCGCGGCGGCCCTGATCCGCCTTTATCAGCAGAAGCTGCCGGCCCCGGAAGACGTCTATGACGACGACCGGATGAAGCGCCAGCAGGAGACCGGCAAGAACGACAAGGGCCAGCCGGACGTCCCCTACACGGACTTCGCCCGCGGCGGCGACATGACCTGGTACCGGATCAATATCGGCCGGGACAAGAACGCCGATCCCAAATGGCTGATGCCCACCATCTGCCGGCTGGGCCATGTCACCAAGCGTGACATCGGCGCGATCAAGATCTTCGAGCGCGAGACCAAATTCGAGATCACCCAGGAAATGCAGGCGAAATTCGAGGCCGCCATCGCGCTCGGCCTCGAGGACGGGGTGAAGATCGATCCGGCCGTCAAGCCGGGTCCGTCGGAGAAGCCGGTCAGCCGCTGGGACAAGAAGCCGGCGGGCGACCGTCCCGAGCGCAAGCCGTGGAAGGCCCGCGAGGAGGGCGGCGACAAGCCGGCCTGGAAGCCGCGCGAGGATCGTCCTGAAGGCGCCAAGAAGCCCTGGGTCAAGCGTGAAGACGCCGCCCCCGCTGCTGAAGGCAAGAAGCCATGGGTCAAGCGCGAGGATACTGGTGACAAGCCCGCCTGGAAGGCCCGCGAGGATCGTCCGCAGACCGAGAAGAAGCCCTGGGTCAAGCGGGACGACGCCCCGGCCCCGGCCGCCGAGGGCAAGAAGCCCTGGGTCAAGCGCACGCCCAATGATCCGACACCCGAGGGCAAGAAGCCCTGGGTGAAAAAGGCCCCGTTGGCGGGCAAGACGCCCTGGGTCCCCCGCTCCGACGCCGAGGCCGCTCCGGCAGCGGCGGGTGACAAGCCGTGGAAGGGCAAGCCCAAAGGCAAGCCCCAGGGCGGCGACCGGCCCTGGGCGGCCAAGGATGCCCGCGGCAAGCCGGCCGCAGCCAGGCCCTTCAAGGCCAAGGGGCCGCGCTAGGCCGTTTGTCCGCGCCACCGGCCTTTCGTCCGTCTGAAGATCAAGGCGTGTTGCATCGCACAAGCGGGTCGCCATAGATGGCGGGATGCCCGCACCGGCCACGCTCACCGTCGACCTGAACGCCCTTGCTGCGAATTTCCGCACGCTGGAAGCGACCGGCGGCGTCCCCGTGCATCCTGTGGTCAAGGCGGACAGCTATGGCCTGGGGGCCACGGCCTGTGCGCAGCGATTGATGGCCGAGGGCGCACGGACCTTCTTTGTGGCAAGGACCGCCGAAGGCGAGCGACTGCGCGCGGCCCTGGGCGAAACGCCGGCCATCTATGTGCTGGACGGCTGCCTGCCCGGCCGCGCCCAACGGCTCAGGGCCGCAAGCCTGAGGCCCGTGCTGAACGCTGACGCCCAGCTGGCCGAATGGCGTGCCGCGGGCGGCGGGGCCTGCGGCGTCCAGATCGACACCGGCATGAACCGGCTTGGCTTCCGCGCCGGGGCCGCGCCCGAGCCGTTCGAAGGGCTCGAACTGGTGCTCAGCCACCTGGCCTGCGCCGATGACCCGGCCGAGCCCATGAACGGACGCCAGCGGGACGCCTTCGCAGCGGCCTCGGCCAGGTATCCGGGGGCTGTGCGATCGTTCGCCAATTCCGGCGGCGTGTTTCTCGGTGCCGACTATGCGTTCGACGCCACGCGTCCGGGCATCTGCCTCTACGGCGGCGGACCCGAGGGGCGTCCGGACGACCGCATCCGGCCCGTCGCGACCCTGGCGGCCGAGGTGCTGCAGCTGCACGATGTGCCCGCCGGCGAGAGCGTCGGCTATTCGCGGGGCTTTGTGGCGGGCGAGGCGACACGGATCGCCACCTGCGCGGCGGGATATGCGGACGGCGTGCTGCGCAGCTACAGCCCGCGCGGACAGGTCTTCGTGGCCGGCGAACTGCGTCCGATCGTCGGGCGGGTGTCGATGGACGCCTGTGCGATCGATGTAACCGGGCTGGACGTCGCCGTCGGCGACCGGGTCGAGCTGTTCGGTGCCAACCGGCTGCTGGACGACGCGGGCGCGGCCGCGGGCACCATCGGCTATGAGCTGATCAGCGCGATCAGTGTGCGCGTGCCGCGGGTCTATGTCGGCTGAGGCGGCTCAGCGCGCATCCCGCACCACAGCCCCGCCCTTGATCACCACGGGCACCGTCTCGAGCATCCGCACATCGGCGAGCGGGTCGCCGGACACGGCGATCAGGTCGCCATAGCGGCCGGTCACAATGGCCCCCACATCGCCCTCCCGCCCGAGCGCCTGGGCAGCGTTCCAGGTCGCGGTGCGGATCGCCTCGGCCGGGGTCATGCCGTATTCGACCATGATGGCGAACTGCCGGGCGTTCTGGCCGTGCGGATAGATGGCGGCGTCGCTGCCGAAGACCATCCGGGCCCCGGCGCGGTGGGCGGCACGGAAACCGTCGCGCTGCACCTGGGCGGTCTCGCGGTCCTTGCGCAGATTGTCCTCGGTGACCCCGAACTCCGTGCCCGTCGCCTGGGTGAAGTCGGTGTTGTAGATGTCCATCGACAGCCAGGTCCCGTGCTGGACCGCCAGACGGATGCCCTCGGCGTCGATCATCGAGGCATGTTCGATCGTGTCGATGCCGGCCCGGATGGCGTCACGGATGCCCGAGGCACCGTGGGCATGGGCAGCGACCTTGATGCCCCACATATGGGCTTCATCGGCGACGGCGGTCAGCTCGGCCAGGGTCATCTGCTGCTGGCCGGGTTCGGTATTGCGCGAGAAGACGCCGCCGGTGGCGCAGACCTTGATCACCTGGGCCCCGTATTTGCGGACCTCGCGCACGGCATGGCGGGCGTTCTCGACCCCGTCGGTGTTGAACGGATTGGCCTGGGCCATTGAGTACGGCATGCCGGTAACGTCGCAATGGCCGCCGGTGGCCCCGAACGAGGCTCCGGAGGGAATGACCCGCGGCCCTTCGACGAAGCCGCCGTCGATGGCCTGGCGCAGGGCCACATCGGCGAAGGCCGGACCGCCGAGATTACGAACGGTGGTGAAACCCGCCATCAGATTGGCCCGGGCGTGCGGGACCTGAAGCACCGCGCCGAAGCCGTCGGCGTAGTCCAGCTCGTTCCAGCCCGAAACATAGGGGGTCGAGGCCAGGTGGACGTGCATGTCGATCAGGCCGGGCAGCAGGGTCAGACCCGGCAGGTCGAGCCGACGCGCATCGGCCGGCAGGTTCGCGGGGGCGGCGGTCCCGACCGAGGTGATCCGGCCGTCGGTGACCACGACCACGGGATTGTCGACATAGCGGCCGCGCTCGACATCCACCATGCGGGCCGCGGTGACGACGAGGGTGTCAGCGAAGGCGGGTGTCGCCAGCGCGAGGGTGACGGCGAAGGCGGCGGCCAGACGATGCAACATGGGGACTCTCCTGTGACGGTGAAGCTGGCACGGCGGGCGGCAGGGAGCAACGACGCAGCCGTCGGCGCCGTCTGTGACCAGGCGGTTATGGGAGGCATGGCGGAGCGCCCGGGCCTTCGCCCGGAAAAGAGAGTTGAATACCGTTTCGGCGAAAGACAGACGCTCCGCACGGACGGTTTTCCGGAAGCTTGCGTCGGGTGGCC
>VYLE01000532.1_pt1 | contig 18855 bp, 13 predicted proteins | sample 5114391 | NCBI WGS metagenome assembly VYLE01 (sample SAMN12291771, study PRJNA351875) | freshwater metagenome | isolation source: freshwater lake | place: USA: Michigan, Kent Lake | collected 2013-08-15
CAGGAAGCCGATGATCTGTTCTTCGGAAAAGCGCTTCTTCACGTCCAATCTCCTGGTCAGGTGGGATTGGACTCCAATTCGCCGTGCTACTCAAAACCGGGGGGACGTCGTCGCCATCGAGTACCAGGAGCCGGGAGGAGCAGAGTTCTTTGCGCTGAAGAACCGTTTGTCGTTCGAGACGGACGCAGGTGAGGTCAATCCGAACCGACTCTCGACCCTGAGCTCGCCGATCCAGAAGTTCCGTTGGGTACACTTCCCACGGAACGCCGATCTGGTCGGTGAGTTCCGTTACCGCGTCACGCCAGTCTTCATGAATGAGGCGGACGAACTGAGCTACGGTGAGGCCCAAGACACTTCGATTGCACTGGGAGGCGAGACGTACCCGGGCCTGTTGAATGTGACCTTCACGCGAGGATTCGTGGCGTCGCAGGCCTTTGTCGACCGATATGAGCAACACGGACCCATTTCTACTCTGATTCCCGCAACAGCAGACGAAGGACTCGACTTTGTCCCCACTCATCCCAAGGCCGAGGAGGCACTGGCGTGGATGGGCTTCGAAGCCCGTCGCGCCGTGCTAGAGCTGCTAGACGAAGCTATTGCGGATCCAGAGGCTCAGGTCTATGTCGTCGCGTACGACCTCAGCGAAGCCGCTTTCGTATCTCGCCTAGAGATGCTCGGGTCCAGGCTCAAGATCATCATCGATGATTCGGAGGATCACGGCGAACCCGACTCGGGCGAGTCTCAATCGGCAGAGCGTCTAGTGGCATCGGCTGGGGAAGACAACGTCAGACGTGATCATGTTGGTGGCCTGCAGCACAACAAGACGATCGTGGTCGACGGGCCGGCTTTGCGAGCGGTTGTTTGCGGCTCCACCAACTTCAGCTGGCGCGGTTTCTATGTCCAATCCAACAATGCTTTGATTCTTATGGGCGATGACGTAACAGAGCAGTTCAAGGCAGCCTTCGAGAACTATTGGCAGCATGTGGGCGCGTCGGCGTTCTCGAAATGCCCATCCGCGCAGTGGTCGAAGTTGGAAGTGCCGGATGTGGACATCCAAGTCGGTTTCTCGCCCTTTTCCAAGAAGAACTCAGTGCTGGCATCGATCGCCGATGAGATCGAGCAAGACACGACGTCGAGCCTGCTCTTCTCCCTGGCATTCCTGTATCAGACACCCGGCCTGATTCGCGACGCGATTACAGATCTGATGAGTAGGGATGACATCTTCATTTACGGGATCTCGGACAAGAAGTTCGGGGGATTCGATTTCCTGAAACCGGGAGGCAATCTCGCACCAGTTGCTCCGTCTGCACTTTCGAAGAACGTCCCGCAGCCTTTCAAGGCTGAGCCGAAGGGCGGTGGCGGCAATCGGATGCACCACAAGTTCTTGGTTATCGATTTCGACAAGCCGACTGCGCGCGTGTATCTTGGCTCGTACAACTTCTCCGTTGCCGCGGATTCAAAGAATGGTGAGAACCTGGTCCTCATCAAAGATCGACGGGTCGCGACGTCCTACATGGTGGAAGCGCTGCGTATTTTCGACCACTACCACTTCAGGGTGGTGCAGGAGGAGGCGAAGAAGGCGAAGAAGAAGCTTTCGCTAAAGAGACCGCCGCGAGCTTCGGGAGAGCATGCTTGGTGGGAAGACGCATACTCAGTTCCGCGAAAAATTCACGATCGTGAGATCTTTGCGTAGGCGATGTCTTCCTGATCGAGACGATGCTCGATACTCCATCTGACGAAGCGGGTTTCAGGGCGTAGAGGTCCGGACGCCACAAAAGCAATCGGCGAATGGCTGATCTCAACTACGAGAATTCAGCACCACTCCGAGTAGCAACCCTACCTCATGGTTCGCGGCCCTGTCCGGCGCCCTGGATAGCACGCCCGTACCAGTACCCCCGCCTCGCGTCTGCTGCTCGCGCGGATAGCTTAGATGAAACAGATCCGCACCACCCCTGGCGGCGCGGCACCAACTTGAGAACCAACGGCCTACTGCGGCAGTAATTCTCCACGAGCATCAATCTGGCCGACGTCTCGCAGGCGAAGTTGGACGCCGTGGCGCGCCAGCTCAACGAACGGCCACGCAGAATGTTGTGCTACGAAACTCCGGCAGAGCGATATCGACAAACCGTTGCGTCGATCGGTTGAATCCAAGGTCGATTGAAGACATCGGCTCTAAGAAGGCCGATTCCGCCCCTAATCAGACGCTGAAGTGACAGAGCGGCTCGCCGGAGGACCGCCTCCCGAACCGGCATCATCGAAGCTCTTGCATGACCTGGAACCAGCCATTACTGACTGAATCAGCGCGAAGCTCACCCACAGCGCGCTGATTCAGAGAGCAAGGAGCCCTGGTAAGAGACCTCTTTGCAGTGGAAGTCTCCTTCGGCGTCGGCATAGATATCCAGCAAAGTGCGCTGCTTGGAAAACAGGTTGATGTCAAATAGCATCTTCATTCCAACGAGATACCGATCTGAAAACTCCCCGAATGAGTAATTTAGGAGGTGGATGTTCTCGACATAGCTGCCCTCGTGGATGTTGAAGGAGCCCACAAGGATCTCCACGGTGTCGGCGCTAATTCCGCAGTAGAACTTGGCATGAAAGTCGGTCTTGAAGAACGCCTTCTTGTCATGGAGCGCGGAAAGAGTTGGGTTCAAAATACCCCAGCTACTCAGGAACTCAACGTCCATATCCGTATCCTTCGCCGCTTCCTTCAGGAGATTGAAGGTTGCCTTCCGAGTGATCAGCAGGGTCTTCGAAGGATCGGTGTACTTCAGAACCCAGTTCCAGAGATTTGGAACCTTCTTCTTTGCGCCCGGATAATTGAAGCCGATGAATGGCGCAGCCAGCAGGACTGCGCTGTGGCCGGCCCGCCACCGAAGAAGAAGCTTCTCTAGGATCGCGATACAGTCGTCGCGCGAGAAGATGCCATCAACATCGAGAGTCTTGTCTCTTTCCGATAAAGGTGCGGTGGGGGCAATGTTGATGAGCCAGAAGTCTGCTGCCCGCTCGGCGTACGACTCCACGAAACATCGATAGAAGCGGGCTTCATGGGATCGACCACAACTGCAAGGCGTTTCGACGCGGACGCTGATGCCCTCTGGAGCTCCTCCGTTGCTGTTAGCCAGGTACCAGTTCAGATAGCCTGCGAATGCAGAGTTGATCGATTTCAGATGTTCGCTTAGCGCGCCATAGGCTGTTGCGTCCAGTTCCTTCCCGCACGCAGCGCATCGATACAACGCTCTAGATTCGAGGTCGTAGAAGTCTTCAGGCTCTCCAGTGGTCGTAAGCCGCATTCGTTCCACGGCTTGGCCCATATCGACCACTCCATGCTTGGCAAGAATATACGTTCGGCTGTCTATCTCGTCGTCCCAACTATCAACGATGGTCGCGCCAGACAAGACGCTGGAGGCGTCATCCGGATTCTTCACCTCTAACGGAAAGAGCGAAGCGCACGCATCGCACTTCAGCACCCAACCACCGGAATCATTGATTCCGCCGGGGTAGCGCCCAACGCTCAGATTGATTTTCGCTCCACATATCGGGCACTTCACAATCTCGTTTCTATGCACGGCGTCCATTAGATTCTTCCTTTTCTCTCAATCTTGGACACGCAGGTCGGCTAGCTAAGGCGACCGACCGCTACCCGAGCGAAGGCTGTCGATGAGTGCTTCTACTAAGTGACTGTCATGGGAGCTGATGTACCCGCCTCCTGTCGAAGCAGACATGAGCGCGCCCGAACCAGGCCACTCCTTGAGACAGCGCCGGCTCGATCCACTTAACAAAAATCATTGCACCGGCTAGAGTTTCGCTGCCAGCGACTTGAGCCGTTTGCTTGGCCTGGACAACTTAACGCGAAGCTTTCCGTCCTTCGACGATGCGAGGCTTCTGACGTAGTCTTTCACTAGGTCGAAGGCGTCCGAATCATTGATCTGATACCAGCCGGACTTGTACTTGATCTTTCCGCTCGCGATGAGCCCTTCTATATCTGGATAGTTCTCAGCGACCTGCTTGATTCGCGCCCTGAGCTGCTCAATTTCCGATTGCGTGATTGGCATGAATTTCTCTAAATGATGTCTGACGGTTGGGATGGACCGATCCGCACGGCGAGTTCGGCTTGTACGGCCTGATAGATCTCAGAGCCGGCCGCCTTGTGCATCCATACGCTGGAGTTCCGCGTGGACGCGGGCCAGCTCCGTAACAAGAGCCGGCATAGCGTACCTTTTTCCCAGCACCTCAAAGTCCCCAGTGTTGATGAAGTACGCCCTGAAGAATAGAGCCTTAGGCCCATTCCTGTTTGGCTCCGGACCGAAGAACTCGGGAAATACATTACCGGAGAATGCTTGTTCTTTGAAGTAGTCGTCGAGCTTCTCGTCGAGATGCTCTAGCTGATTCCGCAAGTCACGATTCTCCAGCGGACTATCGGCTGCTATACCGAGCTTGCCCCGCAGGTATTCCCCTCTAGGCCTGTAACGTTTTCCCACCGGCCAGAAGTACTTGGATAGCGCCGCAGCATGTACGGCGATGCTCTGAACCTCGTCCAAGCAAGCGGTGGTGTCCAACTCAACTTGTTCCAGCTGCTCAACATTGCCCCTGATCAGGGCTATCACCGCCGCGATATTCTGGGCCGCTCTCAATGCCTGCGTCGTATTGAACAGCATCGCGTTGATGTAGAAGGCCTCATGCGGTGGCCAGATTGCACTATCGGTAACTGAAGACTCGCTTTCCATCCGGTATTAACCTGCGTAAGTGCAGCACTGATGCGCCTGCCAGCTTGAAACATTCTGATCCTAGGGCCGCCGGCTTTGACTAACAAGCCGACCTTCCATGGACGAGATCCGACTTACAAGCAGTCGCATGTTCTGGAGTTCTCACACATGGCCAAATATGCGACTCCATCAACTTCATTGGAACGGCACATGTCCCCTACCCCGTACTCTTCGTCAGATTGCGGGAAGCCTTGCACCCATCCTGGAAGCGGGAACATCCTAAGAATGGACCATGGCGACTACTTTTAGGGTGGATAACGCCACGCCGGCACACCGGACATTGATCGCCTGCCTTGACGCTCTCCGGAAGTCGCTGGGAACGAAGGGTTGGCCGGGCGGTGGCTGGCACCTCCTGCCCGACCTTTCGCTTGAACTCGCACGAAGGAAATCGGCTACACCCATGGAAGTCGCCATATGGACTGGACCGCAACTGCAAGGTCCCACGCCCACATTCCGGACATATCTCTAGAGATTCGCCATCAACAGGCTCGATCTTGATCTGCTCCTTCCTCGCCAACTCCATCAGGAAGCGCGAGGGCTGGCCTAGCGTCGTGTAGAAGCGAACCTGGTTGCGGGCCCGGGTCATGGCCACGTAGAACAGGCGCCGCTCCTCGGCCATGGGGAAGGGATCGGGAGCTGGCATGGCCAGCTGGAGTGCTGGATCGTCCTGTATCTGGCTCGGGAAGCCGCGCGTACCTTCGATGACGTTGAGTACAAAGACGTACTCGGCCTCCAACCCTTTGGATCCGTGCACCGTTCGATACTCGATCTCCAGCCGGTCACCGAAACTGGCTTGCCACGACCCCAGCGCCGCCGGCTTGTCATCTCCGTACCGCCCAAGGAGCATGACGGAGATGTGCGTTCCCCTGGCCGGCGTGAGCTTGCCGCTCACGGCAAGCCGGTGCATGTGGGCCAGTTGCTTCTCGACGTACCCGGCAATGCTCGCCTGATCCACGAAGCCGTAGGCCAGCATCGGGGTCTTGGATAGCGGATTGGTTGTCCTGACCTTCTTCCTGATCTGTGAGGGGTTGGCCTGAATGAACTGGCTGGACACCTCGCATAGCTCCTGCGGACACCGGAAGGTGGTGTTTAGCGTTAGCCTGGTGGCGTGATCAAAGGTCTTCTCGAACTCGGTCATGACGGTTATGTCGGAGCCGGCAAAGCGATTGATCCCCTGCCAGTCGTCGCCCACGACGCACAGATGCGCGGGCGGCTCCGGCTGGGCCGCCAAGGCTTTCAGCAACCTGATACGGGCCCTGGAACTGTCCTGGAACTCGTCGGCCAGGATGAGGGTGTACGGGCTCCTGTAAGCCCCGGACTCCACGTGCATGGCCGCGAGGATCAGCATGTCCTCGAAGTCGATAAAGTGGCCCGCCTGCAGGCGCCTCTCCCATTCGGCGGCGATCCGCTCGTAGATGGCCAGATACATACGCAGGCGTGCGCCGAACCCGTCCTTGGACTGCGCCTCCAGTGCGGCCAGCAAGTGTTGGTGGGTCAGGCCGTTGTTCTTGACGTGCTGCTGGAACACCCTGAACGAACGGGCCAGGTCCTGCTCGTGAACGGGCGGCAGGCCAGCGGCTTCCTTGCTTGGATCAAACGCGGGTTGGATGCCCCGCTCGATCAGCGCCCGTTCCAGGGCCGGAATTGCTTGACCCGCTAGCAGCCCATGCGATGTGGTCTCGAACAGCGCGGTCCCCTTCTGGGCATGCAGTTCGCGCTTCCACCTCACGCCTGCCAGGTAGTCCTTGAACTGCTTTGGCGCTTTCCCCTTGTCGTTCAGGGCGAAGTGTTCGTGGTAGAGCTTGATTTCGGGATAGTAGAAGTCCGGGAAGTACTGCCGATGCTGGTTGTCGGCCGTGTCGTGCTCGTAGGGCCGCTCGTACTCGTAGACCACGCCGTTGTAGAACAGCCAGTCGGCGATCGTCCGCTCCTCCTTGCTCTTGACCACCTCACCCCGCGCCGTCCGGAAGCCGCGCACTCCACCGGAGTAGGCGTCTGGCTCGTCGGGCTGGTCCCACCTCCCAACATCGCGCGCATAAACAGTCCGGAACAGGTCCCAGTCTCGCTTGAACGATCCGTCCTGCTCGGAGAGGCTGCGGATGATGTCGCCCACCTCCCGCACGTCGGCGCCGGGATTGCTCGGGTCAACCCAGGGGGCCAGCGACGGCTTCTTTCCGGTGGCCTTGGCGATGACGTCGATGCCGAAGGCATGGAAGGTACTGGACCTGAGCTTCTCGACTTGCGAGATGTCTTTCAACTGCTCCGCAATGCGCAGCCCAACCTCCTCGGCGGTGGCCTTGTTGAACGCAAGCAACAGGATCTGCTCCGGCGTGGCCAGCCCCTCGCGCAGCGCATAGCCGGTCTTTGCCACCATCGTGGACGTCTTGCCGGAACCCGCCGCCGCCACGACCATGACGGCGTCGTCCATACAGACACAGGCGCGGATCTGCTCTTCGGTGAGGGGGTTCTTCTCCACCGTGGCGAAGAAATCCCGACGCACCACTTTCTGGTGCGCCAGGTGGCTCGCGTTCAACTTGTCGAATTGGACACGCAGTGTTTCTTCGGGCGATGAGTCGCCGATCGCCTGCTTCCATGTCTTGCGCGGGTGCTTGGGGGCGGGGTGCTTGGCCAGGAACCGTTGCACCGCTCCCTTAGGGATCCATCGACCGCCGTTGATCATTACTGAAAGGTGGTCCACCCAGCCGTCGAACGCCGACTTGAACTTGTCATCGTCTCTCTTCTGGTCCGCGTTGCTTTGGGCCTCGAACGCGGGTTCCACCCTCGAGGGGAGTGGTGGGGGATCGGCTTTGGGCACCTTGCTACGGAATATCGACCATGCCAGCCAGATCGTGCCGAACTGGACGACGCTCAACCAGAGGGTGAAGACCTGGAGAATTGTCCAGATCACCCAGAAGGCGACGACCCAGCCCCGTTTCCTACCGCCCAACGCGATGGAAAAGAAGATGATGGCCTGCCATAGAAGCACACCTTCGATCATCCCCTCACCCCAGTCCCTATGGTCTGCCTCCCCAGAGGCCATCTTGCCATGGGGCAAACGGCGTTTGCCCCGGCCTCCCTATCCGCCTATGGATCCTTCGCCACCCGCCTCACGACGCTGGAGAAGTCCAGGCCGCCGTTGCCCAGCCGGCTGTTCATCGCACAGAGGTTCCCAGCCTGATCGCGGCATTCTCTCCGCTCAGAAACCTTTACCAGATACGAACAGTTCAACCTTATCGCCCTCAACAAAAATGCTGTCGGCCTCGTTGCTGAAGCCCAGCTTCGTTCCGTACGCCCCCTTCAGGGTCGCCGAGCCGGTATAGAGGATCATGCTCTCTCCCAGGACGTATCCGTACCGCGTCAGTCCGCAATCGTATAGTCCATCGGCGCCCTTGGGGTACTGCGCGTACTTGGTGACGTTGTATTGCGGATCCAGCAGCTTGACGAACGCCTTCTCTGCGTCGGCAACCACGTTCTTCGGAGAGACGTTTGGGAACAGCCCGAAGTCCTCGAGGTCCTCCGCCGTCTCGAACGTCTTGAAACCGGTTGTCTCCAGCCTGAAGAGGAGGAGATAGGTTTCGTCCGTGACCCTGGACTGCGGGTGCTTCTGCGACTCGTTCGAAAGGATTGCCACTCGCTTGTTGTGACCGTTCTTGATCAGCCGGTCGAAGCTGTCTCCCTTCTTGGCGATGCCCACGTAGAGGAGTTCGAACGTCAGGAGCTCACGATGATTGTCGAATCCGTAGATGCCTGCACGATTGCGAGCACGGTAGAAGAGCATCGCGTCTGTCGTGAACCATTCGAGCAGCTTGGCGCCCGGCTGATCGCACGGACGATCCCATATCCGGATCACCTTTTCACCCAGCTCGACTTCGAACGATGAGCAGTTCGCTTCCACTACGCCAGGTAACTCCATAGCCCGCAGCGCACCGCTATCGGAGAGTCCGCTCTTGAGGCGAATCATGAAACTAATATCGCCGGTAGCGTGGTCAAACTTGAAATCAACGAACTCGGCCTCGCATCGACCACCGATCAGGTAGAAGTCACTCCGCCTAAGGATGGCTTCAACATCCCTGTCGTCCTGCAGCCAGTGGGCCTCCTGGTTGGTGATCGGGGGAAACACGAGCTGGAGAACGCTGAGCTGGCTCTTGGTTGTCATGTCCATCCCTGTTACTTGTGAAAAATGGGCAGCTCGACACATCTGAGATATCGAGCCCTGCATCAGGCACCTTGCCCAGGCCGTGTCCGACTCTCTCGCATACGGTACAGACAGAGTCTTCCGACACTCCGCGACGCGAGGCATTTCCGCATGACCGCCAGCACTTCCCACCATGGAGCCCGCTTATCGAGCTCTGTTGCACTGCCGCGGGGAAGGATGCCGGCTCCCCGCTGGGGGGCCTCACAGTTTCGCTCCCCATCGATTGCACCCCAGCCCAATGGGAATCCGAAGCGCATCAGATACCACGACGACGCCCCGAGGTCCGGCGTCGCTTCCTAGTTCCGCTTGAAGAGCGAACGTTGCCTGCCCTCTCGGGCAGATTCTTCCGATGACTGGATCCTCTGGTAGGTTCCGAGCACCTGCTCTGCAAGTGTCGGGAGATCTGTCTTCCTGATCTCTCCGAGCATCGTCAACGTCTCGGGCATGTCCGTGGGCCTTATCGGCCGCTCCCCGTACTCGACGAAGGGGCCATCAGATTCCGTCAGTAACCTGTCGGACGGGATGAAGCGGATCAGCGAGTGCGTCCTCGCGTTCCTCATCATCTCGATGTTCACCGAGAAATAGCACCCCTGCTCGAGCGCCCGGTGCGCCTCCGCCTTGGTTCCGGTGAACCAGTGGAGCACGGGAATGCAACTGCGGTTGTGCAGGCTCTCCTCCAGGGCCCTGAGCACCCATGTCACCGAACGCACACTGTGGATGCTGAGGACCTTGTCACCCTGCTCACTGCAGGCCCGCAGGATCCTGTCGAAGACACGCCGCTGCTCCTGGAAGCTTGCATAGAAGCGGGGGCTCGCATCCAGCCCGACCTCCCCGACGTAACGCGCACGCTCGAGCAGCTTCTCGAACAATGGCAACTCATTGGACCGCTCTGCCACGAGTTGTGGATGTAGACCGAGGCCGACCATGACATAAGGGGATCCGAGCGCAAGCTCTACGTTGCGCTCGAATGTCTTTGGGGTCGTGGTCACCGCAAAGGTGGCAACCCTGCCCTCATCGCACTCTCGGATGACTGCCAGATGGTCACGGTAGAGATCAATGTGACAGTGGAAGTCTATCGAGCTTGGCAATGCGGGGGTCATGTCTATCAGTCCGAGGGCCGCGCCTCCACGTTCGCGATCAGGTCGGCAACCTCTTCCAGCCCCTCGCGGTATACCGTCTCATAGTCCCCCCAATCGTCCGGAAAGTCTATCAACGGCCCTGGCTTGTGGATGTCGAAGCGCGCGCTGCCTGGCCGATTCCTGAGGCGCGAGATGGCGAGCTGGAACGACCTGACGTGCTCCCCCTTGGCATCCCGGCTGTCAAGCTCGGCGTCCTCGATTTCCTCCAGCTGATAGTCGGTATCGTCCTCGCCCAATCCACGCTTTATCGCCGCGCGCCGGATCAGGCAGGGTACGCAGTGGCCACAATTTTTTGGCTGCCGCCGCTCTTCGTCGGGAGAGAATCTCGCCTTGGAGGGCGACGAGCACGAGATGGTGTCCTTCGCGTGCTCCCGGAGGAACGCCTTGTCCTCACACTCTTCGACCATCTCACCCTTCGTCATATGTCGATAGGCGTTGTGAAGGACTCCGCGCAGCCCAAGTTCGCGCAAGATCTCATTGAAGCGGGCCATGTAGTACGGATGGGTCGTCCGCGTGCTCAGGGAGCCCAGGCGAAGCGGGTCGAGCGGAACGTTAAGCGAGATGAGCCCATTCTCGGGCACATGGATGTTCACATCACCGCCAATTGCGTCTGCGCTTAGTGCCGCCAGCGCGAAGAAGAGGAACGACCGCCCGCGCAACGTGTTCTCCGTCCAGCTGCCGTCAACCACCCCGTTGTTGAAGCCTACCCTCGCGCGCAAGGCGAGGAAGGATGCCTTGCCGTAGTGCTCTTCGAGTGCCCGGAGGCAGGTGTCCTGATGGCTACTGGTCACACTATCCCAGTAGTGGCTGACCAACAGAACACTTGTCCGATCCGAGAGCAGGTCGATGGCACCAATGAAGCTATCCAGTCCCCCGGAGAAGAGGCAGACATCCGTCGGCCTCCCCATGAGTGTCTTCGTCAGGGGCTCGAGTAGCGTTGCAGCCGCCGGCGATCTCGGACGGAATGTCGTGGTCCACCGATCCCCGGTCAGAAAGTTCAACGTCCTCTCCAAGAGGGGCGTGATCCTCAGCCATGCCGGATGATCGGAGACGGGGATACAGACCTCCAGCTCCCTGGTCCATCCATCCTGCCCTTCAATGCCTCTCTCGACCTTGGTGTCCGCCGCGGTTATCGCGGCCGCAAGTATCGCCAGGTCAAGAGACTGTTCCGATGGCTGCAGCCCGAGCTGCTCCAGCTTCGAGAGGCTGCCACCGAGTAGATAGTCGACATCGACGAAGCCGTCGAACTCGAACTCGGTGACATGGGAGCCCTCGAGTCGCGTATCGACAGTATCGCGGTCATCGGCACCCACCCTGAACACAATTGATTGCCTGCTCATTTCACGTCTCCTGCCATCGCAGACACCAGATCGAAGGCCGCGACGTAGATTCTCTCGACGGTTTCCTTCACCTGTTCGTCTGACTTCTGTGCCAGCCCATCAAAGTGCTCCCCAAGGCGTCCGCGCACGCATCCGGATACGAATTCGTGCAGCTGCTCGAGAACGTGCTCGACATCGTCTACCGTCTCTGGGAGGTCGATCGCGTGCTCGCCGATGTCGGCGACCACACGGCCCTCGATGGTGTTGATTACAAAGCTCTGAAAGAACTCCGACAACTGCTCGCCCGTCATCTGATCAAATGTGCCCACACCGTCGTCGGCGAGGCCTGAGATTGCATCGAGCATGGCCTGCCTCGCTATCGCCTCATCGATCCGCCCGCCCGGTGGGCACATGGTCTCAAGCATGGCTAGAAAGACGTCGGCCGCGGGCCGCCCCGCCAGATGCTGTAGATTGAGCTTCTGCAGGGCGGCGACAGCACCCTGCTGATCAACATCGCGGATGACTTGCAGCAGTCGGGCACCTACGCCCCGGGATGCACCCATCCGCCTAGCAGCATTGCGCGAAGAGCCCGTGCCGTTGCGGACATACTGTGCGACCGAACGCCGGAGCCTGTCCGAGTCGCCGCCTCTTACGAATCTTGTGAAGTTGCCCTTGGCAACGCTTAGGCGACCCGCCGCCGACGTATCCGGCGCGGCGGCAGGAATCCTTGGCGGATTCGCCGGAGTGGCGCCAGGGGGGGCGCCCGGAGCCCAACCTCCCCCGGGAGTTGCGGCACCCGGCGCGGTGTCATCCGCCCAGCTTGGAACCAATCCGCTCGGGGCTCCGCCGTATGGTTTCGAGGTTCCCATGGCTCACTTTTCCCCCAACGTTGCGATGACGCCTGCAGCCGCGCTGAGCGCTGAGTTATCCGGCTGCTCAGCCCAGCTCTTCAACAGGCCCTCGTAGTCAGCGACGACGGCCGGATCCTTGAAGGCGTTACTAAAAGTAGCCGCCGCCCAGGCACCCAGCTTTGCGGCGGGAAGCTCCCGTGCGAAGTCCAGCAGCCTGCGCTCCAGTTCGGGGCGCACTTTCGCCAGCTCAACGAGTCCGCGAGCACCCGCGGGCTCCTTGCCAAAGGATTCGCCCTGGAGAATGCGCATGCGCACGTCGTCGAAGATCTCGCCCGCGGCGGTCTCGGTCAGGTCCAAAGTCTCCTTCGCCGCCGCTTTCAGTTGGATTGGTCCGGCCATCAATCCGGCCACGATCTGATCGAGCCTGCTCACACTGGCCGAGCCGCCAAAGAGCATCCGCTTATCCCTGGTCACGAAGACGTACGGCCGGAGGTCTGCCTCGGCCAGCCTGGGCTCAAGAGAGGCCCACGTCCTTATCCAATCGTTCTTCAGCCAGTCCTCGATCTCGGTAGGAACCACCTGCTTGCCGCCCGGTTTGGTGCGCAGCACCGTACCCGGCTTGGGCGGCTCCGCGGGCGGCTTGTCCGCCACCACGGCCGCGTTGACATGCTCTTCCAGTGCCCGAATGCGCAACGAGTGACCGTCCGCCGCCGCGCTTGCCTCGCGCGCGATCTCGTCGAAGAAATCCGGCTTGAACCGCTCCGCCAGCATCAACTTCGCAAGTACCGGAACCGAGATCTGCGTGCCGAATCCGCGGGCCTCCCCGATCTCCCTTCGCAGGAGCATCGAGTTCAGGAACCGCTTGATCTGTCGCGGATTGCCCTTGGTTCCCTCGGCCAGCATTGATGTGATCTGATTCGCCAGCACCAGGTCCTGGCCGGCCTCGAGATCCTCTTTGTCCAAGGTTTCCTCGAGCGTCTTCTGCGAGATCCCCTTACTCAGCCACGGCTGCCGCATGTCTTCGCGGGCCTTCTCCAGCAGCCTCTGGAATCCCCTCTTCTTGCGTCCCAACCTGGCCTCGACAAGCAGCAGGGTGATATAGGTCCTTGTCTCCGCGACGCCGAGCGCCGGGATGCGGAACGGCACCTGGATCAGCTTCTCCAGATAGTTCCTTGCATAGCTCACCGGACCGGATGAGGGCGGCAGATCGGGGAAGTGCTCTCGCACCGCGTACTCGATCATCATCTCGTCCGCACCGATGACGAATGCCGTACGGTCAACGAACAGGAAGAGTCGGATCGCCTCCAGCGTGCCGATGGAGGTCGAAGGAAGGCAGCGGTCCAGATCGTCCACCATCACGACGAGCTGTGTCACTTCCGCCGCGTCCAGCAACTGCACGAACTCCTCGCGGAACGCATGGATGTGCGCCGGGACACTGTCCTCCTCGGCCTCCTTCAAGAACCCGGTGGCCTCCTCCGCGAAGCCCTCGATGTCCTCGCGGGTGAGTTCCGAAGCCTTTTTTCCCAACGCGGCCTTGGCAGCCCCGATCAGATCACCCATCTGGCCCAGTGTCGGAATGCCCGTGGCGAGCGTGAAGGCTAGGCCCCCGGCCTTCTTGGCAGCCTTGAGCCAGTCGACCCGCCGTAGAAGTTTCTTGGCTGCGTCCTTGACCTTTTCGGACTTCGGCCTTGCCCGCTTCAGCTCCTCGATGATCGTCTCCAGGACGACGGTCTTCGCGTCCTCGAATCCCTCAAACGCCCAACCGTTGAACCAGATGCAGAGCACGCCCTCCTTCTTCTCGAGGGACGCCTGAGCCATCTTGAGAACGCTGGACTTTCCTGCGCCCCAGTCGCCATGGACACCGACGGTAATCGGCACCCCCGGGGACTTTTCGATGAGCTTCACGACCGTCTTTGCGATCGCCTCGTACTGCAACATGTCAGTCGCAGTTTCCTGATCACTTATGAACATGTTCCCCTCTCCCTTTCGATGCTTCCGTCCTACGGATTCTCGCCACAGCCCCCTGCTGCAGCGGACTTAGATGTTTCTCCTCAATGCGAGGGCTCAACTTCTTCTTTCCATCTGGATGATTCGACCGTCTCTGATCTGTGGAAAAAGGCATCTAGCGTGCGCGGGCAACGAGGCTCCGAGCTCACGGTGTCAGCATTCTCAGAACCTGAGGTCCCGCTGAGACCCCGATCCGTGAGGCAGCAAATGCCTCGGCAAGCAGGGCACGGCGAGTCCTTAGATAGCTACTCCGCCAACCCCTCCGAGTAGCGCCACCCGAGCTCCGCCTCGATACGACGGCGATAGCGAGTGTCGATCTGTTGTGGCGCACGCCGGACGTACTCCTCTGCCAGCTCTCGAACGGGCGCGGAAAGGCCGGCAAGATAGGCGACGGCCTCCTCGAGGCTGGGAGCTCGATCATCCGAGCCGGAGAACTTGGGCGGGAGCGCGGTCCAGACCACGGACTCGATTCCCCTCGCATCGGCCCATGCCTGCAAGCCAGGGAGGGAGCCAGGACGCGAGTCCCCTCGCGACCATGAACTGACATGCCGATCAAAGTTCTTCCGCGGAACACCTTCGCGCGCCCGCAACTCTTCCCGCGCCTCGGCCAAGCCCACGCCGGAGAACGTCGTCCAAAGAGAATGGACGGGCTCGGCACTCTCGGAGAGCACCAGCGTCAGCCGTCCGTTGTTGGACTGTCGGAGAAACTCGACGCGGACGACGGGACCGTCTGCCTGCCACGGTGAACCGATCGAGAGCCCACTCGAATCCCAGACGAGCGAGCCCCAGCCTAGGAGCGCAATCATTAATGCGCCCCCATGATAGGAACCGATGCAGGCACTAAGCGGCTGTCCGTATCAGTCGCATCCACGCACCGATCATCGGGTGGCGCAGGTGTGTCGCGGACGCTGAAGACCCCGGCGGCAGGTAGTGACATAACTCTCCCTGTTCCATGGCACACCCTGACCAGCGAACTGATCGGGCGCAGATATCGACTCAATACTCTAGTCAGAAGGGAAATCAGGCTCGGAGAGTCCCAAGCGGACCCGGCGCTACGTCCCGAAGATTCCCGTCCACCCCAATGCAGTTCGAACATCCCGGCGGCCGCTTCGCGAACCCCCGAAACTGGTCTGGCCCGTTGCCCCCTGGCAAGCGCCAGATCACATTCTTACCCAATCACCGCGTGCCGGCATGACCAGTTGTCGTAATTCCCCACCTGCGCGGGATGACTTTGGACATGGGGTTTAGGCAACGGATGCACCTATTCAAGGCGGCGGGCCCCCGATCGCCTGACTCCTGCGTAGCACGTCTCGCTGAGACCGCTAAGGTATGTCTGCTTCCGGCTCGAAGCGGACGCCAGGGGGCTCACGCTCGCCGCTTGAGGGCCCGGATGGGCTTCACGCCCGGGCTAGGCGGGTTGCATGGCCGGCTCCGACATCCTGGCGCGTTGTCCATGAGGATCCCAACGCGAGGAGCCGGACATGCCACGCCAAACCTGGGTAACCATGTGGGAGCAGTGGCGCGACCTGATGGGTGCGCCGAGCAGTGCGGTCCGTCGCGAAATTGACATACGACTCGAGACGCGACCGTGCATGCTTTATTGGGGTGACTCCTGGTTCAGCACACCGCTCTACCTAAACCTTGCCCGTCAGAGCATGCGACGCATCGATGGGATCGGCATCCTGATCGGAAAGCCTGGGGCACGAGCGGAACGGCTCTTCACTCCCTCCGAAGTCAAGGATAAGGTCAGCCGCCTTCGCAATTGGCCATTTGACATCGTCTGCCTGAGCGCCGGCGGTAATGACGCGCTGTCAGATCGCCTTGCCCAGGTATTCAAGGCGCAGATCAAGACCGGCGGGACAGGCACGCTAACAGCAGACGAAGCGTATCAACAGTTCCTTGGCGCAGGGATCTTCCGCAGCATTGTGGCCAGCTACTCCATCCTCTTGGACGAAATGGGTTCGCTCGTGGCCCAGGCAGGCAAGAGTCATATCCGTGTCATATCACACTCTTACTGCAAGATCGTCCGACTGGGTGCGCCCGCGTCGCTTGATGTAGAAAACATCGGCTTAATCGCATGGCTGAAGGGCGAGACGGGCCCTTGGTTCTGGAACGTCATGCAGCATGTCGTCACCGACAAGTTCCAGGGCCAGATCTTCGCAGATCGAATGATCGAAGACTTCAAACAGGACGTCATGGCCCATTTGGAGGGGCGCTACCCGTTCTTCAAAGCGTCCGACTTCCATTCGGTGCCCGAAGCGCAGTTGCCGGAATTCTGGAACGACGAAATTCATCCCGCTGAGGCCGGCTTCGCCACTCTAGCGACGCCGTTCAATGCGGACATCAAGGAACTTCTTCCTCCGTCAAAGCGGAGCGCGGTGGCATAGAACGTCACGGACGGAAGCCCAGCAATCCACGATCGGCGCCTCGACACAGCATTTGGGGGTAGACAGAGTATGGAGGGAATAGGACGAATTCGACGGGTGGTTCGGGACAAGCTCGAGTACAAAGGTGCTATTACCAACCTTTGGTTCAGCGTCGCCACTGTCGCCTCCCTGCTGCTTCCAGCGGGAATCTACTTGGCATTCGCGATATCGACGCCACCGCAGTACGCGTACGTCGTCGAGAGCGCGGTCGACCGCGTTTGGCCCCTGCTATTCGCCCTCTGCGCGTCCATCTTCTACTTCATCGCGACGTTGCAGATGATGAGATCTCATGGGCAACTAATCCGTCTCAATCTCGTCGCGGCGTCAGCACACCCTTTGTCTTTCCTGGTGTCAATGATCGCCGCTGGGCCGAGAAGTGCATTGATCATTGCCGTTCTTGTGCTGTTGATCATACTTGTTGCAGCCATCTTTCTCCTGCTGCGGCAGCCATCCAAGGTCTCAACCAAGTCGACATCTCGGCGCCATCTGGTGATCGTGGGGATGGCCCTGGGAGTCTACTTGGCACTTGCAGTATCGACTGCTGTCGAACCCATCCATGTGCCGCGCCAGCTTGGATCATTGCTGATTCTCACGGTCTTTTCTGGATCCCTTGGGGTGGTGCTGTGTCTTTTCGCTCTCAAACCCAAGTGGGCTGCAGTTGCTGGCGTCTACGCCTTGATTGCTGCCTTCCTCTTTGCTCCAAACAACCACCGCGCCCCTGTCACGAAGAGCCGCAACTCCCCCGCAGAATTGCAGGACGCGTTTGCGGAGTGGCTGAATAGCAGGCAGGATGTGGCCGCGTATCGCGATAGGAACAAGCCGTATCCCGTCATTCTCGTGTCGTCAGAAGGCGGCGGAATCTACGCTGCTGCCCACGCCTACGGAACGCTCTCTGCCATCCAGGCGAGCTGCCCCACGTTTAGTCAGCATGTATTCGCAACCGTAGGCGTTTCGGGAGGGGCACTGGGCAACCTGCTCTTCGCCGGGTCGGTCGATCCCCGTCAGGCACAACACCAACCTTGCAACGCGAGCGCTGTGCAACCTTCAGGCGCTCCAGTTCTTGCGGACCATCTGTCCCCCGTACTAGCTCGGTTTCTTCTTCTCGAGGTCCTCGACAGATTCACTCCTGGGCAGCTACTGCAAGAAGATCGAGGACAGATTCTGTCCGATTCGTTTCTCGATGTTGCGCCCGACCCCGTACATGCTAGAACTTCGCTGAGTGACAGCTTTGACCCACGCGCTGCTCGACCCGCAGTCATCTCCGTGGCGGTCAACGTCGCAACTGGCGGCCGAGTGGTCCTATCTCCGATCGACCCCGGCGGCTGGGGCCATACGAGCAGGTGGTGGCCTTCCGATTCAGGAAAGTTTGAAAGCCAGCGCATCAATGAAAAGCAGGAGATCAGCTTGATCGATGCCGCAGGGCTGTCGGCACGATTCCCTTGGATAACGCCGACAGGTCGCCTCCACGCCTTTCGCGATGAGGAGTATGTTCTCGCGGACGGCGGGTACTTTGAGAACAGCGGTGCAGACACTGTGTTCGATCTTTTCCTTGCGCTTAGATCGACCTACCGCTGGAACAGTCATCATGAGGCTGCTGAGGCCGCCGACGATTCGAGCAGCGAGCCGCAGAGCACGAGGGCCGCAGCGTTGTCTGTCGAGGAAGAGTCGTGTGATCGGCCACGGATCGAACTGGTCGCGAACTTCCACGACCCGGCGAAGTGGAGTAGCTGCCGTACCCCTGTTTTCATCATCCACTTCGCGTTGGCCTCAAGTGAGCCCGCCGTCCAGCAAGATTCTGAGGGGACGGCAGTCCTTGCTCCGCGGCAGTCGTTCCTGACTGACCCGTTGCGCACGCTGCTAGCAACTCGTCGGTCTCGAGGCGAGATTGCTTTACGGCATATGGATGTCGAACTCTGCGGGACTAAGCTCCCAGGTTCAGAATGTTACGGCTCTCCTGGGCGCTCGTTTGGCATGTTTAGAAACGATGTATCACCCGTGGCCTGGAATCTCCCCCTGGGTTGGTTCATGGCTCCACGCGCTTTCGACCAGATCGTCGGCGAAACTGCAGATCGCCGGTGGTTCGATTACCGCAGCTTGAAGGAGCAGCATGAGGGTGACACAGAGCTCTTGATCTACCACTTGGATCCGTCACTTT
>VYLE01000534.1_pt1 | contig 18806 bp, 15 predicted proteins | sample 5114391 | NCBI WGS metagenome assembly VYLE01 (sample SAMN12291771, study PRJNA351875) | freshwater metagenome | isolation source: freshwater lake | place: USA: Michigan, Kent Lake | collected 2013-08-15
GCGCGGGCGGCGGGTTGTTGGCGACGACCGGCGGCGGTGCGGGAGGTGCCGGCGGCTGGCTCGCCACGGGCGGCCGCGATCCGGCGGCTCCCGGAATGAAGGAGAAATCCTCGGCCAGTGACGAGGAGATCCAGGGCACCTGCTCGCCGCGCGAGGCGCGGGTCACGCCCATCTTGGTGCGGTTCAGCGTCTCCTCGGCCATCAGGTCGGGGACGCGGATTTCCTTCAGCAGCTCTTGGACGAACAGGCTGTGCTCGCCGCCGGCATCCGACACGACCGAGGCCAGCGCCGCGGAGTACATCACCAGCGTGCCGTTCGGTGCGATCACCGGGGTCAGGCCGGCCGAGAAGCTGCGAAACCGGCGCTCGAAAGGATTGCGCCTGGAGGCGTCGATCAGCGCGATCTTGACGCCCGCGCCGCGGCTGTTGAGCTCGCCCAACACCGTCTCGATGCTGAAGCCGTCGCGGCGCACGTCGGACTCGGTCCAGATCTGTGCATCGACCGGCAGCAGATAGCTTTGGCGGGCCGACTGGATGCCGAAACCGCTGAAGAACACCAAAGCCACCGAGCCGGGCTTGATCTTGCTGTAGAGCTTGTCGAAGGCACGGCGCATGCCGTCGCCGGTCAGGTTCTCCCCGATCTCGACCGAGAAGCCGTCGCGCTTGAGTTCGTCGGCGACGTTGCGGGCGTCGTTGATCGGTTCCTTCAGCGGGCTGTCGGCGTCCGGGTATTTCGCATTGCCGATGACCAGTGCAAAGCGGTCGCCGGCCGCCAGCGACGGCGCAGCGGGGACGAGCGAAAGGAGCAGGGGCAGAAGGAGAAGAAAGCGGATTTTCATAATGAGCGCGGTCCAGCCAAAAAGGCGCCGTTACCAGCTTGCGCCGCGGCGACCTTAACGTACGCAATGGGCATTATCAAACCGCGGATGGGGTGCGTCAACCGCTTGGAGATTCGGCATTATCGCGACAATTGACCGCGACGGAGGAGGGGGCCGCGACGGGAATAAACCTGCTGTTGCGGATGGAGTTGTTGCGCGCTTGTCGGGCATTGCAGACACCATGTGAGGGCAGCCCCGTCGTAAGCCATTTCCGACGACGTCAGTGTGATTGGTCTCACATTACCGGTCGCCTGCACGCGCGGCCGGGCATTTGACCTTTCCGGCGGACGATGGCTTGGTGCGCGGCATCGTCCTGCAAGAACCAATTGAAGAAAAGCAAGACCATGGGAAACGCCTACGAGATCTACGCGTTGCGCTATGCGACGATGTCGCCCCGCACCCCCAACATGAACTTCCTGGCGCCTGACCCGCACGATACGGCGGCGCAGGATCTCGACTACTTCGTCTGGCTGATCCGCGGCGGTGGGCGCGACATTCTCGTCGACACCGGATTCAATGCCGAGGAAGCCGGTCTGCGTTCCCGCAAGCTGACGCTCAACCCGGTCGACGCGCTGGAGCGCTTCGGCGTCGCTGCGTCCAGCATTCGCGACGTCATCGTCACCCATCTGCATTACGATCACGCCGGCAATCTCGACCGTTTCCCGCATGCGCGTTTCCACCTCCAGGAGCGCGAGATGGCCTATGCGACCGGCCGCTGCATGTGCACGGGCCTGCTCCGCCATCCGTTTTCGGTCGAGCACGTCACCCAGATGGTGCGGCATGTGTATGGCGAGCGCGTCAGCTTCCATTCCGGCGACGGTGAGGTCGCGCCCGGCATCACCGTGCACCGCGTCGGAGGCCATTCCGACGGCCTGCAGGTCGTCAAGGTCGAAACCGCGCGGGGACCTGTGGTGCTCGCTTCCGACGCCGCGCATTACTACGCCAATCTGCAGCGCCGCAGCCCGTTCCCGATCGTCTTCAATGTCGGCGACATGGCGCAGGGCTGGGAGACCATCGAACGCCTCGCCGGCCATCCCGACCGCTACATCCCCGGCCATGACCCGCTGGTGACCGAGCTCTATCCCCGCGCCAGCGACAAGGTGGATGCCTGGGCGCTCCACCTGCCGCCGTCGCGCTCGTTCGCGACGTGACCGCGAAGCCGCGTTCCGGGGCGCCGGAACGCGAGCCCTGGATGACGCCTGAAATCAATACGCCTGCTTGGCGTCGGCTTCCTGGCTGGTCTGGATCAGGTCGAGGCTTGCCTCGATCTTGCCGAGCAGGGCGGAGAGTTGCTTGCGCTCGGCTGCGGTGAGGCAGGCGAGAATCTCGTCCTCCCGCCGCAGCAATTGCGGGAACAATTCCTCATAGAGCGTGCGGCCCTTGCGGGTCAGCTGCAGGCGGAATTCGCGGCGGTCGGCTTCGTTCTCGACCCGTTCGATCAGGCCGTCATTCAACAACGTCGTGACCGCCCGGCTGATGGTGGATTTGTGGGTGCGCGTGCATTGCGAAATGAACTGCGCGCTGCACGCATCGTTGCGAAAGCCGAGCGTGGCGATCACCCGCCACGCCGGAATGTCGAGGCCGTGGCGTTCCTGATATTCGACCGCGAGCGCGGAACTGACTTCGGCAGCCAGCCGGTTCAGGCGGAACGGCAGGAACCGGAACAGGTCGAGCCGCGATTTCAGCCGAGGCGAGGCCGCATCGGCGGGCCGGGTCTTCAACGCGATGGGGGTGGATGTCCTCGCCAAGACGGCGCTCCGAATTCCAGTTGACGGCCGGCCGGCTCCGGTCCTAAATGGTTGCAAGTGAGACTATCTAGCAGACCGGTCCTCTCCTGACCAGAGCCGAGGTTCGTGTATGGCGCCGGCCAATACGCTGCAAGCCAAAACCCAATTCGGTTATCGCCGTCATCCCGATCAGGATCGTGCCGCCGGGAGTCCGGCCGAGCATCCCGTCGTGATCGTCGGAGCCGGTCCCGTCGGTCTCTCCTTGGCCATCGATCTCGCCCAGCGGGGCCAGCGCGTCGTTCTCCTCGACGACGCCGATCGCATCGGCGAGGGCTCGCGCGCGATCTGCTTCTCGAAGCGTTCGCTGGAATATTGGGATCGCCTCGGCGTCGGCGACCGCATGGTCGACAAGGGGGTCGTCTGGAGCGTCGGCCGGATCTTCCACGGCGACTCCCAGCTCTATCAGTTCAACCTGCTGCCCGAGGATGGCCACAAGCGGCCGGCCTTCATCAACCTGCAGCAATATTACGCCGAAGCCTATCTGGTCGATCGCATCAACGATCTGCCCGCCATCGACCTGCGTTGGCGCAACAAGGTGACGGCGCTGGAACAACGCAACGATTCCGCTGCCCTCACGATCGAAACGCCGGACGGTTCCTACCGCCTGCATGCGCAATATGTCGTGGCCTGTGACGGCGCGCGTTCCTCCCTGCGGCAGATGGTCGGGGCCGACTTCGCCGGCCAGGTGTTCGAGGACCAGTTCCTGATCGCCGACGTCAAGATGACGGCTGAATTCCCGACCGAGCGCTGGTTCTGGTTCGATCCGCCGTTCCATGCCGGGCGCTCGGCGCTGCTGCACCGGCAGCCCGACGATGTCTGGCGCATCGACCTCCAACTCAGTCGCGACGCCGATCCGCTCGTCGAGAAGAAGCCGGAGAACGTGCGGCCGCGGATCGCCCGCATGCTCGGCCACGACAAGTTCGAGTTCGAGTGGATCTCGCTCTACAAGTTCCAGTGTCGGCGGATGGAGCGCTTCATCCATGGCCGCGTGATCTTCGCGGGGGATTCCGCGCATCAGGTGTCGCCGTTCGGCGCGCGCGGCGCGAATTCCGGACTCGAAGACGCCGAGAACCTGTCGTGGAAACTCGATCGGGTGCTGCGCGGAAATTCGCCGGCAAGCCTGCTCGAGAGCTACCATGTCGAACGCAGCATGGCCGCGGATGAGAATATCCGCGAATCGACCCGCTCGACCGATTTCATGGCGCCCAATTCGCCGCAGGAGGCACGGCTGCGCAAGGCCGTGCTGTCGCTGGCGAAGGAGACCGAGTTCGGCAAGCGCATGGTCAATGGCGGCCGGCTCTCGGTGCCCTGCAGTTACGACTCGCCCCTGTCTTCACCCGATGCCGACGGCTGGGGTGGTGGACCGCAGCCCGGACGTTCCATGCTGGATGCGCCGGTCGCGACCCAGGCGGGCGAGCAGATCTATCTGACCGATGCCTTCCGCACGGGCGGGCTGGATTTCACCCTGGTTTCTTTCGGAGCGATGCCGCCCGCGGCGCCTGACGGCGTGAAGCACATCCGCATCGGCGGCGACGGCGGCTTTGCCGATCCTTCGGGTCTCGCTTCACAGCGCTACGATGCGGCGCCGGAGGCGGCCTATCTGCTGAGGCCGGATGGCTATGTGGCGGCACGCTTCCGCCATCCGACACGCTCAGCGGTCACGGCGGCGCTGTCGCGTGCTCAAGGCTTAAACTGAGGTCTCGCATGCCGCTCGCCACCAGTTCCAACTTCCCGCGCCCCGACGACGCCTTTCGGGCCATCGTCGAGGCGCATCGCGGACTCTCCGACGAACAGAGCGCCGATTTCGACGCCGCGCTCGTCCTGATCCTCGCCAATCATATCGGTGATATCGACGTGCTGCGCGAAGCCATTGCGCTCGCGAAGCGCCGCATGATCGACGGCCAACAGCAACAGCAGCAACAACAATAGCAAGCTCGCAAAAGGAAGAATTGATGGCGAAGAACTTCGCATCCACCGGCGACATGTCGGAGAAGAAGATCACCTTCTCCGAGATCGGGACCGATCTCTATGCCTTTACCGCCGAGGGTGATCCGAACACCGCCGTCATCGTCGGCGACGACGGCTGCCTCGTGTTCGACGCGCAGGCCACGCCGGCGATGGCGGGCAAGGTCATCGAGCGCGTCCGCGCCGTCACCGACAAGCCGATCAAATATGTCGTGCTGTCGCATTACCATGCGGTACGCGTGCTCGGAGCCTCCGCCTATCACGCGCAGGGCATCGTCGCCTCGCAGGAGACCTATCGCCTGATCCAGGAGCGCGGCCAGCAGGACTGGGATTCCGAGTATGGCCGTTTCCCGCGCCTGTTCCAGGACGCCGCCAGCATTCCGGGCCTGACCTGGCCGACGCTGACCTTCGAAGGCGAGATGTCGATCTATCTCGGCAAGCGCGAGGTGCGGCTGATGCAGCTAGGGGCCGGCCATACCTCGGGCGACATCGTTGCCTGGGTGCCGGATGCCGAAGTCATGTTCTCCGGCGATCTGATCGAATACCACTCGGCCTGCTATTGCGGCGATGCGCATTTGCGCGAATGGCCGCTGACGCTGAACGAGATCCGCAACTTCAATCCGAAGGCGATCGCGCCGGGGCGCGGCGATGCGCTGAAGGGAACCGCGACCGTGAACGAAGCCATCGCGATGACGCGTGACTTCGTGACATCGCTCTATGGCGCGGCCGAGATTTCGGTCGCCAAGGGGAGGACGCTGAAGGAAACCATGGCGGCGACGCGCGAGGTGATGGATCCGAAATTCCACAGCTTTGCCATCTACGAGCACTGCCTGCCGTTCAACGTCTCGCGTGCCTATGACGAGGCGTCCGGGATCGACGATCCCGTGATCTGGACCGACAAGCGCGACCAGGAAATGTGGGCCGCCCTGCAAGGAGGAGGATAGTCATGAACATCAACACCTCGCCCGACCAGATCATCCGGAGTTCCGCGCAGGTCACTCCGGGCTACATGTCCGGTTTCGGCAACAGCTTCGAGACGGAAGCGCTGCCCGGCGCGCTGCCGATCGGGCGCAACTCGCCGCAGCGCTGCGCCTACGGGCTCTACGCCGAGCAGCTCTCCGGCTCGCCCTTCACCGCGCCGCGCGGCAGCAACGAGCGCTCCTGGCTCTATCGCATCCGTCCCTCGGTGAAACACTCCGGCCGGTTCGAGAAGATCGACGCCGGTCTGTGGCGCTCGGCGCCATGCCATGAATACGACTTGCCGATCGCGCAATTGCGCTGGGATCCGACGCCGCTGCCGAAGGACGAGGTGACCTTCGTGCAGGGCGTGCAGACCATGACGACGGCGGGCGACGTGAATACGCAGGCCGGCATGGCCGCGCATGTCTACCTCATCACAAAATCCATGGTGGACCAGCACTTCTACAATGCCGACGGCGAGCTGATGTTCGTGCTGCAGCAGGGCAATCTGCGGCTCGTCACGGAGTTCGGCCGAATCGACGCCGAACCCGGCGAGATCGTGGTGATCCCGCGCGGCGTCAAGTTCCGCGTCGAGATCCCGAACGGTCCGGCGCGCGGCTATCTCTGCGAGAATTACGGCGGCGCGTTCACGCTGCCGGAACGCGGGCCGATCGGCGCCAATTGCCTCGCAAATGCGCGCGACTTCCTGACGCCGGTGGCTCATTACGAGGACAAGGACACGCCGACCGAACTCTATGTGAAGTGGGGCGGCTCGCTGTTCAGGACTGCGCTGCCGCAATCGCCGATCGACGTCGTCGCCTGGCACGGCAATTATGCGCCCTACAAATACGATCTGCGGACGTTCTCGCCGGTCGGCGCGATCGGCTTCGACCATCCCGATCCCTCGATCTTCACGGTGCTGACCTCGCCCTCGGAGACCGCGGGCACCGCGAATATCGACTTCGTGATCTTCCCCGAGCGCTGGATGGTCGCCGACAACACCTTCCGTCCGCCATGGTACCACATGAACATCATGAGCGAGTTCATGGGCCTGATCTACGGCGTCTACGATGCCAAGCCGCAGGGCTTCGTCCCCGGCGGCATGAGCCTGCACAATTGCATGCTGCCGCACGGACCCGATCGCGACGCCTTCGAGCACGCCAGCAATGGCGAGCTCAAGCCGGTGAAGCTGACGGGCACCATGGCCTTCATGTTCGAGACCCGGTACGCGCAGCGGGTCACCGCGCATGCCGCGAATTCGTCGACACTGCAGGACGACTACGCCGATTGCTGGAAGGGCCTGGACAAGAAGTTCGATCCGACCCGGCCGTGACGGTCGTCCCCTCTCCCCTTGTGGGGGAGGGTGGCTCGCCGCGTCGCGGCGAGACGGGTGAGGGGTCCTCTCCGCGAGCGGACCTCTCGTATTCCGGATTCGCAGACAGAACCCCTCATCCGGCGCTTCGCGCCACCTTCTCCCACAAGGGGAGAAGGAAGAAAGGACCGGGCCAGACGTGACAACACACCCCAACGACCCCAGCCTCCGCTCCTTCATCGCCGTCGAACCCGCCTCCGACTTCCCGATCCAGAACCTGCCCTATGGTGTGTTCTCGACCGCGGCCAATCCGACGGCGCGTGTTGGTGTCGCAATCGGCGACTACGTGCTCGATCTCTGGGAGCTGGAGCAGGATTGCCGTCTCGATGTCGGGCCGCTCGGCGTGTTCTCGGGGCCTTCGCTCAATCCCTTCATGGCGCTGGGGCCGAAAGTCTGGACGAAGACCAGGGCGCGGATCAGCGAATTGCTGCGCCACGATCATCCGGAGCTGCGTGACAACGAAGCTCTGCGCGCGCGGGCGCTGGTGCCGATGCGCGAGGCGCGGCTGCATCTGCCGTTCGCCGTCTCCGGCTATACCGACTTCTACTCGTCGAAGGAGCACGCGACCAATGTCGGCGTGATGTTCCGCGGCAAGGACAACGCGCTGCAGCCGAATTGGCTCTACATGCCGATCGGCTATAACGGCCGCGCCTCGACGGTCGTGGTCTCAGGCACCAGGGTGAAGCGTCCGCGCGGACAGCTGAAGCCGCCGAATGTCGAGGTGCCGAGCTTTGGACCGTGCAAGCGGCTCGATTTCGAACTGGAAATGGGCGTCGTGGTCGGCCAGTCTTCGCCGATGGGCGGCATGCTGACCGAGAGCCAGGCCGAGGAGATGATCTTCGGCTTCGTGCTGCTCAACGACTGGAGCGCGCGCGACATCCAGCAATGGGAATATGTGCCGCTCGGCCCGTTCCTCGCCAAGGCGTTCGCGACCTCGATCAGCCCGTGGGTGGTGACGCGCGAGGCACTGGAGCCGTTCCGCCTGAAGGGGCCGGATCAGCAGCCCGCACCGCTGGACTATCTCAAGCAGGCGGCGCCGCAGAATTACGATGTGGAGCTCGACGTCTCCCTGCGCGCCGCCGGCGCCAATGCGCCCGCCAGCATCAGTCGCACCAATTTCAAATACATGTATTGGTCCTCCGTGCAGCAGCTGATGCACCATGCCTCCAGCGGCTGCGCCATGAATGTCGGCGATCTCCTCGGCAGCGGCACTATTTCCGGCCCCGAGAAGAACCAGCGCGGCAGCCTGCTGGAGATCAGCTGGAACGGCACCGAGCCGGTCGAACTGCCCGGCGGCGTCAAGCGGTCGTTCCTGGAGGACGGCGACAGCCTCGTCATGCGCGGCTGGTGCCAGGGCAACGGCTACCGCGTCGGCTTTGGCGAGGTCGAGGGGACGATTCTGGCGGCGGAGTAGCCTCCGCCGTTGCCGTCGTCGTTGCGAGCGCAGCGAAGCAATCCAGCGTCTTTCCGCGGAGACGGTCTGGATTGACTCGTCGCAAGGGCTCCTCGCAATGACGTGGAGAGAGCCTACCGCCTCTCCGGCGGCACGTCCCTGATCCGCGCGCAATGCGCGGCGACATCCTCTACGCTGTACTTGAGGTGCACGCGCTTGTCGGATGGCGCCTGCTTTGTCGTGCACACGCCCGGCCGCCATTCCTGTGCCGGCCGGATCGGGCGCGGCGCGAAGCCGCCGCCGCAGTTCGGGCAGACGTTGAACAGTTTGGTCTCGGCGCAGTCCGCACAGAACGTGCATTCATAGGAGCAGATGCGCGCCTCCGTCGCGGCAGGCGGCAGGTCACGGTCGCAATATTCGCAGTTCGGTCGCAGCTGCAGGGCCATGGCTCGATCTCCCGATGGCCGGGATCATCGCAGATCTGGTTCACCGCGCGAAGGCCGCTTTTCCCACCAAATCAGCCAGGCTGCAGGTCCTTCAGCGGCAGCCGCGAGCTCTCCTTCAGCCGGTCGAGGACGATCGACGACCGCACATGGGCCACGCTCTGGTGCGGCATCAGCACGTCGTTGACGAGGTTGGAGAGGCCCTTGAGGTCGCGCAGCACGGCCTTGAGGACGTAATCGGCGTCGCCCGTCAGCGAATAGGCTTCCTGGATCTCGTCGATGCGGTTGACCAGCGTGCGGAAGCGCTTGGCATTGTCGGGCGAGTGGGTGGCCAGCGTCACCTGGATGAAGGCGATCACGCCGAAGCCAAGCACCTCGCTGGAGAGGTCGGCGTGATAGCCTGCGATCACCTTCTCCTCTTCCAGCCGCATCCGTCGCCGCGAGCATTGCGAGGCCGACAGGCCGGCGAGATCGGCCAGTTCCTGATTGGTCAGGCGGCCATCATCCTGGAGCGCGGTCAGGATCTTGAGGTCGAAGGCGTCAACGGAAATCATGCGCATTTCGTCCATTTCGTGCACGGAACGTGCATAACCTAGCGAAACGATCCATCGTTTGCACGCCCCTTGCAGCCGTCATGAAGGATAGTTCACGGGCACCAGCATACCCGAGGAGAGCAGCATGGGTCCGTTTCCGCACGATGCACCGCCGGCCACGATCAGCGCCGACAATCCGATGGGCACCGACGGGTTCGAGTTCGTCGAATATGCCCATCCCAATCCGCAGGAGCTGCACGCGCTGTTCAAGCTGATGGGCTACGCCCCGGTCGCGCGGCACCGGACGAAGAAGATCACCGTCTATCGCCAGGGCGACATCAACTATCTCGTCAACGAAGAGCCGGGCACCCACGGCTATGAGTTCGTCGCCGCACACGGCCCCTGCGCGCCGTCGATGGCGTTCCGGGTGGTCGATGCAAAGGCCGCCTATGACCGCGCGATCGCGCTCGGTGCGGAGCCGGCGGATGTGTCAGACCCACAGAAGACGCTTCAGGTGCCAGCGATCAAGGGGATCGGCGGGAGCCTGCTTTACTTCGTCGACCGCTACGGTGCCAGGGGATCGGCCTATGATGCCGAGTTCGAGTGGCTCGGTGCGTGCGATCCGCGGCCCCTCGGCGCAGGCCTGTTCTATCTCGATCACCTCACCCACAATGTCCATCGCGGCCGGATGGATGTCTGGACCGGCTTCTACGAGAAGATCTTCAATTTCCGTCAGATCCGGTTCTTCGACATCGAGGGCCGCGCTTCCGGCCTGTTCTCGCGCGCGCTCACCAGTCCGGACGGGAAGATCCGCATTCCGATCAATGAGGATGCCGGCGAGTCCGGCCAGATCGAGGAATATCTCAACATCTATCGCGGCGAAGGCATCCAGCATATCGCCTGCGGCTGCCGCGACATCTACGGCACGATCGAAGGGCTGCGTAAGGCCGGCCTGCCCTTCATGCCGTCGCCGCCCGACACCTATTTCGAGCGGATCGACGCGCGCCTGCCCAGGCACGGCGAGGACATTGCGCGGCTTAAGACCAACGGCATCCTGATCGATGGCGAAGGCGTTGTCGATGGCGGCCAGACCAAGGTTCTGCTGCAGATCTTCTCCGCCAATGCGATCGGCCCGATCTTCTTCGAGTTCATCCAGCGCAAGGGCGACGACGGATTCGGCGAGGGCAATTTCAAGGCCCTGTTCGAATCGATCGAGGAGGACCAGATCCGGCGCGGGGTGCTCAAGGTGGAGACGGCGGCGTAAGAGCCGCGGCAGGCTGCGACAATCTGACGGATGGCGCCTTCAGGTCGCCTCTCGCTGAAGGCCTCCGCCCGGTGTGCGCAGGATCACACGCCAGCGCCCACCTTGTGAACGCTTTCGCTTGGAGCCGCGTCCGATCGCTCGAAGCCGGGCACCATCTGCTCGGCACCGCAAGGGAGCGAAACATGTCGCGCCAATCAGGCGAGGATCGCAGGCCGTTCCGTCGTCACATAAGGACATTGTCCGGGAGCGTTGCGTTTGCTGCGCTCGTCTGGATGTCGATGCCGCAGGCGTCTGCAGAGAATGCCAACATCAAGTCCATGACGTTCAATGTCCTGACGCCCTACAAGGAAAACACCGTCAACGTTTCGTCGAGTGATGGCGCCAAGTGGGACACCATCGTGCCGGGCGAGGTCAAGTTCTGGGCCGACATGAACGTCGATACCAGATGGCCGGGCTACGTCCAGGATGCCGGCCTCTTTCTCGGCACGTGTGTCGATACCGGATGCGGTCAGGGCAGTCCGCTGATCTTCTACGAGAACGCGATGGAGCGGGATTACCACAAGGCCCAATACATCTCGTTTGCGACGTCCAAGTTTCAAGTCTCTTCCATCATCCCGGCGCCTGCGCCCTATGGCGACGAGATGCTCCGGCGCTGCAATGAGAAGCTTCAGCCCGACGGCGCGACCAAGCCGCATTCCTTCGATATGGCAGTTGCCGTCGCCTTCAGCGTCAACACCCGCAAGGACTCAGGCAATCTGTCTCCGGCAGAAGTCGGCTCGGCCGAGGACATCGCGTGGGGAGGCGGCGACGAGACACGCCACGGCGTGTTCCTCGCTCATGTGGAGTGCCTTGCGAGTTCCAGGAGCACCGCTGATCCGAGCCCGGATCCGCACCGCAACAAGATCACCACCGAGAACATCGAGCTCTTCGTCGCGACCATGGCGCTGCCCGATCCGTCGCCCCGCGGCGTGGACTGCAAGCCGGTAAAGGTGACGACCCGCATCACGACCGACAAGGCGGGTCCCGTCAACGTCAAGCAGTGGCGCCAGGTCAACGGTGGGCCGATTACCAGCGAGACGCGGCAGATGGCCGCGACCGCGCAGGGCGGCGGCACTTTCGGCGACGATTGGGTGAAACTCGAGCAGTTCACGCAGACGACCACCGTGCAGTACAAGGCCGAGGTGCTCGGTGGAACGTTCGCCCCGTCGACGCAGTGGAAGAGTGTGACAGTCCATTGCAATGGCAATTACGCAGCGCCCACCAGCGATGCGAATCCCGACAACCGGACGCCGCCGCGCGTTGGAACCGGTACTGCCGACAAGCGCAGGAAGCCCGAGGAGCGGAGCCGCGAGCCCGAGTTTGATGGCCGGGTCGGGGTCATGATCGGGCCGCGTCCGATGGTCGGTCGCCCGGTGATGCAGCCGCCGCGTCCGCTGATCGGCGTCGCACAGCCGGTACCTCCCGCTGCCGGCGGAGGCTTTCAACGGCAGCGGCCGCTGCTGCGCTGATGACGTTCCGCTAAAAACAACGGAGCGGCGCCTCGGCGCCGCTCTTTCTGCATGGGTTCGTGATCAGAGAATCCGGCAGTCGCCTTTTGTCAGCCGCGCGCCTTCCAGGATTGTGTCAGCGCCCCAATCTCCGCTCCCTCCGGCTCACGCACCGCCGACGGCGTGCGCGAGAATCTGGGCGCCGGGCCGGGCTGCTTGATGCCGTGACGCTCCACGAAGACGTTGCGCGCCACCATGTGCGGGTGCTGCGTCGCCTCCGACATGGTCAGCACCGGCGCGAAGCAGATGTCGGTGCCTTCCATGATCCTGCACCAGTCTTCGCGCGTCTTGCTCTTGAAGACCGCTTTCAACTTCTCTTTCAGCGCCGGCCAGGCCTTGGGGTCCATCTGCGCGTCGAATGCCGCATCGGTGAGGTCAGCATGCTGGCGCAGCAGCGCATAGAACTGCGGCTCGATCGACCCGATCGAGATGAAATGACCGCAGGCGCATTCATAGACGCCGTAGAAATGCGCGCCGCCGTCGAGGAAGTTGCGGTCGCGGCCCTCGGTCCAGCGGCCCATCGCGGTCATGTCGAAGAAGAACGACATCAACGAGGCCGCGCCGTCGCACATCGCTGCGTCGACCACCTGTCCCTTGCCCGACTTCTGCGCTTCCAGCAGCGCTGCGAGCACGCCGACCACGAGATAGAGCGCGCCGCCGCCGAAATCGCCGACCAGGTTGAGCGGTGGCACCGGCGCGTCCTTGGGCCCGATCGCGGCGAGCGCGCCGGTGATCGAGATGTAGTTGATGTCGTGGCCGGCGGCATTCGCCAGCGGACCTTCCTGGCCCCAGCCGGTCATGCGGCCGTAGACGAGCTTCGGGTTGCGCGCGAGCACGACGTCGGGGCCGAGGCCGAGCCGCTCCATCACGCCGGGACGAAAGCCCTCGATCAGCGCGTCGGCATTGGCGAGCAGGTCGAGCACTTGCGCGATCGCCGCCTTGTCCTTGAGATCGAGCTCGATCACCTTGCGGCCGCGGCCCGCCACCGACTTCGCGCTCTTCTTCGCGCCGATGCGGTCGAGCGTGACGACCTCCGCGCCCATGTCGGCCAGCATCATGCAGGCGAACGGGCCGGGGCCGATGCCGGCGAATTCGACGACGCGAAATCCCGCCAGCGGGCCGGAGTTGCGGACGGAAGCGGTTTGGACGGGCTTGTCGAGCACTTGTGTTTCCTCGGATCGCGGGCGCATGCCGAGTCTCGGCGGGCGCAACGTTCGTCTCTGTGGGCGAGTTAATCGTCTGATTAACTTTTCCCGCCTTCACTGCAGCGAGGCAAGCGCTTTTCGTGCATGGGCGCATAATAAAAGCGGCGCGCATTGCTGCGCGCCGCGAAAGATTTGTGTCCAGTCGCTGGCGGTGCGCCGTCAGCCGGCGGCGGCCACCGCGCGTTGCGCCATCACCTTCACGAGGTTGGCGCGGTACTCCGCCGTGCCGTGAATGTCCGCCAGCAATCCGCTCGGCGGAATGGTGATGCTGTCGAGCGCGGACGGCGACCAATTGCTCTTCAGCGCGGCCTCGATGGCGGCCACGCGCATCACGCCGCTCTGCGACGCGCCGGTTGCCGCCACCCGGATCTCGCCGGACTTGGTTTTGGCAACGAACACGCCGGTCAGCGCGAAGCGCGAGGCCGGATGCCGCATCTTCTCGTACCCGGCCTTCTCGGGCACGGGGAACGACACCGCGGTGATGATCTCGCCGTCCTCGAGCGCCGTCGTGAACAGGCCCTTGAAGAAGTCTGCCGCCGCGATCGACCGCTTGTTGGTCTTGACGGTCGCCCCGAGCGCGAGCAGCGCCGCCGGGAAGTCCGCGGCGGGATCGTTGTTGGCAATCGAGCCGCCGATCGTTCCGCGATAGCGCACCGCGGGGTCGCCGAGCACGGAGGTGAGATGGGCGATCGCGGGGATCGCCTTCTTCACGTCGGCGCTCTGCATGATGTCGTAATAGGTCGTGCCGGCCTTGATGGTCAGCACGTCGCCCGACAGTTCGATCCCCTGCAGCTCCTTGATCTTGCCGAGGTCGATCACGTCCGAGGGGCTGGCGAGCCGCTGCTTCATGACCGGCAGCAGCGTCTGGCCGCCGGCGAGGAACTTGGCTTCGCTGCTCTTGCCGAACAGGCTGACGGCCTCGTCGACCGTGGAGGCGCGATGATAGGTTGTCTGGTACATCTCAGGTCCTCTCTCAAGCCGCGTGGATCGTGCGCCACACCCGGTCCGGGGTCGCGGGCATTTCCAGGTTGTTCTTGCCGATCGCATCCGTGATGGCATTGATCACGGCCGCGGAGGCGCCGATCGCTCCGGCCTCGCCGCACCCCTTGATCCCGAGCGGGTTGCCGGGACACAGCGTCGTGGTGTGGGAGAGGTTGAACGAAGGCACGTCATCGGCGCGCGGCATGGCGTAGTCCATGAACGAGGCCGTGACCGGCTGGCCGCTGGCGTCGTAGATCGCGTGTTCGAGCAGCGCCTGTCCGATGCCCTGCACGAGGCCGCCGTGAACCTGGCCCTCCACGATCATCGGGTTGATCAGCCGGCCGAAATCGTCGGCTGCGACGAAGTTGAGGAAGCTGGTCTTGCCGGTGCCGGGATCGACCTCGAGCTCGCAGATATAGGTGCCGGCCGGGAAGGTGAAGTTGGTCGGGTCGTAGAAGGCGCTTTCCTTCAGGCCCGGCTCCATCCCGTCAGGCAGATTGTGCGCGGTATAGGCCGCGAGCGCGACCATCGGCAGCGCGATGGCCTTGTCGGTGCCGGTCACCTTGAACTCGCCGTTCTCGATGACGATGTCGGCCTCCGAGGCCTCCAGCGCATGCGCGGCGATCTTCTTGGCCTTGGCCTCCATCTTCTCCATGGCCTTCAGGATCGCGGTGAGACCGACGGCCGCCGAGCGCGAGCCGTAGGTGCCCATGCCGAACTGCACCTTGTCGGTGTCGCCATGGACGATCGAGACCTGGCTGATCGGCACGCCGAGCCTTTCGGCGACGAGCTGGCAGAACGTGGTCTCATGACCCTGGCCGTGGCTGTGCGAGCCCGTGAGGATCTCGATGGTGCCGACCGGATTGACGCGAACCTCGGCCGATTCCCACAGGCCGACGCCGGCGCCCAGGCTGCCGACGGCTTTCGAGGGCGCGATGCCGCAGGCCTCGATGTAGCAGGAGACGCCGATGCCGCGCAGCTTGCCATCGGCCTTCGCCTTGGCCTTGCGGGCAGGGAAGCCGGCATAGTCGATCGCCTTCATCGCCGCGTCGAGCGAGGCGTTGAAGTCGCCGATGTCGTAGGCCATGATCACGGGCGTCTGGTGCGGGAACTGGGTGATGAAGTTGGTCCGGCGCAGCTGGGCCGGGTCGACCTTGAGCTGCCGCGCCGCCGTTTCCATCAGCCGCTCGATCAGATAGCTCGCCTCGGGGCGGCCGGCTCCGCGATAGGCGTCCACCGGCGTGGTGTTGGTGTAGACCCCGATCACCTCGGCATGAATCGCCGGGATGTTGTACTGGCCCGACAGCAGCGTCGCGTAGAGATAGGTCGGCACCGAGGACGAGAACAGCGACATGTAGGCGCCGAAATTGGCGTAGGTCTTCACCTTCAGGCCGGTGATCTTGTTGTTGGCGTCGAACGCCATCTCGGCATGGGTGACGTGGTCGCGGCCATGCGCATCGGTGAGGAAGGCCTCGGTGCGGTCGCCCGTCCATTTGACCGGGCGGCCGACCTTCTTGGAGGCCCACAGTGCCACCATCTCCTCGGGATAGATGAAGATCTTGGAGCCGAACCCGCCGCCGACGTCGGGCGCGATCACCCGCAGCTTGTGCTCGGGTGCGATGTTGTAGAACGCCGACAGAACGAGGCGGGCGACGTGCGGATTCTGCGAGGTCGTGTAGAGCGTGAAATGCTCTTCCGCCGCGTCGTAATCGGCGATCGCCGCGCGCGGCTCCATCGCATTGGGGGCGAGGCGGTTGTTGGTGACGTCGAGCTTGACCACGTTGGCGGCCTTGGCGAAGGCGGCGTCGGTGGCGCCCTCGTCGCCGATCACCCAGTCATAGACCTGGTTGCCGGGAGCTTCCGGGTGAAGCTGCGGCGCGCCGGCCTTGACCGCGGCGTGAATGTCGGCGACCGCGGGAAGTTCCTCGTACTCGACGACGACCGCTTCCGCCGCGTCGCGGGCGAGGTTCTTGCTGTCGGCGATCACCACCGCGACCGCCTGCCCGACGAAGCGCACCGTTTCCGGCGCCATCGCCGGCCATGCGCCCATCTTCATCGGGCTGCCGTCCTTGGAGGTGATGGCCCAGCCGCAGATCAGATTGCCGACCTTGTCGTCGACCAGTTCGCGTCCGGTGAGGACGGCGACCACGCCCGGCATCTGCAGGGCCGCGGAGGAGTCGATCTTCTTGACCTTGGCGTGCGCATGCGGGCTGCGGATGAAGTGGGCATGGGTCATGCCCAGGAGCTTGATGTCGTCGACGTAGCGGCCCTTGCCGGTAATGAAACGCTTGTCTTCCTTGCGCACGACGCGTGCGCCAATGCCTTCAACACCCATGTCTGGTCCTCCCGACCGGAATTCTGTCATGGCCGCGCCGTCCCTCGACAGCCGCGGCGGTGGTTCGTTGTCGCGGCGGGCCGATCTACTCGGCCGCCTGCGAGACCTTCATGCGGCCGGCCGCATCCAGCACGGCCTTGACGATGTTGTGATAGCCGGTGCAGCGGCAGATATTGCCTTCGAGCTCCTGCCGGACGGTGGTCTCGTCGAGCTGGCCACCATGGCGGTGCACGATGTCGATCGCGGACATGATCATGCCCGGGGTGCAATAGCCGCATTGCAGACCGTGATTGTCGCGGAAGGCGGCCTGCATCGGGTGCAGTTCGTCGCCCTTGGCGATGCCTTCGATGGTCGTGACATGGGCGCCGTCGGCCTGCCCGGCCAGCATGGTGCAGGACTTCACCGCCTTGCCGTCCACGTGAACGACGCAGGCGCCGCACTGGCTGGTGTCGCAGCCGACATGGGTCCCGGTCAGATTGAGGGTGTCGCGCAGGAGCTGGACCAGCAGCGTGCGGTCCTCGACGTCGACAGCAACGGCCTTGCCGTTCACCGTCAGTTTGACTGTAGACACGGAATATACCTCCCCGGGATTGATTTTGATTGCTTCTAATTAGAGACAGCGCCCCCGGACTTTGCAACTGGGATTTTGGTCGCTGCCGTCATTGAAAAGTCATCGACGTGGCTGCTGTCGTGACCGTGTGCCGCTTTTTCAGGCGCGAACTCGCGCCTTTGGTCGGATGCCACCCTTCATCCGGTCGAGGGCGTGCCTTCATAAAGGGCCGTTATCCTGCGGATCGGCCGAATTTACCCCCCTTTATCCATTGTGCCCTAACTTTCCGCATCCGGTTCCGGGGGCGGGGCGTCTCCGGATCACGGCGGAATGGAAAATGGGGGTGGGAATGACCGGGCGTATCGCGTCGCCGTCGAAGCGTACAATATTTCCGACTCTCCGGTTCCGCGCCAAGATCATTCTGGGTTTTGCCGCGGTCCTGGTGATCTCCGCCGGCAGCATGGCCTTTGCCTATTTCGGGTTCGAGCGCGTGGCGTCCGGGGTGGGGTCCTACCGGGCCAGCGTCTCCGAGGCTGATCTCGCCCGCACCATCGACCGCGAGCTCCTGGCCTACCGCTCCGCCGTCCGCTATTTCGTCGTCACCGGCAAGGAAGACGATGCCAAGGCGGCGCTGGATGCCGAAGCCGGCCTGAAGAACGCCATTGACCAGGCCGTCAAGAGCGCCAAGACGCCGGCGCGTCTGGAGACGCTCAACAAGCTCGCCCGGGAATATTCCAACTTCTCCGCCACCTTCGCCAAGGTGCTCCAGGCCAAGCGCGACAGCGCGTTGCTGGTGCAGAATCAGCTGACGCGAAATGCCAATCTCCTCAAATACAAGCTGGACGATGTCGGCAACAGCGCCTCCGATTCCGAGGCGCAGGCCATCGAGTTCGGCACCAAGCAGGTCAACGCCCAGTTTCAGACGGCGAGCGCGGCCGCGACCAATTTCGTCCTGACCTCCGACCAGGCGATCGCCACCAGCGCACTGGCGCGGCTCAAATTCGTCGAGAATTCGCTCGGGGCGGTCTATTCGATGGACGACAAGATCGTCGCCGGACTGAAGGATGCCAAGGCGCTGCTGGTGGCTTATCGCGAAGCGCTGGAAAAGCTGATCGCCAATGCCAAGCTGGTCGACGATCTCGTGACGGCGATGAACAGCTCTGCCGCCGCGATCCTCCAGGGCGCCACCGCGATGAAGGCGGACCTCGTCGCCGAGCAGCAGCGGCTCGATTCGGAATCGGAAGCGACCATCGGGCAGACCGAGCAATTCGTGCTGATGCTGGCGGTCGGCGGCACGCTGCTCGGCATTGTGCTCGCCTTCCTGCTGGGGACCGGCATTTCGCGTCCGATGATCGCGATGTGCAAGGCGATGCGGGAGCTTGCGTCGGGCAATTTCGACGTGGTTCTGCCGGGCCTTGGCCGGAAGGACGAGATCGGCGAGATGGCCGGCGCGGTCGAGGAATTCAAGGTGCAGGCCGTGGCCAAGGCCGAGCGCGATGCCGCCGCCAGCGAGGCCCAGAACCGCGAACTGGCCGCCGCGCGCCGCTCCGAACTGATCCGTTTCGCCGACGATTTCGAGAGCGCGGTCGGCGCC
>VYLE01000535.1_pt1 | contig 18797 bp, 20 predicted proteins | sample 5114391 | NCBI WGS metagenome assembly VYLE01 (sample SAMN12291771, study PRJNA351875) | freshwater metagenome | isolation source: freshwater lake | place: USA: Michigan, Kent Lake | collected 2013-08-15
ACACGATTCTGGACGACGAACTCGGGGCGCAGGCACACGATCCTGCACAGTACGAGCTAGCCGGCCCTTCCATCACGCTGCCGGCGAAAGTGACGGAAGTGCTTTCGCTTGCGGTCCACGAACTGGCGACCAACGCCCTCAAGTACGGCGCACTTGCGGTTGCCGACGGTCGCGTCTCGGTGCGATGGGAGACCCATGTCGAAAACGATCAGCGATGGGTGACCGTGCACTGGCGGGAGCGGCGCACGCCCTCCCCCGCATGGACGCCTCCTGCACGGCGCGGCTTCGGTACGATGCTGATCGAACAGCGCGTTCCTTACGAGCTCGGGGGACGCGGGTGCATCAACGTCGACGCTGCAGGCGCCGAAGCCCGCATCGAATTCCCGCTCATGGATACTGGGAGCGTCCTGGACACTCATGCGCCGGCGGCGGCACGGGTGGCCGGCGGTTCCAACGACATACAAGCCGATGTCGACCTGTCAGGGCACCAGGTTCTGGTGCTGGACGACGATTTCTACCTGGCGCAGGACACTGCCTCGGCGCTGCGTACGTGCGGCGCGCAAGTGATAGGCCCCTTCTCGCAGTCCAGTGATGCGGTGCAGGCCATCCATGGCGGCCTGACCGGTGCGATCCTCGATATCAATCTGGGCAACGGTGCCTGCTTCGCGACCGCAGCACGGCTCAGCGAATGCGAGGTTCCTTTCGTGTTTCTCACCGGATACGACGTCGGCGTGATACCGGACATCTTCCAGGGTGTCCCCGTGCTGCAGAAACCCGCCACGCCCCGCCAGATCGTACTTCGCCTGGCGCAACGCGTATCGGGCCGATGTTCCTGACGTCGCTGTCCTGTTTGAAGCCCGGCCGGTCGAGGGGCGAAGTACAGGCGCTGTTGCTCGACCGCACATACGAGCTCTCAGCTGTATTGCGCTGGTGCGTTCGCTCTGCACCCTCACTCACGGCATAGACATCATGGGTCGCCCGCTGCTCAGCGTTCAGCGGGCACGTTCACGCGCAGAGCACGGCCCGCGGTGAATTCTGTCTGCCATGCTGCGCCGGATCTCGGCCGCAGGGAGACTTCAATGCGCAACGCACTCGCCGGCCGCACGGTGCTTATCCTCGAAGACGAATACCTGCTCGCATCAGCGCTGCAGGACGCCGTCGAGCAGATGGGCGCCATGGTCATCGGCCCCTTCGCGCGCGTGCAGCAGGCACTGCAGTCGATCGACGATGGCCACGTCCCGGATGTCGGCCTGCTGGACGTCAACCTGGGCTCGGAGTATTCGTACCCGCTGGCGGACCTGCTGGCCGAGCGCGGCATTCCGACGGTACTGATCACCGGCTACGACACCAGCGCCTTGCCCGAGGCCTACCGCTCGCTGTCGTATCTGCGCAAGCCCTTCGACCTCGCCTCCATCACCTCCGCACTGGATGGGCTGAAGCTCAAGCCGGGGGATCCCACGCACTAGGGTCTCCGGCTCGATTCCCCACCTGCTGACAGCGGTGTTGCTAGAGGAACTGCAGACCGGCGCCAATGCCCAGGGCAAAGACTGCGCTGGTGGCGATGCACCGCGTGAGCCTGCGAGATCCGGCCGTCGCGAGAAACATCACGACCGCAAGCACGATCGAGAACGCGAGGCTGCCCAGCACGATGGGATGGAACAGTAGGTCGCGGACAGCGGACATTGCGTATCGACTCCGGTAGCGTCCTGCGCGTCGCAAGGGCGCAGACCTGCAGTGCTCTGCATGCGACTCCCTTGGTACACCGGCGATTGTCGTCCGCATGTGATGCCACCTGCCCGGAAAGCGCGGACAACCTCTTCATCCGCGCCGCACGACAGTATCCCGGCGGCACTCGGCCGCGCAGGAGCACGTCATGAATCAGCCACGCGAACAGCAACCCAATGCCCAGCAGCCCGGCCGTCAGCCGAACACACCGCCGCCCCAGCAGGACGACGAGAACCCGATGGGTGGGCCGGGCGACGAAGAAGAGGAATGACACCGGTCCGGACGCGTCGCGCAACCGCGCGCGTCCGGGCTGCTCTTTCCCCCCTTGTCAGGAGTAACCATGAAACGCTCGCATTCCACTCCCTTCGCAGCGCTCTCGTTCGCCCTGTTGTTGGCCGCCTGTGGCGACCGTCAGTCGGACGCGGACAGGGCGGCCGCCGATCCCGTTCCCGCCACCGACCCGACCATGGCGGACGCGCCCGCTCCGACCGAAACCGGCGACACGGCTTCCGGCAATCCCGCTATGCAGGCGGACGGCACCTCCAGCAGCGGCTCAGCGCCGGCAGAGCGCGCTGCTCTGGGCGTACTGAACGCCATCAACGACCATGAGATCGCCGCCGGCCAGCAGGCCCTGAAGAAAGCCGTGAAGGGCGACGTTGCCGACTACGCCCGGATGATGATCGACCAGCACACCGAGAATCGCGGCAGGACCGCGTCACTCAATCCGGACTCGGCCGCTGTCGACGCACAGGCACAGCAGCAGAAGGGCGAGAGCGAACTCGCCGCGCTGGAAGCCAAGTCGGGCGAGGATTACAGCCGCGCCTATGTCGACGCGATGGTCAAGGGTCATACCGAGGCCTTGGCTGCGCTGGACGGCAAGCTGATTCCCGCAGCGTCCTCTCCCGCGGTGCGTGAACACCTGACCCAGACCCGCGGCCATGTCGCCGAGCATCTGGAACGGGCCAAGGCCCTCGCCGCTCCGCCCAACTGACCCCGGCAAGCCGATCATTCTTCGGGCACGCCCCGGCGTACGTGGACGACGTCATCCCCCGCGGTGACGTCGTACCGGGTCACGCCGTCATTGTCGCGGCGGAAGCGGAGGTCGACCGAGCCTTGCCCCACACGGATCCGCTCCAGACGGATGTCGGTCAACCAGTCGGGCAGGCATGGATCGAGCCACAACGTCCTGCGGGGTGCGTCCGGCCGCAGCCCCAGCAGGGCCTGCAGCAGTACGACAGGCGTGGACGCTGACCACGCTTGCGGTGCATTCGCTGCCGCGTAGATCGCGGGAAACGGATGCAGATGGTCACGCGCATGGCCACTGATGCACTCTGGTAGTCGTTGCCCCTCCAACAGTCCGGCCAGTTGGAACTGCGCCAGGCTCAGCTGCTGGCAACGCTCCACGAATCCATAACGACGCAGGCCGAAGGCAAAGGGGCCGTGTTCAACCGGCCAGACCGTACCCACGTGATATCCATGCGGGTTGTAGGCTGCGTGCGCCGAAGACAGCGTCCGGATCCCCCACCCGCTGAACATGTCCGGCGCGAACGCACGCACTACGATGGCCGCCGCGACCTCAGGCTCGACGATACCGCTGGCCAGACAACGCAGCGCGTTCGATCCCACCGATGCGATCGGCTTGCCGGTCGGATCCAGTGCCATGGCAAGAAAGCCCGTCTCGGGCATCCAGAAGCGGTCGTTGAAGCGCTTCTTGAGCTCCTCGGCTTGGCGCCGCAATATGCGGGCTTCGTCCCGGCGACCCAACGCATCCAGCACATCGGCCAGGTCGCGCTTGGCGACATAGACGATCGCCTGTTCTTCGCATGTCGCTACCGGTTGCGGAATGACGCGTCCGTCGAGATCGACGATGGATTCGGACGAATCCTTCCAGGTCTGGTTGTCGAGGCCTTTCGGGGAACGGGTCCGCACGGCATAGAACGGCCCCGGTACCTGCATCGCTTCCTCGTCCATCCAGCGAAGGGCGCGCAATGCCGGTTCGATGAAGCGCTGTACGCGTGCGTGATCGCCGGTCCACTGCCAGAGCTGACCCACCACGAACGGGAACAGGCCCGACGACGTCAGGCTGCCGTAGTAACGGCCGGTCGGCCGCTCGTTCAACCACGCGGCAGGTACATTGCGAGCTTCGTGCAGGATGCGGCCGGGCGCTTCGTCCCGCCAATCGTCACGGCGCTTACCCTGGATATCCGCCATCACGGCCAACCCGCCCTGCATCAGCTCGCAACCCAGCATGGCCGATTGCCAACCTGTCGTCAGAATGTCGCGTCCGAAGGTGGCCAGATAGGCCGGCACACCGGCCCCGACCGTCCATCCATCGGCGGTATCGAGCCGCGGCAGACGCAGCGCGCGCAGGTCGCGGCGGGCCCGTTCGATCAGATCGACGACATCCACCTGACCGGCATCGCCTTCGCCTCGCGCGTCGGCCACGGCGGCCGCTTCCCGCAGCCAGGCGGGCTGTATGCGCTCGCACAGCGCTGCCGAACGGCTGTTAGGGCACGGCGGGGAAGGCAGCGTGTTCGCCTCCCAGTCCACGCGCCAGCAAAGGCAGACCTTCCACTGCTGTTGCGGTTTCAGCCGGATGTGGAAGCGCACGTCACCCGTATCGTTCGAAGATTCGGCGGCATGCGCGATATCGAGATGCAACGACACCGACAATGTGCGGACGTTCGAGTCCAGCGGATCCGTCCGCTTGGCGCGATATCGCCATCGACGGTTGACGCCTTCGGCGGTATCCGCGGTCCCGGCTGAGACCCGCCCGCGTCCCGGCGCTTGCGTTCCCGCCTCGTCCTGACCCACGAAGTCCGCGGCGGCGCGCAGTTCCAGCACGAAGGCCACCTCGCGGCCCGAATGGTTGGTCACGCAGACATCTTCGTGCATGCCCTCGCCCACGATGCGGGACACATACACCTCGATGCCCTGTTGCGCCGCCGGCGCGCGCGGCTCCTTGTCCGGCTCTGCGCGTGCCGGCAGCAGGTAGTAGCCATGCCATTGATCCTGCCGCGCCGCCGATACGGATACCGCGATCAGCCGCCGGCCGCCGGCACGCCAAGCGTGCTGGCTCAGCACGCGCGTACCGCGGACAAAGAGACCGAGGTCCTCATCCGGCCGGATCTCGCCCTCCTGATCCATCACCAGCGCCGTTTCGCCATGGCTGACGATCTGCCGGTGCGGTCGCGTCCGCAGGTGGACCAGGCCGCGATCGTGGCAGGGAGGCTCGAGGGTGGGGTCGGACAACGGCATAGGCTAACGCTCCAGCGCCGGCAGGACGTGCCGACCAAAGGCATCGATGAACTCGGTCTGGCGACGATTGACGTTGTGCAGATGCAATGCCGCCACATCCAGCGCGAGGTAGCGCTGCAGCGTGTCCGCATGCGTATCGAGGTCGGCACCCACATGCACCGCATTTCGGATCTCGTCTTCGCCGATGCGCTGCGACGCCCGCTCGAACGCTTCGACCGTGCGCAGCTCCTCGGTCTGCTCCGCCGGCAATGCATTGGGGCGCCACTGTTCAAGGGCGCCTTCCAGTGCGACGTTTTCATCGGGTGCATAGGACAGCTTCACCTGCAGGTGCACCGGCTTGTCCGCACCGCCCGCGTTGCGGAAGGCGCTCACCACGTCTGTCACGGGGGCCGCAGGCGTTGCGACGGTGATGAGGCCATCGGCCCATCCGGCCCCCCATCGCGCGGTCTCCGGTGTCAGCGCGGCCACGTAGACCGGCGTCGGCGTGGGCGGCAGGCTGAAAAGCTGTGCGCCGGCCGCGGTAAAGCTCCCTTGATGCGTGACGCACTTGCCGTGCCACAGGTCCCTCAGCACGTTCACGGCTTCCAACAACCGCGCGTTGCGGGCGGCCTTGGCCGGCCACACGACGCCAGCGGCGCATTCGTTCAATGCCTCTCCGCTGCCGGCTCCCAGCCAGAAACGATCGCCGTAAAGACAACCCAGGGTCGCGACGGCCTGCGCCACGACGACCGGGTGGTAACGGCCGACAGGAGCATTGACGACACCGAATGGCATCCGCGTGCATGCCATCGCGGCACCGAGCCACACCCACGCATGCCCGCTCTGTCCTTGTGCATGACTCCATGGGTGCAGGTGATCCGAGCACATGGCGGCCTCGAAGCCGGCCTGTTCGGCGCGTTGCACCCAGGCCAGCAGATCGCCCGGGGTAAACTGTTCGTGCGAAGCGTGGTAACCGATCAGTGTCATGACGCCATGACACTAGGCGACGGGGGCGTCACTTCGTTGTGAACCTCGACTGCACAATCTCGTCACCTTTAGCGCCGGAGTCTCGTGATCCACGCAGGAGATCCGAATGACACCGTCGACGACCGCCATAGGACACACGCGCTGGGCGATAGCGGAAGGCTACATCCCGTCGGAGAGCCACGGCCCCGCGCCTGAACTGGAAAGCCACGAAGCCTGCTGCATCCTCAATACCGGGGACCGCGATGCACAGGTGGAAATCACGATCTATTACACGGACCGCGATCCGGTGGGTCCCTACAGGCACACGGTCCCTGCGCGCCGCGCATGCCACCTGCGCTACAACGACTTCGACGATCCCGAGCCCATTCCCCGCGGAATGCCGTATGCGAGCCTGATCCTCGCGAGCGAGCCGGTGGTCGTCCAGCACACGCGGCTGGACTCGCGCCAGGCCGAGAACGCGCTGATGAGCACGCTGGGCTTCTCGGGCTGAGCGCCGGTTGTCCAGCGGCAAGCACGCGTCCGCCACACCGCGTTCGCATTCTCTTGTCGCTGCATGCGCAGACTGGAATCCCCTCCTACCGGACACCATGATGGCGATCCCCGATTACCCGAAACCACCTTTCAAACCACAGCAGCAGTCATTCCCGGGCAAGACCGAAAAAATGGAGCCGCGCCCCGACCATGGCGAGGACAGCTATGTCGGCCATGGTCTGCTGGAAGGGAAGAAGGCGCTTATTACCGGTGGCGACAGCGGCATCGGTGCGGCCGTGGCCATCGCCTACGCACGCGAGGGCGCGGACGTGGCAATCGCCCATCTACCGTCGGAGCAGCACGACGCCGACAGGATCGCCGGCCTCATCCGCGATGCGGGCCGCAAGGCGGCGAGCTTTCCGTGCGACATCAGCGATCCGGCGCAGGCCGAACGGCTGATACGGGACACTGTCGCTTCGCTGGAAGGCTTGGACATCCTGGTCAACAACGCGGCGTACCAGAAGTACTACGAGCAGTTCGAGGACATCACGTTGCAGGAATGGGAGAAGACCTTCGCTACCAACGTACATGCAGCCTTCAATCTGGTGAGGCTGGCATTGCCGCATCTCACGCCGGGCGCGGCGATCATCAACACCGCATCGGTGCAATCCAAGAAGCCGAGTCCTAACATCCTTCCCTACGCTGCGACCAAAGGGGCCATCGCCAATCTGACGATCGGACTGGCCGGCACGCTCGCCGAAAAGGGCGTCCGCGTCAACGCGGTGTTGCCAGGCCCGATCTGGACCCCCTTCATCCCGGCGGGCATGTCGGAGGAGGAAGTGACGCAGTTCGGCTCTCAGGTGCCGATGGGACGTCCCGGCCAGCCGGCGGAACTGGCCTCCGCCTATGTGATGCTGGCGTCCGATACGGCCAGCTACACCTCGGGAACACTGCTTACCGTTTCCGGCGGAGCGGTGACACTGTAGAGCGCGGTCTTCAGGCGTCCGTGCCCAGCGGAACTTCCACCGTGCACTGGACGCCATCGCCGGTCAGCGCGTAGGACGTCTTTGCCATCAGTTGATGCGGCAGTGCCCGCTCGATCAACTCCCTGCCATAGCCCCCCGACAGCGATGGGGTCGGCCGATCCATATGGACTCCCGTTTCTGTCCAAGCGACGTGCAGCTTGTCGGCACCGTCTTCCGATACGAGCCGGTGCCAACGCACCGTCAGCAGGCCGCCGCTGGTGGCCAGGGCTCCGTACTTGACGGCATTGGTGGCCAGCTCGTGCAGTGCGAGCGCGAACACCTGCAGGGTGGATGACCGAAGGCGCACGCCGGCCGGCCCCTGCGTGAGTACTTGCGGGCCGGAAATGCCGTGGGCCTTCAGTTCTTCCGCGAGTAGCTCATCGAAGGTCACCTTGTCGCCCTCAGGCAGGCGCGACAGGAGGCTTTGGACGCGCGCCACGGCAGACAGTCTGCCCAGGTAGGCCGATTGGAACTGATCCAGCGACGTGCTCTCGCGCAGTGTCCGCGCGGCAATCGACTGCACGACCGCCATCAGGTTGCGGGTACGATGCTGCAATTCCGCCATCATCACCTGCATGCGATCCGATGCCTCACGTTCCTCGGTGGCATCGTGCCCGATGCCGCCGATGCGGACCACGTCGCCGGCCTCATCCCGCAGCGGAAATTTCGTGTTGCGCATCCAACGCAGTTCGCCACCACCGCCACGCCGGATGCGGTACTCGGTGGTGACCCGCTCGCCACGCCTCACCCGCTCGATGGCGGCGTGCACGACATGGCGATCCTCGGGCAAAACCAGCTCGAGCCACCTGTCCAGCCGTGGATCTGCGAGCATCGCGTCGCGATCGGATGCGTAGATGCGCTCGAAGGCCGGGCTGAGGTATTCAAGCCGCAATGAATGCGCATCGCGTATCCACAGGACGTCCGTGGACGCTTCTCCGAACTGGCGGAAGCGCGCGTCGCTCTCGTATAGCAGGCGTTCGGCCTCGAGCTGGTCCGTGATGTCTTCCATCACGCCGATCATGCGAACGGCTTCCCCCGCGTCGTCGTAGTAGAACATGCCCCGGGCCGCGCAGTTGCGGACTTGGCCATCAGGCCACAGGCAACGGAAGCGATGGCTGTAGTCGGCGCGGAGCGTCCGCGCCTGCTCCAGTACACGGACGGCCTCTTCCCGGTCCTCCGGGTGCACACGGTCCAGCCAGGCCTGAACACTGGGAATGATGGTTCCCGGGTTGTAGCCCTGAATCCGGTAGTGCTCGTCCGACCACGCCACTTCGCCCGTCTTGATGTTCCAGTCCCAAGTGGCCAGGCCTCCCGCCTTCAGCGCCAACCTGAGCCGCTCTTCGCTGATCAGCGTCGTACTGTCCATCCTGCCTCCGACTTCGCGCCGGCATCGCACCGCCCCGTTGCGATGCATGCACCGCACTGACCCGTCGCACGGCGCCTAGGATCGATACGCGGGCGTAATACCTGCGTGAATCACTCCGTGAGGCGACGCTCGCCCGTCTACAGGCTGTTTATCCACATCCTGTTTCCATCCCGGTGGCTAGGCTGATGGCCGACATGCGAGCCACAGCTCTCTCCCTCCGCACGTACGGGAAATTGAACGCCTTCCTCGCCACGGCGCTGCAGGACGCGGCCGACACCGATGTCCACGGTGTTGTCGCGCGACTGGCGCCCGCGGTCGGCGAACTGTATGCGCATACACCCGAAAACGCCCATGCGGCATTGACGGATGCTCTGGTCGATGTGGCAGCCGACTACACGCTAGCGGAGGAGATGACCGCTATAACCCGCTAGCACAGCCAGGCGGACGAAAACGACGGCGCCGGATAGGTGTCGTGTCCGGGGACCTCGGCCACGCTCAGGCTCCATCCGGCTGCCGCGTGTCGTCCGCCGTCGGTGGCGCGCGCTCATTGGGGTTGTCCGAGGCAGGCTCATGTTTGAGTCCCCGCCCGTCCGGCGACATCAGCTGCCAGGTCCCCCAGCGATCCTTCACACCGTGACCCGATGTCCGACCGGCGCCGGCGTCGCCCGCGTAGCGATAGAGTGGCTGCCGTCCGTAGGTCAGTTGCGAACTGCCGTCCTCCCGCTCCAGCCGACCTACCATCGCGACCTGCACACCGCCTCCCGCATCGGCACCTCCCGCCTTCACGGGTGGCCAGGCGAGTTCGCACGTGGCGTCGCACCGCGTACCTTCGGCATTGCCTTCCAGGAAGTACATCGACGCTCCACTGCCGTCGACCAGGTAAGAGGGACTGCCCTGCGAGAGACGCAGTACCGCATTGCCAGTGCCCACTCCCTCGGTCGCGGTGCCTTCCGGAGCCTCAGGGGTCACGGGTGGACGCGTATCCCGCGTTCCTTCCTGCGACGAAGGAGCAGCCATATCCTGGCCTTCGCATCCGACGGTGGTGACAACGGTTCCCACCATGAACAGCAAGATCATCTTTCGCACGATCGCACTCCCTGAAATTTCCAGAAGCACGCAAAACGCATGCCACCCCTCCCGCGCGCAGTCACGATGGCTTGAGCGAATAGCAGTGAAAAAATTGCGCGTGCATGCATGAATTTCACACTTCTTCACTATGAGCGCGGCCGTTTCGCACTGAGGTAACAGTGAGTGGGCTATACGTTGCATCCAGGTTGAGGAGAGTCCCGGTGGTAGCGCCCACGCTCGCGATCGTCGACGACGATCTTGATTTCAGTGCATTTCTCGCGACGATTGCGCGGCGAAAGGGATTCGACGCTCACCGGTTTCATACCGTCGCCGAGGCGCAACCTTGGCTCGCTTCCCACGAGACCGACCTGACGATGCTGGACATGGCGTTGCCGGACGGGACCGGGCTTGATGTCATCGAACGCCTACCCGATCGTCGCTCGGGTCAGATCGTCTTCGTTTCAGGGACCGACAATCACGAGGATATCCTACGCGCGGTGGCGACCACTGCCTCCCAGTTCCTCGGCAAGCCCCTGCGCCCGGGCGCCCTCGATGATCTGCTGAATCAGGCGATGCGCCGATTCGAGCAGCGCCAGCGCGCCACGCAGACGCGGGCAGATGCTCTGAGGGGGGAAAGCGATGCCATGGCGCGAGTGCGTGACGACATTGCGCGCGCGGCGCCCACCTCTCTCAGTGTGCTCGTCAGCGGCGAGACCGGAACCGGCAAGGAACTGGTGGCGCGGGATATCCATCGGCAAAGTGGCCGTCGGGGCAGGCTGATCAGCGTCAATTGCGGGGCTATCCCGGCCGAGCTGCTGGGGAGCCAGCTGTTCGGCCACGAGCGCGGCGCGTTCACCGGCGCATCCCACCGTCACCCGGGCTTCTTCGAGCAGGCGGCCGGCGGTACGCTTTTCCTCGACGAGATCGGCGAGATGCCGACGGCGCTGCAGGTGTACCTGCTCCGCGTGCTGGAGACGGGCTGCATCGTACGCCTGGGTGGAAGCGAGGAAGTGCCCGTCGATGTGCGCATTATCGCCGCCACGCATCGCTCCTTCGGTGCGCCGGATTCAGGCCTGCGTTCCGATCTCTATTACCGCCTCGCCCGATATCCCATTGAGCTGCCTCCACTCCGCGATCGCGGCGACGATGCCGCATTGCTGGCGCAAGGCTTCATCCGCGCATTGAATCGCGAAAGCGGTTTGACGAAGAGCCTTGACCCGGCGTGCGCGACCGAACTGTCCAAGTACCCTTGGCCCGGCAACGTTCGTGAGCTGCGCTCCGCAACCGAGTACGCGTATCTACGCCAGGAGGGTGAACGCGTACGCGTCAGGCCTCTGCTGCAAAGCAACGGCCCTTCCGGGCAGAACATCCACTTTCCCGTCGGCATGACCTTCCAGCAGATGCAGGACGTCATGCTGGAGCGTGCTTTGGCCTTCCACAACGGCGACAAGACGGCGGCCGCGCACAGCCTGGGTATCAGCGTACGCACCGTCCACAACCATCTCGCCAAGAAGCGATCCTGATGGACGAGCGTCGCCTGCATGCTTTGCGCAATGAAATCAATGTTCTGACGCTCGGGCTGCTGGTCCTGCGCGGCGAGTTGGAGTACAGCGACCGTCTTGAACTTCGCGATGCGCTGGACCGCATGGAGCGGGCAGTCACCCGCTGTGCCGATCTGATTGAACGGGAAAGCAACGGACCCGCTCCGCCGGCCTGAGCGCGCTATCCGCATCGCGATAGCGCGCATTCTCAGCTCGTCGGCCCGATGATTCTCGCATCTCGTCGACCGCAGCCAGCGCGCAATATCTTCGCTCCCTCAAGAAAACATTTCACGTTCGCGGCGCTCCGGTCGCTGTGACACCGCGCAATGCCGCCTACATGCATTGGCACGCCAATTGCGTAACTCCCTGCACATGACGATGGAGAGCATGTGTGGACAAACACGTTGGAACCGAACTCAAGGCCGCCATCGGCGACCTTCAAACCTTGGCGGCACGACTGCTGGATGATGGTCGTGCCTGGTGGAACAACCGGAGTGATGACATGGGCCGTTACGACCAGGAACGTGGTGAGCAGCGCTATCAAAACCGTGACAATGACCGTTCGCAGAACTGGAGCGATCAGAACGTCAGCGAAGGATGGCGCCAGGAAGATGAAGGTGGCATGCGCAGCGATGCCCCGTTCCGGGGAGCAGACAGCGCACGGCTGGGCAGGCGCGCGCAGTTTGGCCCGCAACCCGGGCGCGAACAGGAGAACACAAGGGGGTACCGCGGCTATGCCGAAGGCACCTCGTCCTCCGGCGCGGGCGCACGCTACGCACGCGAGCAGTATCAGGATGACGAGTCCGACTTGGATGGCGGGCGTGAAAGCCAAGGAACCTATCGCCGCAGTATGGGTAGCGGCGCTTACGAGTATGGCAACACCGGTTACAGTCAGGGTCGACAAGGTTACGGTCGAGACCGGGACCAGGATCTGGGACAGGGCGGCTATGGCCAACCCGGACTCGGCCAAGGAGGCTACGGGCAGTACGGGAGCCGCGACGACGACCAGCGTTACCGCCGCCAAGGCTACGGTGAATCAGGCATGCGCACCCAAGGCCAGTTCCGCGGCCGTGGCCCGAAGGGCTACAGCCGTTCCGACGAACGCATGACCGAAGATCTCAATGAACGCCTGACGGATGACCCCCTGCTCGATGCCAGCGAGATCAGCGTCGAGATCAAGGATGGCGTGGCCACCCTGCAGGGCACGGTCGACAGCCGCTGGATGAAGCATCGCGCCGAAGACATCGCCGATGCCTGCAGCGGCGTGCAGGACGTCCGCAACGAGATCCGCGTCGCCGGCATGCAGCGCGAGGGCAGTGGCGGCGCTACGGAATCCGCTTCCGGAGAAAGTCGGGAGCGCGGCAAGACGACGGCATCGGGCCGCTCCAGCCAGACGGGCAGTTCGCTCTGATTTTCGCGCCCCCCGCACACGGATGGGTGCGGGGGGCGGAAAGGCCGATGAAGGAGAACGACGATGGCGCGTTGCGATATGTGTGGAAACAACTACGACAAGGCCTTTACGGTGGAGCAGGACGGACGCCGGGGCACCTTCGATTCGTTTGAATGCGCAATTCATGCGTTCGCGCCGACCTGCGATCATTGCGGTTGCCGGATCATCGGCCATGGCAGCGAAAGTGAGGGTCGCGTCTACTGCTGCGCGCATTGCGCGCAAGCGGCAGGCCAGCCCGGCATGGTTGACCGCATCGAAGGAGGATCGCCATGACCAAAGCCCTTCCTGCCCAATTACCGGATTGCTTCCGCTGGGTCGAAGACGAAGGCGGCCGTCAGCGCCTTCTCCTCGAAAATGTGGAAGTGCTGGAGGTACGCCAACAGCGGAACGGCTGGGTTGTCGAGATCCGTCTGCAGCAGGACCGAACGCTGCCTGCGCAGATCATAGCGGTCCGCTCGCCTGCGGCCGGCGTGCGCTGGGGAGCACGCTGGAGCAAGCTGCGGGCACCCCAACTGGCGGCCATGGTCGCTATCCGTCGTCGCTACGCGCCCCGCGCCGCGGGTGCGGTGGCAACGACCGACTAGCCGGCCGATAACGATTCCGTCTGGGAAACCATGCCTCCGGCGAAATAGCCCGTATCTGCGCCACCCGCGCGAGAGGAGCAGTTCATGAATCGTGACCGCAAGGATCCCCCTTCTTCGGACGAGCCACAGGAACGTCGCGAGACCCGCGTGCAGCGGGAACAGAGAAAGTCGCACGCCAGCGACAACCAGGATGAAGCGCTGGAGGAGACATTTCCCGCCAGCGATCCCGTATCACCCTTCATTCCAGCTAAAGCGCGCGACTGATCTGGCGACGTCGCGCGTTTTACATTTCACTGCACATCCGTATCACGCCATCGCTTCTAGATTGGCTTTATGACTCCAGACGATGGCGACCGAACTCCCCCTTCTCCCCGCGACGATTGGGCGCTGTTCCTCGATGTCGATGGAACACTCACCGCCCATGTGGCACGCGCCGACGCTGTGGTACTCGATGCGCGCGTCGGACGAATCCTGACGGCATTGCACGACAAGCTCGATGGCGCGGTCGCCTTGGTCACCGGTCGCAGTCTCGCAGCGCTCGACGCCTTGTTTCACCCGAAGGTGCCCGCGCGTGCCGCAGGGCTTCACGGACTCCAGGTTCGCCCCGCGCCGGACCAATCCGCTTGGACGCCGTTACCGGCGCAGTGGACAACGGAAGCCACCGAGATCGTCGGCCGCTTCCCGGGCGCGCTGATCGAATCACACGGCCCCTGCCTGTATCTGCACTGGCGCGCCCATCCGGCGGCTGCGACGGAACTTATTGCCTTTGCGCAGCGGCTCGCCGCAGCGACGCCGACGCACCAGTTGCATACCGGTGCCCATGGCATCGAGGTCAGACCGCGGGGCATGGACAAAGGCAAGGCCATCGCAGCCTTCATGACACACGCGCCTTTTGCCGGGCGTCTTCCCGTGTTCGCGGGCGACGATCCGGCCGACGAGCCCGGGTTCGAGGCCGTCAATGCATTGGGAGGCATCAGCATCCGTGTCGGCACGACGCCGAGGCCCAGCGCGGCCCGATTCACGCTCGGCGACCCCGACGAGGTCCTCGCTTGGCTGGCCGACGACGACACGGAGCAGAAATTCAAGGAGAAGCAACGTGAGTAGATTGTTCGTGGTATCCAACCGCGTCGCCTACCCCGGCGCGGTCCATGCCGGCGGGTTGGCGGTCGCCTTGCACAGTGTGCTGAAGCAGCGTCGCGGCGTCTGGTTCGGCTGGAGCGGCGAGTTCGGCGATACACCGCCTCGCATGCAGATCGGCGACGGTATCCGGTTCTGCCTGCTCGACATCCCGCAGCAGGAGTTCGAGGGCTACTACCATGGTTTCGCGAATCGCGCGCTCTGGCCCCTGCTCCACTATCGCGTCGACCTGATTCATTTCGACCGCGGCGAGTACGCGCACTACCTGGCGGTCAACGACCGCTTCGCCGATGCCCTGGCGCGCGAACTACGCGCCGACGACGAGGTCTGGGTGCACGACTACCACCTCATTCCGCTCGCACGGTCGTTGCGCGCACGCGGACTGGGACAACGTCTGGGCTTCTTCCTCCACATTCCGCTTCCATCGTGGGATGTGCTGTGCATGCTCCCGGACCACTGCGACCTGTTCTCTGCGCTGGCCGAGTACGATCTGGTGGGCGTCCAGACGGAAGCGGATGCCGACAATCTCCGTCGTTACTTCGACACCATGGGCATAGACGCGCGTCACTGCGTGGTCGAAGCGTTTCCCATCGGCGTCGACGCTGCTCAGGTCGCGCGCGATGCCGTGTCGGCCAATGGCCGCGATGCGGTTGCGTCGTTGCGCCGCAGCCTGGCGGACCGCCGGCTGGCGATCGGCGTGGATCGCCTGGATTACTCGAAGGGCCTTCCGGAGCGCTTTCAGGCCTTCGGCAGCTACCTCGACAGTCACCCCGCCGACGTGGGGCAGCTGACGTACCTGCAGATTGCGCCCCCGAGCCGTGAGGATGTCCCGGAGTACCGGGCTCTGCGTGAAGACCTCGAACGTGTCGCGGGCCACATCAATGGCCGACTGGCGCGACCCGACTGGACCCCCATCCGCTACGTCAACCATTGCTATCCCCACGATGTACTGGCGGGCTTCTACCGCGCCGCGGACGTGGCCCTGGTGACACCGTTGCGCGACGGAATGAATCTGGTCGCCAAGGAGTATGTCGCTGCGCAGGATCCGCGCGACCCTGGCGTGCTGATCCTGTCGCGTTTCGCGGGCGCAGCGCATGAACTCACCGACGCGCTGCTGGTGAATCCGCACGACGCCGGCAACATGGCGGATGCCATCGCGCAGGCCCGGGCGATGCCGAGGGCAGAGCGCGTAGCGCGGTGGTCCGCCATGCATGAGACGCTCCGCTCCAACAGTATCGGTGCCTGGGCGCAGGCATTCCTGACGAAGCTCCACAAGGAGTCGCAACCCGCGCCCGGCGCTTTGCCGCCGATGTCCATTCCGGCCTCCGCTGCTCTACGGCCGGTCAGCGACGGAGTACTGTCATGAGGATCGCGCAGATATCGCCCTTGTTCGAATCGGTGCCGCCCCAGCTCTATGGCGGCACAGAGCGTGTGGTGTCATACCTGACTGAGGCGCTCGTCGCGCGCGGGCACGACGTTACCCTGTTCGCCAGTGGCGACTCTTCAACTTCGGCAAGCCTAGTCAGTTTCCGTGATGTCGCCTTGCGACTGGACCCGGCACCCCTGAAATCGGCAGCGGCCGCGCACATGGAGATGCTGGACGGGCTTCGCGAACGGGCAGACGAGTTCGACGTACTGCATTTCCACATCGATCTCCTGCCCTTCCCGTTCTTCGACGACATCGCACACAAGTGCGTGTTTACCCTGCATGGACGACAGGACAAGCAGGATCTGCCGAAGGCCTACCGGCGCTGGTCGCAGTTTCCGCTGGTCTCGATCTCGGACCATCAGCGTGCGCCCATGGCATGGGCCAACTGGTGGCAGACCATCCATCACGGCATGCCGTCTTCCCTGCTGCTGCCGCCCACGCAACCTCGCGGCGACTACCTGGCTTTTCTGGGACGCATCTCGCCCGAAAAGCGGCCTGATCGGGCCATAGAGATCGCCCGGCGCGCGGGCATGCCGCTGCGGATCGCCGCCAAGGTCGATGTGGCGGACAAACGCTACTTCCACGAAACGATAGAGCCGATGCTGGCCGACGGCGGCGTGGAGTTCATCGGCGAGATCGATGACGCCGGCAAGCCCGAGTTCCTCGGCAACGCCGCCGCCCTGCTGTTTCCCATCGACTGGCCCGAGCCTTTCGGATTGGTGATGATCGAGGCGATGGCCTGCGGCACCCCCGTGATCGCATGGCGCGAAGGCTCCGTGCCGGAGGTGGTCGACGAGGGCCAGACCGGCTTCATTATCGACAGCATCGAAGACGGCGTCGACGCGGTCGGACGTTGCCGGGATCTGAACAGGACGAACGTGCGCCGGTACTTCGAGCGGCGCTTCGACGTGGACAGAATGGCGGCCGACTATGAGGATCTCTACCTGCGGATGGCGGAGGGCACGCCTCGACGCCTCAAGGCCTGAGGTATGGAGACCAACGAGTCCGCCCCGTTAACCCGCTATGTCCTCAAGGACGGCGACAGCTTCCTCGTCGCCAACAGCGTGGGGAACATCGTGGCCCCTGCCGAGGGCTTCTTCGTCCACGACACACGGATCGTGTCCCGCTACGAGATGCTGCTGGGCGATCAGGAGCCGGCACTGCTGAGTTCGGCCGTGACGCAGGACAATGTCCTGTTCGTCGCGCATCTGACCAATCGTGCGTTGTCAGCGATCGACGAGATGGGGGCGCCAGAAGGCCTGATCCATATCACGCGCAGCCGTTTCCTGTGCCGCCAGCGCATGTTCGAGCGCATCACCTGCATGAACTACGGCAACCGGCCGGCGCGCCTGCCGCTGCGATTCCGCCTGGATGCGGACTTCGTCGATATGTTCGAAGTACGCGGCAGCCGTCGTCCGGCACGTGGCCGCCTGCTCGGACCGGAGAGCAGCGAGTGGGGTTATGCGTTCCGTTACGAGGGGCTCGATGGCGTGCAACGCACGTCGTCGGTGCTGTTCTCGCGCCCGCCTGCGCAACCCGAGCCGGGTTGCATGGAGTTCGTGCTGACGCTGGCGCCCGGCGCGTCGGAGGAGCTCTATACGGAGATTGGCGCGGACCAGGAAGCCACACCCGCTCGCCAGCGTTACCGTGACGAAGCCTCCGAGGCACGACGCCATATGCGCCGTCGTCAGCGACGCGGCGCTCGCGTGTCCAGCAGTGGCCCCCTGTTCGATCAGTGGATGCGGCGATCCCGATCGGACCTGGCGCTGCTGACCAGCGAACTTGAAACGGGCCCCTACCCCTACGCCGGCATTCCCTGGTTCTCCACGCCCTTCGGCCGCGATGCCGTGATAACCGCGATGCAGACGTTGTGGCTGGATCCAGAGCTGGCTAAGGGCGTCCTTCGCTTTCTGGCCCGGCACCAAGCGAAGGAGGAATCGCCATTCCTCGATGCCGCGCCGGGCAAGATCATGCATGAGACCCGTAAGGGTGAGATGTCGGCGATGAAGGAGCTTCCGTTCGGACTCTACTACGGCGGCGTCGATACCACGCCGCTGTTCATCGCGCTGGCTGGCGCTTACCTCCGTCGCACTGGCGACCTGCAGACGATCCAAGAGCTCTGGCCGGCCCTGTTGGCGGCCGTGCAGTGGATCGAACGCGTCTGCGACGCTGACGCGCGTGGGCTGCTCGTCTACTCCCGTGCCAGTGATCGCGGGCTGGCCAACCAGGGATGGAAAGACAGTGGCGATTCCGTCTTCCATGCCGATGGCAGGCTCGCCGAAGGACCCATCGCGCTAGTCGAGGTACAGGGTTACGCCTATGCGGCGCTGCGGACGATGGCGGAGTTGGGCGAGCGCTGGGACAGCCGTGCTTCGGCGCACTGGGCCAGACGCGCGCAGGAGCTGCGCCTGATGGTGGAGCGTCATTTCTGGATGGACGATGCGGCGTATTACGGCCTGGCGCTGGATGGCGACGGCGCCCTGTGCGCCGTGCGCACCAGCAACGCGGGCCACCTGCTGCAGTTCGGCCTGCCGCCACCGGAACGCGCCATCGCGGTGGCGGATCAGTTGATGTCGCCCGCCTTTTTCACTGGCTGGGGTATCCGCACCGTCGCGCGCGGCGAAGCGCGGTTCAATCCGATCTCCTACCACAACGGCTCCGTGTGGCCGCACGACTCGGCGATCTGCGCGAGCGGGCTGGCCATGGCGGGCGTGCGCGGAGCGGCGACGCGACTGTTGCGCGGCGCCTTTGAAGCGGCGGTCCACTTCGACATGCGC
>VYLE01000536.1_pt1 | contig 18787 bp, 17 predicted proteins | sample 5114391 | NCBI WGS metagenome assembly VYLE01 (sample SAMN12291771, study PRJNA351875) | freshwater metagenome | isolation source: freshwater lake | place: USA: Michigan, Kent Lake | collected 2013-08-15
CAGGTGGCGGCGGTTTTGGCGCTGGGAGTGTTTGGGGCGGTCTGGGGGCTTTACTGGCCGCTGGAGGGGAAGCCGCTGGCGGGCCCGGCGGGGCTGTTTGCCTATCTCGGGCTGGCGGGGTTTGGGGCCGGAGTGGCGCTGGGCGTGCTGTCGCGGCTGCCGATCTCGCGCTTGGGGGCGGTGGTGGCTGTGGCTGGCACCGGGGGCGATGGCAGCGCTATGGGTGGTGGGGACGGTGCTGTCTCCGTCGCCCCTGCGTCTTGCCGGGCCTGGGATGATGGCGGTGACCGTCTGGGCCATGGGACGGCTGGGGCAAGGCGGCGGTGCGGCCTTCGGGCCGCCCGCGCCATGGCGGCGCTGTATTCTGGTCGTGCTGGCCCCGGCTGTGACGGCGCTGCTGGTGGTGCCGGGATGGGCGGCTTTCGGCGGGGTCGGGGTGAACGTGCCCGTGGCGCTCGGGACAGGGGCGGCGGGACTGGGTCTGTGGCTGCGGCTTTTGTGGCGGGCGGCGCGGGGGTGACGTTCAGCGCCGCAGGCGGCGGAGCAGGTCGACCAGCGCGAGGAAGAGCAGCAGGACCGCCAGCGCGGCGGCTATGGGGAGGGTGACGAGGCCGAGCCAATGAAGCGTGAGCGAAGTGGTGAGTGCCTCGGCCCAGTCGACGCCGAGGAGGCGGCAGGTGTCGAAGGTCCCGCCATCCGGGATGCAGCCCGCCGCGCGGGCAAGAAGCACGGCTGCCACGGCCAGAAGGACGGGCAGCAGGCAGAGCAGCAGAAGGGCACCAAGGACGGCATAGGCGACGCGCATGCGCGCAGGATAGCGGCTTTGGGCCGGATTGTCTCGCGCTGTGGAAGGGCTGTTCGGGGAAGGGCCGGGTTCCCGGGGCGCCCCCGGGACGGGCTGTCCGGTCAGGCCTTGAGCGCCGTCAAGGCCGAGGCAAGGTCGATCGCGCCGTCATAGAGGGCGCGGCCAGAGATGGCGCCCGCGATGATGCCCGTGTCGCGCAGTGCGATGAGGTCTTCCATCCGACTGACGCCACCAGAGGCGATGACGGGGATGGTGACGGCGCGGGCCAATGCCTCGGTCGCCTCGAGATTGGGGCCCTGCATGGCGCCGTCGCGGTCGATATCGGTGTAGATGAGGGCCGCGACCCCTGCATCCTCGAAGCTGCGGGCAAGGTTGGTGGCCATCACCTCCGTCTCCTCGGCCCAGCCCTTGGTGGCAACGCGGCCCTTGCGGGCATCGATGCCGACGGCGACGCGACCGGGGAAGGCGCGCGCGGCCTCGCGCACCAGAGCGGGGTTCTCCACCGCGACCGTGCCGAGGATGACGCGGGCCAGACCCTTTTCCAGCCACATCGCGATGGTGGCCATGTCGCGGATGCCGCCGCCGAGCTGGGCCGGAACGGTGACGCGGGCGAGGATCGCCTCCACCGCTGCGCCATTGACGGGGGTGCCCGCGAAAGCACCGTTGAGGTCCACCAGATGCAGCCAGTCGCAGCCCGCCGCTTCGAACTTCGCGGCCTGCGCGGCAGGGTCGTCGCCAAAGACGGTGGCGGCGGACATCTCGCCGCGCAGAAGGCGGACGCATTGGCCGTCCTTCAGGTCAATGGCGGGGTAGAGGATCATGGTCTGGCCTCCGTCTGGGTCGCGGTCATCCGGGTTGCGGGGGCTTTGGCACGGGGCGGCGGGCAGGGCAAGGGGGCCATCGGGGGCGCGCGACCCAACGTCAGGCTTGATCGGCGCGCAGGCTTCGCGATGATGCGACAAAGAGGCGTATCTGGGAGGAGTTGCCTGATGAAGCGGATGATGATTGCGGCCGTGCTGGGTCTGGGACTGGCGGGAGCGGCCCATGCCTCGGACCCGGTGGAAGGGGTCTGGATGACGAAGCCGGATGACAACGGCAATTTCGGCCATATCGAGATCAAGCCCTGCGGGCCGGCTTTCTGCGGCACGCTGATCCGGGCCTTTGACAATACTGGGGCCGAGGTCGAGAGCCCCAATGTGGGCAAACAGATCGTCTGGGACATGATGGCCGCAGGCGATGGTGCCTATGAGGATGGCAAGGTCTGGTCGCCGGATCGGGACAAGACCTACAACTCCAAGATGGAGCTGTCGGGCGACGGGCTTTCGGTCAAGGGTTGCGTTCTGGGCATCTGCCGGGATGGCGGCACCTGGACGCGGGTGAAGTGACTTAGACGATCCGTTGAAAAGGGCGCGGACGGTGTCCGCGCCCTTTTTCATCTGCGGTGCGGAATGGATCAGCAGGCGATCCGGCCCCGTCTTTCGCCGCTGTCGCCCTGAAAGCTTTCGATCCGCGCAGGGCAGCCGGTGGCCTGTTCGACCGCGCGCAGCATTTGTTCGGGGATCGCGCGGCGTTCGCGCGGGCCTGCATAGCCGTGGCGGATGACCTGCACGCGGCTTTCGCGGCGCAGGACAGTGAAGGCGCGACCATCTACATTCACCACCGTTCTGGTCGCTCCGAAGAATTCCGGCGATGGCGAGGCACAGGCCGTCAGCAGCAGGAGAAGCGGAAGCACGCGGGGAAGGGACATGGGCACACCTGTTTACTGGCAAGGCACGGCCACAGGATGCGCGTCGCACGCCCTGAGTTCAACGATTCAGGCTGGGGCGCCGGCAAAGGCGCTGGCGGTTTCACCTTGGCCCATCGACTCGTTCTCGCGGTTTGACGCGGGCAGGCTGCCGGGCCACGGCCCTAGGGGGCCCAGCGCAGGAAGTTGCCGATCAAGCGGAGGCCCATGGCCTGCGATTTCTCGGGGTGGAACTGGGTGCCGAGAATCGTGTCGCGCCCGATGATGGCGGTGATCGCCCCGCCATAGTCCACATGGGCCAAAAGATGGGCCGGGTCCGCGACACGGAACTGGTAGCTGTGGACGAAATAGGCGTGATCGCCCGTGCTGATCCCTGCCAGAACGGGGTGGGGACGGTCGAGGATCAGGTCGTTCCAGCCCATATGCGGCACTTTCAGCGCGGCGTCGGCCGGGGTGATGCGCTGCACCTCGCCCCCGATCCAGTCGAAACCCGGCGTGTCTTCGTATTCGCGGCCCCATGTGGCCAACATCTGCATGCCAACGCAGATGCCGAGAAAGGGTTTGCCCTGCGCGACGCCGTCCGAGATCGCCTCGAAAAGGCCGCCATAGCTGCCCAACGCGCGGCGGCAGGCGGGGAAGGCCCCGTCGCCGGGCAGGACGATCCGGTCGGCGCGGGCGACATCCTCGGGCCGGGAGGACACGAGTATGTCGCCCCCGTCCACCTCTGCCGCCATGCGCTGGAAGGCCTTTTCGGCGGAATGAAGATTGCCGCTGTCATAATCGACGAGAACGGTCAGGGGCATGGCGCGGCTCCGGCACGGGGGCGAAGAATTTTCGGACGAAAATTCTTCGGGTTGAGAGAAGAATTTTCGTCCGAAAATTCTTCGAGGTGGCGGGGGGCGTGAAGAATTTTCGTTCGAAAATTCTTCGGACTGTCACCGGGTCAGAGCGCGCCCTTGGTGGAGGGCAGCGCATCGCCCAGACGCGGGTCGGGCTCCACGGCCATACGCAGGGCGCGGGCCACGGCCTTGAAGGCGGCTTCGGCGATGTGGTGGCTGTTCACGCCATGGACGAGGTCCACATGCAGCGTGATCCCGCCATGCGTCGCCAGCGCCTGAAAGAATTCGCGCACCAGTTCGGTGTCGAAGCTGCCGATTTTCTGGGTCGGGAAGGGCAGGTTCCAGACGAGGAAGGGCCGCCCCGACAGATCAAGCGCGCAATTCACCTGCGCGTCGTCCATGGCGAGGACGAAATGGCCATAGCGGCGGATGCCGCGCTTGTCGCCCAAAGCGCGCGTGAGGGCTTGGCCCAAGGCGATGCCGCAATCTTCGACCGTGTGGTGGTCGTCGATGTGCAGGTCGCCATCGGCCTTGACCGTGAGGTCGATCAGGGAATGGCGCGAAAGCTGATCGAGCATGTGGTCGAAGAAGCCGACGCCGGTGTGATTGTCATAGGTCCCCGTCCCGTCGAGGGCGACGGTGACAGCGATTTCGGTTTCGGCGGTCTGGCGATGGATCTCTGCCTTGCGCATCGGCGGGCTCCCTGACGTGTCGGGGCCTTATATGGGCTGGGGCGGGCTTTGGGAAGCGGGGGGTGTTCAGGCCGCGCGGGAGAGTGGCAGGCGGCGCGGGCCGAAGGCAGCGGCCAGTGCGAGGAAGAGGCCGGAGAGGGCAGCGATGCTGCCTGCGGCCGAGACGGCAAAGGGCAGGCCCATCAGCAGCGGCAGGTAGCCGGCGGCCAGCGTGCCGAGGATGGCGGCGGTGGCGGCGATGAGGAGGGACAGCCCCATCTGGCGCGGCAGGCTGTCGGTCATCAGCCGCGCCGTGGCGGGGGGGCAGACGAGCATGGCGATGGTCAGGATCGACCCCACGGCCGAAAAGGCGGCGACGGCGGCCAGCGCCGTGAGGCCTGTCAGCGCGGCCGAAAGCAGGCGGACGGGGATGCCTTGGGTGGCGGCGAAGCCTTCGTCGAAGGTGGCGATGACGAGGGGCCGCCAGAGCGCGGCGATGAGGCCGAGGACGGCGGCGCAGATCAGCGCCAGTTGCGGCAATTCTGGCGGCAGGCCCGCCAAAGCCGCAGGATCAAGCAGCGAGGACCAGCCGGTGGCATCGATCCAGATCAGCGCCTCGAGCGAGCCGTAAAGGGCATGTTCCACGTCAAGATGGGTGGCGGAGGCGCCTGAGAGTTCAAGGAGCAGGACCCCTGCCGCGAACATGGTGGTGAAGGTCGCCCCCATTGCCGCGCTTGGATCGGCGCTGGTGGTGCGACGGATCGCTTCGATCATCAGGGCCGAGAGCGCGGCGGCGGCGAGGGCGCCTGCCAGCATCACAGGGGGCGCGGCGGACCCGGTAAGGAGGAAGGCCGCGACGAGGCCGGGCAGGACGACATGCGAGATGGCGTCGCCCAGAAGCGTCTGACGGCGCAGCAGCAGGAAATTGCCGGGGGCGGCACAGGCCAGCGCCGCCAGCGTTGCGATGACGAGGGGGGGCAGGGTCAGCGGGACGAATTCGGACCCCATCAGCGCCGCCCCGAAATGGCGGCACGGCGCAGGCGGGCGCGGGCGACGGTCTGGGCGAGGATGCCCTTGCGAGGCGCGATCAGGGCCGACAGTGCGAAGGCTGTGAAGGTGATCAGGACGATGGCGGGGCCGGTGGGTAGATCGGGCAGCGCGACCGAGAGCGCCGCGCCCAAATAGCCCGCCACAGCCCCGATGGCCCCGGCCAGAAGCGCCACCGCCTCCATCCGGTCGGACCAGAGGCGGGCGGCGAGGGCCGGGATGATCAGAAGCGCCACGATCAGGATCAGCCCCACCACATGCAGGCCGAGAAGCACGCAGGCGAGGGTGAGGAGAAGCAGCGCGCGGTCCATGAGATCGGTGTTCACCCCCATGAGCCGGGCATGGCCGGGGTCAAAGGCCGTCATGATCAGAGGGCGGCGCAGCAGCATGAGGAGGCCCAGCGTCAGAGCGGCGCCAATCGCGAGCGTGATCGCATCCCCTCGCAGCATCCCAGCAGTGGAGCCTAGGAGGACGGAATCAAGCCCTGCGGGGCGGCCAAGCGCGAGGTTCTGGATCACCGTCATGAGCACGATGCCTGCACCGTAAAAGCTGGCCAGTGTCGCGCCGATGGCCGCATCCTCGGGCAGGCGGGTGCGTGACAGGCTGTCGAGCCATGCCAGCCCCAAGACGGCGGAGAGGCCTGCGCCGATCATGAGACCCGCGAGGTTGCGCCCGTCGCCCCCGGCGGCGGCCATGAGGAGGAAGGCCACAGCGATGCCGGGCAGGGTGGCATGGGCCATGGCATCGGAGGTGAGCGCACGGCGGCGGAGCGTGACGAAAGCCCCGGTGCAGCCGGCTGCCAGCCCGAGAAGGGCCGCGCCCAGTCCTACGAGCGCGGCGTTATAGCCGGCATTCAGGATCAGCGCATTCAGGACGGCGTCGAGCATGGTCTGGCCGGGGGCCGGTTCCTTCGCGGGGCGTCAGGCGGGGATCGCCGTGAGAAGCTGGTGACCATAGGCCTCGGCCACGGCAGCGCGGCGGAAGGTGCTAGCGGTCGGGCCTTCGGCGATGGCGCGGCGGTTCATCAGGAGGACGCGGTCGAAATAGGCGGTCACAGTGGAAAGATCGTGATGCACGGCGATAATCGTGCGGCCCTCGGCGCGCAGGCCGTGCAGGACGGAGATGATCGCAGCCTCGGTTGCCGCATCGACGCCTGCGAAGGGTTCGTCGAGGATGACGAGATCGGCGCCTTGCGCCAATGCGCGGGCAAGGAAGACGCGCTGCTGCTGGCCGCCCGAAAGCGCGCCGATCTGGCGGGTGGCGAAATCGGCCATGCCGAGGCGGTCAAGCTGGGCCATGGCTTCGGAGCGCAGACCGGGGGTGAGGCGGCCAAAGAGCCCCATGCGGCGGTAGAGGCCCATCTGCACCACATCGATGACGCGGGCGGGAAATTCCCAATCAACGGCGGCGCGCTGAGGCACATAGGCGATGCGGGGCATGGCGCGGGCGACGGGATCGCCGAAGGCGCGCACCTCGCCCGTGACGGCGGGGATAAGGCCGAGCGCAGCTTTCAGCAGCGTGGATTTTCCGGCACCGTTGGGGCCGATGACGGCTGTCATCGACCCCTTCGGAAACCGGGCACTGACCGTGGCGACTACCGGGACTGAACCGTAGGCCACGGTCAGGCCTGAGATGGCGAGTGCCGTTTCCGGCATGGGGATTGGGGTTGGGCCCGCCATCATGTGCCTGTGTTAAGTTCCTGCGTTAAGACGTCCGGCCATGCCGCGTTCGGGGGCATCCCCTCCGAGTGCGCGGGCGATGGCGGTGATGTTGTGATCGATCATACCCGGATAGGTGCCTTCATAGGTTCCCTCCGGCCCCATCGCATCGGAGAAGAGTTCGGCACCGATGGTGACGTAATGGCCCCGCGCCCCGGCCCCTTCGATGAGGGCGCGGATCGCGCGGTCTGAGACGGAGCTTTCGACGAAGACCGCCGGGATCTGATTGTCGACGAGGAGGGTGACCAGTTCCTCGATCCGGGCGAGGCCCGCTTCGGAGTCGGTCGAGATGCCTTGGATCCCTTCGACCCGCCAGTCATAGGCGCGGCCGAAATAGCCGAAGGCGTCATGGGCGGTGACGAGGATGCGCCGGCTTTCCTGCACGCTGCCGAGGGCCTTGCGGGCATAGACGTCAAGCTGGGCGATTTCCTGCAGATAGGTGGTCGCGTTGTCGCCAGTATCCACCCCGGCCCCTGTCAGAGCGGCATCGACGGCGCGGACCACGTCGGACCACAGGCGCGGGTCGAACCAGACATGGGGATCGGGGCGATCCGCATATTCGGGATCGGCGATCAGCTGGTCCGGGGCGAGCGTTTCGGCCACGGCCTTGACCGTGGTCTTGCGGGCGAGATCTTCCATCACCTCGGTGAACTGCGCCTCAAGGTTGAGGCCATGCCAGAGGATGACATCGGCCCGCGACAGGGCGAGGATATCGGTGCGGGTCGGGCGGTGACCGTGAGGGTCCATCCCGGGCCCCATGAGGGCCTGCACCTGCCCACCAGACAGACGCCGTGCGGCATCGGCAATCATGCCCGTGGTGGTGACGATGGTCGGGGCGGCGCTGGCCGCGAAGGCGGGGCTGCCCGCGAAGGGCGCGAGGGCAAGGCATCCAAGCAAGGAACGGCGGTCGATCATGGCAATCGGCTTTCGATACGGTGCAGGGGTCGGTGAACGCTTTGTCATGAGCAGAAGATGTGCGAACCATTCGCAGAAGTCAACGGGAATGAGAAGCATTCGCAAGAATGTGAGCGGACAGGCGCGAGGCGCCCGCAAAACTCACGCGATGATTGTATTTGGTGCAATTTTCGATGGCGGACAGATTTTTTACGGACTCGCCTCAAACGGGACTTTCGTATGCCGTCTACCTCTTTCGTATGAGCCCGGAATTCAGCCGGGACAGGAGGCCCCGATGCGCATTGTATGTGTTGATGATGATCCGATCTTCTTGTCGATCCTTGGCGAGTATCTGCGAGAGCTTGATCCGATCTCGGTGACCACCTTCGGCGATCCGGAGCGGGTGGCAAAGTTGGCAGCCGAGGGCACGCTGCTGGCGGATGTGCTGCTTTTGGACATGGAGATGCCGGGGATGGACGGCACCACGCTCTGCGCGGCGCTGCGGGCGACGGAGCTGCATCGGGCGACCCCCATCATCATGATTTCCTCTGTCACCGCGCGGGATCGGGTGAAGGGGGCCTTGGCGGCGGGGGCGAACGAATTCCTGCACAAGCCTTTGGACAAGATGGAACTCGGGGCGCGGCTGTCGATGGTGGCGCAGGTTCTCGACGAGCGGGCCAAGTCCGCGGCGATGGCGGCAGACATGGGCAGCCTGCGGGATCAGGCGGATTTCTCCTTCCGATTCGAGGACCCGGTGCTGCCGGGATCCGACGTGGCGCTGATGGATTACCTGGCGCTGGAGAACCACTTGCTGGGCCTTGGCTGGGCGGGGCTGCCGGGGACGGTTGCGCTGGGTTTCCGGCTGCGTAACGCGCCTTGGGCCTATGCTCATCTGGACCGGATGGAGTATTGCGATTTCCTGTCCGAGACGGCGGCGATGATCGTGCAGCAGATGAAGGGAGTCCGCTTCCGCATGGCCTATGCCGGGGCGGGGGATTTCGTGACGGTGCTGGAGCGCGGACAGCGGGTGGAGATGGCCGACCTACAGGCGGGGCTACAGGCGGCACGCGGTCCGATGTGGGCGGCCTATCGGGCGCTGGGTCTGCCGGCGCCGGAGGTTGCGGTCGGCCCGGTGGTGCAGGCGCCGCTGATCGGGGCCTCGGCGTCGCGGCTGCTGCGGACGGTGCGGCTGCGGCTGGATGCGCATGCCCCCCTGATGCACGCAGGAAGCTGGGAGGCGATGCCGTCAGGACTGATGGCCCCGGGCGCGGGCGCAGGGCGGATTTCCGCCACCCTTCACTGAGGGCGCAGGCCCCGCTTGACGCGCGGAGCATGGTCATGCCCTGCTGGTGCCACAAACAGAGGGCATCAGCCCCAGACCACCCGGGAGAGGCATTGCCCGGGCCGCCGAGCAGAGGATGACGGGATGAAGCAAACTTTTGGGGTGCTGTGCCTTGGCGCAGCTGTCGCTCTGGGCAGTGGTCCGGCCGGGGCGGCCGAACTGGTGTCACGCTGGGGCGTGGTCGCGATGGAGCCTGCCGCCTCGGGCGCAGGGCTGTCGGTTCGGGTGGAAAGCGTGCATGGCTGGGTCTGCGAGGGGCATTACGCCCATCCTGCGCGGGACGGGGCGGCCGTCGGCTTTCCGCTGACCTGTTCGGATGATGTGGAGGGCGAGGCGTTGATGTCGGTCGAGGAGGGCGTCGCGGTGATGGCCTTCAACCGCGACGACGGCACCCATGGCAGCGCCAAGCTGCGGGTGGAATGATCCAGACGAGGCTGCGGGGAGACAGGGGGAACGGCCCCTGTCTTGTTATGTCCATGGGGCGGGCCTTTGGACCTGTCCGTGACATTCCCATGGCTTTGAGGACTGGAGCGGGCGATGAGATTCGAACTCACGACCCTAACCTTGGCAAGGTTATGCTCTACCCCTGAGCTACGCCCGCACTCCGTGGGGCGGGTGATAGTCCGGGGCGGGGATGGGCGCAAGGAGAAAAACGGATGGGCAGAAATGCGCAAGGCCGCCCCGAGGGGCGGCCTTCTGCCATTGGTCCGACTGGAGCGGGCGATGAGATTCGAACTCACGACCCTAACCTTGGCAAGGTTATGCTCTACCCCTGAGCTACGCCCGCGCCGGTTGGACGAGGGGTGATCTATAAAAGCCGCGCGTGGGGTTCAAGGGGTAAAGTGCGCAGTGGCGCGGAAAAGTTGGGACAGCACGATGCCGGGGTGGATGGGCAGGATTGCCCATCCTACGGGGTGATGGGGGGAGGATGGGCAGGATTGCCCATCCTACGGGGCGGTGGCGTGTAGGATGGGCCGTCGGCCCATCCCCGGTCATTCCAGTTCGATCAGCAGGTCCTTGGCTTCGATCTGGCTGCCCGCGTTGACATGGAGCGCCTTCACCACCGCCTCGCGGTCGGCATGCAGGCCGGTTTCCATCTTCATCGCCTCGATCGTGAGAAGGAGGTCGCCTGCGCGGACCTTCGAGCCGACGCTGACCGCGACGGACGCGATGGAGCCGGGCATCGGCGCGCCGATATGGGCGGGGTTGCCCTCGGCGGCCTTGGGGCGCGCTGCCGTCTTCGCCTTCACGGCGCGGTTCGGGACGCGGATCACGCGGGGCTGGCCGTTCAGCTCGAAGAAGACCTTGACCTCGCCATCCTCGGTCGTCTCGCCCACGGCCTGCAGGCGGATTTCCAGTTGCTTGCCGGGGTCGATCTCGGCCGTGATCTCTTCGCCCGGTTCCATGCCGTAGAAGAAAATCCTGGTGGGCAGGGCGCGGACAGGGCCGTAGAGGCGGTGACGGCCCATGTAATCGAGGAAGACCTTGGGATACATCAGATAGCCGTTGAGATCCTCGTCATCGACCGACTTGCCGCCGAGTTCGGCGGAAAGCTTTGCCCGCGTCTCTTCCAGATCGACGGGGGGCAGGGTCTTGCCGGGGCGTTCGGTCAGCGGCGTCTCGCCCTTGAGCACCTTCTTCAGGATGCCGTCGGGCCAGCCGCCATGGGGTTGGCCGAGATTGCCCTTGAGCATGTCGACGACCGACTCGGGGAAGGCCACGTCGGTGTTCGGGTCTTCGACCTGCGCACGGGTCAGGCCCTGGGCCACCATCATCAGCGCCATATCGCCCACCACCTTGGACGAGGGCGTGACCTTCACGATGTCGCCGAACATCTGGTTGGCATCGGCATAGGCCTGCGCCACTTCGGGCCAACGCTCCTCCAGCCCCAGCGAGCGGGCCTGCGCCTTGAGGTTGGTGAACTGACCCCCCGGCATTTCGTGCAGGTAAACTTCAGAGGCGGGGGCGGGCAGGCCGGATTCGAAGGCGGCATATTGCACGCGGACATGTTCCCAGTAGTTGGAGATGTCGCGGATCGCCTTGATGTCGAGCCCGGTGTCGCGGTCGGTGTGGCGCAGCGCCTCGACAATCGCGCCAAGGCAGGGTTGCGAGGTGCCGCCCGAGAAGGCATCCATCGCGGAGTCGATCGCATCCACCCCTGCCTCGCAGGCGGCGAGGATGGTGGCCACGCCGCCCCCTGCCGTGTCATGCGTGTGGAAATGGATGGGAAGCCCGATCTCCTGCTTCAGTGTCTTGACCAGCACCCGGGCCGCGGTTGGCTTAAGGAGCCCCGCCATGTCCTTCAGGCCGAGCACATGGGCGCCCGCAGACTTCAGTTCTTTGGCGCGATCGACATAGTACTTGATGTCGTACTTGGCGCGGTTCGGGTCGAGGATGTCGCCCGTGTAGCAGATCGAACCTTCGCAGACCTTGTTCGCCTCGATCACCGCGTCCATCGCGACGCGCATGTTCTCGACCCAGTTGAGGCTGTCGAAGACGCGGAAGACGTCCACCCCTGACTTGGCGGCCTGCAACACGAAGGCACGGACCACGTTGTCGGGATAATTGGTGTAGCCAACGCCGTTGGAGGCGCGCAGCAGCATCTGCGTCATGACATTGGGCATGGCGGCGCGCAGGTCGCGCAGGCGCTGCCACGGGCATTCCTGAAGGAAGCGGTAGGCCACGTCGAAGGTGGCCCCGCCCCAGCATTCCACGGAAAAGAGCTGCGGCAGGTTCGCGGCATAGGCGGGCGCTATGCGCACCATGTCGATGGACCGCATGCGCGTGGCCAAAAGCGATTGGTGACCGTCCCGCATCGTGGTGTCGGTGACCAGAAGCTTCTTCTGCGCCTTCATCCAGTCGGCCACGGCCTGCGGGCCCTTCTGTTCCAGCAGGTTTCGGGTTCCGGTGGCAGGCGTTTCGGTTAGGAGCCGGGGCGGTTTGGGCATCTTCGCCTCGGCCGGGGGGCGCGGGCGGGCCACCGTTTCGGGATGCCCGTTCACGGTGATGTCGGCGATATAGGTGAGGATTTTGGTCGCCCGGTCGCGGCGTTTCTTGAAGGCGAAAAGCTCGGGCGTCGTGTCGATGAATTTGGTCGTGTAGCTGTCGTCAAGGAAGGTCGGGTGTTTCAGCAGGTTGATGACGAATTCGATATTCGTCGCCACCCCCCGGATGCGGAATTCGCGCAAGGCGCGGTCCATCCGCGCGATGGCCTTTTCCGGCGTCTGGGCATGGGCCGTGACCTTCACCAGCAGCGAGTCGTAATAGCGGGTGATGACGCCGCCCGCATAGGCCGTGCCGCCGTCAAGGCGGATGCCGTTCCCGGTGGCGGAGCGGTAGGCGGTGAGCCGTCCGTAATCCGGGATGAAGTTGTTGAGCGGGTCCTCGGTCGTGACCCGGCATTGCACGGCATGGCCGTTCAGTTTCACATCCGCCTGCGAGGCCACGCCGGTGGCTTCGGACAACGACTTGCCTTCTTCGATCAGGATCTGGGCCTGCACGATGTCGATCCCCGTCACCTCTTCGGTCACGGTATGTTCGACCTGCACGCGGGGGTTCACCTCGATGAAGTAGAATTTGCCCGAATCCATATCCATCAGGAATTCGACGGTGCCCGCGCATTCGTAATCGACATGCTGGGTGATGCGCTTGGCCATGTCGCAGACCTCTTCGCGCTGGGCCTGCGTCAGGTAAGGGGCGGGGGCGCGTTCGACGACTTTCTGGTTGCGGCGCTGGACAGTGCAGTCCCGCTCCCACAGGTGCCAGACATTGCCCTGCTTGTCTCCGAGGATCTGCACCTCGACATGGCGGGCGCGCTGGATCATCTTTTCCAGATAGCCTTCGCCATTGCCGAAGGCGGCCTCAGCCTCGCGCCGGCCTTCGCGGACCTTCAATTCCAACTCGTCTTCCGACAGGATCGGGCGCATGCCGCGCCCGCCGCCGCCCCAAGACGCCTTGAGCATCAGGGGATAGCCCACTTCGGCGGCCTGCTTTTTGATGAGCGCCATGTCTTCGCCCAGCACTTCGGTGGCAGGGATGACAGGGACGCCCGCCTCGACCGCCACGCGGCGGGCCGAGGCCTTGTCGCCAAGCGCGCGCATGGTTTCGGCGCGGGGGCCGATGAAGGTGATGCCCGCCTGATCGCAGGCCTCGACGAAATCGGGGTTCTCGGACAGGAGGCCATAGCCCGGATGGATCGCATCCGCCCCCGACATCTTGGCCACGCGGATGATTTCCGCGATCGAAAGATAGGCGCCCACCGGCGAAAGGCCCTCGCCGATGCGATAGGCCTCATCCGCCTTGAAGCGGTGGAGGGACAGCTTGTCCTCCTCGGCGAAGACGGCGACGGTCTTCTTCCCCATCTCATTGGCGGCGCGCATAACGCGAATGGCGATCTCGCCCCGGTTGGCGACGAGGATCTTGCGGAATTCTGGCATCGGTCTCTCCGGCAGTCGGAAGGTCAGGCGGGCTTTTCCGTCATCTCCGGGTGCGGGAACCGGCGTAGACGGCGTCATCCTAGGCCTGCTGCAATGCAGCGCAAGGGCAGGAACCGGCTGAATGTGCAAATTTTGCGAAATATGCAGGCGCGGATTTGCGGCTGCAAAGCGGATGGGGTGGTTGCGGGGAAAAGTTGCGCCGGAACATTTGCGGAACCTTTTCCTTTGCCGCCGATGACGCTAGGGTCTCGCGCATGAACGGATGGGATGAGGATCAGGGGGCAGAGGCGGCAGTGGTGCCGCTGTCGCAGCGGGCCATGATGGCGGCGCGGCCTGCGCCTTACTTGGATGATCTGAACCCCGCGCAGCGCGAGGCAGTGGAGGCGCTGGATGGCCCCGTCCTGATGCTGGCAGGGGCGGGGACTGGCAAAACCAAGGCGCTGACGGCGCGGATTGTGCATCTGTTGCGCATGGGCAAGGCGCGGCCGAACGAGATCCTCGCCGTGACCTTCACCAACAAGGCGGCGCGCGAGATGAAGTTGCGTGTGGGTCGCATGCTGGGCGAGGTGGCGGAGGGGATGCCATGGATGGGCACCTTCCATTCGCTGTCGGTCAAGATCCTGCGGCGGCATGCGGAACTGGTGGGGTTGAAGTCGAACTTCACCATTCTGGATACGGATGACCAGATCCGGCTGCTGAAGCAGCTGATCGTGGCGGCGAATATCGACGAAAAGCGCTGGCCCGCGCGGATGCTGGCCGGGATGATCGACGGCTGGAAGAACCGCGCCCTGACGCCGGAGCGGGTGCCGTCAAGCGAAGCGGGCGGCTATGCCAACCGCGGGACGGAGCTTTATGCCCAGTATCAGGAGCGGCTGCGGACGCTAAACGCCTGCGATTTCGGCGATCTGTTGTTGCATTGCGTGGTGATCTTCCAGTCGCATCCCGATGTGCTGGCGCAGTATCAGCGGTGGTTCCGCTATATCCTTGTCGACGAGTATCAGGACACCAACGTCTGCCAGTACCTGTGGCTGCGGCTGTTGGCGCAGTCGCATCGCAACATCTGCTGCGTGGGGGATGACGACCAGTCGATCTATGGCTGGCGGGGGGCCGAGGTGGGCAACATCCTGCGGTTCGAGCAGGATTTCCCCGGCGCGCATGTGGTGCGGCTGGAGCAGAATTACCGATCGACGCCGCATATCCTTGCCGCCGCGTCGCGCGTGATCGCCGGGAATGCCGGGCGGCTGGGCAAGACGCTGTGGACCGATCTGAAGGAGGGCGAGAAGGTCCGCCTGATCGGCCATTGGGACGGTGAGGAAGAGGCGCGCTGGATCGGGGAAGAGATCGAGGCGCTGATGCGCGGGGGGCGGGGGCTTGATCCGGTGGGACTGGACGGGCAGGCCATTCTAGTGCGGGCGTCGCATCAGATGCGGGCCTTCGAGGACCGTTTCCTGACGATCGGGCTGCCCTACCGGGTGATCGGGGGGCCACGGTTCTATGAGCGGCAGGAGATCCGCGATGCGATGGCCTATTTCCGGCTGGCCGTGTCGCCCGAGGATGATCTTGCGTTCGAGCGGGTGGTGAATGTTCCCAAGCGCGGCCTTGGCGACAAGGCGCAGGCGGATATCCAGCGCGCGGCGCGGCTGGCGGGGGTTTCCCTGCACGAGGGCGCGCGGGAATTGGTGTCCACGGGCGGGATCGGCGGCAAGGGCGCGGGGCAGTTGCGCGCCTTTGTGGAAGGGATCGACCGCTGGCACGCGCTAACACGGCACGAGGGGGCAAGCCATATCGAACTGGCTGAGATGATCCTTGAGGAGTCCGGCTATACGGAGATGTGGCAGAACGACAAGACGCCCGAGGCGCCCGGGCGGCTGGAGAACCTGAAGGAACTGGTCAAGGCCTTGGAGCAGTTCGACAATCTGCAGGGCTTCCTCGAACATGTCGCGCTGATCATGGACAACGAGACGGAGGAGGCGGGCGAGAAGGTCAGCATCATGACGCTGCACGCCGCCAAGGGGTTGGAGTTTCCCATCGTCTTCCTGCCGGGCTGGGAGGATGGGCTTTTCCCCAGTCAGCGCAGCATGGATGAGAGCGGGTTAAAGGGGTTGGAGGAAGAGCGGCGGCTGGCCTATGTGGGCATCACGCGGGCCGAGGAGTTGTGCACGATTTCCTTTGCCTCGAACCGCCGGGTCTATGGCCAATGGCAGAGCCAGTTGCCGAGCCGCTTCATCGACGAATTGCCGCAAGCGCATGTCGAGGTGCTGACGCCGCCGGGGCTTTATGGCGGGGGCTTTGGGGCGGCGGCGCCCTATGCGGTGTCGTCAAGCATGGATGAGCGGGTGTCGAAGGCGGATGTCTACAACTCGCCCGGGTGGAAGCGGATGCAGGACCGCGTGCAAACGCGGGGCGTGTCGCAGCCGCGCGAGGCGCGCGGGGTGGTGATTGATGCCACCGCGCTGTCGGCTTTCAGCGAGGGGGACCGGGTGTTCCACCGCAAATTCGGCTATGGGATCGTGATTGGCATCGAGGGCGACAAGCTGGAGATCGATTTCTCCAAGGCCGGGATCAAGAAGGTTGTGGCGGGGTTCGTCGTCGATGCGGATGACGCGGATGAGGTGCCGTTCTGAGGGATGCGGGTGCCGGCCTTGGAAAGGCTAGGCCGCCCGGCGTTCGAGGACCCAGATCGTGAGGCCCGCCAGCAGCCCCCAGAAGGCCGCCCCAATCCCTGCGAAGGCCACGCCCGCGCCCGTGACGGCAAGGGTCATCGTGGCGGCAAAGCGCTGGTCGGGTGTGGCGAAGGCCCCTGTTAGAGCGCCCATCAGCGGCCCTAGTAGCGCCAACGCCACCAGCGCGGTCATCAAGGCAGGAGGGAGTGCGGCGAGGATCGCGATGACCACCGGCCCCGTCAGTCCGAGGATCACCCAGACCCCGGCATAGGCGAGGCCCACCTTCCAGCGCTGCGCCCGATCGGGATGCACGTCGTCCCCCATGCAGATGGCGGCCGTGATGGCGGCCATGTTCACCGTATGCGCGCCGATCAGGGCGGTGGTGGCCGAGATCAGGCCTGTCACTGTCAGGGCCGGGGCCACGGGTGGTTCATACCCCGCCGCGCGCATCGTGGCGAAGCCGGGCAGGTTCTGAGAGGCCATGGTGACGAGGTAGAGCGGAAGGCCGAGGCCGATCAGCGCCGCCCAGTGAAACTCGGGCGCGATGAAGGTGGGTGTGGGCGGGATTGGCGGCAGGGGTGGCAGGGTCGCGGCGCCGCTGGCGAAGGCCGTGGCAAGGCCTGCAGCCAGCGCAGCAAGGACGGCCATTGCGGGGTTCTTGAGCCGGACGAGAGCGAAGAGCCCGACCATCGGGGCCACCAGAAAGGGCGCGGCCTGTGCCGCGCCCGCGCCTTTCAGGACGAAGGGCAGCAGGACGCCCGCCAGCATGGCGGCGGCGATGCCGTCGGGGATCTTTGCGACCAGCGTGCCAAGGGGGCGGATCAGGCCCGTGGCCGCGATTAGAAGACCAGCCAGGAGGAAGGCCGCCACGCCTTCGGCCATGCCATAGCCCGATGAAGCGGCGATCAGCGCCGCGCCGGGGGTGGACCAGGCCAGCACGACCGGCACGCGGTAGAGAGTGGAGAGCAGCGCGCTGCCCGCCGCCTTGGCAAAGCAGACGCCCATCACCCAGCTTGCCGTCTGGTCTGCCGTCGCCCCCAGCGCCTGCGCGGCGGCGAGGACGAGGGCGATGGTGGAACCGTAGCCCACGAGTGCGGCGACGAGGGCAGCGGAAATCAGGGAGGGGCGCATCGGGCCTGCCGGGTGGGAGCGGTTGGCGCGGACTATCGGCGGGGGGCGCGGGGGATGCAAGCGGGGGCTTGAGATGAAAAACGGCGACGCCCGAGGGAGGAGGGCGCCGCCGCGTTCTTGCGTCCCGGCCAAGGGAGGAGGAGAGGCCGGTCGCTTTCCCGGCCCGGCCGAGGGAGGAGAAGAGGCCGAGTCCGAAACCTGTTACCGGCGGGCGGGCGCGGCGATCCCCGGGAGGAGGTGGGGATCGCCGCTGGTCCGATGGCCCTCAGGGAGGAGGAGGAGGGCCTGTCGCACGCCGTTGGGGCATGTGCCCCGGAAAGGGTCGCGGCGATCCCCGGGAGGAGGTGGAGATCGCCGCTGGTCCGATGGCCCTCAGGGAGGAGGAGGAGGGCCTGTCGCACATCGTTGGGGCGGTTGCGCCCCGGAAGAAGGGTGCGGCGATCCCAGGGAGGAGGAGGGGATCGCCGCTTTTCCGCATGTCCCCAGGGAGGAGGAGGGGGACGTCGGATCTGTCAGAGAAGCATACGCAGCGCGGCTGCTTCTGGATCAAAGTGCGGCGGCGCCAGGGAGGAGGAGAAGCGCCGCCGCTTTTGCTATGAACCCCGGGAGGAGGTGGGGTTCAGCAAGAAACCTTATTTGCCGAAGGCCGCTTCGCGGGCCACGGCGGGGATGTCGGTGCGGGCGATGCCGAGATCGGCAAGCTCGCGGTCGGAAAGCTGCACCAGCTCGCGGACGGTCTGGTTGTAAACGGCGCGGCGGGCGATCTGCAGCTTGAATTGGGCGAAGACGCCCGAGATGCGGTCAGCCAGCGAGAAGGACGCGGCGCGGGAAGAGTTGACATAAGCCATTTCGATCAGCCTCAGTTTGTTACATCTGTTCTCAGGACAACGTTCTGTCGCGCTGTTACCGGAAACATGGGGCAAATGCTGCACCTGCACAATAGACGTGGCCTGCAATGCTGCCATGCAGCAATCGCATGGCTGACAGTCACAGAAATGTCATTGATTTCATGGGTTTCGATGAAAACCTGAGCAAATGGTCAACTCGGCCTTGTCGAGTGCCGAAAAGATGACGAGGTTTGCCGAAACCTTGGGCAGGAGTAGAACGAATGACGGTTACCAAAGAGGAAATCCTGCGGGCGCTTTCCGGGGTCGCTTTGCCCGGTGGGGGCGATCTGGTGTCACGCGATCTGATTCGCGCCCTGACCGTTGACGGGGCCGTGGTGCGCTTTGTCATCGAGGCGGAAAGCCCCGAGGCGGCCCGCGCGCTGGGTCCTGTGCAGGGCGTGGCGGAGGCGGCGGTGAAGCGGCTGGCGGGGGTTGAGACGGTGCAGGTCGTGATGACGGCGCATGGTCCGGCGGCCAAGCCCGCCGCGCCGCCCACGTTGAAGATCGGGCAGCATCCGACGCCGCAGCAGGGCGGGCCGCAGAAAGTGTCGGGGGTGGACCGGATCATCGCGGTGGCCTCTGGCAAGGGGGGCGTGGGGAAATCGACTGT
>VYLE01000778.1_pt1 | contig 18775 bp, 15 predicted proteins | sample 5114391 | NCBI WGS metagenome assembly VYLE01 (sample SAMN12291771, study PRJNA351875) | freshwater metagenome | isolation source: freshwater lake | place: USA: Michigan, Kent Lake | collected 2013-08-15
GCGCCGGCGTGCAGCGCCGTCCGTGCGGCCAGGACCACCGCCCCGGCCATCCCCTCGTCGCCACCGGCGAGCGCCACGCGTCCGCGCGTGCCCTTGTGCGCGCACCACGCATCAGCCGCGGCCACTTGCTGCAGGAGCGCGCTCGCGCCATGCAGGTCGGCCCAGCGCCACGCGCCGTCATCGGTGTCCCCGGGTCGGTCGGCACCGACCCCGAGGCCGATGTCGAGCAGCACCACGCGCCCCACGTGTGCCCGCTGCAGCAGCGCCCCGCGCTTGATCGTGCCGAACGACAGCGTCACGTGCGCGGCGGCACTGCCATCGGCGATCTCGCCGGTCGTGGCATCGAGACCGCTTGGCACGTCGAGCGCCACGATCGTGGCGCCGCGATCGCGCGCGAGCGTGAGTCGCGCGCAGTCGGCCCACAGGCCGTCGCGCAGCGCGCCGCGATGCCCGGTGCCCAACAGCCCGTCCACCACGATCTGCTCGTTGCCGGTGGGCATGCCATGCACCAGATACGGCGCCGCGATCTGCGCGGCCCGTTGCGCGTCGGGGGTGCGCGGGGGCATGCGCGCATGCACCCGCACCGTGACCCCCTGGCGCGCCAGCTGCGCGGCCATCACGTACGCATCGCCGCCGTTGTTGCCGCTCCCCGCCAGCAGGCATACCCCATGCGCCAGGCGGTCGTCGAACTCCCGCAGCAGCAACGCCGCGGCGGTGGAACCGGCCTGCACCATGAGATCGAACGACGGCACGCCGCCGTTGATGACGGCGCGGTCGCGTGCCGCCGCTTCAACCGCCGTCGTGATCCGGAGGGCGCTCAGACGTGCGCCGTGCTCCATGGATACTCGCGCCCGAAGGCATCCTCGAAATCGAAGACGCCATGGAAGTCGTCGCGGCTGTCCTGCGGCTGGCTGATGAGTAACCCCAGATCGACGAGCGTGAACACGATGTCGCCGATGTCCATGGTGCAGCGTACCCCCCAGTGCTCGAGCACCACGCGGGCCATGACGCCGTAGCGATGCAACGCGAGATCACGGCACGCCTGGGCCAGCTCGGGACCGGTGATGTGCCGCCGCTCCACGAGCCGAGTCTGGCTGTGCTCGAGCGCGGCCAGAACGAAAAGGTATGCACGTTCGTCGAACCGCTGCTCACGCAGACGGATCTGATCCATGATGCCTTCACGAAACGCCAGCTCGGACACGCTTCCCTGCTCCTCGACGAATTCGACGCGAATGACGACCGCCTGCGACCTGCACGCCGCGGCGACGGCGCCGCAGACACGGTGAATAGTGAAGACGAGATCGGGCGGCCACAACTCCCGTGGACGCCCGATCCTTTACCTCTGCACAGCTTTGTGATGCGCACACCACGGAAATGCCGTGGTGTGCGGGAGTTACACCCGCGCGACGGCGCGGTACAGCGGGAAGCGATCGGCGAGCGCCTTCACATCGGCCTTGACCGCGGCCACCGTGTCCGCATCGTCGTGATGCGTGAGCACGCGGTCGATGAGGACGGCGATCTGCTGCATGGCGTCACCATCCATGCCGCGCGTGGTCACCGCCGGCGTGCCGACGCGAATGCCACTGGTGATGAACGGCGACTGCGTTTCGTTGGGCACGGTGTTCTTGTTCACCGTGATCCCCGCCTGGTCGAGTACCTTCTCGGCCACCTTGCCGGTGAGCCCCTTGTTGCGGAGGTCCACCAGCATGAGGTGGTTGTCGGTGCCGCCACTGACGATGTGATAGCCGCGCGACACGAGCGCCGCGGCAAGCACCTGCGCGTTCTCCACCACCTGGCGGCAGTACGCCGTGAACGACGGCTGCAGCGCCTCGTGGAACGCCACGGCCTTGGCGGCAATGACATGCTCCAGCGGTCCGCCCTGCATGCCGGGGAACATGGCCTTGTCGATCGCCTTCGCGTGCTCCGCCTTGCACAGAATGATGCCGCCGCGCGGACCACGCAGCGTCTTGTGGGTGGTGCTGGTGACCACGTCGGCGAAGGGCACCGGCGACGGATACGCGCCCGTGGCCGCGAGCCCCGCGAAGTGCGCCATGTCGACCCAGAACAGCGCCCCCACTTCCTTCGCGATGTCGGCGAACGCCTGCCAGTCGATGACGCGCGAGTAGGCACTGTAGCCGGCAATGATGATCTTGGGGCGATGCTCGCGCGCCTGGGCGCGCATATGGTCGTAATCGATGATGCCGTCGCCGGTCACGCCGTACGACACCGCCTTGTACAGCAGCCCGGAGAAGTTGACCGGCGAGCCGTGCGTGAGGTGCCCGCCCTGCGACAGGTCCATGCCGAGGAAGGTCTCGCCCGGCTTCATGAAGGCGAGAAACACCGCCGCGTTGGCGCTCGCCCCGCTGTGCGGCTGCACATTGGCGTGGTCGGCCTGGAACAGCTGCTTCGCGCGATCGATGGCCAGCTGTTCGATCTTGTCCACCACCTCACAGCCGCCGTAGTAGCGCTTCCCCGGCAACCCTTCGGCGTACTTGTTCGTGAGCGGCGACCCCATGGCCTCCATCACGGCGGGCGACACAAAGTTCTCACTCGCGATGAGTTCGAGGCCGTCGCTCTGTCGTTCGACTTCCTCGGTCAGCAGGTGCGCGATCTCCGGGTCGGTGGCGCTCAGCGCGCTACCCGGAGGCAAACGATCCCACTGCGACCAATCGGCACTCGCTCCTGCACTCATGCCCCGCTCCCCGGAGCGTCCGCTCCGTTCTGTTCGTTCGTCTGCTCGATCTTGTGCACGCGCGTTTCGTGGCGGCCGCCCTCGAAGGGCGTATCGAGCCACGTCTTGAGGATGGCCACCGCGTCTTCATCAGACACGAACCGCGCGGGGAGCACCAGCACGTTCGCGTCGTTGTGCTTGCGGGCCAGTCCGGCGATTTCGGGGTTCCACACCACGGCGGCGCGGACCCCGGGATACCGATTGGCCACATAGCTCATGCCCAGCCCCGTGCCGCACAGCAGGATGCCACGGTCGGCAGCGCCGTCGCTGACCTGCTGCGAGAGCGGGTGGGCGTAATCGGGGTAGTCGGTGCTGGCGGTGCTGTGCGTGCCGATGTCGTCCACCTCGTACCCGAGCGAGTCGAGCACGAGACGCAGCCGTTCCTTGAGTTCGAAACCGGCGTGATCGGACGCGATGGGAATGCGCTCTTTGGTCATCAGGATTCCTTGTTGGGGTACTGCGGCCACGTCCTCATCATACCGCGAACGGCGGCGATACGCTGCTCGGCCACCCGATCGGCCGCCATGTACGTGGGAATGCCGGTGCTCTTGGCCAGGGCGAAGACGCTCAGCACGGTCTCGTAGATCTCGTCGGCCTTGCGCAGCGAGCGGTCGCGGCTCCAGCCGGTGAGCTCACTGTACACGTTGATCACACCACCGGCATTGGCCACGTAGTCGGGCGCATAGAGCACCCCGCGCGCCTCGAGCTCGTCACCATGCCGGTCTTCGAGCAGCTGGTTGTTGGCGGCGCCCGACACGATCTCCACCTGCAGTCGCGGGATGGTGTCGTCGTTGAGGATCCCCCCCAGCGCGCAGGGCGCGAAGATGTCGGCCCGGGCCGCGTAGATGTCGTCGAGCGGCACCGCCGTGGCGCCGAACTCCTTCACCACACGATCGACACGCGTGGCGTCGATGTCGGTCACGACGAGATCGGCGCCGGCCCGGTGCAGCTCCCGCGCCAGGTGACTGCCCACCGAGCCGAGCCCCTGAATGGCCACCGTGCGGCCCGTGAGTTCCTTGCTCCCCCAGCGCTGAAACGCCGACGCCTGGATGGCGCGGAACACCCCGCGCGCCGTAACACTCGACGGATCCCCCGACTTGGAGCCGATGCCGGCCACGTGCGTGGTTTCCATGTGCACGAAGTCCATGTCCTCAACAGTCGTGCCCACATCCTCGGCCGTCACATAGCGGCCGCCCAACGAGTCCACGAACCGCCCGTGCGCGCGAAACAACATCTCGCGGTGCGGGGTCTTGTTGTTGCCGATGATCACCGACTTGCCGCCGCCCAGGTTGAGGCCGGCCACGGCGTTCTTGTATGTCATGCCGCGGGAGAGGCGCAGCGCGTCCACCACCGCCTCCTCGTCGCTCGCGTAGCTCCAGAAGCGGCAGCCGCCGAGCGCTGGCCCGAGGGTGGTGTCGTGAATGGCGATGATGCCGCGGTAGCCACTCGCCTTGTCGTGACAGAACACGACCTGCTCGTGGCCCATCTCGGCAATGGTGTCGAAGTAGTGCATGCAGGATTCGTCAGTCGGGGAGGATGCCGTCGGCGGCCGCGGCGGCGGCCAGCGTTCCGCGCGCAATCACGATGCGCTGGATCTCCGAGGTGCCCTCGTAGATCTCGGTGACCTTGGCGTCGCGCAGATGGCGCTCGACGGGGTAGTCGGTCACGTAGCCGTAGCCACCATGGATCTGCACCGCTTCGTTCGTGACCCACATGGCGGTCTCGGAGGCAAAGAGCTTCGCCATGCTGCTGTAGCGCGTGACCTTCTCCCCGCGCTCCTTGGCCGCGGCCGCCGCGTGCAGCAGGGTACGGGCCGCCGTGATACGGGTAGCCATGTCGGCGATCTTGAACTGGATGGCCTGGAACTCGGCGATGGGCTTGCCGAACTGCTTGCGCTCACCCACGTAGCGCACGCTGGCCTCGAGCGCGGCTCGCGCAATGCCGATGGCCTGCGCCGCAATGCCAAGCCGCCCATGGTCGAGCGACCCGAGCGCGTAGATGAGCCCCTTGCCCTCGTCGCCCAACAGCCGGTCGCCGGGCACGCGGCAGTTGTCGAGCACGATCTGGAGGGTGGGCGAGGCACGCATGCCCAGCTTGTTCTCCTTCTTCGTGACGTGGAAGCCGGGCAGGTCGGGGGTGAGGATGAAGGTGCTGATCCCCTTGCTCCCCCGGCGCGCGTCGGGTGTGTCGGTGCGGGCCATGCAGAGGATGACCTGTGCTTCGTTCCCGTGGCTCACCCACGCCTTGGTGCCGCTCAACAGCCAGTCGTCACCGTCGCGCACCGCCTGGGTGCGCAGGCTCGCGGCGTCGGAGCCGGCTTCGGGCTCGGAGAGCGCGAAGGCCCCGAGCCACTCCCCGCGCGCCATGGGCGGCAGGTAGTGGGTCCGCTGCGCCTCGTTGCCGAAGCTCAGGATCATCTGCGTGGGCAGCGAATTGTGCACACTCAGCGTGACCGCCGCCGTGGCGTCACCCACGGCGATCTCCTCGAGCGCCAGCAGGTAGCTCTGCGCGTCGAGTCCGAGGCCATCGTACTGCTCGGGGATGAGCATGCCGAGGAACCCCAGCTCGGCCATCTGCTCGACCATGACGCGATCGAAGCGCTGCGCGCGGTCGCGCTCGCCGGCGAGCGGCGTGAGTTCACGCGCGGTGTACTCGCGTGCCAGTCGCTGGATTTCGCGCTGGGTATCAGTGAGGGGCAGGAGCGACATGTGGGGTCAGTACTGGTAGAAGCCGCGACCGCTCTTGCGGCCAAGCCACCCCGCCGCGACGTACTTCCGCAGCAGCGGGCAGGGACGGTACTTCGGATCGCCGAGGCCGTCGTGCAGGACCTCGAGAATGGCCAGACAGGTATCGAGCCCGATGAAGTCGGCAAGCGTGAGCGGCCCCATGGGGTGATTCATGCCGAGCTTCATGACCGTGTCGATGGCCTCCGGCGTGCCCACCCCCTCCATCACGCAGTAGATGGCCTCGTTGATCATCGGCATGAGGATGCGGTTGGCCACGAAGCCGGGGAAATCGTTCACTTCCACCGGCGTCTTGCCGAGCGCCCGGGAGAGCGCCATGACCTGCGCGGTCGTGGCATCGCTGGTCGCGAGGCCGCGAATGACCTCCACGAGCTGCATGACCGGCACCGGGTTCATGAAGTGCATGCCGATGACGAGTTCGGGGCGCCTGGTGCGCGCGGCGATCTCGGTGATGCTGATGGAGCTGGTGTTGCTGGCAAGGATGGCACCTTCGGGCGCCAGCCGATCCAGATCCTCGAAGATGCGGAACTTGAGGTCCGTGCGTTCGGTGGCGGCTTCCACGACGATCTGCGCCGTGCCCACGGCGTCGAGCGCGGTGGCCGTCTGAATGCGCGCAAGCGCCGCGCCCGCGGCATCGGCGTCGAGCGCGCCCTTCTTCACCTGGCGCTCGAGATTCCTGGCGATCGTGTCACGCCCGCGGGCGAGGGCGTCGGCACTCACGTCGATCATGGTGACCTCGTGGCCGCTCGTCGCGAAGACGTGCGCGATGCCGTTGCCCATCTGGCCGGCGCCAACCACCGCCGCGCGCTGAACGCTACCAATCGTGTCGGACATATCGCTTCAGGTTCCTGTGAACGAGGACGTTTTCGAAAGAATCGGCGACGGTGACCGCGGGTGCCGTTGCGCCCACAGTGCCGCCGCCCCTAACACCACTGCCGCGACCACGCCGCCTTCAGGGCCCCAGCCGCCGCCGGTGAACCAGGCCGGCCCTTCCACCACCGCACGGTACCCGGGCGTCGCGAACGGGAATCCACTCACCGGTGCATGCAGGAGCGCCGCCATGACCCAGTTCCACGCCAGGTGGGCGGTAAACGCTGCTGGCAGGCCAGCCCGTTCACGCACCTCGCACAAACACCAGCCGGCGAGCATGACGATGAGCGTGGTGCGCACACCCGCGCCGGGGTTCATGAGGTGCACCAACCCGAACACGGCACTGCTCACGCTGCGCGCAATAAGCGCACGCTGCGCCGCCGGTGCGGCTTCCGCCGCCACGGCATAGAGGTAGCCGCGGAACGCGAGTTCCTCCCACAGCGCCGCAGGCGCCATGATGACCAACAGCAGCAGCGCCGTGCCCATCCAACTGTCGCCCACATAGGCCGCAGGCGACACCGACGCGAACCGCAGTTGCTGCGCGACCCACAACACCGAGGTGGTGAGCAGGATCGCCGCCGTGCCAGCGAGCGCGCCCTTGGCGAGCGGGCGTGGATGCCACGTCCCTTCACCCACTCCAAGCACCGCCCACGGCACCTCGTCCATGAAGCGGTACCCGACCCAGCATCCCGCCAGCACGCCGACGAGCGTGCTGAAGGGGTACATGGGCAATGGCTCGCCAATGGCACGCGCGAGCACGCCGAAGAGCGGCGCGAAGATCGACTCGAAGATCCCGATCGCGAGGATGCACGCGACAATGAAGGCGCCGAGGCGCCACAGCAGGCGCCCGGCGACCGGTAGAGCGGACGCTGACTGAGCGGTCAGGAAACGCGTTCCACCGAAAGGGCCACCGCATCACCGCCACCGAGGCACAGCGTGGCCACGCCGGTGCGCAGGTCGCGATCGATGAGCGCGTGCAGCAGCGTGACCAGCACACGCGTGCCGCTCGCGCCAATGGGGTGCCCCAGCGCAATGGCCCCGCCGTGCACGTTCACGCGATCCCCGTCCCACCCCAGCCCAGCCCCGTCTGCCAGCGCCTGGCTGGCGAAGGCTTCGTTGGCCTCGATGAGGTCGTAATCGCCAATGGTGGTGCCCGCCTTGGCCATGAGGTTCTTCACGGCCGTAATGGGGGCGAAGAACAGCTCCTGCGGGTCCCCGGCGCCCGTGGCGTAGCCCGTGATGCGCGCCAGGATGGTGAGGCCGTGCGCACGCGCATATGCCTCACTGGTCACCACCACCGCGGCCGCGCCGTCGTTGAGCGACGAGGCGTTGCCGGCGGTGACGCTGAGCGTGCTCGGGTCACCCTTGCCCGGGAAGGCGGGGCGCAGCTTCGCGAGCGAGTCGGTGGTGGTGTCGGCGCGCGGGCTTTCGTCGGCGCCGATGACCGTGGGCCCCTTCTTGCCCGGAATCTCCACGGGCACGATTTCGGCCGTGAACTTGCCCGCCTGCTGCGCCGCCACGGCCTTGGCGTGCGACGCGGCGGCAAAGGCATCTTGCGCCTCGCGCGACACGCCCGCCTTGGTGGCCGTGTATTCCGCATGCGAGCCCATGTGCACGTTGCACGTGCCGCACCAGAGCCCGTCCCTGATCATGCCGTCGACCATGGTCTGGTCGCCGATCTTCACGCCGCCACGCATGCCATACACGTAGTGCGGCGCGTTGCTCATGCTTTCCTGACCACCGGCCACGATGACCTGCGCATCACCGGCCTTGATGGCCTGCGCCGCCAGCATCACCGCCTTGAGACCGGAACCGCACACCTTGTTCACGGTGAGTGCCGACGCCGTGCTGGGCACGCCAGCCTTGAGCATGGCCTGCCGTGCCGGGGCCTGTCCGGTGCCCCCCTGCAGCACGTGCCCCATGATGACTTCCTGCACCGCGGCAGGGTCCACGCCACTGCGCTGCAGGGCGGCACGGATGGCGATGGCGCCGAGTTCCGGCGCGGAAAGGGAGGCCAAGCCTCCGAGGTACCGGCCGATCGGTGTGCGCGCGGCACCCACGATCACCGGCTGGCGAGTCATGTCGGACATGGGATGGGAAACGGGCGGAAGACGACGCTGGGGAGCGCTTTGGGGGTACCACGGGAAGTTAATGGGCGGGCAGGAGCGGGGGCTTGTTACTGAAAACTGTCTGTGACTCGGGGACAGGATGGGGCGCAGGGGGCGGGGGCCGCAGGCGGGCGCGCGGGAGTTTCCGGAACGATGGCCCAACCCCTGCAGTATCACGGAGCATGCTTGATACCCTGCGCATGCTCATCGCCGACAGCCTGCCGACTGCCACCGAGTTGGACCCGCCGATTCACGAGGCGGACATCCGCGTCGCCGCCTGTGTCCTGCTGCTCGAAATCGCGCACGCCGACCAGCGCCTGTCACGGGACGAACGCGCCGTGATCCTGCGTTCGCTCACCACCTACTTTGGCGTGGACGATCGCGGCGCCCTGGAGCTGATTGCCGAAGCGGAGCGGCAGTGGAGCGAGCGCGTCGATCGCTCGGCGTTCACGAATCAGCTGCTGGCCGAGTACGACCAGGACCAGCGGCATGTGCTCTCCGACCTGCTCTGGGACGTCGCGGGGGCCGATGGCTGGCTGGGAGACCACGAGACGCTGCTCACGACGCAGCTGTCGGCGCTGCTGGGCGTACCGGCGCGCCGCGTGGAGGGAGACCACCCCGCTGCCCCCCCACTGGACGCGTGAGGGGCGTGCTTTGAAGTTGCAGGATGCGTGCGATTCGACTGCTCCCTGCCCTTCTCTTTCCGGCGGTGGCCGGAGCTCAGGTCCGTCAGCCTGTACGGCGACCCGCTCCGGCACCCAAGCCCGCCACGGCTCCGGCACCCAAGCCCGCCACCGCGGGCCCGACGCTGCAGATCCCCCTGGCGAAAATCACCGGCGAGGTGTTCGACAGTGTGGCGGTGGCGCCGCTCGCCAACGCCACCGTGCAGTTCGTGGCGGCGGACAATCCGCAGAATGTCCGCAGCATCCGCACCGACTCGGTGGGGCAGTTCTTTCTCGACTCGATGCGCGTGGGGTCGTATCTCGTGGGAATCATCCACGAGCAGGTCGACCGGCTCGGGCTCGAGAACCGCATTGTGCAGGTGAACATCGCCGGCAGCGGCGATGTGTCGCTGTCGCTGGGGCTTCCGTCGGCGGCCAGCCTCATGAAGACCAAGTGCGCCGCGGCCGGCGAGGGGAACGACCGCGGCGCGTTCATGGGGATGGTCCGTACCGCCCGCGGCACGCCGCTCGAAGGCAACGCGCGTGTTCGGGTGCAGTACCTCGAAACGGTGATCGGGCCAAGCGGCATGTCGCGACGCTTCCCGTCGCGGTTTGCCGACGCGCAGCCCACGGGGGCGTTCGTGCTCTGCGGGGTGCCCCCTGAGGCCAGCGTGACCACGCGCGCCTATGCCGGTCCCGACTCGAGCGGGGTGGTGGAGCTGGTGGTGCCGCGCAATGGCTTGCTGGTTCGCGATCTCATCATTGCCAGCCCGCAGCGTGTGGCTGTGGCTCCCACGTCCGCGGCCGAGCGGCCGCGCACCCTGCTCAAGGGCACCAGCCGCGTGCGGGGCGTGGTGCGTGACAGCGTTGGCAAGCCGCTGGTGGGCGCGCGGGTCTCAGTCCCGGGCACGGGCGCCGAAGGCGTCTCGACGGGCGGCGGCGCCTTTTCTTTCGAAGCGCTCCCCGGGGGCTCGTGGATGGTGGAAGCCCGCGCGGTGGGCTTCGAGCCCAGGCGCGTGGCCGTGGATTTCATCGAGAATGCCGAGGCCGTGACCGAAATCAGCCTCGCGGGGCTCGCGCCGCGCATGGATACGGTCAAGGTCACCGCCGATCGCTGGAGCCGGGAGATGGCCGCGTTCGAGGAGCGCAAGAAGATGGGAGGCGGGTACTTCATCGACGACCTGCAGCTCGAGCGGCGGAATGCCCTCTTCGCGGCCGACATCCTGCGCGGCACCCCCGGCGTCACGATCCAGCCCGGGGCGAGCGCCGGTCGCGACCGCGTCACGATGCGCGGCAACGCGGGGGCGGGCACCTGCATTCCGGCGGTGTTCGTGAACGGCATGAATACGCCTATTCCCGACGGTGTGATCGAGAACGTGGTGTCGACCAACGACATTCGCGCGGTGGAAGTATACAGCCGCACCGGCTCGACTCCGCCCGAGTTCATGAGTCGCAACGGCTGCGGCAGCATCGTCATCTGGACCGGGCAGCGGCGCCGACCGAACGACCGGTAAGGACGCGGCGGAGCACGGTCGATGCCGCACGTGACGGCGTCAGGGAAGACGGCGTCAGGGAAGACGGCGTCAGGGAAGACGGCGTCATGGGAGACGGCGTCATGGAAGACGGCGTCATGGAAGACGGCGTCATGGAAGACGGCGTCAGGGGAGACGGCGTCAGGGGAGAAAGCGTGATGCTGAATGCGGTATGGGAACGGCGGTGTGCGCCGTTGCCATGACGCTCTTCCCGTGACGCCGTTCCCATGACGCCGTCAAACATGACGCCGTCAAACATGACGCCGTCAAACATGACGCCGTTCCCATGACGCCGTTCCCATGACGCCGTCAAACATGACGCCCTACCTCAAGGTGCCGCCAGACATGACGCCGTCTCCCGTCGTCAGTCGTCGTACCCGACCACCAGGTTCATCCCCGCCTGTCGGGCACGCCCGACTGCCGTGCCGGCCGTGGCCAGCAGCGCATCCACGCCGGTGATCCCTTCGGTGACTTCGGCCACGCCCACGGAGAGAGTGGTACGCACGGCAGTGAATGCACCGGAGAACACGTGGCGCGCCATGCGCTCGCGAATGCGCTCGGCCAGCACGAGGCCGCCTGAGAGTTCGGTACTGGGGAGCAACACGCCGAAGGCTTCGCCGCCGATACGCCCCACCACGTCGGTCGTGCGCGACTCCTGGCGGCACACCCACGCGATGGCGCGCAGCCATTCATTGCCGAAGGCCTCCCCGTGCTGATCGGCCAGGTCGCGGAAGCGGTCGGGGTCGACGAGCAGCAGCGTGAGCGGCTGGCCGTACCGACGGGCACGGGCCACTTCGCTCTGCGCCACATCGAAGAACGCGCGCCGGGCCGAGACCCCGGTGAGGTAGTCGGTGGTGCCGGAGGTATCGTCACGCAGCCGTTCCTCGAGCCGGCGGCGCTCCGATTCATCGTGGGACACCACTGAGTACCCCACTGCCGCGCCCGACGTGTCGCGCAGCGCGGTCACCACCGTGGCCGCCCAGAAGGTCGTGCCGTCCTCACGCTGCCGGTGACCCTCTTCCTCACACCAGCCGTTGCGGGCGGCGAGGGCGAGCGTCTCGGCCACATAGCCAGCCCCGCCGCGGTCGGGCGGCAACAGCGCCGACATGCTTTGCCCGATGATGGCCCCGCTGCCGAACAGGTGCACGCGCTCGGCGGCACTGCTCCAGCTGTCCACCTTGCCCTCGGCGTCGAGCGTGTAGATGGCGTACTCCCGCACGGCGCCCTGCACCGCATCGAGTCGCTGTTCAAGACGCGACACCAGGCCGCGCGCTGAGGCCAGCGACGACGCGTCGGTGGTCACGGCCACGATGCGTCCCGTGGACACCTTCACCAGCGAGAGGAACACCCCGCTGTGCTGGCCGGGCGCCAGCAGTTCGAGGTTCTCCGGTCGTCGAGCGACCCGGTACTGGTGAAAGGCGTGAGGAGGCGCCGCGCCGCCAGATTGGCGACTTCGACCCGGCCGTGTTCATCGACATCGACGAGACCGACCGGCGACAGCAGGAAGAGATCGAGCAGCGCCTCCGGGGTCACGCCTCGGCCTCCCCACTCGCGCTGGCATCGGCGGCCGGAGCCGCGGCTGTCGCGAGGGCGCGGGTGCGGATCTCCTCGAGCACCCGTTCGACGAAGGCGTCCTGCGACAGGATCTCCTGTTTCTTGCCGGCGCCGCGGGCCCGCAGCGCCACCGTGCGCTCCTCCGCCTCACGGCGCCCGATGACGCACATGTACGGCACCTTCTCCACCTCGCCCTCGCGCACGCGGTAGTTGAGCGTTTCGTTGCGGGCGTCGAGTGTGGCACGAATGCCGAGCGCCTTCATGCGCGCCACCAGCTGCTGCGCGTGCTCGTTGTAGTCGATGGCGATGGGAATGACACGCACCTGCTCGGGCGCCAGCCAGAGCGGGAATGCGCCGCCGAAGTGCTCGATGAGGATGGCGATGAACCGTTCGAACGACCCGCTCACCGCGCGGTGGATGACGACCGGGCGATGCGGCGCATTGTCTTCGCCGGTGTAGCTGAGATCGAACCGCTCCGGAGCGTTGTAGTCGAGCTGGATGGTGCCCAGCTGCCACGCGCGGCCGATGCTGTCGGTCACGTCGAAGTCGATCTTGGGGCCGTAGAAGGCGCCGTCACCCTCCTTCATCTCGTACGGCCGCCCCGTGCCATCGAGCGCCGCCCGCAGCGCCGCTTCGGCGCGATCCCACAGCTCGTCGCTGCCGATGCGCTGTTCGGGACGCGTCGCGAACTTGAGCGTGGCCTTGAGCCCGAACGTGTCGTAGTACGACAGGATGAAGTCCATGAGGAACTTCACCTCGCTCTCGATCTGATCTTCGCGCAGGTACACGTGGCAGTCGTCCTGCGAGAACTGCCGCACCCGCGTGAGGCCGGAGAGCGCCCCCGACAGCTCGTTGCGGTGCAGCACGTCGAAGGTCACGTAGCGCACCGGCAACTCGCGGTAGCTGTGCTTGTGCGACGCGAACAGCACGTGATGCGACGGGCAGTTCATGGGCTTGAGCGACATGTCGTGCTCCCCCGTCTCGTTGTCGAGCACGAGGAACATGTTCTCCTTGTACTTGCCCCAGTGTCCCGACTGCTCCCACAGCTTCTTGTTGTACAGCAGCGGCGTCTTGATTTCCTGGAACGCCTCCTGCTGCCGCTCGCGCACGAACCCTTCGAGCGTGTTGTAGAGCGTGGTGCCCTTGGGCGTCCAGAACGCGGCACCTGGGGCCTGCGGGAACAGCTGGAACAGACCGAGCGCCTTGCCCAGCACGCGGTGATCGCGCTTCTTCGCCTCCTCGAGATTGTGCAGGTGCGTCTCAAGTTCGTCCTTCTTGAAGAACGCCGTGGCGTAGATGCGCTGCAGCATTTGCCGCTTCACGTCGCCGCGCCAATAGGCACCGGCGGTGTGCAGCAGCTTGAAGTGCTTGAGGTGCGACGTGTCGGGCACGTGGGGGCCGCGGCACAGGTCGATGAACGGCCCGTCGGTGTAGGTGCTGATGATTTCGTCGGTGCCGTCGAAATCGGCCAGACGCTCGAGCTTGAGCGGGTCGTCGGCAAAGAGCTGCTTCGCGTCGTCCACCGAGACTTCGGCGCGCACGAACGGGTACTTCTCGGCCACCACCTTGCGCATCTCGGCTTCGAAGGCCGCGAGATCCTCGGGGGTGAACGGTGACTCCACCTCGAAGTCGTAGTAGAAGCCGTCGTCGATGGCGGGGCCGAAGCCGATCTTCGCGTCGGGGCGCAGGCGGCGCACGGCGGTGGCCAGGATATGCGCGCCCGAGTGCCGCAGCACGCCCAGTGCCCGCGGATCCTTGTCGGTAATGACCACGAATGCGCCCGAGCGGCGCAGCGGCGTCATGAGATCCTGCACGTCGCCGTCGACGGCCACGGCCAGCGCCGCCTGCAGCAGGCGTGCGCCAATGGAGCCGACCACATCGCGGGCGAGGGTCCCCGGCGCGACTTCGCGCGTGTTGCCATCGGGGAGCGTGAGCACGATCGGACCTTCACCAGCAGCGGACGTTCCAGCAATCATCGGACGGGACAGCGAAAGGACGCGAGCGACAGCTGCCACGTGCCGAACAGGCACCTGGCACGAGGACGCACGGCTACGGTCCGTGGCAGTCGACCTCGCTCGGTAAGAGTGGTCAAGTTATCCTTCCATGAGGACGTACGCCACGAGGCGGCTTTCGCCGGCGACGTGGCCGGTACTTTGCGAGGGATGGGAAATGGGACGCGCACGACGAGGACCTAGCAACTCACGGACCGGGACGTTGCTGCTGGTGGCGCTGGGCGCCGTGGCCGGACTGGCCATTGGCATGGCCGTCGCCGACCGCGCGGGCGGCGTGAGCGGCCTGCTGCGTCGCGCCAACCGGCGGCGTGAACGCGCTGCCGAGAGGGCGCGGGACGCCGAGTGGGAAGCGGGATGGGACGGCCTCGACGCGCCCCCCGACGACGATCCGCTCGAAGCCGACGACACCCCTCACGAGGCGGCGGCGCCAACCGCGGCCCCGACCCGGCCGTCGGCCGAGGAGCTGGAACAGCGGGTGCTCGAGGTATTCCGCAACGACCCCCTGCTGGCGACCCGCAACGTGGACATCGGCGCCGACCATCATGGCCGCGTGGAACTCACCGGATGGGTGGAGGAGCGCCGCGAGGTGGAGTACGCCCTGACGCTGGTGCGGGGCGTGCCCGAGGTGACCGGCGTGGTGAGCAACCTCATGATCCGGCGGCGCGCCGCCGGCTGACCAGCGGCGGCGGGGGCGGCGCGTTCGGCAGGCGCCGTCCGGTCCACTCGAGCGTCCCGGGCGGTTATCTTTCCGGGCTATGACTGCGCCTGATACCGCTCTGCCCACGACGTACGACGCCGCCGCCACCGAGCCGTCCTGGTATGCCCGGTGGACCGAGCATGGGGTCTTCACCGCCGATCCGGTGCGCGGTGCCTCGCGCGAGCCGTTCGTCATCGTCATCCCGCCGCCCAATGTGACGGCGGTATTGCACATGGGGCACGGGCTCAACAACACCGTGCAGGACGTGCTCATCCGCTGGCGGCGCATGGCGGGCGACGAAGCGCTCTGGGTGCCCGGCACCGACCACGCCGGCATCGCGACGCAGAACGTGGTGGAGAAGCAGCTCGCCGCGCAGGGGCAGACGCGCTTCGACCTGGGTCGCGAGCCGTTCGTGGAGCGCGTGGCCGAGTTCGTTGACAAAACGGGCGGCGAAATCCTCAATCAGCTCAAGTCCATCGGCTCGAGCGCCGACTGGACGCGCACCGCGTACACCTTCTCCCCCGACCTGTCGCGCGCCGTGCGGGAGACGTTCGTGCGCCTGCACGAGGATGGCCTCGTGTACAAGGGGCACCGCGTCATTCACTGGTGCCCACGCTGCGGCACCAGCCTGTCGGACGAGGAGGCGGAGTTCACCGACACCAACGGCAAGCTGTATCACCTGCGCTACCCGCTGGCTGATGATCCCACCCAGGCGATCACGGTGGCAACGACGCGCCCGGAGACGATGCTGGGTGACGTGGCGGTGGCGGTGAACCCCGACGACGAGCGCTACCAGGCGCTGATCGGCAAGCATGTCGTGCTGCCGCTCAACGGCGTGCGCATTCCCATCGTGGGCGACAGCTACACCGACCCGGCCTTCGGGTCGGGCGCCGTGAAGATCACGCCGGCGCACGATGCGAACGACTTCGAGGTAGCCAAGCGCCACGCCCTCGCGATGCCCGTCACCATAGACGCCGAGGGCATCGTGCGCGAGGTGGAGGGCGCGGCAGGACGCGTGCCCGACGCGCTGCGCGGTCTCGATCGCTTCGCTGCCCGCAAGGCGATCGTGCCGATGCTCGAAGCCGCCGGCGCACTCGTGAAGATCGAACCGCATGCGCACAGCGTGCGGCATTGCTATCGCTGCGACACCGTGGTGGAGCCGCGGCTCTCCGATCAGTGGTTCGTGCGCATGCAGCCGCTCGCCGACAAGGCGCTGGCCGCCCTGCGCACCGGCGAGCTGCGCATCCTGCCCGATCGGTGGGAAGCGGTGTACGTGAACTGGCTCGAGGGCATTCGCGACTGGAACATCTCCCGCCAGATCTGGTGGGGGCACCGCGTGCCCGTGTGGTACTGCACCGCGTCGTGCGGCCACGCGCCCATCGTGTCGCGCACGGATGTCACGTCGTGCCCCGGCTGCGGCGGCACCGTGCGCCAGGACGACGATGTGCTCGATACCTGGTTCTCCAGCTGGCTCTGGCCCTTCAGCACGCTCGGCTGGCCCGACGACACGCCCGACCTCAAGGCGTTCTATCCCGGTGATGTGCTCGTGACCGCCCCCGAAATCCTGTTCTTCTGGGTGGCGCGCATGGTCATGAGCGGCTGCTGGTTCATGGGCAAGGCACCGTTCCACACGGTGTACCTGCACGGCACCGTGCGCGACATGCAGCATCGCAAGATGTCCAAGTCGCTGGGCAACGGCATTGACCCGCTCGACGTGGTGCAGCTCTACGGCGCCGATGCGTTGCGCTGGACCATGGTGTCGGGACTCGGCCTCGGGGTGGACGTGATGCTCGACCCGAGCGACCTCGACAAGTCGTTCTCGCCGGGGCGCAACTTCTGCACCAAGCTGTGGAACATCGGTCGCTTCCTGCTCTCCCGTGTGGGCAGCGAACCGGTGGCCCCGGTCGCGCAGCTCGACCGCGCGCAGCTCGCCCCTGCCGATCGCTGGATTCTCGAGCGCCTCGACGTGGCCATCGCCGACTGCGATGCCGCACTGGGGCCGGCGCGTCCGGGCAACGGCGCCACATGGAGCGAGACCGAGCGGGGGCGCGGGCTGCGCCTCAGCGAGTACGCCGAGGCGGCGCGCCGCTTCGTCTGGAACGAGCTGGCCGACTGGTACCTCGAGAGCATCAAGCCGCGCCTGGCGGCGGAGGGCACCGCCGACCGGGAAGTGGCGCGGGCCGTGCTGGCGCACGCCTTCGATGGCGCCTTGCGGCTGCTGCACCCCGTGGTGCCGTTCATCACCGAAGAGCTGTGGCAGAAGCTGCCGCAGACGACGCCCGGCACCTTCCTCGCGCAGGCCGCCTGGCCGGTTTCGTCGGGCGACGCGCCTGGTGCCGGCGAGGCCTTCGAACTGGTGCGCGCCGCCGTGGCCGCGATCAGACAGGTCCGTTCGGAGTACAACGTGAATCCGGGCGCGTGGGTGGACGCCGTGCTGGTGGCCACCGGGGAGGCGCAGGCGGTGATGACGCTGCAGGCCGACACCACGGGGTCCCTCGCACGGGCCAAGGTCCGCGTGGAACACACCAACCCGGGGGGAGCCGCCGCGCAGCTGTTGCTGGCTGGCGGTGTGGAGCTGGTGGTGCCACTGGCCGGGATGGTGGATCTCGACAAGGAGAAGCAGCGCTTGGAAACGGAAATCGCGCAGCTCGACAAGCAGCTCACGGCGCTGGAGGGGCGTCTCGCCAATGCGGGGTTCGTGGCGAAGGCCCCACCGGCGGTGGTGGAGGCCGAGCGCACCAAGGCAGCGGAGTGGGGGGCCCGGCTGACGCAGCTGCGCGACAAGCTCGCCACCCTCGGCGCGTGAGTCTGGGACGCATGGTGGCGGGGCACGCGCGGGCGGTGCGCCGGTTGGTGGTCGTGGTGGCGGCGCTTGCCGGCGGGGTGGCCTGTGCCAACCAGGCACTGCCCCGGGGCGGCCCCGAAGACTTCGCCGCGCCGAAGATCGTTCGCATCACCCCCGAGAACAACGCCGTCTCCGCGCGTCCCGGTCAGGTGGTCCTCAAGTTCGACGAAGTCATCAGCGAAACACCCGCCAGCGGTCGCGATCTCGAAGATCTCATCTTCATCAGTCCCAAGAGCGGTGCCCCGCGCGTGGACTGGGATCGGTCCTCCATTGGCATCCGCCCCTCACGCGGCTGGAAGCCCAACACGGTGTACACCGTGCAGGTGAAGGCGGGGCTGCAGGACCTGTATCAGAACAAGATCGACTCGTCTATCCGCGTGGTCTTTTCCACCGGCCTGCCCATCCCCGACACACGCCTTTCCGGCGTGGTGTTCGACTGGCCCGAAGGGCGTGGGCTGAGCGGCGGCGTGGTGGAAGCGGTGAGTCAGGATACCACCATCGTGTACCAGGCGGTGGCCGACTCGGTGGGACGCTTCGAATTGCGCAACATTCCCATTGGCCCGTACTTCCTGCGCGCGTACGGTGACCGCAACAACAACAAGGATCTCGACCCGCTCGAGATCTGGGATTCCGTGCGGGTGACGCTCACGCAGGAAGCGAGCGCCGAGTTCTATGCCGTGGGGCGCGACACGGTGGGGTTGCGCATTGCCACGATCGAGCCGAGCGACAGCAACCGCGTGCTGAAGGTCACGTTCGACAAGCCGTACGCGGTGGACCAGTTCTTCGTGCGCGAGGGGGCGCGATTGGTGCAGCTGCCCGATTCCACCCTCATGAGCGTCAAGCTGGTGCAGACGGCGCAGCAGAAGCTGCAGCTGGACTCGCTGCTCGTGCGACGCAAGGCCGACTTGATCGTGCAGATGCTGGCCACCTCGGCCCGCATCGCCACGCCCTTCTACATCCTGCATGTGGGCCAGACGATGCATCTGGACGGGGCGACGCTGGGCCTGCTGTCGCTCGCCT
>VYLE01000537.1_pt1 | contig 18738 bp, 12 predicted proteins | sample 5114391 | NCBI WGS metagenome assembly VYLE01 (sample SAMN12291771, study PRJNA351875) | freshwater metagenome | isolation source: freshwater lake | place: USA: Michigan, Kent Lake | collected 2013-08-15
TGGCGCGCGATCTTCTACGCCATCACCATCGCCGCGATCCTTGTTGCCGTCGGCATTGCTTTGGCGCTGCCCGAGACGCGCCGCGGCCGGGCTGCGGGGAGCAGCTTTCGCCGCGACATCGGCCTGCTCGTCAGCAACCGCGCCTTCATCGGCTATGTGCTGTGCCAGGTGCTGGCCTCGCAGATCATCTTCACCTTTGCCGGCGGCGGCCCCTACATCGTGGTGACGCAGATGGGGCGGACCAGCGCCGAATACGGCGCCTGGTTCGCGACGACGGGATTTGCGTATCTCGTCGGCAACCTGCTCTGCGTGCGCTTCGCGCCGCGGCACTCGCTGGAACGACTGATCTGGCTCGGACTCGCGCTGCAGCTCTGCGGCAGCCTGCTGAATCTCGTCTGGAGCTTCGCCGGCTGGAACGAGGCGCCGGCCTGGCTGTTCGGCACGCAGATGATCGTGATGGTCGGCAATGCCTTCGTGATGGCGAACTCGGCTGCCGGCGCGATCAGCATCCGCCCCGAAGCCGCCGGCACGGCATCCGGTGCGATGGGCTTTCTGCAGCAGGGCATCGGCGCGCTGATGTCGCAATTCGGCGCCTATCTCGGCGGCCATTCGGCCACCACGCTGCCGCTGACCTCCGCCGTCCTCTCCATCTCGCTGCTCTGCGCCGCCATGATGATCTTCGTCGTGCCGCGACGGGAGGTGATGGTGAGCGACAAGCTGATCGAGCAGGCCGAAGAGGAAGAGACTGGGATGATGTGAGGGGCGCGGCCTCCCCGTCATTGCGAGCGCAGTGAAGCAATCCAGAATCTCTCCTCGAAGGCAGTCTGGATTGCTTCGTCGCAAGGGCTCCTCGCAATGACGAGGAGAGTCCTCACTCCCCGATCAGCGCCAGCCACTCGTCCTCGGTCAGCACCTTGACGCCGTGCTTGTTGGCCTCGGCCAGCTTCGAGCCCGCGCCGGGGCCGGCGACGACGAGATCGGTCTTCTTCGACACCGAGCCTGAGACCTTCGCGCCCAATCGTTCCGCGGTCGCCTTGGCCTCGTCGCGGGTCATCTTCTCCAGCGAGCCCGTGAAGACCACGGTCTTGCCGGCCACGGCGGAATTGCTCTTCGGCTTCTCGGCGTCGACGATCTCGACCTCTGTCGTCAGCCGCTCGACGATGCCGCGGTTGTGGCTCTCGCCGAAATAGTCGGCGATGCTCTTGATCACGGTGTCACCGATCTGGTCGAGCGCATCCATCTCCGCGATCGCCTCCTCGTCGTCCCTGGCGACCTTGAGGCAGGCGTCGTGGAAGGCCGCCCACGAGCCGTAGCCGCGTGCCAGCGCGAGCGCCGTGGTTTCGCCGACATGGCGCATGCCGAGCGCGAAGATGAAGCGCTCCAGCGCGATCTTGCGCCGGCTCTCGATGGCGCCGAACAGGTTGCGCACCGAGGTGGCGCCGTAGCCCTCGATCTCCTCCAGCTTCAGCTTCGAATTGCGCTTCTCCAGCGTGAAGATGTCGGCGGGCTCCTTCACCCATCCCTCGTCGAAGAAATACTGCAGCTGCTTCTCGCCGAGACCGTCGATGTCGAAGGCGCGGCGCGACACGAACAGCTTGAGATGCTCGATCTTCTGGTAGGGGCAGGCGAACTCGCCGGTGCAGCGGGCGCGCGAGCCCTCCTCGCCGGTCGCCGTCTCCTCGCGCACGACGTCGGTGTGCAGCGGACACGGGCATGTCGTCGGGAAGGGAAACTCCTTTGCGCCCTTCGGCCGCTTGTCGAGGACGACGTCGACGACCTGCGGGATGACGTCGCCGGCACGCTGGATCACCACGGTGTCGCCGATCCGGATGTCACGGCCCTCGCGCAGCACCTCGCCCTTGTTACCGATGCCCTTGATGTAGTCCGCATTGTGCAGCGTGACGTTCTGCACGATCACGCCACCGACGCCGACCGGCTCGAGCTTGCCGACGGGCGTGAGCGAGCCGGTGCGCCCGACCTGGATCTCAATGTCGCGCAGCACCGTCATGGCGCGCTCGGCCGCGAATTTGTGCGCAATGCCCCAGCGCGGCGTGCGCGAGACGAAGCCGAGCCGCTCCTGCCAGTCGATACGGTCGACCTTGTAGACGACGCCGTCGATGTCGTAGTCGAGCCCGGCGCGCTGCTCCTCGATCGCGTGGTGGAAGGCGAGCAGCTCCTCGACGGAGCGACAGAGCCTGGTCAAGGGATTGGTCCGAAAGCCGCAGCGCTCGAACCATCCGATCATGCCGGTCTGCGTGCCCTCGGGCATCGCGCTCATCTCGCCCCAGGCATAGGCGAAGAAACCGAGCGGACGCGCGGCGGTAGTGGTCGGATCCTTTTGCCGGAGCGAGCCCGCCGCCGAATTGCGGGGATTGGCGAACGGCGCCTCGCCCGCCTCGACCTGCTTCCTGTTGAGCGCGAGGAAGGCCTTCTTGGTCATGTAGACTTCGCCGCGCACCTCGCAGATGTCGGGGACGTTGCGCCCTTTCAGCCTGTGCGGGACATCCTCGATCGTGCGGATGTTGGCGGTGACGTCCTCGCCCTCGGTGCCGTCGCCGCGCGTCGCCGCGGTGACGAGTTCGCCGCCCTCATAGCGCAGTGACATCGAAAGGCCGTCGATCTTCGGCTCGGCGGAGAAATCGACCTTGTCGTCGTCGAGCTTGAGGAACCGCACGATGCGGCCCACGAAGTCGCGCACGTCCTCCTCGGCAAAGGCGTTGTCGAGCGACAGCATCGGCACGGAATGCCGTACCTTCCTGAAGCGCCCGGACGGCGCGGCGCCGACCTTCTGCGAGGGCGAGTCCGCGCTGACGAATTCCGGAAAGCGCTTCTCGATGGCGTTGAAGCGCTGGCGCAGCGCATCGTATTCGGCATCGGTGATGGTGGGCGCGTCGTCCTGATAGTAGCGCGCGTTGTGCCCCTCGATCTCGAGCGCCAGCCGCATGTGCTCGACCTTGGCCTGCGCCTTGGTGAGATCAGCGACATCACGAAGCGGTTTTGATTTTGCTGCTCTGGCCATGGCTCTTGGATACGACGGAGCGGGTAGGACGGTAAAGGCATGTGGAAAGTTCGCGCCCCGGACGCAGCGCAGCGCTTCTTCAGCGGTGCGCTGCAAGTCGGGGCTCATTCGGCGGCAGTCCGGGTCCCGGCCCCGCGCTCTGCGCGTCCGGGACACGAAAGCTAACTGGCCGCCTTCAGCAACCTGTCCGCGGCGGCCCTCGCCTCGGCGGTGATCTCGGCGCCGGCGAGCATGCGGGCGATCTCCTCGCGGCGGTGGTCGGGGGCGAGCGCGTTGACACGGGTAGCGACGCGCTTGCCCTTGTCCAGCGTATCCTTGGAGATCAGGAGGTGCTGGTCGGCACGGGCCGCGACCTGAGGGGCATGGGTGACGGCCATGACCTGCACCTTGCCGGCGAGGCGGGCCAGCCGCGCCCCGATGGCGTCCGCGACCGCGCCGCCGACACCGGTGTCGATCTCGTCGAACACGAGGGTGGGCGCCGAGCCGCGGTCGGATAGCACGACCTTGAGGGCGAGCAGGAAGCGCGACAGCTCGCCGCCCGAGGCCACCTTCATCATCGGGCCGGGCTTGGTGCCCGGATTGGTCTGCACCCAGAACTCGACGCGGTCGAACCCCTGCGGTCCCGGCGCGGCCTCGTCGGTCTCGACCTGGGTCATGAATTTCGCGCGTTCGAGCTTGAGCGGCGCCAGTTCGGAGTTGACGGCCTTGTTCAGCTTCTCGGCCGATTTCTGCCGGGCCGCGGAGAGCTTCTTCGCGGCGGCGGCGAATCGGCTATCCGCCTCGATCGCAGCCTGCTCCAGCTTCTTCAGCTGGTTGGCGCCGGCATCGATCAGCACGACGTCGGCAGCATATTTGGCGGCGAGCGCCGCGAGCCCATCGACCGGGGTCGAATATTTGCGCGAGGCGGCGCGCAGGGCGAACAGCCGCTCCTCGATGCGTTCGAGCTCGGCCGGGTCGAAATCGGTCGCGGCGAGCGCGGCCTGCAGATGCTGGTCGGCTTCCTCGAGCGCATTGATCGCGATGTCGATCGCCCTCACCGCAGGCTCCACCAGCGCCGGCGAATTGACGCCGCGGCGCTCCAGCCGGCGCACCGCGGCGGACAGGGTGGCGACCGGAGAATGATGGCCGCCGACAGCCTCCTGCGCCTCGCGCAGGTCGGAAGCGATCTTCTCGCCCTGCATCATGCTGGTGCGGCGCGCGGCCAGCGAGGTCTCCTCGCCGTCCTTGGGTGCGAGCCGCTTCAATTCGTCGGAGGCATGGCGCAGATAATCGGCCTCGCGCGCGGCGCGTTCCATGCCGGCGCGATGCTCCTCCAGCGCGCTGCTGGCCGCGCGGCGTGCCTCCCACAGCGTCTCCACCGCCGCGACATCCTTTTCCAGCCCGGCAAAGGCATCGAGCAGGCGGCGGTGGGTCGCCGCATCGACCAGCGCCCGTTCGTCGTGCTGGCCATGGATCTCGACCAGCGCGGCGCCGACCGCCTTCAGCGTCTGCACGCTGATCGACTGGTCGTTGATGAAGGCGCGGGTGCGACCATCGGCGAGCTGCACCCGGCGCAGGATCATCTCGCCGGTGTCGTCGAGGCCGTTCTCGGCGAGGAGCTTTGCCGCAGGGTGATTCTTCGGGACATCGAACACGGCGGTGACCTGCCCCTGCTCGGCGCCGTGGCGCACGAGGCCGGCATCGCCGCGGCCGCCGAGCGCCAGCGCGAAGGCATCGAGCAGGATGGATTTGCCCGCACCGGTCTCGCCGGTCAAAACCGCAAGGCCGGTGGCGAATTCGATATCGAGCCGCTCGATCAGGACAATGTCACGGATCGACAGACGCGCCAGCATGGAACCAAATTTCCTAGCCGAGGCCCATCTTCTTGAAGGTCTTGCTGATCCAGGACCCCTGATTCTCGCTCGGCTCGAGACCGCCGGATTTTACAAGATTATAGGCGTCCTTGTACCAGCGACTGTCGGGAAAATTGTGCCCGAGCACGGCGGCCGCGGTCTGCGCCTCCCCGACGATGCCGATCGCCATATAGGCCTCGGTCAGGCGGTAGAGCGCCTCCTCGACGTGGCGGGTGGTCTGGTACTGAGTCACCACGGCCTTGTAGCGATTGATCGCCGCGGTGTAGTCGCGCTTCTGCATGTAGTAGCGGCCGACATTCATTTCCTTGCCGGCGAGCTGGTCGCGGGCGCCCTCGATCTTGGACTTGGCCGAGGTGGCGTATTCGGACGTCGGATATTTGCGGATCACTTCCTCGAGCGCGGCGATGGCCTTCTCGGTCCGGGCCTGGTCGCGGCTGATGTCCGGGATCTGGTCGTAATGCGAGGCGGCGATCAGATATTGCGCATAGGCCGCATCCGGGCTGCCGGGATGGAGGGTGACGTAGCGGGTGGCGGCGCCGATGCAGCCATCATAGTCGCCGCCCTGGTAGGACGCGTAGGCCGACATCAGCAGCGATTTGCGGGCCCAGTCGGAATAAGGATGCTGGCGGTCGACCTCCTCGAACTTCTTGTTCGCCGCCTTCATGTCCTTCTTCTCGTTCATGAGGTACAGGCCCTCATTGTAGATCTTGTCGGCGGGCTCCTCGACGAAGGTGTCGTCCTTGGCGGTGAACTTGTCCCACAGATCGCCGGTGCCGCAGCCGGCCAGCGGCAAGGCCATGAGGACGAAGCAGGCGGCCTGAAGCAGCCCGCGAGAGGCGATCGAACCCGGAAAATATCCGCGCGTCATACGCTGTGCCGACATGAATTAAGCCCTGACGCCCCTTGGTGCCGCGTGCGGTATCCGCCAGCCCATGACCCCGTCATGGGCGCGAAATGTGACCGTGGTGCCTGCCATGGACCACGTCGATGTAGCCGAAAAACGATCGTTAACCAACCGGATAGGCAGGCAATTCGCCCGGATTAAGGCGAACGTGCCGCAATGCTAGCGGATCATGGTTACCAGGAGTTTCCGCCGCCGCCTCATGCCGCAGCGGAGGGCCTGCGACACATCGCTGTCAGGAGACGTCCGGCCCATAGGCCGCGGCGATCCGGCCGCCGACGATGCCGCTGCCGACCTCGACCACCGGACGCGTGGTGCGACGGGCAGCCTCACCCTCGACCACCCGCCAGGCGGTGCGGTCAGCCAGCAGCGCGGTCAGGACGGCGTGGTTGAGCTTGTGGCCGCCACGGACCGAGCGATAGGCCGCCAGCAGCGGCAGGCCGGCCAGAGAGAGGTCGCCGATCACGTCCAGAACCTTGTGGCGGGCGCACTCGTCGGCGTAGCGGAGACCTTCGGTGTTGAGCAGGCGCTCTTCATCGAAGACGACCGTGTTCTCAAAGGAGGCGCCGAGCGCATAGCCGGCGCTCCAGAGGCGCGCGACATCGCACATCAGGCCGAAGGTCCGGGCGCGGCCGACTTCGCGGCGGAAGCGCTCCGGATTCAGGTCGAAGGCGTAGCTCTGCTGGCCGATGACGGGGTTGGTGAAATCGATCTCGACCTCGGCGCGGAACCCGTTGGCATAGGGCCGGATCTCGCCGAAGGAGTTGCCGATCTTGACGGAGACGGGCTTCAGGACCTGGATGAAGCGGCGCTGCGCGGACTGATTGACGATTCCGGCCTGATCGATCGCCGCGATGAAGGCCGCGGCGCTGCCGTCCATGATCGGCACTTCCGGCCCGTCGATCTCGATGGTGGCGTTGTCGACCCCCATGCCTCGCAGTGCAGCAAGGACGTGCTCGGCGGTGGACACCAGCGGCCCGTCGCGATCGCCGAGGACGGTCGCCAGATCGGTCGCGATCACCTGCTCGGCCGTCGCCCGAACTTCGCGGTCGCTTCCCTCGAGGCCGGTGCGGACAAAAATAAAACCTGCGTCAATCGGCGCAGGCCCCAGCGTGAGTGTGACGGGAAGACCGGAATGAACGCCAACGCCAGCCACCGTGGCCTGCGCACGAAGCGTTGTTTGCCGGCTAAATTTCATCAGGAACCCGCCCCACTACGACCCACTGCGACTTATACTGAAACCGAATGATCGATTGAGATCGACCGTCCGAATCTCCGTATCCCCAAGTCACGCTGGACCATAGTTGCTGCCTCAAAGAGCGCCAACTCACGCTTTTTTACCGATTGTTACCCCAAACCTGCCGTATTCGCGCCAAGGCTTAACCAAATTGCGCCGGTGTTTCGGGCCTCTTGCAACACCTTTACAGAACCACCGAATAGATAATTAATCATTTAAAATCAGTTGCTTGGGTGGTGCAGCCCAGCCATGCAAGCCCCCAAAGGAAAGGCCCCGGCAAGCTTGCTGCCGGGGCCTTTTTTCGTCTGCCTTGATTGTAACAATCTCAGGTCGCCTGGCGGCGCAAGAACGCCGGGATATCAAGATGATCGTCACCCTGTGGCGCCGGCGCAACAGGTGCCGGACGGCCATGCATGTCCAGGCCCTGCGGGGCCGGACGGCGCGCATACTCCGAGACCGGCTCGGTGGCGGCGATCTGCTGCTGGACGGTCCGCTGCGGCTTGCGCTCGGGCAGCGGCGGCATCGCCGGGCCGGACGCGCGGGCGGCGATCGGTGCCTCACTCTCCTCGTCGCGGCGGCCGAGGCCGACATTGGCGAGGCGCTGCAGCAGCGACAGCCGGGTCTTCTGCGGAGTCTCCTCTTCGACCTCACCGCGGGCCTGGCGAAGCTCGGCCTGGGCCGGCATCGGCAGTTCCTCGATTCGCGGCATCCGCGGGGAGCGGACCGGACGCTCGGCCTGCGGCGGGATGAAGGTTTCCGGCGTCATCGGCTCAGGCGCCGGGGCGGCGGCCTGCTCCGGCTCTGGGAACAAAGTGGGCTTCTGCGCGATCGGACGCACGGTCACGTCGCCATAGGATGCCGGCTGCACCGGCGCAGGGGCCTGCGGCACCTCGGCGACGGCTGCGGCGATGGCGGCGAGCGCGGCACGCTCGACATTGGCGCGGGGCGCAACCGGGGCGGCGACAGGCGCCGGCGCCGGGATCGACGCTTCCAGCTTCTGGGCGCGCTCGGCGAGACGCTGATTGTCGGCGCGCAGCCGGGCGGTCAGGTCGGCGAGACGGCTCTCGGCAACGGCAGCCGGGGCAGCGGGAGCTGCCTGCTGCACCTGCGGCGCCGACACCACGACCGGCGCGCTGGCCGTCTGGCTGTTGCGCGCGATCGTCGACTGGTCGATGCCGGTGGCGACGACCGAGACGCGGATCAGGCCATCGAGCGCCTCGTCGAAGGTGGCGCCGACGATGATGTTGGCGTCCTGGTCGACCTCCTCGCGGATGCGGGTCGCGGCCTCGTCGACCTCGAACAGCGTGAGATCCTTGCCGCCGGTGATGGAGATCAGCAGGCCCTTGGCGCCCTTCATCGAACTGTCGTCGATCAGCGGGTTGGCGATCGCGGCTTCGGCGGCGGTCAGCGCGCGCTTGTCGCCGGAAGCTTCGCCGGTGCCCATCATCGCCTTGCCCATTTCCCTCATCACCGCTCTCACATCGGCGAAGTCGAGGTTGATCAGGCCTTCCTTGACCATCAGGTCGGTGATACAGGCGACGCCCGAATAGAGCACCTGGTCGGCCATCGCGAAGGCGTCGGCGAAGGTGGTCTTCTCGTTGGCGACCCGGAACAGGTTCTGGTTCGGGATGATCAGCAGCGTGTCGACCACCTTGTGCAGCTCGGCAATGCCGGCTTCGGCGGTGCGCATGCGGCGGGCGCCCTCGAAATGGAACGGCTTGGTGACGACGCCGACCGTGAGGATGCCCATCTCGCGCGCGGTCTTGGCGATGACCGGCGCCGCACCGGTGCCGGTGCCGCCGCCCATGCCGGCGGTGACGAACACCATGTTGGCGCCCGACAGATGGTCGCGCAATTCGTCGAGGACTTCTTCGGCCGCGGCCGCGCCGACATTGGGCTGCGAACCCGCGCCGAGGCCTTGCGTGACCGCCGTGCCCATCTGCACGATGCGCTGGGCCTTCGACATCGTCAGCGCCTGCGCGTCGGTATTGGCGACCACGAAATCGACGCCCTGCAGGCCCGCCGTGATCATGTTGTTGACGGCGTTGCCGCCGGCGCCGCCGACGCCGAACACGGTGATCCGGGGCTTCAATTCGTGAATATCAGGAACATTGATGCTGATGGTCATGTTTGCCTCTCGATCACGCGCGCGTGGGTTCGCCCCGGCCGGCGGCCGCGGGAGTTGGTGAAAGTCGCAAATTGCGGAAAGAAATCATCAGAAGCCCTCGCGTAGCCATCGTCCGACCTTCCCGAAATATCCGCCGGTGCCCGTCCTGACCTGCTGCCGCGTGTGCCGCGGTTCGACATGTTCGTGGTGAACATATTGCGGGTAGACGAGAAGTCCGGCCGGCACCGCGAACGCGGCGTTCTTCGCCTCGTTGGGCAGCCGGCCAAAGCCGAGCGGACGTCCGACCCGCACGGGCCGGCCGAGAATCTGGGTGCCGAGTTCGACGAGGCCGGTCAGCTGCGAGGCGCCGCCGGAGAGCACGACGCGGCCGTTCGGCTCCGAGGCGAAGGGAGAATCCTTCAGTCTGTCCCGAACCATTTCGAAGACTTCCTCGGCACGATGCTTGACGATATTGGCGATGGTCGCCCGGGAGACGATCTGCGGCAGATCCTGCTCGTCACCGGCTGTCGGGACAGACATCAGCTCACGCGAGTCCGATCCGCCGGTGATGACGGTGCCGTATAACGTCTTGATTCGCTCGGCATCGGCAATGGTGGCGGAGAGTCCGCGCGCCAGATCCATCGTAATGTGTTGCCCGCCGACCGCAAAGCCGGCCGCATGCACGAAACGGCCGCCGGAATAGACCGCGATCGTGGTGGTGCCCGCGCCCATCTCGACCACGGCGGCGCCGAGATCGGCCTCGTCGTCGGTCAGCACGGACAGGCCGGCGACATAGGGGCTGGCCGCCATGGCCTCCACATTGAGATGGCAGCGTTCCACCGCCAGCATCAGGTTGCGTGCGACGGTGGCGTCGCAGGTGACGACGTTCATGTCGACGCCGAACTGGTGGGCGACCATGCCGCGCGGATCGCGGATGCCCTTGACGCCGTCGAGCGTATAGCCGACCGGCAGCGCATGCAGCACGGTGCGGCCCTCGCCGGTGGCGTGGCGCATGCCGGTCGAGGTGACGCGGCTGACATCGGCGGGCGTGACGGCGCCGCCGCGGATGTCGGCGGCGGCTTCCACCAGCTGGCCGGAGAGCCGGCCGCCGGAGACCGAGAGCAGCACGGATTCGACCCGCACCTTGGCCATCTTCTCGGCGAGCGCGACGGCCTGGCGCACCGACTGCTCGCATTCGCCGAGATCGATCACCGCGCCGGCCTTCATGCCGCGCGACTGGATCTGGCTGTAGCCGATCAGCTCGACCGCATGCGTACGGCCGCGCAGGGCATCGTTCGGCGCCGACGGCTTCAGCCGCGCGATCATGCAGGCGATCTTGCTGGTGCCGATGTCGAGGCAGGCGACGAGACCACCGCGCTTGTGCGAGATCGGACGCGTCTTCGGGGTCTGGGTACGATCGAGACCGGTCATGCGGAGTCACCGGCCTTCTTTTTCTTCTTGTCCTTGAACAGCTCCTCGCGCGCCTTGGCGGCGTCGTCGGACAGCTGCACGACGAGGCGATCGGGCAGCCGCATGTCGACGGCGACGATGTCGCGCGAGAACAGCCGGTCTTCCTTGTCGAGTTTGGACAGCATCGCCAGCGCATTGCCGACGTCCTGCTCGGGCAGGCGGATGTCGAGCCCGTCCTTGAGCCGCAGGTTCCAGCGCCGTTCGCCGACATAGATCGCGGCCTTGGTCACCGACTGCACCTGCGGATAGCGCGCCAGAAGCGCGAGGAAATCGCGGGCCTGGGTCTCGGCGCCCTTGCCGACCACCAGCGGCAGCGTCAGGAAACGGCGCGAGACATAGGGCTCGAGCACGGCGCCGTCGTCGGCGATGACGGAGAGCCGGCCGCCCTCCTGCCACAGCGCGAACGCCTGGCGTTCGGTGATGTCGATCATGAGCCGGCCGGGATACAGCTTCAGCACGGTCGCATCCGCGATCCACGGATTGGCCTTGAGCTTGTCGCGGACGCTGTCGGCGTCGAGGAACAGCAGCGAGGACCGGCCGCTGATGCCGCCGATCGCGAGGATCTCGTCCTGGGTCAGCTGCTTGCGGCCGTTGATCGCGACCGAGGTGATGCGGAAGCCGGCCGAATTGGCCAGCGCATTGCGCGCGTCGCTGACGGCGGTGACGAAATCCTGGAGGTGACCTCCCTTGACGATGCCGAAACCGCAGCTGCCGAGCAGCAGCAGCACGGTCATGGTCATCCCGATCCGGCGCGGCAGATAGCGCTCGACCAGCGCCACGACGCGCGGCGGCGCCTCCCGCTCGATGACGGCCTTGGCCTTGATGCGGGCGGCCTCGTCCCTGGCGGCGCGCCGCTGTAGACGCCTGTCCTCGATCCACTCGCGCAGAAGCACGACCGCTCCAATAGCGGCCGCCTTCAGGTCAGCCTGGGGCCTCAGCGATCTCAAAATCGACCGGGAGAGGCTTCCTGCACCATCCATTGCACGAGCTCGTCATCAGTTTCCCGCGCTACCGCGCAGGTCCTGGCGAACATGACGTCTCGGTCTTGCCGGGCCGGGTGCTGGTCTTCAGCGAAAGAAGCCTTCCCCTTCAAGGCGTTTGCCGGAGGGTGACCTCACCCACGACAGCTCACGCACCGGCAGCCAAAACGCCATATGCGCCGCCAGCGTTAACCTTCGGATGTCCTGGTAAACAAAAGGTAAAGTTCGTTAACGCGGGATGCGTTTTGCCCCGCAATATCCTGGATTTATGCCGGGATAGGAGGCATTTTACCGGTTCCGGACCCAAAAAGGGGCTGTTTCGCCCCTTCCGCCGTTAACCAGTCCCAACTATTTCCTCACCCGCCCCACCGCCAGCTCGATCAGGCCGTGCAGGAACTCGACGAAGGCGATCCCTTCCGCCTTCAGCGCCTTGGGGTAGAGCGAGGACTTGGTCAACCCGGGCAGCGTGTTGGTTTCGAGATAGACGAGGCCCTTGTCCGAGACGATGAAGTCCGAGCGGGAGTAACCGGTGCAGGACATCGCCCGATGGGCCAGCATGGCCTGCGCCTTGAGCGCGGCGGTGATCTCGGGCGAGAACCGGCCCGGACAGATCTCCTGCGTCGAACTCAGGAGATACTTCGCCGCATAGTCGAAATTCCCCTCGCCCGGAATGATCTCGATCGGCGGCAGCGACATCATGCTGCCGTCCGGGCGCTCGAGCACGCCGCAGGTCGCCTCGACGCCCGCGATATAGGGCTCGATCACATACTCCTCGTGCCTCGCCGCGTTGCGGACCGCGACCAGATCCTGCTTCGCGTTGACGAAGATCAGGCCGAAGCTCGAACCGTCACGCGCCGGCTTGGCGATCAGCCGGCCATAGTCGGCAAAAGCCTCGTCGATGGTGTCGAGTGCAATGTTGACCGGAGGGGTCACGCCGCCGAGTGCGGCGAACCGCTTGGCGGCGATCTTGTCGAACGCCAGATGCGAGGAGGCCGAGCCGGAGCCGGTGAAGGGGACACCGCGCGTTTCGCACATCACCTGCAATTCGCCGTTCTCGGCACGCCCGCCATGCAGGCCGAGCACCAGCACGCGGTCTTCCGCCTTCGCCCGGTCGAGCGCCTCCGCCAGCGCAACACCCTTGGTGCTCGGCTTGAATTCGTCCTCGAACGGACGGGCATGCTCGAGCAATTGCCTGGACTGCACGACATGCACCTTGTCTTCGACATCCCACCACCAGAGATCGGCCTCAGGCAGCGCCTGGTGCAGCGCCTGCGCCGAGGCGACCGAAACCAGGCGCTCGCGGTTGGTCCCGCCGAAGAGGATGGTGGTGCGCATTCGTGCCTCGTACTAGGTCATTCCGGTGTGCGCGACTGCGCACCGTCGTTCGATGCTAACGCATTGCCCCGGAATGACTGTTAACGGAAACCCCGATCCGTTTGATTTCCCAGTGTAGCTCAATTCCGGAATTTGCCTTCACCCGTTCGCGGACCGTCTCGCCCAGCGTCTCGATGTCGTGTGCGGTGGCATCGCCCGTGTTGATCAGGAAATTGCAATGCATCTCCGAGACCTGCGCGCCGCCGATGCGCAGGCCCCGACAGCCCGCGGCATCGACCAGCTTCCAGGCGGAATGTCCCGGCGGGTTCTTGAAGGTGGAGCCGCCGGTCTTCTCCCGGATCGGCTGCGCCGTCTCGCGATGCGCCTGCACCTCCGCCATCCGCGCGCGGATCGTCTCGGAGTCCCTGATCTGCCCGCGAAAGCGCGCGGAAGTGAAGATGATGGAAGGATCGACGCCGCTGTTCCGGTAGACGAACTTCATGTCGGCATTGGAGAACGTGTGCTTCGTGCCATCGCGGCCGACGCCGCGCGCCTCGATCAGCACATCCCTGGTCTCGCCGCCATTGGCGCCGGCATTCATGCGCAGCGCGCCGCCGATCGTGCCGGGGATGCCGAAATAGAATTCGAGCCCGCCGATATTGGCCGCGGCCGCGACTTCCGCGACGCGCTTGTCGAGCGCCGCCGCGCCTGCCGTGACGACGTCGCCGCTCGCGCTCGCATCGCCGAAGGCTCGGGGCGAGAGGCGGATCACCGCGCCTTCGACGCCGCCGTCGCGCACAATCAGATTGGAGCCGACGCCGACCACATGAACGGGAATGTCGCTGGACAGTTGCGCGAGGAAATAAGCGAGATCGTCTTCATCCGCCGGCGTGAACAGCACCTGCGCCGGACCGCCGACGCGAAACCAGGTCAGTTCGGCGAGCGACTGGTTGGCCAGCAACCGGCCGCGGAGCTGCGGCATCGCGGCCTTGAGGTCTGGCGTGATGTCGGGAAAGCCCATCCCCCTCACCCCAGCGCCTTCAATTCGCCGGGCAAGGCATAGGCCCATTGCGTGATGTTGCCGGCGCCGAGACACACGACGAGATCGCCGGAGGTCGCGAGGCCCTTGACGATGCCCGCGAGCTCCGACGCTGCCGGCAGCGGGATCACGTTGCGATGGCCGTGCGCGCGCAGGCCCTCGACGAAATGATCGCGGTCGATGCCGTCGATCGGCGCCTCGCCGGCGGCGTAGACGTCTGCGACGACGACCGCGTCCGCGTCGTTGAAGCAGGTGCAGAATTCCTCGAACAGCGATTGCAGGCGCGTGTAGCGATGCGGCTGAACAACGGCGATGACCTTGCCGTCGTAGGAATCGCGCGCCGCCTTCAGCACAGCCGCGATCTCGACAGGATGATGGCCGTAATCGTCGATCACGGTGATGCCGTTGAATTCACCGGTCCTGGTGAAGCGGCGCTTGACGCCGCCGAAGCCGGCGATGGCACTGCGGATCCTGTCGTCGGATACACCGAGCGCATGCGCAACCGCGATCGCGGCCGTCGCGTTGGAGGCGTTATGCCGGCCCGGCATCGGCAGCGCGAGGTCGGCAATCTCGTGTGTGGTACCGGCCTTGCGGTCGCGGATCACGACCTTGAATTTCGAGCCGCCGCCACCCGCGGTGAGATCGACCAGCCGCGCATCGGCCTGCGGATTCTCGCCATAGGTGATGATGCGGCGATCCTCGATTCTGCCGACCAGGCTCTTCACAACGGGATGGTCGATGCACATCACGGCGAATCCGTAGAACGGCAGGTTCTCGACGAAGTGCCGGAACGCGTCCTGCACGGCCTCGAAAGTCTTGAAGTGGTCGAGATGCTCGGGATCGACATTGGTGACGATCGCAATTTCCGTCGGCAGTTTCAGGAAGGTGCCGTCGCTCTCGTCGGCCTCCACCACCATCCACTCGCCGGCCCCGAGCCGCGCGTTGGATCCGTAGGCGTTGATGATGCCGCCATTGATGACGGTTGGGTCCAGCCCGCCGGCATCGAGCAGCGTCGCGACCATCGTCGTCGTCGTCGTCTTGCCATGGGTGCCGGCGATCGCGACGCAGCTCTTCAGCCGCATCAGTTCGGCCAGCATCTCGGCGCGGCGCACCACGGGAATGCGGCGCTCGCGCGCCGCCATCAATTCGGGATTGTCGCGCTTGATCGCGGAGGAGACGACAACGACCTCGGCGCCGTCGATGTTCTCGGCCTTGTGGCCGACCGACACCCTGGCGCCCTTCTTGCGCAGGCGGTCCAGATTGTAATTGTCGGAGGCGTCGGACCCCTGGACGGAATAGCCGAGATTGACCAGCACCTCGGCGATGCCGCTCATGCCGATCCCGCCGATTCCGACGAAGTGGATGGGTCCGATCTCGCGCGGCAGTCTCATGGCTCATCCCATCGTTCGGTGGTCATGCTCGGGCATAAGCGCGAAGCGCGTCTTCGCGCAAGGCGTCCCGGGCATCCACGAATCCCGACGTCCTTCTTGCAAGACGTGGATGCACAGGCACTCGGTATACCGAGTGCCGTCTCTTTTTAAAGGACCAAGTCGGATAAATCCGACTTGGTCGGACAAGCCCGGCCAAGACGGCAAAAATGCGAAAAGGTTCCGTTTCGGCTCAGATTCCCGCGACTTTCGCCACCAGATCGGCCAGCCTTTCGGCCGCGTCGAGCCGGCCGGCACTCCGTGCCGCGGCGGCCATCGCGGACAGGCGCGCGGGCTCGGCGGCGAAGCCTGAGATCTCCGCTGCCAGCCGGTCGGGCGTGAATTCGGTCTGCGGAATGCGGATGGCCCCATCCACCTTGGCCAGCACGCCGGCATTGGCGAACTGGTCCTGGTCGATCGCGCCCGGCAGCGGCACCAGGATCGAGGGCCGGCCGATCGCCGCAAGCTCGGCGACGGTGCCGGCGCCGGAGCGCGACACCACCAGATGGTTGGCGGCAAGCCGGGCCGGCAGATCGCTGAAGAAGGGCGCAAGCTCGGCGTTGATCTTGAGCCGGTCGTAGACCGCGCGCACGCGACCCATGTCCTCGTCGCGGACCTGCTGGGTGAGGACGAGCCGGCTCCACAGCGCAGGCTCGAGCCGCTCGATGGCGCCGGGCACGACGTCAGCCATGATACGCGCGCCCTGGCTGCCGCCGACCACGAGCAGGCGCAGCGGGCCGTTCGCGTCAGGCGCGGCATAGGGCACCGCCGCCGCGGCGAGGATCGCCGGCCGCATCGGCGTGCCGACGGTCGTGGTCTTGCCCGACAGCGCCGGATCGCGATCGAGCACACCGGGCAGCGAGGTGGCGATGGCGCGGACATGGCCGGACAGGAAGCGGTTGGCACGGCCCAGCACCGCGTTGGCGTCGTGGATGATGCCGGGCACGCCGGCGAGCCGCGCCGCCACCAGCGGCGGCAGCGTCGGATAGCCGCCGAAGCCGATCACCGCGACCGGCTTCAGCCGCTTGATCAGGCGATAGGCCGCCAGCGTGCCCGCGGCGAGCGTGAGCCCGGCATAAGCAAGCTGCAACGGATTGCGGCCGCGCGCGGTCTCGCTGGCGACGACGTCGATCGTGTCCTTGGTGAACAGGCCGCTATAGCGCAGCGCCCGTTCGTCGGTGACGAGGCGCACGCGATAGCCGCGCCGGATCAATTCGACGCCAAGCGCCTCGGCCGGAAACAGATGCCCGCCCGTGCCGCCCGCGGCGAGAAGAATGAGGGGAGAGGAGGTGTCCATGAGGAAGGCTTTTACAAGGACTTTCCCGACATTGCGAGCGCCCGGGAACCATCCGTAGCCTGGATGGAGCGAAGCACAATCCGGGGCCTCTCCATCGGATCAGCATCCCGGATTACGCTTCGCTCCATCCGGGCTACACGGCAACGAGGGCTTACGCGTAACTGCGCATCGCCTCGGCGTGACCGATCGACTCGATCTCGGTGCGCGGGCGCAGCCGCGTCAGGGCCAGCATCATGCCGATGCCATAGGCCAGCGACACGATCGAGGAGCCGCCATAGGAGATGAAGGGCAGCGTCATGCCCTTGGCGGGAATGAGCTGGAGGTTGACCGACATGTTGATCGCCGCCTGCACCCCGAACAGGATCGCAAGGCCCGAAGCCGCGAAGCGCGAGAACATGTCGTCATTGGCATAGGCGCGCGACAGCGTGCGGATCACGACGAAGGCGAACAGCGCCAGCATGACGAGACACAGGATGATGCCGAATTCTTCCGCCGCCACCGCGAACACGAAATCGGTGTGGCTGTCCGGCAGGCTGCGCTTGGCGATGCCCTCCCCCGGCCCGAGCCCGAACCAGCCGCCATTGTAGAAGGCCTCCATCGCGGTATCGACCTGGAAGGTGTCGCCGGAGGCCGGATTCATGAAGCGCTTGATGCGTCCTGCCACGTGAGGAACGAAGAGATAGGCGCTGAACAGGCCCGCCGCACCGAGGCCTGCGAGCCCGAACACCCAGATCATGCGCATGCCCGCGATGAAGAACAGCGAGCCCCACACCATCAGGATCAGCATGGTCTGGCCGAAATCCGGCTCCATCACCAGCAGCGAGACCAGCATCAGCAGCAGCACCACCGCCATCGAAGTCGCCGGCATTTCCGGCCGCCTGGTCGATTCCGCGAACAGCCAGGCGGCGATGACGACGAAGGAGGGCTTTGCGATTTCGGAGGCCTGGATGTTGACGCCGAGCAGCGTGATCCAGCGCCGCGAGCCCTTCACCTCGGGCCCGATCGCCAGCGTCAGGACGATCAGCGCGATGCTGACGGCGAAGATGATCAGCGCCGAGCGCCGGATCGCGCGCGGCGACAGGAAGGAGACGCCGAGCAGCACGATGCCGGACGGAGCCAAGAACATCACGTGGCGACTGAAGAAGTGAAACGGATCGAGCCCGATCCGGGTCGCCACCGGCGGGCTCGCGGCCAGCGACAGGATCACCCCGCACAGCATCAAAGCGAGGATGGCGCCCATCAGCGGCTTGTCGACGGTCCACCACCACTCGGAAAAGGGGGTGCGTTCTTCACGGGAGAGCATGGGCGGCCGCTTTCGGACGGAGGATCGTCCATTGGTCGCCGAGGCTGGTTACCGGGGGGTTAATGAAATGCGGATGTTTCGGGATGATCCGCCACCGCCACACGCTCACCGTCATGCCCCGGCTTGACCGGGGCATCCAGTACGCCGCGGCCAGCCGGCTCAAGCGCGATCTCTGAAATACTGTGTCGCCCGGTCAAGCCGGGCGACGATCGCGGAGATTGAGCGACGACGCGCGCTACACCGCGGGCTTCACGCCCGGCAGCGCCTGCACCAGTTCGCGGAACCTGGCGCCGCGGATCTCGAAATTGCGGTACTGGTCGAACGACGCGCAGGCCGGCGACAGCAGCACGACGGCACCTTTCAGGCCCGAGGCTTCCGCATCGCGCGCAGCATGTTCGACCGCCACGTCGAGAGTCTTGCTAATCTCGTGCGGCACTTGCGTCCCCAGCGTTCCCGAAAATTCCTGCGCGGCCTCGCCGATCAGATAGGCCTTGCGGATGCGCGGGAAGAAGCCGGTGAGGCTGGTGATGCCGCCCGCCTTCGGCTTGCCGCCGGCGATCCAGAAAATGTCGCCGAAGGACGACAGCGCATGCGCGGTGGCGTCCGCGTTGGTACCCTTGGAATCGTTGACGAACAGCACGTTGCCGCGGCGGCCGACCTGCTCCATGCGGTGAGCGAGGCCCGGAAAACTGCGCAGGCCGTTCTGCAACACGTCCTGGCCGATACCCATCGCGAGCGCGGCGGCGGCGGCGCAGGCGGCGTTCTGCGCGTTGTGCTGGCCGCGCAGCGAG